>Ga0306908_1000879_pt1 | contig 10206 bp, 12 predicted proteins | sample AntRauTorcE11899_FD_190430 | JGI IMG/M metagenome (GOLD analysis project Ga0306908, IMG submission 190430) | Saline lake microbial communities from Rauer Islands, Antarctica - Metagenome Torckler E11 #899 (v2) (version 2) | ecosystem: Environmental > Aquatic > Non-marine Saline and Alkaline >... | reverse complement strand
GTTGTTTAATTTCTAAATTTCTGTAGAATTAAGTTTGTGGATTCAATTAACCAACCGGAAGGGTTTAAAAATGAAAAAGAAAGTTGACGTTGTAGAAGTTGCGGAAGTTACTGAAACGGAAGTTTCGGAAGCTGTTGCCGCTGAAATTTCTAAATTGGAAGCTGAAAAGGAGCAATTGACAACAGTTAAAGTAAAGTTGACCGATATTAAATATTACAGTGAAACTGATTCAATCGTTGTGGATTTTCAACAGGTCGGAAAATTGACGGTTTCAGATTGTCAGAAACTTGTTAAATCGTTTGATGAAAAAAACGTTTTCATTTCTCGAAAACTTTCGGTTGATGAATTTCAAGTCAATACCGATTCACTAATTGCCCTTAAAGGGAGTGTATAATTATGAGTTTCGCAAATAAACACAACGCAGAAAACACAAAACTTTTCGCTTTTGAAATTCCTGAAAATTTTGAATATTCGGATTTGAAAAGTTTAGTTTCTACTTATGGCGCTGATTCTGTTTATAAAGTTAACGCCCTTTACATAAACACAAAAGGAAAGTATGGGGACGCCCCAGTAATTGCAACAGATAACGAATTGGTAAACGCCCCTGCCCACTTGTTGGATGTTGTTCTTAAAATCATGGATGATGGGGAAAGCATTTCAACAATCAATAACGGATACGCTGGTTTTAAAATTTACCCATATAAAAACAAGTATGGCCTATGCTACGGTTTGGAATGGGTGGATGTTGAACCAAACGAAACGGTAAAAAAAAAGTAATTGATTCGGATTTTGTTGATGATATCCCATTTTAAAATATAGCAAAAAAAGGGACTATTATTTAGTCCCTTTTTTTGTGTTAATTTTAATAAAAAAGGGAACTAAATTATTAGCTCCCTTTTTACTTTCTATTTCAAAATTTTATTAACCATTTTTTGAACGGTTTCAAAATCAGAACCTAGCGCCTTTTGTCTATCTGGCCCATTCCCTAGACTGCCTTTTAAGACTAATCTGGTTAGTTTGTTGAGCCTTTCCAGATCGCTAGGTACTACCCCAGCCCCTAATGCTATGAACCCTTTAAGGCTGTCACTAGACCTGCTAACAAGCCTATAGGCTACAGTGTTTTTATAGTTACCTTCTAAAACTGTTAAATGGGTTTTCCCAACTTCCGAAACTATACCAACGTGGTCATAAGTTCCGTCTGTTAACCAGTCATAAACGACCAAATCCCCAACAGAAACAAACCCCGTTTCAGTCGAATAAATCCCCCATTCTTTTGCTAATTCACACATATAAAAAACTGAAACCTCAAAAGGGAATTGGCCGGTTTTCATGCCAGATTTATGAGCAATTACGCTTAAAAACATGGCGCACCATTCGTCGTTAAAATTCATTTTATAACGTCGGGTAGGCTTAACAAGTTGAAAACAATTTTCGTTATAATAGTTTATTAGTTGCCTTTTCAATTCCGGCCCCGCGTTTAAATATTTTTTTCCGGTTTCTATCATGTTATTCATTTATATAAATCCCGTTTAAAAGTAACGAAAGTATTTCGGTTTTTTCTACTAAATTAGCGGACGTTTTTAGATTTATGTTTTCAACTTCAACATACCCAAAAACGTTCGTTAGATTACCATTTTTAGAAACCAAATTATAGGAGCTTTCCACTAATTCGGGGGATGTTTTTCTAATAAACGCGCTTTTAACGTCATTGTATAACCCTTTAAAACCTGTTAATTGCCTGCTAGCTTCTCCGAATAATTGTATAGGAATTTCGCGACCTGTTTCAGCTTTAAAACTAGAAATTAATTCTTCGCCCCCGTTGCTAATGTTTACGGTTACATCCCCAGTATAACAATCTAAAACATATTGAATTGAAATTGTTTTGTCTATAACGTCAAAATAATCTAGTTGAATTGATTCTGAAACAAACGGTAAAAAAAGCTCATAAGTTGTTTCATAAAAATCTAAACTATTATTTTTTAAATCCCCTACAGTTATATCACCCACCTGAATTGTTACAATATCAGCATTAATTCTGGGAGCAATAACTCCGGTTGAAAGACTACCCATATCTATTTCAACATCAGGCCCAATTGCCTCAGCAGGAAACTCGAAAGGAATTGATAGTAAATTTATAACATATTCACTTTCGTTAACACGTTCAGTACTACCACCTGAAGTGTTTCTATAAATATCAACTTCCGACAACTTAACTAATTTTTCATTATTCAACAAAAATAAAACGTTGAACGGGGATAAAGTAACCGGCCCACTACCACCAATAACATCGGCGGTTATTGTTGCTAATTCGCCGTTAGTTGAATATGGGGCTAGGTTAATACCAGCAGAATAAAATCCGGCAACTAAGGAGAAACCTAATCCAGGATCCCAAGATTGAGTGTTATCAGAAACAGAAACCCCTAAAACTTCCGCCCCCGGATTAGGTTTAACAACCAGTCTCGAATTATTGGGATAATCGCCTTCTACTAAATTAAAATTTTCGCCTAATGGAATGGTTCCTAAAACCGCGCCATAAACATAGCCGTCCCATTCCATTATATCAATGGCGAAATTGTTTTCCCCTTCAACAAAAAACACATCAATATTAGCTGCCATAAACTTTCCCCTTTAACAGACTTAAAATTACATTATCGCTTTCAACCATTTCAATTGAGCTAATGTAATTATAAACTAATTGGTTGCCTGTTTTATTTACTTTAACTTCTCCGTATTCTCCAGCTGAAATTTCTTTCATGTAATAACAATTACTAGAAATAATATCAGATTTAAAAGTTTCTAAACAATCTGTTTCGCAAATCAATTTGAAAACAGTGTTATTTAATATCACTGTTTCTCTTATAAAATAAAATCTATTTAGTTCTGGAATATGGCAATAATTATAATCTTTATAATCAACAGATGAAACAGTTTTTAAAACAATTTCAGGCGATCTAATATCTGTATCAGATTTTAGATTTATTGTGAAATTTTCAGAGTTAGTTAAAACTTTATTTATAACGTTATCCCCATCCAATGTTTTATATAGTGTTAGCAACATTTTATATCCTCAAAAAAAAGGGGACGCATTAAGCATCCCCTGATTAATTTCACGGGGTAGTTATTCCCCTACGAAAAACACAACAAAATTCTCATTCAAATCATTATAGAAACCAGCATCGAATTTATAAAAGTTTGTATAAAATTCCGCTTTCGGATTGTAGTTAGTTGTAACCCTCCGGTCTAGGTTTGAAACCCCGATTGTGTCACGGTCAAAAATAACCCCGAGAATACCATCAACCGAAACGCTCAATTCAGTTCCCCCAGCTTTAACAATGTTAATCGCTGATACTTCACTGAAAGCGTAATCAGTGCCACTACCTTGCCAATAGGGAACGGTTTCATGGTTAGGAAGCGTTACCCTATCAGAATTCTGGGTATTGCTTACTAGGAACGTTTCAGAGGCCTTGGCAAAGTCTGACAACAGAACCAAATGCTGCATATCTTTCGGGGTAAATTTCTGTTTTGTCCCAATGTTAAACAGGGTAGAAACCCGCGCCATTCGATCAACATACAAACCCATAGTATATGTTGCATACCGGATAAAGTCAGAATCAGTCAGAACTTTATCAGCGGTTAGGGTAGTACCGTATTCAGCATTATAAAGGTTCAACAGGTTAACCGCTTTAACGCTGGTTGTTGAGGTATCCAAAACAGTCCCATCAAACAAACCATCATAAAGGGTTTCACCAATCATGTTGTTAATGGTTCGCATTATTAGCGCATCAAGTTTAACAGTCATTGAATTTTCCACACTGGTTGTCAGCATAGAAAGAAATCCGTTCAATTGGTTAGCATTTGAGAAACTTTCTTTTACCTGCATTTCAGTAAATGAAAGCGGAATTTCAAACGTAGTTTTGCTGTTAAAAAACTTAACACTAACTTTCGGTTCATAAAAAAAGTTAGGGGAATATTCTTGTCCTGCAGTTAGCTTCCATGAATCCGATTCTGTAGCTTCCGGCATTTCTGTAGAAACTTTTTCCAAAACAGAACCAAATTCCCAGGAATCCATTAGAACGGAAGGGACGCCCCCAGCGTACAAACGTTCGGAAAACACAACTTTACCGATATGGTTGACCAACTTTTTAACGTAGTTATCAATATCATCGGTGTTAACGATTGCCTTACCAACATCAACAATGTTTGAAAGATCTTCTTCAACAACTAGGGTCTCACCTAGCATTCCTTTTGTCGCTTCATTAACGAGAGCGTAAATCTGGGTAATTTTCATAATCATTTTCCTTTTAATAAATATCTAACGTTAGATAACCTGAAATATCGTTCATTACAGATTTGATGATACTATTCTTTCCATTTGCACTCAACAGTTCATACGCATTTTTTTGGTTTATTTGCTCATCAACCAACGTTCTAACCGTTTCCCCGTCTAAATCATCGGTTCCGTCTGTATTCATCCCCCCATCGTTTATCAAATCTTCAGAATTATAAGCTGAAATTTTGTTAACGTCTGTTTTACTATTCAACCGCGTTTCAGTCTGGTTAGTTGTTTCTGTAACCTCCCTTCGGTTGTTGGGGTTATCCGTCAATAACTCTATTTTAACGTAATTTTCCCAACTATTTTGAAAATTTAAAACCAACATTTCGGCTATGGTTTGTATACTGTTCCCTTCAAACGCTGAAAAAACTTTTTTACTACCATAATTAGTTATCAGAATTAAATCCATAATTGAAACGTTATTAACTAGGAACGGGAAACTTTCCAATTGGTTTATTTTTTCAAACAAACTTTCATTTTCTAAAAATTCTTTTAACGTTCTTTCAGTCATTTTAAACCCCTTCCAATTCAGACAACATTAATAGAAGTGTTTCCCGTTCTTCATCGGTTAACGTTTCATCGCTCAACATTTCTTCAATTTCAGATTTTTCTGTTTCTTTATTCGCGGTTTTTTCTATCTTTTCGGGCAATGATTCGTTCAACAATGGCAACGATGATTCTCCAGATGAAATTTCTGTCGTTTCTTCTAATTGAGTATCTGATAAATTGCTCCCTTCTATTTCGTCATTCGGTTCGATTGAGTTTTCGCTGTTTTCTTCAACGTCTGGCGCAACGTCTGGCGCTTCCGCTGTTACGTCTGGCGCAACGTCTGGCGCTTCCGCTGTTACGTCTGGCGTTACGTCTGGCGTCCCGTCTGGCGTCCCGTCTGGCGTCCCGTCTGGCGTTACGTCTGGCGTTTCTACTGTTGCGGTTACAATATCATCAACCATTTCTTTATTTTTCTTATTCCAAACAGACCCGTAATCAATGGCGATTTCCAGCCCGTATTTTTCATTTATTTTTTCAATGGCTGAAAGGCGGCATTTCATCATATTATCAATGAAAGGATAAAGTATATCATCCCCCTGTTCTGTTTCCCCTTTCGTTACCCTTTCCCGTTTCATGTTAAAATTAGCATCCAATCCTATTTCATTAAATAGGCTCGCTTTAATGTATTGATGATATTCAATTAAAGTCGTAACCGCACTACCCTGTTGACTGCCCCCCGATTGACTTTTAACCCCTTCAAACATTGGGGATGAACCGATTACACCAATATCACCCGCGATTAAATTTTCGATATATTTTTCCGCACTGGCTTTTGTCTTATCATCGGAAGCGCTTATCATGGTTTGTAAACGGTTATTATATCCATTCATTATCATGTTAATATCATTTTCTATTAGCATGAAATTATGTTTGTTAAATAGCGGTAAAAGCCCCTGTAAAGAGTCGTCACTTCTAATTAAAACCCCGTCTGTTTCAACGTTTAAAATTTCGTTGAATTTCAGAAAAATATTGTTGATTGTAATTTTTTGGGGGTTTCCGTAAACGTCTTGTTCCCCTCCCAAATGACCTGCAAAAGCGTAAAGTTTACCTTTAACTTCCGTTATAAAAGCATAACCGGAAGTCTGCAATATTTTTTCTAATTCCTGATACGGAATTGTTTCAGGTAAATTTTGATATTCAAACATAGAAATAGTTTTCGCAAACATATATCGGTTATTTTGATTTATGTTTGTTGCTTTATCTTTAAAGTTATACATGGTTATTTTCCGTCCAATTTGTCGATTAGTCGATTCATGGCTACTGTGTTGGAATGAATAGTATTCCTGAATTGATTGATAATTTCGCTATAATTTTTAACTGTTTCCCTGTTAGACCAAAACAACGCCACACTAACAACAATAGGGAACCCTAAACTTTCGATCATTTCACCGATTACTATGAAATCCATTATTTACCCCGCTTACAAATTTTTAAATAGTTGTTAACCGTATCACCAACATCATTATTTTGGTAGAAAACTCGGTCTGTTTTAAAGAACCACAATACACGTTCTTGCAACTTATTAACCGGATTGTATAGGTTACGATTATAGTTAAGCATGGGATTAAAGTCTAGGGAATATATTAAATCAGTGTCAGGCTCTTTAATATCAGTAGTTTTTACATGGATGAACGTGAAATACGTCCCGTTTAATTCAATTATTTCGCACTGAAATATATTAGAATCGAACTCTATAAAGTAAATAAAAAGAACATTTTGTGGTTTATATTTATACGGTAAATGAGGGTAAATATCTAGCTCCCATGCCCCGCCGGTTATCATTTCTAGTTTAGGATTATCAAAAGCAAAATATTTATTACTTTTTTTATCTGTTTTAACTGTAGCACAATATTCAACCGCTACGGTTAATTTAGAATCACCGTATTTATAAACGTCTATACTTCCTTGGTCCATTTTAGTTATATGTTTTAACCCCATTTCATTAAAATATGGGCAAAACTTACTAACCGTATTCCCTAGCATGTATATTTTAACGTCATCCCGTTTTCTAACAATTGTTGAAACGGTATTCATAAATAAAACAAACTCATCATTTAAGTATAAACGACCCGTTAAAAATTCATCGAAAACGATTGTTGAAATGCTAGGGAATGATGTTGATTTATCATGCTCACCGTCTGACAAGGCGAACGTAAACGCAACAACATCTAAATCGCTATATAATGCTTTTCCTGCCTCGTTGTAATTACATAGGTAGAATTTACCGGCCCAATAGTGAACCCCCGTAAACATCCCCTTAGAAAGTTTTTTAACTTCCTCGTTTTCATTTATTCCTGAATATAAACGTTGCGCTCTTCTACCTGTTATATCCTCTTTCCAACGTCTAACATATGCCATTTGTGAACCATCATTAAAATAATTGATTAATGATTTACGCAATAGGGCATATGTTTTACCGTTGGAACGTTCGCCAAAAATCATATTATAGGTGGCGTTTTTTTTATCAATTTTCGCGGTATTATAAAAAATAGTCATACGTGTTTTAGCCCTTTATAAATGTAACCTTTTGAAAGATTTTCTAAAAACTGTTTATAATGATCTGCTATTGATAAAGTAAAATCACAACTTTCCAAATGTATGCTAGAAAGTGGGTTTATTGTTGCCGTGTTACCGTTGTAGTCAGTACATTTAAATTTTAATTCGTCATCAATGTATGTATGTGTCATTTTACCCGTTCTTTCAGCGGGGATATATAGAGAATCGTTGAACATTTCAAAAACTTTTGATAAATCCCCGTTGGCTTTTTCTATCATGTAATTTATACCGTTTTGCTTACTTAAACCTGCTACGGTTATTTGCAGTTTACCGTCGGATTCTACTAAATAGCGTTTTGCTCCTAATGCTTTAAACCTGGAATAGGTTCCTTCAAAATCCCAAACCCCCAACTTTTTAACTTTCCCGTATTTAGTTTTAGGCGATAATAGTTTCTTATCAAACCCGTAATAATCGCACATAGTTTCCATTTTATTAATTATTACAGAATCAAACCATTTAATATAGTCCGTATGTTTTTCATAGTTTAAAAGTTTTAAGCTGTCAGTATCGCTATAAATATAATCATCCCCTACGGCAACAATACCTGACCACAAATTTTTTCTGGCGTATGCTGTAACCCATAACCCCCAAGCATAATAAAGGAATCTGTTTTTTGAATTATTATAATTTTCAATTTCGGTTTCAATGTCTACAATTTCTGTTTCCCAATCTTCCTCGTAAATAGCGTTATCTTTTACTATATCTGTCACACACATCCCATAAATAGAATTTAGCATACCTTTTGAAAGCATATATTCAACTTCACTCCCTTCAACATCTTTTAAAATTGTTTTATCCTGATATAAGTCTAGTATTGATTTTATTATGCTTTTGGGTAAATAGTTTTTATAAGCGTATATAACATTAGAAACAGAAATTGTTTCCCATTCATAAACCTGTTTAATTATTTCATAGTCAATTTCTGTAACTGTTGTAATAAGTTCATCGGCTTTATATATTCTTCCGTTGTTTATAGTTGGGTTTGAAAGTTTAAAACATTTTGACTCACTTATATAAGTTTCCTGTTTTAATTTACTTACTACTCCGGTTAATTTTAAATCGAAAACAACCGCATGTTTATTACAAATTTCTTCTAATTCATTTAAATCTAAAACGTCTATAGGTTTAAACCTACTCATTGGAAACTTTTCAGCAACCATTACTGAAGGGTAACTAGAGGTAAAATCTATGCTAGAAACGTTCTTTAAAGTTTTTCCGCTATAATTTGCGTTAGCATGGGTAAACCCCCCCATAAACGCTCTTTTTAATTGAATATACGTTTTTGAGTCGATTGTTAAATCTTTCATAATATTTCGGTATCTAATATATTTACCTTTACTACTCTTTCTATGGTTTTTATTTGTGTGATAACATTCATGGCGAACGTGCGCCCTAACACGTCCCGTATTAGTCATCGGAATTTTCACAATATCCCCATACATGTCTATCTGCTCAGAAATATAAGCGGTTATTATTGTTATATCGTTTCTACAATAATCCATTTCAGAAACGCTTAAAGGGGTTTCAGGGGTTCTAATTAAACTATAATCCAAATCACCAACCAATTTTTTAACCTTATGAGTTACTAAATTTTTAGCGGTATTTTCCAAACTAAACCCGCTTAAAATATAACTATCCCGAAATTCAATACCAAATGAACATAGTGCTTTAATTGGTTTTCTTTCCCCTACTGCAAAAACTTGCAACCATTTAAAATAGTGTCGCATAAACTGAAATTCGTAACCCAAGTTATGAACGTAAACAACTAACCTACGATTTAAGTTGAGATTTAGAAGGGTTTGTAATTGTTCACAAACCCATATAAAATCATCCCAATTTCTACCATAAAAAACTTTATTTGTGTGGCCTAATCCTATAGCCCATATATACATAAAAGCAATTTTGTCATCCTGTTGTTTTGTACTGGTTGTTTCAATATCAAACCCGCATGGAAGATTTATATATTCTATTTTTTTATTTGTTTTTGTGGTCGTGAAATTCAAAGTATTTATTTCACTAATAATTTCATTAAAGGGCGTCATTTATCACCTAAATTAAGCGAGTGAACCAGCTTTCGCCCTTATAGTTGCTTTTAGTTTCATATTCTTTAATTGCCCCCCTAATGGCGTCAACCATTGAATCTACACTAGCGGTAGTGTTTCCTAAATCAATACTTTTTTCTTTTGTGTAAACGTTTATAGCCTCCCATATTTTTTGATAGCCGATTGCGCTGGCCATATCGTCAACCGTTCTTAAATATTGTTCAACCTTACTTGAAAGCTCAAAAAATTTAGAAGATTTAGCCCGTAATTCCTTCATAGTTTTATATTTAATTCCAGTGTTGGAAGCTATCTCCTTTAAGGCTTTATTACTTCCTCTTATAGTTGAAGTTTGACTATTTATAAACTTGTTTAATTTTGAAACTTCTTTTTGCACTTCATTATATGTTTTTCCTTTTACTGAAAATTTAGCCGCCCCATTTTTTAAATATTGTTGATAGGCGGGGGTTTCGGTTAGATTATTTTTTTCTAATCTTTTAATTCTTTTATTCGCAACCGATGCTTTTCGGGATGCTTCTTTACGATATGCCCGTATTTTTTCAACTTTTGCAACGTCTGCTGCTGATTCAGGTTTATCTTTTAAAACATAATTAGTATTGTTGCCAGTCAATCCCGGTTCTTTATCTATCTTAGGTTTATTGAACATAATTTAGTCTCAAAAAATAAAGAATGAAAATATATTTTACCAGAAACAGATAGTTAAATCTT
>Ga0306908_1000874_pt1 | contig 10217 bp, 8 predicted proteins | sample AntRauTorcE11899_FD_190430 | JGI IMG/M metagenome (GOLD analysis project Ga0306908, IMG submission 190430) | Saline lake microbial communities from Rauer Islands, Antarctica - Metagenome Torckler E11 #899 (v2) (version 2) | ecosystem: Environmental > Aquatic > Non-marine Saline and Alkaline >... | reverse complement strand
TGCCCGGCGAGAACCGGAGCTCGAGCGGGTAAAGCAACGTTGTATTAATGAAGGTGCGGCTGAATCCAATCTGTTCGTGCTGCCGCTGGACGTCACGGAACTGGACGCACTGCCCGGCAAAGTGTCTGCCGTGCTCGAGCGTTTCAGCCAGATTGACCTGCTGATCAACAACGCCGGCCTGTCCCAACGGTCTCTGTGCAAGGATACCGAGCTATCGGTGTACCAGAAACTGCTGGACGTGGACGTTATGGGCCAGATTGCCCTCACCAAGGCGGTTCTTCCTCACATGCTGGAGCGGCGCTCCGGCCATCTTGCCGTGACCGCCAGCGTCGCTGGCAAGGTCGGCGTTCCACTGCGCACCGGATATTGCGCCGCCAAACACGCTGTTATGGGTTTCTTTGATGCCCTGCGGGCGGAGGTGGAAGACGACGGCATTCTGGTGTCTACCATCACCCCGGGCTTTATCCGCACGGAGATTTCACGTAACGCCCTGGCCGCCGACGGTTCAGCGTTCGGTGAAGAAGACGAAAACATTGCCGGTGGCATGGATGCCAGCGAGTGCGCGGAGGTGATAGTCCAGGGCCTGGACAAGGGCAAGCGTGAAATCCCGGTGGGCAAAGGCAAGGAGATGGCCGCCCTGTGGGTAAAACGCGTAGCGCCGGAAATGATGTTCAAGCTCGCGAAGAAGCAGAGCTGACCCGAAGCGCCGGTAAATCCGGCCACTACAGTCAATGTTCCAGTTCCCGAATGCTGCGATCCTTGTTTTGACATTCATTGAACTGGAATAACCTCCATGCATACCACGAAGCCAGGGACGCTGCTTCCGATTGCCCGCCTGACCCTGTTACTGGTCCTGATTGCTGCCGTTTCCGGCTGTTCTGCCATTGGCGCCTCGATGAAGGCTACCCCAACCCTGAGCCACTGGGGCGGCCTGATCAGTATGCCCGTAGAAGATCTGAAAGCCCGGTACACCAATGAGCATTCCCGCTTTGTTCAGGTCAACGGGTACGATATCCACTACCAGGATCGCGGCAGCGGCGAGACCATCATCCTGATGCACGGCATTTTTTCCTCGCTTCAGACCTGGGACCCCTGGGCCAATGAGCTGGCCAAATCCCACCGGGTAATTGCACTGGACATGCCCGGGTTCGGGTTAACAGGCGCCCCGGCAGATCTTGACCGCTTTAACGAGGCCGAGCTGTTCAAAACCTTTGAAGGCTTCGTGGATCAGCTGGGAGTGAATCAGGTGTCTCTGGCCGGCAATTCTCTGGGCGGCTACATGGCCGCCTATTACGCCGCCCGATACCCCAACCGGGTGAAACGCCTGATTCTGCTGGACCCGTTTGGTTATCCCCAGGACACCCCCTGGATACTGGACGTGGGCACCTTCGCGCCCGTTGCCTTCCTCGGAAGCTATATCCAGCCGGCCTGGGCGGTCACCCTGGGCGTGAACTGGGTGTACGGCGACAGCGACCGTATCACCGCGGAAAGCTACAGCCGTTACGTGCACATGAATCAGCGGCCCGGCGCAAAACCCGTTTATATGAAAACCCTCGAGATCATTGAAGCCCGGGCAGATAACCCGGAGCCCCCGGACTTCGACCGGATCGCCGCCGAAACGCTGTTAATGTGGGGCGAAGAAGATACCTGGGTGCCGTTGTCACTGGCCGATCGCTGGCGGGAGGATCTGCCAAACGCCGGGCTAGTGGTCTATCCCACGGTTGGCCACATTCCCATGGAAGAATTACCGCACGACACCGCCCGGGATGCGGTGATATTCCTGAGCCAGGGCCTGAACGGAGCCTGCAACCAGAAATCCGGCGGCGCCGTGACACCCCGATGGTCCTGCCCCTGACCCCAGTCTGTTATCCTGCAATTGTCTGAGCAAAACCGACGTGAGATGCTCTGGCGGTTCATCAAATCGGGAAGAGATGTATGGGGCACCACAGGACAGGTTCATGGCTACGCGGCCTGCTGATGCTCGCTTCTTTATTATTTGGCCAGCCAGCCATTGGCGACGAAGTCAGCCTTGGCGTTGCCGCCAACTTCACTAATACTACCCGCGAACTGGTCGAACAATTTGAAGCCGACACCGGCCACACCGTCTCCGCGAGTTTTGGCTCTACTGGCAAGCTTTACGCCCAAATCCGCCAGGGTGCACCGTTTGATGTCTTTATGGCTGCCGATGAGTGGCGCCCTGAACGGCTGGAAGCAATAGGACTGGCCGAACCGGGAAGCCGCTTTACTTATGCCCTGGGCAGGCTGGCACTCTGGAGCCCTGACCCGGCGGCCTTTACTGACCCAAGGGCATTCCTCACAACACCGGGCCAGCGCCGACTGGCCATGGCCAATCCGGCCACGGCGCCCTACGGTCTGGCGGCGCAACAGGTTCTGAAAAATCTTGGTCTATGGGAACAAGTGGGCCCGGGCATGGCACGCGGAGAATCCATTGCCCAGACCTTCCAGTTTGCCGCAACACGCAATGCCCGAGGGGCATTTATTGCCCTAGCTCAATTAGCGGAGCAGGAAAGTCAGGGGTCAGTATGGTTAGTTCCAGCTGATATGCATAAGCCCATTGCCCAGCAAGCTGTATTGCTGGATAGGGGCCGCGACAATCCCGCTGCCAAAGCCTGGATGACCTTTCTGAAAGCACCTGAGGCGCGCACGATCATCCGCCGCCACGGTTATGATCTGGTGGAACGCCCATGACTCCGGAATGGCCGACCATATGGCTGACCCTGAAACTGGCAGCCATCACCACCACCCTGCTGATGATCATCGGAACACCTCTGGCCTGGTGGCTGGCACGCAGCAAGCACTGGTTGCGGCAGCCGATCGCAGCTGTGGTTGCTTTGCCTCTTGTACTTCCGCCAACCGTGCTGGGATTTTACCTGTTGCTGTTGATGGGCCCGGAGGGCGCAGTGGGACGATTCACCGAGTGGCTCGGCCTGGGCATCCTGCCCTTCACCTTTGCGGGGCTGGTGGTAGCTTCAGTGGTCTACTCACTGCCGTTTACAGTCCAGCCGCTACAGAATGTATTTTCGACAGTGAACGACACATTACTGGAGGTGGCCGCCACCCTGAGGGCTTCGCCGCTGGACCGTTTTTTCTCCGTGGTGATTCCTCTCGCCCGGAGCGGTTTTCTTACCGCTGCTGTGCTGACCTTTGCCCATACTCTGGGTGAGTTCGGGGTGGTGCTGATGATTGGTGGCAATATCCCCGAAGAGACCCGGGTGCTGTCAGTGGCCATTTACGATCATGTGGAAACCCTCAACTACGGTCAGGCTCATCTGCTTGCTGGCGGCATGCTGGGATTCTCGTTCCTGGTGCTGCTGACCCTCTATCTGATTAACGGGCGCGCAAGCCACAGGGGCCTGCACTCATGAGCGATGATCAGATTCACGCCCGCTTCCAGACCCAGCTCGGCGCCTTCCGTCTGAACGTGGATCTGGCGCTGCCGGGCTCTGGCGTTACCGCAATCTTTGGCCACTCGGGCTGTGGAAAAACCACCCTGCTGCGCTGCATGGCGGGCCTTCTGGAGAGCCAGGGCCAGATGCGGGTGAATGGCTCGCTCTGGCAAGACAACACCCGGAATCTGCCAACCCATAAGCGCCCGCTGGGTTATGTGTTCCAGGAAACCGGGTTGCTGCCGCACCTGTCGGTGGAGAGCAACTTGTTGTTCGGCTACCGCCGTGTGCCGAAAACTATGCGCCGGATTGCTCCGGATCAAGTGGTGGCCTGGCTGGGTCTCAGCCCGCTGATGAACCGCAGGCCCGGCGGGCTGTCCGGCGGTGAACGGCAGCGGGTGGCTATCGCCCGCGCCCTGCTGACCAGCCCCCGACTGCTTCTGCTGGATGAACCGGTGTCAGCGCTGGACGAACCCGGAAAACGGGACGTGCTGGGGTATCTGGAGCGCCTGCGGGCGCACCTGGACATTCCGATGGTCTACGTATCCCATTCGGTCAGCGAGGTGGCCCGCCTGGCAGACCATCTGGTAATCATGCGTGAAGGCAAGGTCGCAGCCGAGGGCGATCTTCAGACGGTGCTATCGCGACCGGACCAGCCGCTGGCGCTGGAAGACGACGCCTCGGTCATCGTGCCTGCCACCATTGTGAAGCAGGACACCCAATGGCATCTGTGCCTGGCAGAATTTAACGGCGGCCAGTTCTGGCTGCGGGACGATAGGCAGCTGAAGCCCGGAACGCCGGTCAGGCTTCAGGTGATGGCCAGGGACGTGAGCATCGCCCTCAGCGCCCGCCATGATCAGAGCATTCAGAACGTAGTCGCGGCAACAGTGACAGACATCGCACCGGAGCAGACACCCGGAGTCACCACCCTGCGCCTGATGGCGGGTAATACGCCTTTTCTTGCGCGCTTAACGTCAAGGTCGGTACAGCATCTGGAATTGCAGGAAGGCGCCAGTGTGTGGCTTCAGGTCAAGAGTGTGGCGATTATCGAATAGCCGACGGGACCTGGGCGGCCCGCCAGCCTGTTAACAATAAAAACGGCGGTTCAGCGAGTGCCGAAAACCACCATGGTTTTGCCTTTCACGCGAACCAGACCCTGATCCTCCAGGGTCTTGAGAACCCGGCCGACCATCTCGCGGGAGCAACCCACAATACGGCCGATTTCCTGGCGGGTAATCTTGATCTGCATGCCGTCGGGATGGGTCATGGCATCCGGTTCCTTACACAGATCCAGCAATGTCCGCGCCACGCGACCGGTGACGTCCAGAAAGGCCAGGTCACCCACCTTACGGGTGGTCTGGCGCAGGCGTGACGCCATCTGTTCGCCGATGAAATACAGAATCCGCGGGTCCTGCTGGGCTATCTCGCGGAACTTGGTGTAGCTGATCTCGGCCACTTCACACTCGGTCTTGGCTTTGACCCAGGCGCTGCGTGAATCCATGTTATCGAACAGCCCCATTTCACCGAAAAAATCACCGGCATTCAGGTAAGACATGATCATTTCCCGACCATCGTCGTCCTCGATAATAACGGTTACCGAACCCTTGACGATGTAGAACAGGGAATCGCTTTTATCACCGGCGTAAATAATGGTGCTTTTTGCGGGATAGCGCCGACGATGGCATTGGGACAGGAAATAATCCAGGTGTTTGGTCTTCTGCTCAACCGGCTTGAGGATAGTAGCCATAGTGCGGGTCGTGCCTCCTTAGAACTGGCGGGAATTCAGGAATTGTTGTTATTCACCCTGCTTTCCGTGCGGGTTTTTTATAAATGCGCAGACCTTATAACAAGAAGGCCGCGCATCAGCAACTGCAGTCAGTATAGACCAGATGTTTCATCCTGTCCGGCTCGCCACTGCCCGGCAGAGGGGCGATATGCTAGCATCCGTGACCATTGAATCCCTCACCGGACTGGAGTGAAGACCGATGAAAGCAACCATTGACTGGACCGGTGATGCCGGTTTCAAAGCTAAGAGCGGCAGCGGCCATGCCATTCAGATGGACGGCCCGCCAGATCACGGGGGCAGGAACCAGGGGCCCCGCCCTATGGAAATGGTACTGATGGGCCTGGGTGGCTGTTCATCGTTCGACGTTATGAGCATTCTCCAGAAAAGCCGCCAGGATGTAACAGACTGCCACACGGAACTGGAAGCGGAACGGGCAGACACGGTGCCGTCGGTATTTACCAGAATCCACCTGCACTTTGTGGTGACCGGCAACGGGCTGAAAGAGAACCTGGTAAAACGTGCCGTCAGCCTGTCAGCGGAAAAATACTGTTCAGCGTCTATCATGCTGGCAAAGGCAGGGGTAGAAATGACCCACAGCTATGAAATTCGGGAAGCGTCCTGAGGCATCGGCAAAGCCCAGTAACCGATCTGGAAATTACGGATGTCGCAATCTGGCCAGGCTCTACCCAACCGAGCCGCCCTTGTGCATAATACGCGCCCTCTCCGCCGGTCTGCGCAGATGAACAATTTCCCGGCCAGTTATCGGTGGCGGCCTTCGTGGCATGATACGAAATCATGACCGCTGACATTCATCTCCTGACTCCTGGGGGGGCTGAACATGGAAAACAAACTACAGCTGCATGGTTTCAATAACCTGACCAAATCGCTGAGTTTCAATATCTACGACATCTGTTATGCGCAGACCGAAGAGCAGCGCAAGGCCTACATCGATTACATCGACGAGATGTATAACGCTGAGCGCCTGACCCAGATCCTGACCGATGTGGTGAAAATTGTCGGTGCCAATGTGCTGAATATTGCCCGCCAGGACTACGAGCCCCACGGCGCCTCTGTCACCATGCTCATTGCCGAGCACGATATCAGCGAAGGCGAGCCGGACAACGCAGAATCCCCCGGCCCGCTGCCCGATACCATTCTGGCGCACCTGGACAAGAGCCACGTGACGGTTCATACCTATCCCGAGAGCCATCCTTATGAGGGCATCAGCACCTTCCGGGCGGACATCGACGTATCGACCTGTGGCCTGATCTCGCCCTTGAAAGTACTGAACTACCTGATTCACAGTTTTGATTCCGATGTAGTCACCGTTGATTACCGTGTGCGCGGCTTTACCCGCGACGTAGACGGCGCCAAACACTACATCGACCATGACATCAACTCGATCCAGAACTACCTGACCGAGGGCACCCAGAACGCCTACCAGATGATTGACGTCAACGTGTATCAGGAGAACCTGTTTCACACCAAGATGATGCTCAAAAACTTCAATCTGGACAACTACGTGTTCGGGGTTAACGCCGACGATCTGGACCCGCACGAGGCCCAGTCCATTGAAGACCGTCTGCGCCGGGAAATGCTCGAGATTTTCTACTCCCGCAACGTCGAGTAGCGGCCAGACAGACAGGTTCCGGCTTGACTCGACCACAGACTCTTTCAGGCAAAAGGCTTGTGCGCCATCAGATCGAGCACCAGCGGGCGCATGATCAGGTCCATCGCCAGCGACATTTTTGTACCCGGTATGACCAGGGTGTCGTACCGGGACAGATGGCTGCCCGCGATCATCTGTAGCAGATAGGGGAAATCTACCTCTGAGGAATCCCAGAAACGGATCACTACCATACTCTCGTCTTCGGTAGGAACATCCCGGACAACAAATGGATTGGACGTATCCACCAGCGGAATGCGCTGGAAGTTCACGTGGGTGTGAGCGAACTGCGGCACGATATCGTGAACGTAGTCTTCCATGCGGTTGATGATGGTTTCCACCACCGCATCCTGAGAATAGCCGCGGTTGTGGGTATCCCGATGGATTTTCTGGATCCACTCCAGATTCACGATCGGCACCACGCCCACTAACAGGTCCACGTACTGGACGATGTTGTAGGCGTCGCTCATCACGCCACCGTGCAAACCCTCGTAAAACAGCAGGTCGGTGTCCGGCGCCAGCGGGCCCCAGGGCGTGAAGGTGCCGGGTTTGTGACCGGCCTGGATGAGCTGACGATCTTCATCATGAACGTACTGACGGTGCTGGCCCGTGCCGGTGTGGCCATAGTCGTAGAACAGTGCTTCCAGCTTATCGATGTGGTTGGCAGCCAGAGCGAAATGGTTGCGTTCGCCAAACTGGCCCTTGGCGGCCAGACGGGCCATCTGCGCCCGGTTGTAGCGGTGAAAACTGTCCCCACCCACCATGGCCGCCTGAAGTCCTTCGCTGGCGAACAACCGGCGGAAGATACGACTTGTGGTGGTCGTTCCCGCACCGGAGGAGCCGGTAACCGCAATGATCGGGTGGCGTTTCGACATGATGCGAGAGCGTCCGGTAGTTCAATCGAGGGTATCAGTCGAGGGCATCAGTCGAGGCTGCTCAGCAATCTGGGTTTTTCAATCACAAAACCCTGAGCATAATCGGCGCCCAGACGTGTCAAGGTATCCAGCACTGTACGGGTTTCAACCTGAGACGCAATCACTTCACGCTTCATATAATGGGCCATGTCGATCATGGACTTGACCATGGCCCGGTCTGTTTCGCTCTTGTCGAGGTCTCTGATAAAGGCGCTGTCGAGCTTGATCAGCTCCACCGGCAGGCTACGCAGAAACTGGAAAGACGTTGGGCCGGTGCCAAAATCGCCCAGGCAGAACCGGCACCCGAGCTCTTTCATTTCCTCAACAAACTCACAAATGCTTTGCAAATCATTGATGGCGGAGGCTTCGGTTATTTCAAACCAGAGCCGCTCGATGGGCGCGTCTTTCTGGCTGAGTTTGTCGTAGATGAACTCCATCAGGGACTGGTCGTTCAGTGAATGCCCGGACAGGTTAATGCAGATGCCACCCATATGCGCCGGGTCCGGCGCCTTGTCCCGCAGCCAGTCCAGCACCTGGCCCACAACCCAGCGGTCTACTGCCTGCATTCGATCATAACGCTCGGCCATACGGACAAAATCCTTGCCGCTGATCAGGTTTCCGGTGTCGTCATACATACTGATCAGGATTTCATACTGGGGCGACATGGTGGTGTCTGCGTGCAACGGGATCATCTTCTGGCACCGCAACAGCATCCGTTCTTCATTAAGGTCACCCAGGCTGGCAACTTTGGCGGCAATCTGGTCCTGACGCGCCTGGTCGTGGGCATCCAGCGAATACTCCATCACTTTGCCATGGCCGCGCTTTTTCGCGCTTTTCATGGCCTCTTCCGACGCTTTGAGCCAGCGCTCCGCGTCCGCCAGCCCCGGCAACTCCGGCGCCAGTCCGGCACTGGCAGACAAGTGGTAGGTGCCGCTGTCAAACTTGAACTCGGCTTTTTCTATGGCATCAACAATCCCGCGGGCAGCTTCAAGGGCGTTTTCGCCGGGCAACATCAGCGCGAACTCGTTACCGGCCAGTCGCGCCAGGGGCATCCCGTCGCCTACATGGCTACGCAGAATATCCGCTACCTGTTTCAGCGCCTGATCCCCGGCCTGATAACCAGCGGTATCATTGAGCAGGCGGAACTGCCGCAGATCTAGGCGCACCAGCGAGCGCTCGTCTTCACGGATGGCCAGTTGCTGCTCCAACATACGCTCAAATTCACGGCGGCCCAGCAAGCCGGTCAAGTCGTCGTGGGTCGATGCCCAGGAAAGCTGGTCGTACACCTTTTTGACCATGCGGTCGATGCTTTCATCCACCAGCGGCCGCTCGTACTGGCTATCTGGCACAATAACGCCTTTGCGCATCTGCTGGGCCAAAGCCTCAAGCTCAAGCTCAACCACCCTCATACCCTGATGATTGACGAACACAAACCGACTGAAACCCCGGGCAACCCAGACCAGGCGGATATACTGAGGCTCGTCCGGCTTGTCCTGATCCCGCATCCAGTCACCGGTTCGCAGCTGCTGGGCGCGGTTGATCCAGCGTTGAAGACTGCGCTGCTCGCGCTCAGAGACCGCCTTCTCGCTTTTTTCTTTCGGTTTGGCGAGGGGCATTTCAATCATTTCCACCGGCTCAGCAGGGCTGCGCACCAGAAACTGTTTCAGTTCATCACGAATCAGGGAGGACGGCATATGATTGCTGGAGATAGAAGCCAGACCATCCTGAATCACCCGCAGCAATTCAGGCAGATTGATGTCGCTTTGTGAATCTCCGGCGAAGGTCATCAGTGAGTCGATGACCGACAGATAATCCTGCCAGAGCGGGCTGTCTTCCCCCTGCCGGATCCAGGTGAGTGACAACAGGTCGCGCCAGCCACCATCCAGCAGACTCAGAACGGCCCGGGGAACGGTCCGCCCACCCAGCTTCTGGTCCAGAGCCCGGGCTACGGCCGCTTTGGATTCGGCCACTTTCTGAGCGCCCTCGGCCGCCGCCGCTACCCGCTCCACATTACGGCGATACACCAGATTCTGACGGTCGATCAGCGTGTCCAGCTCGCCAACGGCCTTATCAAAAACTCCGGTATCCTGCTCGAAATCGGTATTGATTCGCTGAATCAGTTCATCGATGCGGCGCTGGACCATGGGGTTGATACGGCCGCCTTTAACACCAAGCTGGGCCAGGCGGTCCATCACGCCGCGCACGGGACTGTTCCGGTCCTCGAAGAATTCCGGGTCGCGCATCACCACTTTCAGAACTGGCACCTCCAGAGCGCGCATGTTCTCTCTGGCGTATTCACTCAGCTTCGGGCTTTCCACCACACTGCTGAAAAAGCGGTCCACCACGTCCAGAATGGTCTGTTGCTCTTCGCCCAGCGCGTGCTCACCGCTTTCCTTTACTCGCTCAACGACCCGCTCCCGCAGGGTAGTCTCGTCTTCTGCCAA
>Ga0306908_1000870_pt1 | contig 10260 bp, 6 predicted proteins | sample AntRauTorcE11899_FD_190430 | JGI IMG/M metagenome (GOLD analysis project Ga0306908, IMG submission 190430) | Saline lake microbial communities from Rauer Islands, Antarctica - Metagenome Torckler E11 #899 (v2) (version 2) | ecosystem: Environmental > Aquatic > Non-marine Saline and Alkaline >... | reverse complement strand
ACCCGTAAACAAGGGTGAGATACGTACATTAATTCAACATTAGCGCCGTCGTCTATACAAGTACGAGCCCCTAGCCCGCGCTCTACCTAGTATTCCTGACGGCTAAGTTCCCCGTCAGGGGAACGAGGGAAGGAGCCTGTACCCCGCCAAAGATCGAGGGGAACGAGGGAAGGAGCCTGTACCCCGCCAAAGATCGAGGGGAACGAGGGAAGGAGCCTGTACCCCGCCAAAGATCGAGGGGAACGAGGGAAGGAACGAGGTCACCTAGTGGGAACATGGTTCCCCGCCAGGGGAACGAGGGGACCAGTATTCTTTACCAATTAGGGGGTGACCAGAACTTTCTAACTTTATCGTCAACTCTATAGGCCAAGTCTTTACCAAATTTAGATATTGCTGCATTGACCGTTCTCTGACCTAACTTGAACTTATGAGCCAATGTAATGGCACATGAAGCTCTCATAAGCCAGAAAATGTAAGAAAAACCAGAAACGTTGTTAGCTGGAAGATAATAGTTATAAAGGCCTCTAACTTTACTATTGTAGAAGTTGAGGATATACCAATGAGGCATCATCAAAATAGAAGTCTTGGAAATTGGGAACCAATTACCTGCATGATTTCTACGAATGAAGTTTGCACTCTTTAGTTTCTCCATTATATCTTCAAAAGGTACTAACAGCTTGAGTCTAGGTGTGATACAAACTCTAACCTTAAGATTTTTACCTATATGTTTTACGTGGGTAGGGCTAGACCTTTTACTTTTCCCGAGTCCCCTCGCCAGGGGGGCGAGCTGAGTTCCCTCGTTCCCCGTAAGGGTAACGAGGGAACGAGGGAAGGAGCCATAGGATTCCTGGTTACTAATGTAGAAACCAAGTCCCCCCGTAAGGGGGGCGAGGGGACTGGGAAACTTAGCACGTTCACGCGAGAGATTAGTAATCTTCGTTTTCTTGTCACTAAGTTGTAAACCTAGAGATTCAAGAAATTTCGCAGCGGCCGCTTTAATTTCTAAGGCGTCATGTTTACTACCAATAAGTAGAATAATCCAATCATCCGCATAACGAATATAGGCAAATCTCTTGAAATTAGAGTCTTGTAAATCAAAGTAAGGAAATTTTCGTTGATGAGCAGCCGCAATTCCCAGTCCCCTCGCCCCCCTTACGGGCTGAGTTCCCTGGGCCACTTTGTGGCCCAGTCCCCTCGCCCCCCTTACGGGCTGAGTTCCCTGGGCCACTTTGTGGCCCAGGGAACTCAGGAAGGAGCTTGGGATCTTTTGGTAGAGTTTAACGTCGCCTCCAAATTTAAGAATCTTCTTCTTCAGAGCCTCTATCTTATATGAAGCTTTACAATAATCAGGATTCCTTTTTCTGATTTTCCCATAATTGTATTGAGGCTCTAGCTCTCTTGTAATGAATTCATCCAGTTCATGGAGAACTATGTTTGATAATAGAGGGCTAAGTAAACTATTCTTAGGGGTTCCTAGAGAAGGATTTATTATAGTACTAGTTAACGGATCCATGTACCCAGCTTTAAGAATTTTCCAAATAAGCTTTTCGGTGGCAGGGCAATCAATGCGTTTACGTAAAAGCTTCATTATTAAGATATGAGGAACCGTTTCGTAAAATTTATAAATATCTCCTTCTATTGCCCACTTGAAAGCACTACTGTTACGAGTTTTTATATCTTTCAATGCCGTATGGACACCTCGTCCAGGTCTAAATCCGTGGGAGCAATCGAGGAACAAGGGTTCGTATATAGAGGTAAGAGCCATAGAAATTGCCTTTTGGACTATTTTGTCTCTAAGATTCCCAGCTCCTAAAGGTATTAGCATAGTCCCTTCGCCCCCCCTGGCGGCCGAGGGAACCCTGGTTCCCGAGGGTACCATCTTCCCCGTCAGGGGGGACGAGGGAAGGAGCATAGTCCCTTCGCCCCCCCTGGCGGGGGACTCAGTACTGTTCAATTTGGGTATCATAACATTACGAGCAGTACTTAAATCGAAGGTACCTCTAAGGATATTTTGGCTAAGGTTATCAAAGAAGTTTAAATTAATACCATCAACGGTTTCCGGTTTAATTTCCTTGGCACAAAAACAAAAACCCGGTTTAATTTCCTTGGCACAAAAACAAAAACCAGGAGTCATATTACCAGGTTTACCTTTGATGTTAAGATAAGCCAATAGTAAAATTTTGGGGTTACCAATAATTCGTATTAGCTTACCGAAACGACCATCCTTGTTACGGGATTCGTTAATCTTGTCCTGAAATTCATTGTACACAACCCCCGGTACTAGTGACGCTAAGGAATCTTCTGACTCCGGAACATTACTTGTACTCAGGAATCGGGCACCTTTATTAGAGGTGATGTACAGACGAACACCTGACAAAAGCTGCGCGGCCTGTAGCCCTTCACGATGTCCTAAGACACCCTTACTACGACTACTCTGACAGCTTTCTCTGAGTCCCCTAGTGGGGACATGGTTCCCTCTGGCGAGGGAACCATAAAGAAAGTTTGTTCCCGAGTTCCAGCCACGAGACCCAAATTTAATTCCTGTTGAATTTAGCCCTCTGCATTCGTTCCTTGTAGGAAAGTCATATAGACCTACTGATGGCATTAGTACCAGGGGAACAAGTTCACCGCACCATGTAACCCAATGCCAACAAACCATCTTAACATGAGTATGGTAAGGAGTCGTCTTACTCCAGTCGAATGTAAACAGATTCGTCAACCTAGGCATGTTCAACGATCTCAAGAACCTTAAGAAGTCATGTTCTTCCGGCGATTCCTTATCATCCATGCTTTTCCACAGCCAGTCACCTGAACTGCTACCTGGATTTGAGATAGGTTGCATCTCGTTGGTACTTAACAACCTGGCAGATTGGAATAATTGTTCCTGCCAAGTCCCGTGACTGTTAAACGGCGCACCGGTGAAGACAATACTCCAAACAAATAATGGTATTTGATTAGCTTTCATACCTGCACTACGCATACCAGCTACAGTTACTAATAAATTAATACTACCTAAAATAGAGGACATACCATTTAAGTGTAAACTTAAAATTGCTAAATCAACAGCAGCACCGCTATGTTGAATAGATAATGGAGGGTAACAATTTGAATAATGAATAAGTTTATTATTATTCTATTAGTTGTCTTATAGTTTGGACTATATCTTCATACTTTTATTATAGTAACATAACACATATTAAAATACAAACTGATGGTCCCCTAGTGGGGACTCGGCGTCGCGTAACATAACACATATTAAAATACAAACTGATGGTCCCCTAGTGGGGACTCGGCGTCGCGTAACACTTACACAAAAACAACACATAAACAACGCTTAAATAACACATAAATAACACATTAATAATTAATAATAAATTCAATACATTTACTTTTTATAATTTCTAATAACCATGCGTTATTTTTAGGTTTAATAGTAGATGGTTCCCTCGCGAGGGCGCTCGTACTTGAATATTAAATATATTTTTGATAAATTCTAAAAGGTGTTTATCCAGTTTTTGTGTAATACTGAAACGATGTGCGTAACGACCTTTCCCCATATGAACTAAAAGGAAAGAGCCCTCAGCTCTAGTCCCTCCGCCCCACCGGCGGCCGAGTCCCCTAAAGGGGCGAGGGAAGCAGGGGTACCATGTCCCCCCCCCGCCAGGGGGGCGAGCTGAGTTCCCCGTAAGGGGAACGAAGGAACTAGGTTCCCCGTAAGGGGAACGAAGGAACTAGGTTCCCTTGGCCACAAAGTGGCCAAGGAACGAAGGAACTAGGTTCCCTTGGCCACAAAGTGGCCAAGGAACGAAGGAACTAGGTTCCCTTGGCCACAAAGTGGCCAAGGAACGAAGGAACTAGGTTCCCCGTAAGGGGAACGAAGGAACTAGGTTCCCCGTAAGGGGAACGAGGGAAGGAGCCATCAGGCTCAAAGCCTGTCGGTAGATAGAAATGTTTTAACGCAAACATTAGTACCGATAGCTTTAATATTTAAAGTTATATGTGCTGAGTCATATACCGTTGAATTATAAAATAATATGTTGTTAACGAATACGCTTTGATATAATAAAGTATGCACAACGTAAAGTCTCTGATGGCCTATTTTGTATATATAATAAATATAATAAATATTGTAATATATCAAATAGTTCCATGCGGTTTGGCCATAATATCTATAATTAATAAATATAAGATTTTTACCGCATATAGTTATGTTTAACGACAGTTTACCCTTATCAGAAGCTGTCCAACCTAAACCAGCACCTTGTTCAACTAAAGTGGATAAAATTAATAAGAAAAAAGCTGGTGGATTTAACCAAAAACTAATGTTATTTAATCTTGGAAATGCTACATCAGGAGCACCTATCATAATTGGGACTAACCAATTCGGTTTAGATATTATCGTTAGATAATGACCGGACTATATTTTCAATATTTATAAACGCGCCTCGTCCCCTTGCGGATAAGGAAAGAATCGAAGATTCTTTCCGTCCCCTCGTCCCCCTGGCGGCCGAGTTCCCCGTCAGGGGGACGAGGGAACCAGGGGAACCCTGGTTCCCGAGGGTACCATCTTCCCCGTCAGGCTGTGTTTCCTGGGCCACAAAGTCCTATATTTTTCTGTAAGAAAAATATAGGGGACGGTCCTTAGGACCGTCCCCGGGCCACTTGGTGGCCCGGTTAGCCAGGGAACGAGGGAACTAGGTTCCCCGGGCCACCAAGTGGCCAGCGAAGGAGCGAGGTGTGGGCTCGCTTATAAATATTGCATAGTGTGTAGTCTCTGAGACTTTCTTTTAAAAAAGAATTACCTTCTGATTGTACATGATGGTCCCCTCGCCCCCTCCCTTGGCGGGCGAGCTGAGTTCCCTGGGCCACTTTGTGGTCAGGGAACTCAGGAACTAGGTTCCCCGTAAGGGGAACGAGGGAAGGAGCCATAGGGCCTTTTTCCCTTTGGGAAAAAGGCCGCCATTAATTTGTTTAGAAGTATAAAATATGCACTTTCCAGAATATATTACGAATAATAATTAATTCATAACTATGTTATACTTATTGAAACAATAAGTAGGCAATAAATTATACTTAAATAATTAATAGTTTGCGCGCCATGACGCGTGTTTATATATATATATGTAAATATTTTAAATTAATAGTACTAGTACGAGCACGCTAGACTCGCGTCCTCCCGGGCCACAAAGTCCATGATCCCCTCGCCCCCTGGCGGGGGGGACTCGGTTTTTCTGTCAGAAAAATATAGGGACGGTCCTAAGGACGGTCCTAAGGACGGTCCTAAGGACGGTCCTTAGGACCGTCCCCGGGCCACTTTGTGGCCCGGTTAGCCCGGGTATACTCGTTCTACGAACTCCGAGTCCCCCCCGCCAGGGGGCGAGCTGAGTTCCCCGTAAGGGGAACGAGGGAAGGAGCCATCCGATAAAGAATTATTAAAATTACTTGACATCTATGTAAACCTTCTAAAGTATTATGTTGATTATTTAATTGATGATTCCCTCGCGAGGACGCTCGCACAAAAGCCTTATCTCGTTTATTAAAAACTATTCTAATAAAACAGTAACGTCTTTTACCGTTGTCATTATATAAGGTATATAAGGTCTTAGGCACATAAATAGGACCATCACCTTCAATTAGACCCGTTAAATAATAAATAAGGTCCCAACTGTGAATGTATAAAATTAAGGTTAGATAATTGCGTTATATAATAGCACACCTCTGGCGCTCTATTATATTGCCCTATTGTACTTGAGATAGATTCAATGTCTTTAAAAGTTAAGATCGTCTCTAAATCTATAGTACTATTTTCATTATTTAATAATTTATAAGATAGGATATTGAAATACACGCGCGAACTATTAAAAATTAAGTTAATATAATTTTTTTTACCAAAGCCACCAAATAAAGCAGGCATAACCATAAATAATAACATGATAATCAATATATTGTTACTGTTAAGTAACGTATTGGACTATACCTTCATTTCTATACCGTGGAGTCTAGTGGCAGCTCGTTCCCTCGTCCCGCCAGGGGGCGGGAACGAGGTCTCCGCAAGGGGACGAATCTAAGTGCCTTACACGAAGCGCCAAAGATGCACTTTATATAGTAATGTATGGCGAATAGTCTCTGAGGAACTAAATTGTACATCAATAATCACAAGGATCTTTTAATCGAAAAAAGAAGGTCCCCTTTTTCGCTGGCGGCCGAGTTCCCCGTCAGGGGGACGAGGGAAGGAGCTCGGAAGTTCGCCGGGCCACTTCGCCGGGCCACTTCGCCGGGCCACTTCGCCGGGCCACTTCGCCGGGCCACTTCGCCGGGCCACTTCGCCGGGCCACTTAGTGGCCCGGGTTATAGCGTTTGTTTTTCTAATTTTTTCCGTAACAAAGCCCTTACTTTTACATTGATACAATTATAAAGAAAATTTCCTGCTGATTTTATAACTTTAAAGTTACTTATTTCAACATATAGCCATGAAATTCTTAATTAATTTTAATTAAGAAGGCAACTTTAGAGAAATATAAGTTCTCTTAGTATAACACTCAAAATGTATAACATAAAAAACGATACCGAGTCCCCTAGTGGGGACATGGTTCCCCACCAGGAGCCGAGTCCCCTAAAGGGGGCCAGGGAAGCAGGGGTACCATGTCCCACGTCAGTGAAAAAGGGGACCATAAAGAATAAAAAATATTAAGAAACAATTAAATATAAAAATTAGTACGAGCTCGGAGTCCCCCCGTCAGGCGGCGAGCTGAGTTCCCCGTAAGGGGAACGAAGGAACTAGGTTCCCCGTAAGGGGAACGAAGGAACTAGGTTCCCCGTAAGGGGAACGAAGGAACTAGGTTCCCCGTAAGGGGAACGAGGGAAGGAGCCATCTAAATGATACCAAGTAATATTCTGTAAAGAAAGATTAGAATTGAAATCATTTTTAATCTTTATACATCGTTAAAGTCCGAGTCCCCTAGTGGGGACATGGTTCCCCTAGTGGGGACATGGTTCCCCTAGTGGGGACATGGTTCCCCGCCAGGGGGCGAGGGGACCATCTAAACTGGAATGTACACTACGAAGTTGTATGTGATGTACTTCTAACCAACGTAAATAATTCATATATTTACCGCGGAACTGGCGGACTCCGCGGTATGTTTAATATATTACATTATAGTATGTTTCATATATTACATTTTAGTGGTATAAGTTACCATGTCCGGTAATTATTAGTAGGGGTTAGTGTACGCCCTAGCCGTGACCCCCCGCTGGAGGCGAGCTGAGTTCCCCGTAAGGGGAACGAGGGAAGGAGCCATAGCCGTGACATAGACTACCCTCCGAACCCTACGTGACAGTTTCCCGTCATAAGGCTCTCCGCACAGCGTTTAGCTCTCCTATATTGAGACAGGAAAACTAAGACTTAAACTCACAATAGAGTACGCTGTTACAATTCCTACCTGTCCATACCAAAACTTGAAGCCTCTAAGAAGAAGGCTTTTTTGGACGGCTTACAAGTAAACGGCAGCCCTCAGAAAAACGTAAGCGGTCCCATTCGGATAGGGTACCACGATGAAGGTGCATATGGTGTACACGACAAAGCGGCACTTGCTTACGGTTGATAGCAGCCATTTGTTTAGTAAAGAAATCTAACTTTAGGGACTTCTTAAGGTCCTTAATCTGACGCACATGGTGCATTTGAACTTCGGAACTAGTTCCGCAAATGATACATTTAAAGCCAAGATTAGATCTAGTGAGCTTATAACCCCAGCTGCGTCTAACTGCTGCAGTGAAATCAGCAAAGGATAATTGGAAGGTCCGAGAACTTCTTAAGCCCTTAATTAATTATGTGGAATCACGTACCCAGGTGTCAGGACGCCAAAACTCTCTATGCTCGAACTTGATAGGGTAACTAAAACGACGGAAGACTTCTTTAATACCAGTTAGTCTGAACTTGCGTGACAAGGTAAAAGCTAAAGATTCCTGTAGAGACCACCAAACCTTTTGCAAGGAAGAGCAGTTATCTACAAAGCAAAAATAATTCCAGATACCTCTGAAAACGGAGTTATAGAAACCAATGATATCCAAAACGTCTAGGTTCTGGAGTCCACCAAGAGCTTGACCCTTATGAATATTGAGGTTCGGATTAAAATAAACGAAACCCCTAGTTTTCAATCGTTTGTAAAGGCCCACTATATCGACACGCATAGCGAGGCGACTAGTAACTCGACGACGTTGCCCAAAAGAGTACAGTTTTACAGTACGGTTGGAAGGATCCTCTAGAGGACCTATATCCACACCCAAATATCTAACAGATTCAAGGGAAAATTTGCGAATGAAGGTCTTATGAGGATGGAGTTCGAGCTTTAAATTAGAGGTTAACCAACCTTGTAATTTGTCTCTAATGAGAACGGCGTCAAGATGAGAGCCAATAAGACCAATGAGGAAATCATCAGCATAACGGACATAATACAGACGCTTAAAATTAGGGTCCATAAGATCATAAGAGGGCAAGGAGAAGAGTTGGGCCCTGACTTTACGCCAGTCTGATGTACCAGGAGTGAGCTTTGGGAGGACAGAGCGTTCGATGCTTCTGTAGGCGGGATTTCTCCTGCGAGAAGAACCACGATTGAACTCCTTAATAAGTTCCTCCATGAATACATCCATCTCGTGCAAGTAAATATTGCAAAGAAGGGGGCTCAAGATGCTACCTTGAGGGGAACCGAGTTCATTAGCAACAACAATATTACCCAGATCATCAATAAAACCGAGTTCATTAGCAACAACAATATTACCCAGATCATCAATAAAACCGGCCTTAAGTGCTGAGCTAAGAAGACCAAGAGTAATAGGACAGCTAACTCTGCGAGACACAACCTTAAGAAAAACTTGATGATCGATACGATCAAAGCATTTCCTAATATCAGATTCTAAGATCCATCGGCATCCGGAAAATTGCATACGGACAGAATTGAGAGCAGAATGGCATCCCCTATGTGGTCTAAAGCCATGAGATGCATTGGAAAAAATAGGTTCATAAATAGCGTTTAAAGCTAATTGAAGAGCCTTCTGGGCAATATTATCACGAGGAGAAGCAATACCGAGAGGACGTTTCTCAGAGGATCCGGGTTTAGGAATGTGTACTCTACGGATTAATTTAAAATGGAAGGAACCCGCTAAAATTTCACTACTGAGACGATCGAAGAAAGCGCGGTCAATGCCATCAAGGGTCACATGGTCGACGCCTTCAGACATATTCCCAGGGTTACTTTTAATGAGTTCATATGCGTAGATTAAAGCCTTAGGAGAAGCATAAAGAGTAGCTAAATTTACTAAAGGGTATGTAGGTTGAGACTGCACTAGCTCCGCTATTGCGGGGTTAAGGCCCGCAGTGCTGCCTCCCTTCGCACGCCCTCTCACGCCTGAATGTACAGACTTTAAGGAAGCGGCTACTATGGAGACTCCGTACCCCTCCCTCTTTCGAGGGTAGGGCCATCCCATGTTCCAACCAAGTCCGACGCTATAAAGCAGCTTTGACTTAGGATCTTGCACTCCTTGCTCCCAGCTAGGCTGGGCCGGCCATGTGGAAGTCCAACACTCACCGCACAACGCATCGATGAGAGCCACATGGAACTTCCCATTAGGGATCCTGGAGAAGCCTGTCACTTGCGCCACCATGGAGTGTATCAAGTTCGTCATCCTATCCATATCAAAGCAATCGTAGCTAGAGAACCATCCTAGGCTTAAAAAATCCCAAGCCAGAGATTCCCGTTCTAGAGGGCTTCGCACACAACCGTTACCAGTTATGCACGCCCCTAGAGCTTTATCGACTAAAGGACTTACTGTCGCGACTAAGTCGCCAATCGATACCAGGAAGTGACATGGCGCACCGTTATAAAGTTGACCAGCCCCGTCGAGTAAACCTCTACCGGCTAATCCTAATTCTAAACGTATAAACATTGATAAACTAGTACCTACTAACCCAGCAAATAATGCAAAGGATAAGTATAAAATACCAATCAAAGAGTTAACTATAAATTCTTTTATAGTTCAGACTATGTTTTCAAATTAATAAATCTAATAAATTTAGTTAATCTAGTTAATCTAGTTAATCTAGTTAATCTAGTTAATCTAGTTAATCTAGTTAATCTAGTTAATCTAGTTAATACTTAATAACGCGCCTCTGGCGCCTCGCCCCCCCCTGGCGGTCGAGTTCCCCGTCAGGCTGAGTTCCCCGTAAGGGGAACGAAGGAACTAGGTTCCCCGTCAGGCTGATTTCCC
>Ga0306908_1000861_pt1 | contig 10330 bp, 8 predicted proteins | sample AntRauTorcE11899_FD_190430 | JGI IMG/M metagenome (GOLD analysis project Ga0306908, IMG submission 190430) | Saline lake microbial communities from Rauer Islands, Antarctica - Metagenome Torckler E11 #899 (v2) (version 2) | ecosystem: Environmental > Aquatic > Non-marine Saline and Alkaline >... | reverse complement strand
CTTATCCCAGGTTCTCGCGCCCAGCGCCATGACACGGACAGAGTCAAAGTCGCGGTCCGAGCCCAGGCCCGGGCGCTCCAGCCGACCTCTGATGCCCGCGAAAGCGCCTGATTCCGGCAGAAAGGCGTCATCCAGAGAGTCGTGTTCGAACGCCAGATTTATGCTGCCCTTCTGAATATACTCGTAGGGAACAACTTGTGTGCCGATTTGCTCATCCACCGTGGCGTACCCGCGCCGGTACGTGAGCCTGACCTGGCTGTTGACGCTCAGTTCCATGCCCAGCGATACATCGGCCTCACTCGTTGACAGATCTATCTCCGTAATCCGGGCCCCGTCGCCATCAAAGGCACTGAAGGTTTCGCGCCGGTACTCGGCCCCCAGGGTCAGGAACCGCTCATAACCATAATCCAGCGGCTGAAACCATTCGCTGCGCACCCAGGGCTCGGTCCCTAACTGCAGGCCGGTATTCCACTCGGCGCCCAGAGCATTCAGCTCGGTCATTCGCAACGAGGCCGCCAGGTTGAAATCGGTCTTGTTCTCGAAGTTATCTTCGTAGTTCAGCCCGAAAGACAGATAGTTGGGGCCCCAGCTTTTCCGGCGAGCCTGGATCAGAAGCCCGGCCCCGCCCTGTGGCAGTGGCTCCAGGGAATAGGACACGGTTTCGTAGTACCCGAGCCCAGTTCCGGTCGGATGAGAATGTCGCCGAACAGTCGCGGTCACCAAGCAGTTCAAGCTGACGCTCGGTATTTCGTCGCGTCAGCAGGGTCGTGAGCTGGCCCACCACCGTAAACGCGTTCCGCAGGTCGTTCTTGTCCATCAGGGGGTCGGTAATGTCCACGGCAATGACGATATCCGCACCCAGATCATGGGCCACGGACACCGGCAGGTTATTCGCGACACCGCCATCAACCAGAAGTTTGCCCTGCCGGGAGACCGGGGCGTAAACACCCGGCACACTCATACTGGCGCGAATGGCTTCAGAAAGGTTTCCGTTGCCGATGACGACGGCTTTGCCGGTTTCCAGGTCAGTGGCGACTGCGCGAAAGCGAATTGGAAGCTGGTCAAAATCTTCAATCAGCGCGGCGTCGCGGGTGAGTTCATTCAGGATAAATCCGAGATTCTGTCCGGCGATAATGCCGCCGCCCAGCTCGAAGCCTTCAGAGCTCACTCCAAAACCGGGGGAGATGGGAAAACGCCAGTCCTGACGCTTGCGGCGGACGGGTTTGAAAACGCGCCCCGGATCGTCCCGAAAACTGGACAGCCAGTCCAGATTGATAAACCGGGCCTCAATATCTTTTACGGTCATACCCGACGCGTAAAGCGCACCGACGGCGGACCCGGCACTGGTGCCGACCACTATATCCACCGGCACCTGGAGTTCTTCAAGCACCCGCAAAATACCCACATGGGCCATGCCCTTGGCGCCGCCACCGCTGAAGACCAGTGCCACTTTCGGACGCTCGGACGCAACCGCCAGGCCGGTCATGCAGACAGTCAGCAGAACCAGAAGCAATCGACAGCGCATTAAAACCCTTGCCTGTCAGCGCTCATCCTTTACGGCCTGGCCCGTCGTCCTGATCCGCCAGTGACAGGTGGGAGACGTCGGGCACCACCGGTGGGGGTGATTCCCGGGCCTCTAAAAGTACGGTGCCGGGGGGAGCAAGAGTCCACTCGTCCAGATGTTCGAACATGGGCACCTCAGCCTCTTTGTGCTCTTCCAGCGTGATGCCCACCGGGTCCAGTGTCAGGCTGGAACCGGACAGAATGCTGTCCACTTTTTCGCCGGCCAGGTTCGGCCTGTCCCCTGGCTCTGCTTTCACAGAACCCGTCGACTGGGAAGGTGCTTTGGGAGCCGGTGGCGGCTTTTGCTCCGCTGAGGGCTGTTTGGGCGCTGATGGCTCTTTAGGCGCTGATGGCTCTTTAGCGGCTGAAGGCTCCTTAGGTATAGAAGGCTCTTTCGGTGCAACCGTGCCTTCCATGGGTTCGACATAGGCAACCATGCCGTGCTTTTGCAGAACACCCCGGTATTTTTCGGCCTGAACTTCCTCCAGCCGGTTGCGAATTACCACGGGCTGGCCGCTGAACATTTTGGTAATCTGATCAGCATTGGCCTTGAACAGGGTTTTGGCGCTGTTTCGGGCCGCTTCCGGATCGGTACCGGGTGTGCATTCACCTTTGAAAACCAGTTGGAACATGATCCTACCTCTGAACTCGCCTCAATACCTTCATCATAGTTGAAACCCTGGACCTGCGGGAACCTTGATCCGGGGTCAGCGGGCTTTGGTAAAGTGTGAACAATTGCAAAATGTGACCAATTTCTAAACACATTTATTGCCAGTCTGCAATAATAAACGGTAACCTTTACTTACAAGGCGTTACCAGATTCGTCTATCTGACTGAACTTCGGGACCTCACGACAAACATGATTGCTATAACACCCAACCGTCTGATCACTGCTCTGATTCTTCCCCTGTTACTCAATGCGGGGTCGGCCACGGCTGGCAATCTGGATCTGCTGCTCAGCGGGCTGTTTCCGACGCATCAGGCGACCTATATCGGCTATCAGAGCGTCGAGCGGGAAATCATCCCGGTGACGTCGGCCATCGAGCGAAAATATCTTATCGTGGATTTTCGCTTCAACAGCGAACCAGGCACTGAACAGCTTCAGGCCAGCGTCCACAAGGTATGCACGGCCATGCTCAAGGATCGCGAGCTGATCCGCGACTTGTCGGACCAAGGCTACGACATGGTATCGGTAGCTTTCGACCGGAGATCCCAGTTCGATTGCCTGTAAGTCTGCCTATTCCTCCCGGCCCAGCAATCGGGGAAATGCCGCCAGCGCACTGTTCACCGCATCCAGGTTAAACGCGTCTACGTCCGCCAGCAGTTTTTCACCATAGCGTGTCACGGAAGATGAACACAGGCGCTGACCCCATTCGATTACCCGACAGGCAAAGTCTCGCATTTGCTCCGGATCGCCGCTTGCTCTGACTGACTGCCACTCGTCACCAAAATCCCGCGCCAGTTGCTCCCTCAGCCAGCCTCGCTCCTGCATGCTCAGGGTCTGGGCCAGCAGGCGATCGGATTCCTGCGGCGGCCCCTCTTCCTCGGCCTCTTCGTTAGTCACTTCCACGTCCGGTAGGCGCACCGTGAAGGTAGACCCGACACCCGGCTCGCTCTCGACGTCCAGTTCGCCCCCCATCATCCGTACCAGCTTGCGACTGATGGCCAGGCCCAGGCCGGTGCCACCGTATCGGCGGCTGCTCTGGCCTTCCTGTTGTTCAAAGGCGTCGAATATCTGTTGCTGCTGATCTTCAGGGATACCAATACCCGTGTCCTGAACGGTGACCACAAGCTGTGACCTGACGGTTCGCTCCGTTTCGTCGTCAGCATCGTCGCTGGCCAGAGGCGTCACCGTTGCCCGCACCGTTACCCCGCCCTTATGGGTAAACTTTATGGCATTGCCCACCAGGTTGAACAGAACCTGGCGCAAGCGGGTTTCGTCAAGTCTCATGGCGGCAGGCATTCCGGAGTCCACACTGACCTCCAGAGAAATACTCTGCTCGGTCGCCCTCAGGTCAAAGATGTGGCGCACGTCACTGAGCAGCCGGCGCATGGAGACCGCGGAATAATCCAGCCGCATCTTGCCTGCTTCGATTCTCGACAGGTCGAGAATGTCGTTGATCAGCATCAGCAGGCTGCGGCTGCCAGCGCGGATGGCATTCAGGTAGTTTCTTTGCTGCGGATCCCTGACGGTATTGCTCAGCAGATCGCTGTAGCCAATCACCGCGTTCATCGGTGTGCGGATTTCGTGGGACATATTAGCCAGAAACTCACTCTTCGACCGGCTGGCCGCCTCGGCCTGACGGGCCAGGCGCTCAGCGTCCTGCTTGGCGGATCTCAGCGCATCCTCACTACGCCGCAATGCGTTCTCAGAACGGATACGTTCATCCACTTCGCGGGACAGCTTCCGGTTCCAGTAAAGGAAGATCAGCACCACCACCACGGCAATCAGCACAATGCGCCGGACCACGGTGTAATCCGTCTCCTGCTCGATATCCAAGTGAATCCAGCGATTGTAGATGGACTCGGTTTCGTTGGAATCCAGACTGCCCAGTGCCTTGTTCAGAATGCCCAGCAGCTCGGGCTGATCTTTGCTGACCGCGAACCGGAGCTCATACTGGTAGGGGGTGATACTGGTGATACGAAGATTGGACAGGCCCAGCCGGGCCACGGTGTAACTGACCGCCGGAATCTGGGTGACCATGGCATCCAGGTCACCATTGGACAGCGCCAGCAGGCCTTTCTCAACGGAACTGACAGGATATAGATTCAGGTCCGGATGGTTGATCAGCAGGTAGTCGTGCCCCGCCTGACGATTTACAACGCCCACCCGTTCGTCTCGCAACTCCCGCAGTTCGCCGATAAAACGGCCATCCTCACGGATTGCCAGCGCGATCGGTACCGTCAGATAGGCACGGCTGAACAGAAAACTCTGTTCCAGCTGCGGCGTCCGGGTTACCGCGGGCAGTATGTCTACCTTCCCCTGATTGAGCTGATCTTCCGGGACCTCCCCGGCTGCCAGCATTCGACGATTGAACCGCACAGATAACTGCTGTTCCAGGCGGGTAACCAGATCCGCAACCAGCCCCTTGGTTTCGCCATCCTGAGAAAACTCGAACGGCGGCCAGTCCTGCCGGAAGGCAACCGTCAGACCAGGATTTTCCCTGAGAAATTCCGCCTCATCATCCGAAAGCCGCATGGTGCCGTCAGCCGTTTCCGGAACGTTGGACTGAAGCCAGGGTTGGCGTATGTCCCGGTGCTCACTGTGGCTGATCGCCAGCACCGCCTGATTCAGCGTGCGAAAAACACGGTCCCGGCCGGGAGCGACTTCAAGCACCACATCAACAGAATGCTGATTCATCAGCCGCGCGAGCCGCACCCCGCTCACCATGGCCGAACGCAGGTAATCAGACACCACAGCGACCGGCCCCAGGAAGGCATCCGCCTGCCCCGAGAGCAGCATGCTGACCGCTTCACTCAGGCTGTCAACCGGTACCGGGGTAAAGCTCTGCACCGGGTCCAGCAGAGCATATTGATTGGCGTCGCGAGCCACCAGCGCGACACGGGTGCTTTCAAGGTCGGCCAGTTCACGAATTCCGACATTACCCGTGGCCACAAACAGGCCGTAGGTGAGCGACATAATCGGCGAGGAAATCAACTGCTCGCCAGAGTCCTGCTGGCGGGCCGGGCGGGTATTGAGCCTGGCATCGATCACCCCGTCAGCCAGCCACTGATCCAACTGTGCCTCGTTTCCGGTGATCTGTTCGATAGGCAGGTCAAGTTTTGCGGATACGATGTTCAGATAATCAATGAATACACCCGCCAGCCTGCCTTCTCCGGTATCAAATACCAGAGGAACCTGATCACTACGGACACCGACGCGAAACGATTTCTGAGCACCCAGCCACTCAAGGTCATCACGGCCCAGCAACGGCGCAGGCGCAGACTGAGGCGGCTCTGCTACGAGCCGAACCGGCAGCAGCAAACAGGCCAGACACAACAGAAGATGCAACGCCGCCTTCACTGGATATCCTCATGAGTTAGACTAGAGTTCAGAAAACCATACCGGTTAAATCCATCGAATGCATTCAGGAGCGCCTTACTCATATGGATACCAGCAAACACACGCTGACCGCCCTTTTCGATCAGCTTGGCATGCCATCAGATCAGGCCAGCATCGACCGTTTTATTGAACGCCATTCGCCGGTCCCCGCCGAGATTGCCCTGCAGGATGCGCCCTTCTGGTCCGACAGCCAGTCTCACTTTCTGGAAGAGGGCCTGGAAGACGATTCTGACTGGGCCGAGGTCATCGACGAACTGGATGCTCAGATGCGTCATTAACACTGACACAGACCTGATCGCGGCCAGCGTCTTTTGCTTGATAAAGGGACCTGTCAGCGCGGTCAAAAACACTGTCGGTTGCATCATTCGATTCAAACCTGGCAACTCCGGCTGAGAAAGTCACGGAAACCGGTTCCCCGCGAAAATGGAACGGCAGGGCCTTGATGTGGCAACGCAGCCCGTCGAGCACGTCTTTAGCAGTGTCTGCCGAAGTTTCCGGAAACAGCACCACAAACTCTTCGCCACCGAACCGGGCGATAAAATCGGTCTGGCGCAGCCGGTCCCCCAGGGCTTTCGCCACCAACTGCAGAACCCTGTCACCGGCCTTGTGGCCATAGGAATCGTTCACCCGCTTGAACAGATCAATATCCAGTACCGCCAGGCTCAGCGGGTTGCCATAACGACGCCAGCGCTGGAACTCGAGGTCCAGGCGTTCCTGCCAGGCTTCCCGGTTGGGTAGCTGGGTCAGCACATCGGTCATTGCCCGCTGACGCTGCTCACGAAGCTCGACCTTCACTTGTTCCGCGTGTGCTTCCATGGCCGCCATTTTTTCCTGCATGATATCCAGCTGCTCAGACAGGTAGAATTCCCGCTCGGACTCTTTGGTTCTGAACCGCCCCACCGACTCGCGAATGGACGCCAGATGGCCCGAAACTGAGGTCTTCAGCGCCTGAAAATCTTCGCTGGTTTCGACCTTCTGCCCGAAAGCATCCAGTTCCTGCCGGATCTCCATATCCAGCTCTGCAGAGGCATCCTGGCGCCCGGCCTGCGCACTTTCCTGTTCCGAAAAATACTTCTTGAGGGTGTCCAGGCGCTCATCCAGCCGGCGTAAAAACGCTTCGAACTCACGCTGGCTGCGGGTCACGGCACCAATCACCAGTTCGGCCACGCCGCTCAGCCCTTCCCGCAATTCACTCCAGTCATCACTGGCCAGCAGACGTTCCTGCAGCCGCCGCGCCCGCGCTTCTGACGCCGGTTCCAGAGCGACCTGCTCAAGCAGTTGCCCCAGAAGCTCGCCCACACGCCGGGCAATTCGCAGCCGCTGATCGGCCTCTTCTTCCACTGCCGGCTCCAGCTCAACCGATGAGCCTCCAGCTTCGGTGCCGGTTGCGACCGGAATCTGATCATCCCGGGAACGATCCTCACCCGAAGGCTTGCTGAAAATTTTGCCGAAAAATCCTTTCTGTGGCGGGTGTTGTGATTCCGGACCGGTGGCACCCAGACCAGCCTGCAGGGCGCCGGCAAAGTCGGTCAGCCATTCATTAAAAGAATTTTGAAGGGTTTCAGGCTTGCGAAGTCGCTTTTCCAGATCTTTCAGGCGATCTTTAACCGGTTGGAACACGCTATGAACGCGCAACTCTGACAGCAGTTTCTCGAGAATGGCCCGAAGCTGCCTGTCGGTATCTGACTTGTGCTCATCCAGCGCCGATACCTTACGATCAATACGGTCCTGCAGATCTTGCCAGGTGCCGGTGTCGAAGGCGCCATTGCGGACCTCTTCCCTGAGGCGCGTCAGCAGGCTGTCCAGTTCAGTACTCTGGCCTTCCGAGGCCAGGCTTGTGCGCACGAGCATACGCTGAAGCAGGTTTTTCTCGGTATCCCAGCGCGCCTCACTGGCTTCAGAGGTTTCAAGCTCCTTCAGGTATTTGTCTTTCCACGACGTATCCGATGACATCTTATTCTCTCGCTGTTCGGCAACCCTATTACCAACATTACGCCCGGTCAGGTTGTGGTGTCGTCTGATTTACGCTCCCGACGGGCCCGGGGATGGCTTTGATCATACACTTTAGCCAGGTGCTGAAAATCCAGGTGGGTATAGATCTGGGTGGTGCTGATATCCGCATGGCCCAGCAGTTCCTGAACTGCTCGCAGATCGCCACTGGATTCCAGCATATGGCTGGCGAAAGAGTGGCGCAGCAGATGCGGGTGCAATCGCTGGTCAGCGCCGTTTTTTACTCCCCATCGCCGCAGGCGCGACTGAATACTGCGGTTGCTGAGGCGCTCGCCCCGGCGGCTGACAAACAGCGCCGACTCACTCTCGGCCGCCAGCGCCGGACGGACCTCAAGCCACTGGGTCAGAGCCGCCAGCGCGCGTCGGCCCACAGGCAGGATCCGCTCTTTACTACCCTTACCCAACACCCGGACTTCACCGCCGCGACGGTCGATGGATTCCAGATTGAGACCGGCCAGTTCCGACAGCCGCAGCCCGGACGAGTACATCACCTCAAACATGCACAGGTCCCGCGTTTCCAGCGGGTCGTCCGGAGTGGCGTCCAACAAATAGCTCAACTGGTCCACGTCCGCCACCCGCGGCAACCGCCGCGCCGCTTTCGGCGCTCGAACATCAAGCACCGGGTTATCACTGACCTGATGTTCCCGCAGCAGATAATCGTAGAAACGCCGGATGGCGGACAGGTGCCGGGCAATACTACGCCCGCTCAGGCCGGATCGGCTGAGCACCGCCACATAGCGGCGAAGGTCATGGGAAGTCAGCTCGCGCCAGGCTGAACGGCCCTCTGAGCAGGCCACCCAGTCGCCAAAGCGCCGCAGGTCGTCTTCGTAATTGGCACAGGTGTGAGGAGAGTGGCGTTTCTCGGAGGCAAGATAACGGATGAAACCGCGAAGCGGCTCCGCAAGCGTGGCAGCCAGGCCTGTTTCATCGCCCGGCTGCCCCATGATCAGCGGGACTCCGCAACCTGATCGGCAAGGGTGGTCGCTGCGGCCGTGTGGCGCTGAAGAATCGGCGGCAATAGACGACTGAGGGTGTCACTGATGTAGGTCAGAAACAGCGACCCCATGCTTTGGTCAAAGTACCCGGCTTCACAACTTCCGACCGCGAACACGCCCACCAGCTCGTCGGTTGCGTCAGCTGGTTCATGGGCGCGCAGAGGCACCAGCGCAACCGACGCGATGGGCTCTTCCCGGTCCGGGAACAGGAAACTGCGCTCGCTTTCGCGGAACTGGCCGCACACCGCACGGTCGCCTTCAAGCAGGCCTCCCAGGCGCTCCCTGGCAGCGTCCGGCGAAACCACATGCAGCGCCCCCCGGCCGTTGCCGGGCAGATCCTGATCGGTAAACAGGATGACCGAAGCGGCATCCAGGCCGAAATCCCCGCGAATGCTGTCATCAATGGCAGCCGCCATGTCGTTCAGGTTGCGCGCTTCAATAACCTGCATCAGCAGGCGCTTGCTCTTTTCAAACAGGCGGTCGTTGTGGCGCGCGATGGACACCAGTTCTACCATTTCCTGACGTAGGGTATCCCGCTGTTCCCGAAACAGATGAACCTGCCGCTCCACCAGAGAGATGGCCCTGCCACTGTCGTGGGGCAGGGTCAGGCCGCGCAGCAGTTCGTCCTGATCAACGAAAAAATCGGGGTTTTCGCGAAGATAGTCCGCAACCGATTCACGGTTGAGGTTACCGGCCTTCTGGCGGGCCGTTTGGTCTGTCATGCTATTCTCCTGACGGTCAGGTCTGATGAACAGGTCCGGTGCGCAGGCCTGCCTATCCGTGCCTTGAGGTGGCCGTCTGTCGGCCACGTTGTTGTCGGTTCGGTGCAGGCTTGCCATCGCCCGGTCTGGTACTTCTGCGTCGCCTTGGCGGCGAATCTCCGGGCAGCCGCAACTGGCCCTCAAACACGCTGGTCGCCGACCCTTCCATCATAACAGGCGCCCCCTCACCCTGCCATTCCACCATCAGGTGGCCACCCAGGAGCTCTACGTCTACCCGGGCATCGAGCACCCCGCGCAGGCGCCCGGCAACCACCGCTGCACAGGCGCCGCTGCCGCAGGCCAGGGTTTCACCGGCACCGCGCTCGAAAACCCTCAGCCGCACGTGGCTCCGATCCAGAATCTGGAGAAAGCCGATGTTGGCGCGGGCCGGAAACCGTGGGTGATTTTCCAGCTTTGGCCCGAGTTCAGCCACCGGCGCCGTGTCTACATTGTCCACCATCAGAACGCCGTGGGGGTTACCCAAGGATACGGCAGTCAACTCCACAGTTTCGTGACCGACTTCCACGGTGTAAACCTCTTTGCGACGGTCCGCGGCAAAAGGGATAGCCGGTGGGTTCAGCTCTGGCACGCCCATATCCACGGTAATCAGGCCACCCTTGCCAATCCGCAGCTCGATGATGCCTTTGGCGGTCTGAACGCGAATGACTTTCTTGTTGGTCAGGCGCTGGTCACGCACAAAACGGGCAAAACATCGGGCGCCGTTGCCACATTGCTCAACCTCGGAACCATCGCTGTTGAAAATGCGGTAGCGGAAATCCACGTCCGGCAGCCCGGGCGGCTCCACCACTAACAGCTGGTCAAAACCGATACCGAAGTTGCGGTTGGCCAGCTCCCGGATCGTTTCCGTGCCCAGGCGGAAAGGCTGGCTGATGGCATCCACCACCATGAAGTCGTTTCCCAGCCCGTGCATTTTGGTA
>Ga0306908_1000851_pt1 | contig 10387 bp, 8 predicted proteins | sample AntRauTorcE11899_FD_190430 | JGI IMG/M metagenome (GOLD analysis project Ga0306908, IMG submission 190430) | Saline lake microbial communities from Rauer Islands, Antarctica - Metagenome Torckler E11 #899 (v2) (version 2) | ecosystem: Environmental > Aquatic > Non-marine Saline and Alkaline >... | reverse complement strand
TGAAGGGTAGCTTGGCCACGTGTTACTGAGCTATCTGCCACGAGTCTAAACTCGTGCGACTAGCATGGCTAAATCGAATCCCAATAGCAATGTCCTCCGGCAGGATCAACCGGAATGTTCCCCACTGATGTGGGGGGTGGCGGGAACAATCTCGTAAAGAGATTGGTCACCAAATGTGTCTCATTGCATGGTCCGAGTTCGGCGTCCACCGAGCGATCGGGTGACACCGAACTACCAAGGCTAACGTCGGATCCCATCTGTACGGCGTACCGCAGGGGCGGGATCCCCATTTCTTCGGATCAAATCGAATGAGGTAGACGGGTATAAACCCGTTGAACCTCGCTTAGTTCGGCCGACCCGAACTGACTCAATTAGACCCACGAGTGCCGACCGAGTTGAACGGTCGGGCAGTCCCGTGTGTTGTCTGTTGCATCCTATCCGAATGCCCTGTTATAAATAAGGCCGTCGTCTTCGAGAGGCATAGAGACCTGTTCTCAAGGAACTTGACTCGTTTCTCTTTGGAATTGAGGGGGTGTCGACGTGCTATCCAGCAGATAACGACAAAGACGACGAGAAATCCTCATCTTTCTACAAGCAGGAAACCCCGCCGCTTGCGGCGGGGAGGAATGCGACACTTAGCTGTCTGTCCCACTACTGCGTGTCGTCGGTGTCCAGTGCCTTCGCACCTTCCAGTAACAATCCTTTCCACGTATAGCCGCGCCGGTCTTTGATATCGCTCAGTCGTTCGTGTTGATCGTCCTCTACCTCTACTCGAATGTATTTGGTCATACATGCGTTTGTTATTCGTTTGTTTTATGTGTGTTGCTTTCCTATATTGTACTGCCGGATGACTGCCGAACCAACCGCCACAAAAACGCTCGAAGCTACGCTCACGCCACCTACGACACATAAAGAGCGTTGGCTTCACCGAACGGTGGCGACCTACCGTCGTGCCCTCAAAGACGCCTTCAAGAGTGGAGCGAATACACAGTCGGCAGTCAACGATGTCGTAACGCCGTACACCCTCACCTCCTACGCCAAAGACGCTCTCAAGAGCTACGTGCCGAAATTGCGCGACACCTACGACGCTTCGGAACTTGACGACGACCATCCAGTTCGGTTCACGAACCGAGGCTTTCGTCTCGATCACTCCGAGGGCCGTCGACACGAATTCTGCTGGCGTGTCCCGCAGGCTGGGCGTGGTAATGCGTTTTGGATTCCGTTGCGGATCAATCCACAACAGCGCGATATGTGGGTGGATCTGTTCGACGGCGAGCTGTCGGCTGGTGAGTTCCGACTGCAACAGACCCGGACAAACTGGGTGTTGCACGTCACTGTCGAATATGAGATCGAACCCGCAGAGATGCCAGACGACCCAACACCTGTTGGCTTCGACATCGGCGAATCCAAACTCCTGACGGGCTGTGCCCTCACGGAAAACGGAACGCCGAAAGTGCCGTTCATCTTCAACGGTGGCCGCGCTCGACAACTCCGCAAAGAGATGCACACCACGCTGAAACGTCTCCAAGAACGCGACTGTTCGGAGTGGCGACGTGATGAACGCTTCGACCACTACCAGAACGCACTCACAGACATTGTTGAGAAGGCGTCTCGGCAGGCGGTTGAGTACGCCCAACAGTTCGATGATCCAGTGATCGTCCTCGAAGACCTGTCGTATATCCGTGAGAATTTGGATTACGGATCGTACATGAATCGTCGACTGCATGGATGGGCGTTCGCTCGACTCACCGAGCGGATCGAAGACAAGTCTGCCGACGCTGGTATTCCGGTTCGGTTCGTGAATCCAGCCTACACGTCCAAAACGTGCCATGCGTGCGACCATATCGGTCGACGGGGTTCGCAGGCGGAGTTCCGGTGTACGAACAGTGAGTGTTGGGTTACGGAGTATCAAGCAGACATCAACGCGGCGGCCAATATCGCTGGTCGCCTTGACCCGTGGGAAGAGAGCCTGCCTTGGAAACCGGCAGGCGATGACTCGCCACAGGACAGGAGCGGTTGTGACACCGCCACAGGACACCACTCGCCGAGTCCGAAATCCGGACAGACGACGCTTGTGGCCTTTCAGTCCTGAAACTTCCCTCAACGCGAGGCTTCCCTTGTAGGAAGCCCCGCCGTTCACGGCGGGCGAGGATGTCACAGGATTGTGTCGCTCGTACTCACGAGGATGTGGAGACGGATGAGGATCAGACAGATATTTGGTGGGACACGTAAGATGTGACCCCACTCCCTCCCCCCGTCATCGATGTGTAAAACCCTACGAGGGGAGTGAGGGTTCGAACGTGAGAACCGTAAGAACAGTCGAGAAACCGGGTAGACGGGTCAGAGAAGCTCTTAGACTTCAGAATCATATACTAACTCACGATCTTATTTAAATTAAGGAAGCTTTATGTAGTAATCGTAGTAACCAAATCCGTAGTGGGTCTAATTACGAGGTTAGAAGGAAGTTGTCTCCGACTAACCGAGTACTAGTCCGTTTTTTTCATCGAGGTCGTCAAATTGACTCTCCGTCCTGATATTGCCATCCTCGTGGCTTCTGTTGACAGCTGAGTCTCCCATACCGTGTTTGATCCCCTTCCTTCTATTGTTGTTTACACATCGATGACGGGGGGAGGGTGTTCAGGGGAACGTCAGAATACAACCTTCATTCACGGATTTGAGTAGGTAGTGAGCCATATCTTCTGTTTCTCACCTATTTATTCGTCAGCTATGATTCGTGGATTTTGATACGTGTCTTTACACATCGATGACGGGGGGTGGGTCCTCAGAGAAACGTATGGACGCAGCCCTCTTTACACATCGAACACGGGGAGGGGGTTGAGAAGCTTCGCGCCGTCAACTCTCACTGATTGTGAAATTCATTGAGCTGTGAGTTGACGACAGATCGGAGCAATTCTTCTTGATTGGCTATTGCCTCCAACCGAGTGTCGTCGACGATTCGGTTCATCATCGCTGCGGGATCTCCAGTGAAAGTAAACTCCATATACATTCCACCGCCACGGCCTCGACTCTTCCGGGAGGTCGAGATGAGACCATACGTAGAGAGTTCTTTGACGTACTTGACGTAGGTTTCGCGAGTCATCTGGTCTGCATCAAGTTCGTTGGTTACCCATTGGTAGACTTTGAAGCCAACAGGACTCGGAACTGAACTTCGTGATTGATTCGAGTGACAGGCAACAGCAGCCGTAGCGTACAGCGAGATTTTCTTCTGTGTTGTCAATCCCTCCACGAGTTTCAGCGAGCGATCTTTGTCGATTTCTTCTTGGGACTCACGGACGTGATCTTCGGTAACTCTGCTGTCATCGCGTTCGTCAGCGAGGTCTCCAGCGCCACGGAACAGGTCGATTGCCTTCCGGGCATCACCGTGGCTTTGTGCCGCAAACGCCGCTACGAGTGGGATCACATCATCTTTGAGTGCATCTTGGCGGAATGCGTCACGTCGGTTTTGGAGGATTTCGCGCAGCTGTGTGGCATCGTAGTCAGGAAAGTAGATATCCCGTGGGTTGAACGAACTCTCGGCACGACCATCGATGTCTTCCATGAACTTCGGGTCGTTGGTCAGTGCTGCAACCGACACGCGGCCTTCGATCTCATTCGTGTTGCTCGCTCGCGATAGCTGGTACAGCAATTTCGAGTAGGCGGGCTCATCGTTTGCTCGTCGACCGACCAGGAGGTCAATCTCGTCGAGGATGAAAATAACCGAGTCGTAGTGTTCGTTGATGAGTTCGTACAGGCGTCGGTACTTCCGCTTCGTGGACACGCCTGTCTCAGGGACACCGACCTCTGCGCCGACGTCTTTCGCAACGGTCTGGACGAGATCGTAGACAGCTTGATCGAGCGTATTGATTGGCTGGCAGTTGATGTCGACCACACCAAACCGTTCGCCCTTCGATTGACACAGTTCGATGATTTGTTGCGTTACGGCTCCGATGATGAGGGATTTCCCCGTTCCAGCAGGGCCGTACAACAGCATATTTGGCGGTCGATTTCCCTGAAGCGTCGGCTTCAGAAATGAGACAACTGATTCGAGTTGATCGTCACGGCCGACAATTCGCTCTTCATCGATGATCGTGTCTGGTTCGACAAGATCTCGATTGACGAACACTGATGCTTCCCCTTCATCATCGAGCATATCCCGGATCGACCGCTGGGGACTGTCTTCAGCAGCTACATCATCCTGATCCGACATTGTATCTCCGGCAGGGTCTTCAAGAGTGGCTTCTATTTGTTCGTCGTCTCTAGAATGAGTTCTTTTATCGAGGGTAGATTGATCCGCCCCATTCTGATCACTACCAACCATACGATTGCTGAACACCGGAGTGGTAAAAAGGTTGACCTCCTTCGATGTTTATACAGTCGATAAGGCTAATCTATCCTCGATAATCTCCAATTCAATGTTTTAGGGACGGAACCGACACCGATGTATATTCAAAAAGAGGCCCCCCGTCGTCGAAGTGTAAATTCACGTTCTACCCTCCCCCCGTCATCGATGTGTAATATAGCCTTCTCGAACGTTCTCAACAGTGTTTTGGACCGAAATTCAATTTGTGCATGGAGACATGATATTAGTACCAATCAGCACCTCCCCCGTCGACATCTCCTCTATTCGTCGGAATCGACGGGTCCCTTATATTGAGACTTAATCCGGTCTCCTTCTCGCCACTGCCAGTAGTAATAGCGATTGTCGTTGATCTCTTTGATTGTGATTGTTGCCTTCGAAGGGACGCTATCGGGGAGATCTTCGGACCGTTCGTCTACGTCTTCATCATCTTTCTCAGTAGGACGGTCTTGACGCTCGCGATAGTCGGCGAGTTCTTCAGCATAGGTGGCTACATATCGAAGTAGTTCGGCTGAGTAATCGTCGAGCTTGTCGACGGTGTCGTTGGGGAGTTCCGTCGGCGGTATCGGTGGCTCCTGTGGCATGGCTCCGTTCGTATCAACTAATAATAGTACCAGAACGATAGCTCTGTTGATTAAAACAAAAAGCAACAACAGCTAAGAATATCGGATAGAATTGTGGTGGGAGAGCAGACGGAAAGAGTACAGTATAGTACAGTAATCGTCCGATGACGGTTTCGAATACAACTCGCGTCTTATTCGTTCCCTCGGACGTAATTGGGGCTGCCGAGGACTTTGCCACGGAGATCTATGGGACGGTGCCGGTGTCGACGCCGAGTGGTATTACGGGAATGTTGTAGGTTGTCTCGGTGGGTCTGGCACCGCTACTCGTCGACAACAAGTGACATACGGCGGTACTGCAGGCGGTTGCTGCGCTGTCGTTGCTGTTGTTTGTTGTGTTGTATTGATATAGTTCTAGTAGTAGTAGTAGTCGACTACTAGGGGCCCCACTCACACCCCACGTTCCAACTGTATTCGAATGTTGGTGTAGGGGATACAACGGAGGCCCCTAGATGGACCACACACCCCCTGTTCCAAGTGTAAATATGGTGTTTTCAGGAAGTAGAGGCAGTATACTGTCTTCAGTAGATTCTCGGTACCATCAAAACAGGAAATCGTAGGCTCACCAGTCACACCCACCCGCACTCGTGAGAGTTACACTTGGAACAAGGGGTGTGTGGGGTACCGACGTATCCGCCGCTCGATCTTCCTCAACAACGGCCAAAAATGTAAGATAATACAGATGGAACGAGGGGTGTGGGGTTGTGAGAGTCGACAACACGTCACTTCTGTCAGTACTTACAGTTGGAACGAGGGGTGTCCCTTCGTCGTTACAGTTGGAATTCGGGGTGTGTGGTAAGGAGGCCATCAGACAAATACCATACCAAAGACACGCCTCTGGTGGCATATCGGGCAGATACAGTTGGAACGTGGTGGGAAACTATTTGTACCATGTCTGTTTGTACCTACTATGGTCGACGAGACTCCGGGCACACAATCGGGTATCGACGACCCACTATTTGCCGATGCTACCACCAAATCTTCGCTGATTGTCCAGCCTGAATTACTGGAGGTCGGCCACGTTCCCGATCAAAACCGGATTATCGGCCGTGATGTTGAGATTGAGAAGGTCGCCGGGAAAATCGAACCGGTGATTCGAGACGAACCGCCAGCGAGCTTTATTCTCTACGGCAAAACCGGCACCGGAAAATCACTCGTCTCTCAGTCGGTCGCCGCTCGTGCCCAGCGTGCGGCCGCACAGAACGGTGTCGAGGTCGGTGTCGTCTACGTCGACTGTTCCCAACACTCGACGGAGACACAGGCAACCTCTGCGATTGGCCGTGGCTTGAACGATCCCGACGAGAGTGGCTTTTCGATCCCGCGTGTCGGTATCAGTCGCTCGCACTACTACGACTACCTGTGGGAAACTCTCAATACCCTATACGACGCCGCAATCATCATCCTCGATGAGGTCGACCAGCTCGTCACTAACGAAGACAGCGAGGGCGGTGTGTTGATGCAACTCACCCGCGCCAAAGAGATGGGGAAGATCCAAACCAACATCGGCGTTATCGCCATCTCGAATAAAATCAACTACCGCAAATCACTCAACGAGCGTGTGAAATCCAGCCTCGGTGACGACGAACTCGTGTTTTCGCCATATGACGGCAAGCAACTCCAGGCCATCATGGAAGCCCGGAAAGACGCCTTCCAGGACGGCGTATTGCACTCGTCTGTCATCCCAAAGACAGCCGCGCTTGCAGCCCGTGAACATGGTGATGCACGCCGAGCGATACGGATCCTCCGCAACGCCGGGCATATCGCTACTGAGGAGGGCGCAGAGAAGGTTCTCGAACAGCACGTCGACAGGGCACAGAAACGCGCTGAGGCCGACCGCCTGCGTGAACTACTGGCCGGGTTGCCCCCACATTCGAGGTATATTCTGCTGGGGTTGGCGAATCTTGATGCCACCGACGATACTCGCGAGGAGTTCCGAACCACCGAGGTCTATGATGCCTATACGACCGTCTGTGAAACCGAAAGCACCGACCCACTCGGATCGGATCGGGTCCGAGACCTGCTTCGGGAGCTTTCGTTTCTCGAAATCACCGAATCCGACAAAACCGGCGGCGGACGTGGGCGTGGCTCCTATACGCTGCATACGTTGATGAACTCCCCAGAAGCCGTCTTCACGATGGTCGACAAGTAATTACTTTTGTTAATACGATCTCTTCATTCAGTTTGCTCTTCGCATATTTGTCGGGCTAATGTAGCAATGGAGATGGGAAATCGTCAAGCAAGTCGTCACATATCTAGAAGGAGAATGCATGACTGACTCACATTGGCAGCCTGCGATACAGACGGCGCTTGACTCCGAGTCCGGTATCTATGATCCACAGTCGTTTCGAGATTACCCGAACACTGTGACCTCAAATTCCTGTTTGTTGGTCACAACTCAGTGTGTAGTCGACTGACGGTCCCTGGCGGCTCACAAACAGAGATCCGTGCAGTCGTTGAGTCGACTCTCTACCTTGTCAACCCACTGCGACAGTCGTGGTCGACGCTCCGGTCGCGATACGGTAGCGAGACGATCCAACCGGCCTCGGTGGCCCGAATGAGATCGAAGGCTCGCAGCTCTTCGTAGATACTTTCGGAGCCCAAAAATAACGGCTGGTGACATTGTAGATTGACCCAAAAATATGCGGCAGGCACCAACTAAAATAAAAAAAGGCAGAGCCTCGACGTTAGTCTGCGTTCACTTCGAACCGAACGCCCGCCATGTTGAGGCGCTTGAAGTGATCAATGAGCACTTCCTTGCGCTTCTCAGGTGAGTACTCGTCGACGTCGCCGAGATGACTCCGGAGGACGTCGAGGTCCGACTCGGTGAATGAACCGAATGAGAGCCGCTTGGTGGCTTCCTCACTCTTCTGGCCGTCGTCGTCCTCGATTTCTGGGAGCTCGTCGACGGGATCCAGTGCATCCACGTCGATGTTGCGATCGTCGGCAGCGGCTGCGAGTTCGAACTCGTAGCGCGGACGCTCCCACGACTCGATCCCGGTGTATCGGACACCGAGATTGACGTGCTGACTGGCGAGTTCGGCGAGACGCGTGCGCTCGCTCGTTCCGCTCCGGCCGTCGGTGGTGAAATCCGGAGGCGCGGAGTCAAGCGGTTCGAGATCGTCGAAGCAGCCGAACTCCTTCCGGTGTGTCTCGACCAGCGTGCTGTAGGTGGGCCGCATCCACGGCTTGACCCAGTCGATGTACTCGTAGGTGATGCCGAGGTGGGCATGGGCCTCGGCTGTGGCCTTCATATCCTTGATCTGCGAGAGGTCCTCATCTGGTTTCTCGCGGATCTGGATCTGCTGGAGGTCACCACGGTTGTATCGCTGGAACCGCTCGCTGAGGTTGACGACTTCGAACGTACCGCCGTTGGCCGCATAGCGGGTGTCGTCGGTGTAGGGCTCGAAGAACTGCGGCTTGACCGTCCCGTATTTGGCCTTCATGTACGCGGGGACGATCTTGCGCAACACATCCCGCGCGGCCTCGGTGACTGCGTCTCGGGCTCGGATGCGCGATTTGTCCGAGTTCCACGGGATCTCGGCTGCGTCGCCGTCGGTGTAGAGTTCGACACGACCCTTGAGCCGCTTGTGAGAGCTGAGACGGAACGTCGGGAGGTCGTCGCCAAATCCGCTGACCTCATCGCGGTTGCCCCGCTCTACAACACGGTTCTGGCACACCCAGTCGATGCCTGGCTCTTCCCCTTCGACTGTGGCGAGGAGGCCGACTTCGACGTTCATGTAGACTGGGGACGACACCTCCGGTGGGTCGAGAACGATCCCCTCGTAGCGTCGGGGATACAGGTCGTCCCACGGGGTGTAGCTGAAGTCCGGCCGTGTAGGTGGGACCAGTGGCTCCGTTTTGGTGCCGCCTTCCTTAGGGAAGAGCAGTCGGAGCGTCACGTTGGTCTCCCCGCGCAGGTAGAGTTCGTATGTTCGTGCGAGGTCACGCGCGAGCTCGTCGCGAATGGCCTGCCAACTGAAATTCAGGTCACGGATTTCGATCTCCGTGGTTCCGGCCTCCATCTCGACTTCGTCGACAGGGATGCTCCACGTTTCGTCGTCGTTGAGCCACCCTTGGCCGACGGTGTACTCGTAGCCGACTTCCTCATCGGTGTGCCGGCTTCGGATGTCGAACTCGTCGCCGAGACACATGAGTGCCTTCTTGGCACCGATACCGAAAGCGCCGATTGATCGCTTGATGTTCTCCTTCTCCGATTGTCCGATGCCGAACACCATCGAGAGTTCAGACGGAGCGAGGCCACCGCTGTCGTCTTCGATGACGAGTTTTGGGTCGCCAGCTGCATCGGTCTCATAGCGGATCAGCACCGTAACTTCGTCGCGCCCGCGCCGGAGGCCGTTGTCGATACAGTTGTCTGTCAATTCCTTGAGGGCGGCGTTTTCGTCGACGTCCGCCTGGATCGCATTGTATGCGTCCTTCGTGGGGTTTAGATCGATTTCCATGGTTGTCTGTCTTAATGGCAGTTACTTGTCAGTCAATGCGACGCTGCCATGGAGAACTGAATCGCGATACCCTTCCCTAATTTTCTGCGGAGAGTTCACACTCTCAAGTGGAAAGGGATTTATCGCTCGGACGCATACATCCTGCTGCTAACTCCTACGACCGGACGTATGCGACAGTCCTCGTGGGAACCAACCGACTGTCCCTGGACTCGTACCAGGACTCCCGGGGACAGGTGGGTTGGACTTACCATTTACCTTCTCATTGCGTAGTCACTTCTACGGGGAGGACACGGAAAAATCTGTTGTGTTGACATGCGTAAAATAGTGGTAGAGGCTCTAACGCCGGCTATTTTTAAGGATGACACGAATTAACCGAACCTCGCGTATCATATATTTTTCACACAACGTAAACTGGTAATTCTATCTGATTGTTGTGTCAGGAAACGTATCTGGTAGAATTCTGCTCCCACTTGTTCATACTGTTAAGGCTAATACCTCGAATGAGCATATACTACAAAACATCCTCGAGAGTTGCGCTACAAGAGGTTCTCCGTATTAATGTGCTGTCTCCAGATCGAGTGTTAGCAATCTACGTTCTGGTATACAACCATATTTCAACCTTCCTTAATCAGATAAAGAGTATGACTTTACTACTTTATGGCCCATCATAATAAATATACCGGCGAGGCAAAATCGGGTATCAAACGGAGCACAAATGGTAGGCAAGATTAGGTTTTGACGGTTGTGACAACTAATTTTAGATCCAATCATATCTATCGTTTATATGCGATAGTGGTCGGAAGGGGTGTTCAAAAATAGAGTGAACCATTTTGTGTGTTTCAAATTGGACGTTTATTTATCTTAATTTAACTTTTTAAAATCATATCATATCATCCTCACCCAGAACTCGCCTATGGCCCGATCAGTGGAGCCGGACTGACCTTGGATTG
>Ga0306908_1000847_pt1 | contig 10435 bp, 11 predicted proteins | sample AntRauTorcE11899_FD_190430 | JGI IMG/M metagenome (GOLD analysis project Ga0306908, IMG submission 190430) | Saline lake microbial communities from Rauer Islands, Antarctica - Metagenome Torckler E11 #899 (v2) (version 2) | ecosystem: Environmental > Aquatic > Non-marine Saline and Alkaline >... | reverse complement strand
GGGCACCCTGTCCACCACTCAGATGTCTACTGACCTCACCGAAGCGACAGACGATCACTATAACGGGCGGGTCATCATCTGGACATCCGGCGTGCTCCAAGACCAGGCTACGAATATCACCGACTATGACGGCACGACAAAAGTCTTGACCTTCACGGCAGTCACAGAGGCTCCGAGCGACACCAACACATTCATTATTGTGTGATGTATGAAAACCGCACTGCAGGTCACTGGAACCCCGGGACCGACTCGGGAGTTCTCACCTAAAGGGGTTGATGTAACCAAACCCGATACGCAGGTCACGCGTCTGTCGGTTGCCGGTGTACCCGGAAAACTACAAACTTTCGTCGCCAAGTCGATTACAACCGGTGTCACCGGCGACATAGCAGCAATCTTCGCCGACGCAACAGCAAACTTTGCTGTTGTCCACGGCACTGTCAGCGATTTCACCACAACCCTTGACCCGGCAACCGGCGCTTTTACCGGCACGCATGGCTTATCGAGCGAACTGACAACAACGCTTGATGACGCCATAGCCGCGCTTACCGGGACGTATACACAGGCAGTTGCTGGTGACCTGACAACAACGCTTGATGACGCCACAGCAGCTCTGGTAGGGGTAGCTGGCGCGGACTTTATAGAGACTACTCTGGACGACGCGACAGCGGCCTTCACAGGCTCTGCGGGTGTGTCCGGCAGCTTCTCAGTAACGCTGGAACCCGCAACTGGGGCGTTCTCCGGGACGTATACACAGGCAGTTGCTGGTGACCTGACAACAACGCTTGATGCTGTAGTCGCTGACTTCCAGGGTGAGACCTCCCTGGCGCCGGCTGGTGACCTGACGGTCACGCTTGAGGACGTCGGCATTACGTTCCAGGGTAGCCATGGTGTATCCGGCGCGCTCGGCAGCCTGCTGGATGATGCGGTTTCGGTTCTGTCCGGAACGCACATACAGCCAGCCATTGGTGATATTGCCGCTACCCTCGATGACGCAGGTGGTGCTTTCACAGGCACCTATATAAACCCCCTTGCGGGGAGTATAACCACAGCCCTCGACGACGCAGTTGGCGCGTTCGTGGGGGCTGCACCACTGACGTTCGTCGGCAACCTGGACGCACAGACCGAGGATGCCACAGCGGCGTTCACGGGGTTGTTCCCAGTCATAGGGACCCTCGAAACTACGCTGGATGATGCTGTTGGCGCGTTTGCCCAGCTGGCTCCTAGCATCGGAGAAGCGCTTGATCCGGGCGTCATTTCCATCACAGAAATTCCGGGGTATACTCTAGCGACAGTCCGGGCCGGCTATAGCCCCCGTATTTACCACAAGGGGTATATTTCAGTCACGAACAAAACAGGGTACATTCTAGTATCCAGGTAGGCGGCGGCCGCCGCTACAGACAGAGCAGAGGTGTGGGATGTCACTAGGAATAAACGTAACGGTACGGAACAGCCGCGCCAACGCGCTCCGGGACGCGATTGACGCCGGCGCTGGGCCGGGTCTTGTCGAGATATACGACGGCGCGCGTCCGGCGACCGGCGGCGCTATTACGACGCAAACACTGCTGGGCACGGTGACATGCAGCTCGGTATCCGCACCGGACGCGTCTGGTGGCGTACTGACATTCAGTGCATTCACAGAGGACTCATCTGCTGACGCTGACGGCGTGGCGAGCTGGGCGCGGATCACTGACAGCGACGCCAATTTCGTCACTGATATGGACGTAGGCACAGCAGGCGCTGACCTAATTATGAATACAGTCTCGATTGTCTCCGGCGGACCTATTCGCATTGACTCCGGTACAATCACCGAAGGCAACGCGTAAGCTCCCGTGGCTGAGTGGGGCGAGTGCTTTACGTACCGGGAGCTGGTGTACATCGGCCACAGCAACGCAATCACGTTGATCCCGCTTACGGACAGCGAGGCTGAGACGCGAATGGATTTATCCGGCGTCACGCGGATTGATGTGTGCATAGATGCAACCGCGGGAAGCAGCGATACGCTACCCAACGAGATATCGTGGTCTGAGCGGATGGTAGACGATGTATTGACCTGGGTCATTGATATCCAGGTTGGGCTGATCCCGGGTATTGTGGCAGGTAATGCTGCGATGCGGGTCGTTGTAGTGGATGCGGAAAACACCGAGGGCCTAGTCATTACGCATGACTTGGCGCTAAACATTATAGCGGCCTGCTGATGACGACCCCGAACGAAGATGCGCTTTATCGCTCTGAAGGGTGGGTTAAGGGCGTCAATAACCGCTTGCGGCAAACAGAGGGTATGGTCGGTCCGGACGGAACACCATCCCAGTTTGTCCGAGAGGCGGTTAATGTCGATCTTTCACTGGAGGGTAAGCCTCGCAGGCGCAAAGGCAGCGAGCTTGTCGATGCGGGATTCTGCCACAGCCTTTGGCGCCACCCCAGCCTGCCATTTGCTTTAATGGTGCGTGAGGGCCAGCTGTGCACGGTAACCGGCCCAGAGCCGCTAATCGAGCCTGTGCTATCGGTATCTACACTCCAGCCGATGTCATACGCCGCGGTCAACCACATCGTGTATTTCTCAAACGGCACACAGAAGGGGTGTGTCGATATGTTGGGGGCATACATGCCTTGGGGCCTGCCCGTCGCCCCAGAGCCTGCTGTAAACGCTGTGGTGGGCTACGGGCTGTACTCAGGTCAGTACCAGGTCTGCGCGACTTACGTAGACGCTGCCGGCGTTGAGGGCGGTGCGTCGGATGTTAGCACAAAGACCCTGTCGACTAATGGCGGACTAGAGATTACAGTCCCGGCGCCGATGGCTGGCCTTACGCTGCGGCTGTACGCCACGGAGGCGAACGGGGAGATTTTCTACGCTATCGGTGACGTGGTGACCGCGGCAACGACGACGGTAGGCATCGCTGATATTGGCCGCGGGAAGACGCTGACAACGCAGCACATGGAATCCCCGATACCCGGGCACATTGTCAGGCATTACCGCGGACGGCTGTACATCGCCGTGCAGAACGCGGTATTTTTCACGGAGCCTCTGCAATACGACCTCATTCAGCCAGCCAAGTCGCTTTATTTGTACCCGACAGAGGTCACCCTGATCGAGCCAGTCAGCGACGGGATTTACGTCGGTCACGGGTCAGCGGTCGAGTTCCTGCAGTTCACGGACCCCTATGAGCCTGTGCGTACGCTGGTCAGTTCCAGTGGCCCTGTGCCCGGCACAGGCACGCAGATACCCGGCGGGCTGTTCGAGACAGAGGAAGATTTTTTAGCGGCCTGGTGGTCACAGCGCGGCGGTTTAATTATTGGTCGGCCTGGCGGTAAAATAGAGCACATGACCGAGAGTCAGGTAAGCGTTCCAAAATTCGGCGCGGGTGCTATTATGTCCCGCGAGAACGAGGGTTTGACGCAGCTAGTGACAGTCCTGCGCCAGCCGGGCGGCGAGGCAGCGGTAGCTCGAGATTCGGTAATCGCCGAAGTGCGTAAAATCAACGTGAATCAATAGGACGGTAGACGATGGACAAGACCCAACTGCAGAAAGACCTTGTTTCGGGCGATTACGAAGTCACTCCAGAGGGGCTGTACTTCCCACGCGAAAAATTGCGTGCGCGCGGCGTATGGACTTACGCTAAACGCGGCGAGCCCTTTGAGGAGGTACCAAACCTGATTGTCGACGAAGGCCTGGACTATATGCTGGGCGCAGCACTCGGAGCGCAGACACCTGTAACAAGCTGGTACATTGCAATATTCACCGGTGATGTGGCCGTGCAGGCATCCTGGACCGCGGCCAACTTTGTCAGCAACGCGACCGAGGGCACGGCGTATGTAGCCGCCTCGCGGCCCGCATGGACCCCGGCAGCTGTATCAGGCCAGGGTATCAGCAGTTTTGCCTCCAAGGCGGAGTTTGTGGGTAGCGGGGTTATGACTGTGCGCGGCGCGGCATTGCTGTCTGGCTCAGTGAAGTCCAGCACATCAGGCACGCTGTACTCAGCTGCCCGGTTTAACAACGACAAGGGCATCGACGCTACTGAGGCGCTGGATGTCGGTTACCGAGTCGAGCTAAGCTCCGCGTAAGATGCGATATACGGGGGAGACTCGGGTTCGCATATATGGGAATACCGCGGAAGGGCAGCGCTACCTGAAGCTGGCCACGAAGATGATGGGTGAGGTTTACAACCAAGACATCAAACTCGGCCAGCTTCAGCAATCACAACGTCAGCGGGTACTGCCTAACGGCGTGATTATTGCGGTTCATTACAATTCATGGATGCCCTCCATCGATATCACACTACCGCCAAACCCGGGGGTACCCGACGAAGAGCAGGGTGAGATAGTCATAGAGTTTTACCAGTTCCCTGCCAGCCTTAGCGGTACTACGGTATATCCGGTCATGTTTAACGCTGACCTCACCGCATTTCAGGATTTTGAACCGCCATTTGGTGAGTCGCAGACGATCGAGGCGCTCCCCGCGGGGACGATTATCGGCGCCCGTAGGCTGGAAAACGAGGGGTATGTTTTAGATCGTCAGCTATATTACGTGCGTGAGTCGAGCGACGACGGCGTTGAATTCCAGGACGTAGAATTACCGGATGCCACAACACGACGATATCAGTACGAGCCCATACTAAGCTCGCCTAGGGGAGCGTATAGACGTGGTGAAATTGTATTGCAGGTGTCGGCGAACACAGAGCACGTTTTTGTCTTGGTCGAGCAATGCCTAGACGCGGGCAGCGATGTGCAGCTAACACTGTATCTTGACGCGATCCGCTTTGACGGCGTGCGTGATTACACCCTGCAGGTGGGGCCGGCGTTTCTCAGGGCACCAGCGCAAGTATATACGTTTGAAGATAAGATATCTGCCTGGAGCAGGGGCGTGTACATACTACGGAAGCCAAACCCAGCTGGAAACGGGTACGAGCTGATTAAATGGAGATCGCTCGATGGCGCGGATTGGACAATCACGACGTTCCCTGTTGACGTTACGCCGAAGGACATATTGGCTGGCCCGCTCGGCCCATACATCATCGACTTCACAGATAGTGACGAATGGCGCCTGTCGCTACTCAGCCCGACTGACGGCAGTCCGCAGCAGAAAGCCACGATAGCGGGCGAAGAGCAGGATTGGCAATACACGATAGAAGACTATCTGCCAGAGGGCGCCGGGTTTACTGAGGCGCGATTTGCGGCAGGTGCTGACAATATATACATAGCCTTGAACCGAACAGATAATTCAGGCATTACGTTGTCTGCTAGTGTGGTGGACATTTACACAGCAGGCTTGACGCGCCTGCGCCGGGTTGAAAGCCCGCAGATCGCAGATCGCGTAGGGGCTCCGTTTGAAAACGGATTCACGCTGCCGAGAGGCGATGCCCGATTGCTGGACGCGCTCTGATGCTTGCTGCACACATCCTGCAGCACCAGGAATACCGGCGCTGGCGCTGGCGCGGCGAAAATCGCATAATGCGTAAGTATGTGGACTACAAAGTGATGCCTGACGAATTGGTCATCGATGCCACACAACCGCTTTACCGGTATTGCAAGGACCCTTGATATGGCCGCGGACCCGTTTTGGACCAACTACCGCAATACCCTTGAGGTATGCGAGGTTGCTGAGGCAGGTGCGCCGGTAGTCGTCGCATGGCCCGAGTTTCCGTGGGTGGCAGCAGGGCTTACTGAGGGGGACCAAACTTACGTCGACGCTTACACGGAGCAGATAGCGTCGAATTTCGGGGCTGGTCAACGCTCCGATCTTGCTCCTACCGGAAGCGTGCGAAATACAGTACCTAACATAGAAACAGGTGCGCCCATACAGATGTTGGTGCAGCTGGACGCTGATGTGGTAGACATGCCGAGCCTGAGCGCCACGCCGACGTCTCCCGAGATAGCTTCGTGGGGGCCCGACACGGTCGACTTCTTCGTTGAGGCCACAGCCCCGGTGACCGCCACGTCCGTTGGGGAATTCCCGTTCGTAACGCACCCGTTTGGAGAACCGCTACTCGTAGTCGCTGATGCATCAGACCAAGGCGACGGAATATGGCGTATTCGGTTATCAAATCTGTCTTCTGCAGGCATCAACGCTCTTTCAAACGGCGATGGTGTGCTTGAGGAAAACGGGTTGTTCTCTGACGTCTACCAAGGCACCGGCAACTTTAGCGGAGGGTTGGCTGACACGCATCGGTATTACTCGAACACCGTGACGTTTACAATCGGCGGCACAGATTACGATGTTCAGATCGGCTACATTTCGAGGTTCACTTAATGATTCGACTAAGTTCAGGCCTTCGCGGCGCGATGCTCTGGGATGCGGGCCTTCGACTGATGATGTGGCGCGGCAAGATCGACGTCTACTCAGGCCCACAGCCGGAGAGCGCTGACTTTGCACCTACCGGCACTTTGCTCGGCTCCATCACGGAAAACGGAGACCCGTTTGTAGTCGGCGCCGAAACGGGCGGACTCCGGCTGGATGGCGTAGGTATGACGCATCTCGTGCATGTCGGCGACTGGCAATTCAACGGCGACGACTCCGGTACACCCGGGTGGTGGCGGTATGTATGGAACCTCAACGATCCGGGCACTGACAGCAATTACTACCCTCGAATCGACGGCACGGTGGGCGAGTCTTTGTTTAATATGCCCGGCGTAGTAAACTCAGCCACCGTGGTGTCCGGTATTGAGTTCAACCTGTTCTTCAACTAGGAGAGTAACATGGCAAAATTTTCAACCGGGCTGCGGGATTACCTCGCAGTGACCGGCTCGCTGAAAGACGCCCTGGATGCCGGAAAAATCAACATCTACAAAGGCGCGACTATTCCGTCTAGCCCGGATGATGCACTACCGGGCGACGCCACTCTGATGTATACGTTTACCGTCGATGACGATGGTACAACATTGCTGGACTTCGCTGCCTCAGCCACCAACGGCGTGCTGCTAAAAGACGCAGCCCAAGCGTGGCAGGGAGAAGCTGCCGCCGCCGGCGACATGACGTTTTTTCGATATTATGTCCCTGCTGACGACGGTGAGACCGCGTCTACCACAGCACGGCGGGTACAGGGCACCGTGGGCACGGCTTTTGCGGACATGATCGTAGCGAGCGTGACGAAAGCGCTGACCGACCCGTTAACGCTGAACAATTTCGGCATTGCCGTACCAGAGGGTCCGTAACGCATGAGCTGCACGCTTATTGCGACGACGGATTTTTCCAAGATCACTCCGCCGCAGCCGATTATTGCTGAGCCGCGAGAAAGCGGCCGGCCGCCCCTACGGCCGCCGCCGGCGCTCGAACCGCGCGGGGATACTCGTCCGACGCTGCGCCGACCGAAGCCCCCAACACGGAAAGGTTTTCTCCAACCGGGAAATCAGGTCACTGCAGGTACTGGGCTAGAAACAGGCTCAAATTGCCCGGTCCCAACCGCGATACGCTTTCAGGACAGTTGCGGAAACTGGCACATTGAGCTGTCCTACCCAGCGGGCTCCATTCCGGCGGGCTGCCCTTTTCCTGTGCCGCCTAGCATACCCTTTGGATGTAGATAAACATGGCTTCTGCGCTCTGGGCTGACTGGTCGCATACCGCCAACAGCGCTGAGACGCGTGGTGGGGACTGGGAGTTCTCGTTCTCCATCGCTGACATAGTCAGCGGTATCTTTGTCGGGCTAGTCCCAGGCGCCGAAGCGCCAGTTTACCCTGACCAAGCCTGGTTTGGCATCCGCCTCGAAAAGCAAACGGCTACTGTCCGAGCTTCTGTGGTGGTGCGCAACCCCGCGACGGGGGCAAACGCAGTTGTATCAGCCGTCACCAGCGCCGCCACCCAGTTCAACATTGCGCACTTCAGGGGCGAAGTATACCTCACGGCAGGGGCGAGCACCGGCACACTTTTTGCTAGTGACGGCAGCACAGGGATAGCCGGGGACACGCTTTTAGCGAAATACGCGTCAGGGTACTCCGGTACAACTCGGCTGGTTGCTGGTTTCCTTCTGCCTGACGACAGCATTACCAGCTATGCCTGGGAAGGTCTGACCGCCGGGAGCACTGATGTATACCGCGTAAACGTGGATGCCTCTAACGGGACCGTCACGATCACCCTACCAGACGACCCTAGTGCGGGAGACACGGTAACGATTACAGCGACCGGTGGTGCTGTGACGGTCGATGGTGGGGCTGAGACGATCGACGGGTCGGCTACAGATTACGCAATCCCTGACGGCGACACGGTTCAGTTTGAATACGACGGTACGACGTGGATATCGACTGACGTCAGCGACAACCCAGTTACCGGGGGCTTTGAAGTTGATACGGATACTGCGCTGGGCGGGTTGGAGTCAACCGGCCAGGTGAATATAGCCTTTAGCCCACTCCTCCTCGAAGCTACAGGCGTCGATGGTTTTGGGGCGACGGGGGCCTTGGCGAGCGGCGTACTTGAGTTTCCAGCACTGCAGGTATTCGCCAGTGAGGCCGACGTATCGCCGGAATCCTTGACCGGCGGTGTTTTCTACCTGCAGCTTACGGCGTTCGGCACACTGTTTGACCACACCGGTAGCGCGGACCTCACGTTGGGGCCGCTACAGTTACTAGCATCGGATGGAGATTACAGCAGTGCATTCCTGACGATGCCGCCGTTTGTCGTCACTGCTTCGGGAGGGGCTACGGCGCCGGAGGCGACCCCCTATTTTGAGGTTGTGGTGCCAAACAGCTTTTCCGGCTCTGAACTGGGCGCCGGCCTATACGATGTTGTCGAGCAGGGCATTGCGAGCAGCGGGACACAAGGCACGTATGTGCAGTACCTGACAGAAGCGGCAAACGCGCTGGAGGAGGTGCAGACCTACTATAACCCGCAGGTAAATCTGGTTGAGTTAGCCGCGGCAAGTGCGACCGTGGCGCTGGCGTACAGGGTTGACCTGACGGAAGCAGCGGAGGCGACAGCACAGCTCGACTCTGTGTATGTACTCACCCTTATTGAGCAGGCTCTGGCGGTTTCGGGGGTAGAGACCGGGTACCAGGCGGTTGTCGAGCTGATCGAGCAGGCTGTCGCGCATGATGCAGCCAGGCACGCCGCGGCAGGCGAGATTACGGAATCAGCCACAGTCGCAGAGACGATAGAGCTGGCACGCACTCTGGTGGCAGAGCTCACCGAAGCGGCGGTGGTGGTAGACGAGCTCGAGACGCACCTCACGCTGATGGTCACACTGACTGAGTCAGCGATGGCTACTGACGATATTGAGCTGTCCGCGAGATACATGGCGGAGCTGCTGGAGACGGCGACGGCTTCGGTCTCCCTCAAGCTGGCGGACGAGCAGTTCACAGGCTGGGTTATGAACACTGAGGGCGACCGCGCGGTCTATCAGTACGAAAACTTCAAGTTCAACTCATTTGCCCAGATCGACGGGGTCTATTACGGCGCCTCCGAGACAGGCCTGTATAGTCTGGAAGGCGAGACTGACGCAGGCGATCCGATCAGTGCGCGCATAAAGAGCCTCATGGTGGACTTTGGTACCAGCCGCTTGAAACGTGTGCGATCGGCCTATCTAGGATACACTTCGGATGGTCGCCTGATGCTTAAGGTCCGCGCGGCCAAAAGTGGTGAGCTGGTAGAGCATTGGTTTGAGGCAAAGCAGTTGACAGCAAATACACCAAGGGAGCAGAGGGTCACACTCGCCATGGGTTTGAAATCACGGTACTGGCAGTTCGAGCTAGAAAACGTCGACGGCAGTGACTTCGAGATTGACGAGTTTGAGATGCACCCATTGATGCTGCAGCGGAGGGTTTGATATGTCGCTTGGATGGAATCTGATCGGCCTACCGACGGCGCGGCCTATAATCGACGATCACTTTGAATGGTTCGTAGATCAAGCGACTGACTTCACCCGCACCGCCACCGGGCTTATCTCAGAGCTGCAAAATTTTGAGGTCACTGGAGTTGAGCTCGGAAACATCCCGGATTTCTCGGTGATCCCGCAGTTTACACCGTTCGCCGACCCTACGAACGTCGGTGAGTTCACGGGAACAATACAACTCACGGACCCGCCACAAGAGCCTGCCTTGCCTGAGATAGACACTCGCGGCCTGGACAAATACGATTTTAACGAGCGTGCACCGAGTGCACCAAGCATCCGAACACCCAACGCGCCAGACATCGCGTCGTTGGTGTTTACAGGTATAGCGCCGAACCCATCCGAGCTGACAGTCGCACCGGTCCCGGAGCCAAGCGAGGAAGAACTCCGCCTGCCTGACTTCCCTGCACTGGAAACAGATTTGGACATACCAGAGGCGCTGCAGCTGGCCATCGACCAGCTTGACGTAGACCGCCCGGAATTCAATAACCCACTACCGTATATCTACGACAACGATTATGTGCGCAACGCCAACGAGTCACGCGCCGCCATATTTGACCGCGTAGACGATGCGTTCCTGCTGGCTGAGCAAGAGCATAACTTGCGGAACGTGGATGGTAGTAAGG
>Ga0306908_1000840_pt1 | contig 10473 bp, 10 predicted proteins | sample AntRauTorcE11899_FD_190430 | JGI IMG/M metagenome (GOLD analysis project Ga0306908, IMG submission 190430) | Saline lake microbial communities from Rauer Islands, Antarctica - Metagenome Torckler E11 #899 (v2) (version 2) | ecosystem: Environmental > Aquatic > Non-marine Saline and Alkaline >... | reverse complement strand
CACCGTCCACGCTGAGGAGGAGGACATCACGGGCGTGTTCGGCTCCGTTCCGCCCCACACGCTCGACGACGACGACGCGGACGAGAAAGAGGAGGTTGGCGACCGCGTCGTCGACCTCGGCCGTGACGCTGAGGAGGTCGAGGAACTGGTCAGCGTCGGCGATATCGTCACGATGGACCAGAACACGATCAAGATGGGCGACACGGTCACGGGGAAAGCCCTCGACGACCGCGTCTGCCTGTTCACGATGCTCGAGGCCGCCCGCGAACTGGAGAGCCCCGACGTGACCATCCACTTCTGTGCGACCGTGCAGGAAGAGGTCGGCCTCCGTGGTGCGACCGCGTTGGGCGTCGACGTCGACCCCGACCTCGCGGTCGCGCTGGACGTGACTATCGCGAGCGACATCCCCGGCGTCAGCGAGGACAAACACGTTACTGCGCTGGGTGACGGCGCCGCAATCAAGCTGAAGGACAGCTCCGTCATCACGACGCCGAAGGTCCACAAGCGCCTGAAAGCGGTCGCCGAGGACGAGGATATCGACCACCAGTTCGAGGTGCTCCCCGCCGGCGGCACCGACACCGCGGGCTTCCAAAACACCTACGGCGCCAAGCCCGTCGGCGCCATCTCCATCCCGACGCGCTACCTCCACACGGTCACGGAGACGGCCAACGGCGACGACATCCACGCCACTATCGACCTGCTGACGGCGTTCCTCGACTCCGAGACGGGCGAGCACGACTACTCGCTGTAGCTCGCTGCGCTCGGGGTCGACTCGCGGCGGCCGACCCGAAGCTTTTTGCTTTAGGCGTACCTAAATAAGATAATGCCGACCGCTGACCACGCCGCAGAGACGGAGCTTCCCCTGGTGAACGTCCGGACGGTTTCCGAAGACCGCTCGGTGTTCACCGAGGAGGGGAACCCTGACGGCTGGATCGCGACGGACCTCACCGTCCCGCTGGAGGAGTAGCCGCCTGACTCAGGCCAGCGAGTCGTCCTCGAGATAACGCTCGATGGCGTGGGCGTCCCGTTCCAGCGCCAACAGCCCGCTCCGAAGGAGTTCGACCGTCCGTTCGTCGCCGAGTTCGTTCGCCCGTTCGACCCCCTCGCGGAACTGCACGGCGAGCGTCGCGTAGGCGTTCAGGTCGTTTTCGAGCGCCGAGCGCAGGTCGTACACGTCGCCGGTCTCGATGCGCAGCGTCGCGTGCTGGCGAACCCCCATCGGGCCGTTGACGGGAACACCACCCAGCGCGTGGGCCCGGATGGCGAGTTCGTCGGTCAACTCACTCACTCGGTCTGCGTTCTCCTGCAGGGTTGCCTCGACCTGTCCGGTCTCGGCACCCTCGAGCGTCCAGTAGTGCTTGCGAAGCTGATTGAACAGAATGTAAAGCCCCGAGAGCTCCCGGTTGAGGAGGTCGATTATCTCGGCGGCATCGTCGGGGTCGATACGGAGTTGGTTCTCCTCGACGGTGTCCCACCGCTGGCGCAGTTCCGACTCCGGCGGCCGCCGGAGGTGCGAGTCCGGGTTCTGGCTCATCATCGACCCCCCACGAGTGTGTCGCTGTCGAGATAGTCGTCGATGGTGTCGGCGTCTGCTTCCAGTTCCTTGAGGCGGTCCTCAAGCAGTTCACGGCTTCCCTCGTCGCCCGTCTCCTTCGCGACGGGAACAGCGTCGCGCAGGCAGGCGACAAGCGTCGCGTAGGCCTCGAGGTCGCCCTCGAGTGACGCGCGCAGGCTGTAGAGATTCTCCGCCTCCAGATGGACCGGCGAGTATTTTTGGAGCTGTGGCGGCGTCGACGCCGGCACGCCACCGAGTTCGACGATGCGTTGGGCGAACGCGTCGCTAATCTCCCGAAGGCGCTGGTAGGCGTCCTCGAGGAACGCTGCCACGTCGCCTTGCTCTGCACCCTCGGCAGTCCAGTAGTGTTTCCGCACGAGGTAGAAAAGGTTGAACGCGCCCGCGTGGACTGCGTTCAGCTCCTCCACCATCCGGGCGGCCTCCTCGGCGTCGAAGCGGATGGGGTTCTCTCGAACCGTTCCCCACTCCTGCCGGACGGTCGCGCCCTCGAGGTCGTGGACCAGACGGCCCTGCTGGTTTCCCGGCACGGCCTACCGCTGGACGAGCGTGTCGTCCTCAAGGTAGTGGTCAATCTCGTGGGCGTCGTCCTCGAGCGACTCGAGCGACTCGCGAAGCAGTTCAGCGGTCCCGTAGTCGCCCAAGTCGTCGGCAAGGCCAACGTGCTCCCGGACGTTCTCGATTATGTCGCCGAACGTCTCGAGATCGTTCTCCAGCGACGAGCGGATGTCGTAGACGTCCTCGCCCTCGAACTCGACGTAGGCCCGCTTCTCCTGCTCGGCGGGACCGGCCACGGGGACGCCGCCCAGTGTCTGAATCCGCTCGGCGATGACGTCGGCCTGCTCCTCGATGCGTGCTGCGGCCTCACCCAGGAACGCGTGGAGGTCGCCGGACTCCGCGCCCTCGACGTTCCAGTGGTGCTTGCGCAGCTGGTGATAGAGGACGTAGGCCGAGGCGAGGTCGCGGTTCAGCGCCTCGATAATCTGTTCGGCTTTCTCGGTGTCGATACGTAGCGCGTTCTCCTCGATGGTGCCGGCCTGTTGTCGGGCATTCTTCCCAGTACTCATAACGCATGAATCTACGGTCGCTGGCCACATAAAGCCTGTCGCGGGAGGAGGGTTCAGGCCGGCCGCTTTCGCGAATCGGGCGTCCCTCCGCCGTTCCCCGGAGGAAGAGCGCGAACAGGAAGCCAACGAGTCCCACCGCGCCAGCCCCGTCGGCGTCGATGAGGAACTCCATACCCACTTTGCCCGCGGGCCCAACGCTGGTGGAGACACCCGAGGCCGCAGACTGACTCCGCGAGCGCGCAGAGTCACCCGAACCCTTGATTACCGCGCCACCGAAATGTGGAGCTATGTACGACGACGAGGATCTCGCGGCAATCCGCGAGTCCCGTGATGCGTGGGAGGAGGAGACGCTCGACCCAGTGCTCGACGCCTACGGCGAGCGCAAAAACCGCTTTGCCACGGTCTCGAACCTCGAAGTCGACCGGCTCTACGGCCCGAACGACGTGAGCGACATCGACTACGAGGAGGATCTCGGCCACCCCGGCGAGTTCCCCTACACCCGCGGCCCCTACCCGACGATGTACCGCGGCCGGACGTGGACGATGCGGCAGTTCGCCGGCTTCGGCTCGGCGGAGGACACCAACGAGCGCTTCCACTACCTCATCGACGAGGGCCAGACGGGCCTCTCGACGGCGTTCGACATGCCCTCGCTGATGGGGATCGACTCCGACGACCCGATGGCGCTGGGCGAGGTCGGCAAGGAGGGCGTCGCCGTCGACACGCTGCGGGACATGGAAATTCTCTTCGACGGCATCGACATCGGCGAGGTCTCGACGTCGTTCACCATCAACCCCTCCGCCTCGGTCATCTACGCGATGTATCTCGCGCTGGCTGACCAGCAGGACGTTCCCCGCGACCAGGTTCGGGGGACCCTCCAGAACGATATGCTGAAAGAGTTCATCGCCCAGAAAGAGTGGGTCATCCCGCCGGAGCCCTCGCTGGATATCGTCACGGACACCATCGAGTTCGCCGTACAGGAGACGCCGAAGTTCCGCCCGGTCTCCATCTCGGGCTACCACATCCGGGAGGCTGGCTCGACAGCCGTTCAGGAGCTCGCGTTCACCCTCGCTGACGGCTTCGCCTACGTTGAGGACGCGATGAATCGTGGGCTGGAGGTCGACGAGTTCGCCCCGCAGCTCAGCTTCTTCTTCAATTCGCATAATTCAATTTTCGAGGAGGTGGCGAAGTTCCGTGCAGCCCGGCGCATCTACGCCCGCGTGATGGACGAGTGGTACGACGCCGAGGCCGAACAGTCCAAACAGCTGAAGTTCCACACCCAGACCGCCGGCCAATCCCTGACCGCCCAGCAGCCCATCAACAACATCGTTCGCGTGACGATTCAGGCGCTCGCGGGTGTCTTCGGCGGCACCCAGAGCCTCCACACCAACTCCTACGACGAGGCACTGGCCCTGCCGAGCGAGGAAGCGGTGAAGGTGGCACTCCGCACCCAGCAGATCATCGCCGACGAGTCCGGCGCCGCCGACAGCATCGACCCGCTCGCGGGCTCGTTCATGGTCGAGAGCCTCACCGAGGAGATGGAGGAGAAGGCCATGACGTATATCGAATCCATCAAGGAGATGGGCGACGGTTCGGTCCGCGACGGCGTCCTCACGGGTATCGACGAGGGGTTCTTCCACCGCGAAATTCAGGAGTCCTCCTACGAGTACCAGGAGCGCGTCGACGATGAGGAGGAGGTCGTCGTCGGGGTCAACAAGTACGTCTCCGAGAAGGACACCTCGCCGGAGGTCCTGCACGTCGACGAGAAGATGTCGGAGCGCCAGCGCGAGCGTCTCGCTTCCGTGAAAGACGAGCGCGACGACGAAGCGGTCGAGGCAGCGCTCGACGACCTGCAGGCGGCGATTCAGAACGACGAGAACGTGATGCCGTTCGTCATCACGGCGGTGAAGGCCTACACAACGATGGGCGAGATTATGGACGTGTTCGAGGCCGAACACGGCAGCTACCGCGAGAAGATCGGGCTAGCCTGATCAGCCGCGACAGCTGACCCGCCCGTTCTCGTCGATATCCAGCACGATTCTGTCGTCCTCGCCTGTCGGGTAGTCGTGGCTGTGTAAGTGGTCGATGAGCCTGCTGTTCTCCCTGGACGCGCTTACCTGATGACGTACTGCCGGGCTTCGGCGACGGCCTGACGGTCGACTGACTCGTCCTCGGGCGGCACGTCTCGGCTTGCGTCGTAGACCCGTGCATCGCTCTTTTCTTCGCTGTAGCCCCGGAAGAACGCAATCTCAACAGTATCTGGCGTCGCGGTGTGGTTGACTACGGTGCGGTCGAGTGAGGCCGGGTCAAACTGTGCGACACAGCCGGCAAACCCGATGATGAGCGCTGTTTCACCCAGACGGAGCACTGTCCGCCGGTCGGTCGTGGAGGGCTGTATATTCCGGTATTTCGGCACGAAGACATATTCCCTCCCCCTCCCGGTTACCGTGGCCGACCGTGGTCGACGGTTCGGCCACGGGTCGCCATAAGTTTAAGCCACCTCCGTCGTACGGTTCCCACGAGCTATGACAGAGGATAACGTAGAACTCGAAGCGCGCCTCGCCGAACAGGACTCCTTCGAGCCACCGGAAGCGTTCGTCGAGCAAGCGAACGTCTCGGATCCGGGCATCTACGATGAGTTCGAGGAGAACTGGCCGGACTGCTGGGAACGCGCCGCCGAAATGCTCGACTGGGAGGAGTCCTACGACACCGTGCTCGATGACTCCAACCCCCCGTTCTACAAGTGGTTCACCGGCGGGAGCCTGAACGCCTCCGCACAGTGTCTCGACCGGCATCTGGCGGAACGGGGCGACGAGACCGCCATCGAGTGGGTCGGCGAACCCGTCGACGAAGCCGACCGGAGCTACACGTACGAAGCGCTCCACCGCGAAGTGAACGAAGCGGCCGCGGCGCTGCGCGAGATGGGCGTTGGCGAGGACGACGTCGTGACGTTGTACATGCCGATGATTCCGGAGCTGCCCATTGCCATGTTGGCGTGTGCCCGCATCGGCGCGCCCCATTCGGTCGTCTTCGCCGGCTTCTCCGCCGACGCGCTCGCGACCCGGATGAACGCCGCCGACTCGGAGTATCTCGTCACCTGTGACGGCTACTACCGCCGCGGTGACCCGCTTGACCACCTCAGTAAGGCCAACACGGGGCTCAACGGTGTCGAGCACGACACCGAGACGCTCGTCGTGAACCGGCTGCCCGACGCGGACGACCAGGGTGTCGAGCTCCGCGACGACCAGACGTACTGGACCGAAGCGCTGCTGGAACAGGAGAGTGCGGAGGTAGAGCCGGTCTCTCGTAACGCCGAGGATATGCTGTTTCTGATGTACACCTCCGGCACCACCGGGAAGCCCAAAGGGGTGAAACACACCACCGGCGGCTATCTCTCCTGGGCAACCTGGACCTCCCACGCCGTTCTCGACGTGAAGCCCGAAGACACCTACTTCTGTGCGGCCGACATCGGCTGGATTACCGGTCACTCCTACATCGTCTACGGCCCGCTCTCGCTCGGGACGACGACGATGATGTACGAGGGAACGCCGGACTACCCAGAACGCAACCGGCTCTGGGAGATTATCGAGGAGTACGAGGCTGACCAGCTCTACACCGCGCCGACGGCTATCCGGGCGTTCATGAAGTGGGGCAAGCAGTATCCAGACCAGCACGACCTCTCGAGTCTCAGGCTGCTCGGGACAGTCGGTGAGCCGATCAACCCCCGCGCGTGGAAATGGTACTACACGCATATCGGTGACGAATCCTGCCCCATCATCGACACGTGGTGGCAGACCGAGACGGGCGGCCAGATGATTACCACGCTGCCCGGTGTCGGGACGATGAAGCCCGGTTCTGCAGGCCCGCCGCTCCCTGGCGTCGACGCCGAAATTATCGACACCAAAGGCGAACCTGTCGACGCCGGCCGTGCGGGCTACCTGACGATCCAGAATCCATGGCCAGGGATGTTGCGGACGCTCTACAAGAACGACGAACGGTTCATCGGTGAGTACTGGGCGGAGTACTCCGACACCGACAGCGACGATCCCGAGGACTGGGTCTACTTCCCGGAGGACGGCGCCAAAATCGACGACGACGGCTACATTACCGTGCTGGGCCGGGTCGACGACGTACTCAACGTCTCCGGTCACCGGCTGGGGACGATGGAGATCGAGAGCGCCATCGTCGGCGTTGAGGGCGTCGCCGAGGCCGCGGTCGTCGGCGGGAACCACGACATCAAAGGCGAGGCGGTGTACGCCTACGTCATCACCGAGGACGGCTACGATGAAGACGAGACCCTGCGCGACCGCATCATCCAGGGCGTCGAGGAGGCCATCGGCCCCATCGCCCGGCCGGAATCGGTCGTCTTCACGCCCGAACTCCCCAAAACGCGGTCGGGGAAAATCATGCGCCGGCTGCTCGAGGACATCGCCAACGGCGAGGAACTGGGCAACACCTCGACGCTTCGCAACCCTGAGGTCGTGGAGTCGATTCAGCAGCGGGCGGGCGACTGACCGCCTAACTGACGCGACTGGCTGGCGAGCTTAGCCGGTCGTCGCGTCCCACCGCGTCGCCTTCCGGCGGTTCCTGCAGTTCTCACACTCCAGTCGCCCCATCGTGTCCATGCCCACGTCGAGGCTGTTACAGACCCCGCAGAACCAGCCGTAGCGCTGCGCCCGGTCCTCGTCGAGATAGGCGCCGTAGAACGGCCCCTTCGAACCCCGGGCGCTGTCGTCGTAGGCGATGAAGACGGAATCGCCCTCGTCGGTCTCCCGGCGGTCGTTGATGCCGGTGTTCGTCGGCTCCTCGTACTGCCGGACGAACGTTCGTTCGGTCGCCATGTCGCTGCCGAGCCGAAGCTCCCGGGTGGACCCCGCCTCGTAGCCCCGCTGTTCGTAGAACGTCTTCCCAGCCCTGTTCGCGTCAAGCACGCGCCCCTCGATCCGGTCGGCACCCACGCTGGCGAGCTCCGCTTCGATCCGGTCCAGTAGCCGGCTGCCGACGCCGGAGCCGCGGTGGTCGGGGTGGACGTGGATCCACTCGATCCGCCCGACCAAGTCGGCACCCTCGACGAGTGAGCCCTGTGCGAAGCCGATCATCTCGTCGTCCGCCTCGGCGACGACGACAGTGGTCTCCTCGTCGTCGATGGTCTCGGCGAGGCCGCCGGCGGCGGACGCCTCCGCGCCCTCGCAGGTGAGGCTCTGGCGCTCGCCGTACCAGGTTTCGACGGCCTGCTCTCGGAGCTCTTCGCCGAGGGTGTGGTCGTATGAGGCTGCGAGCGACGCCTCGGCCACGTCCCTGACCGCCGTGAGATCCGAGCGGCTCGCGGTTCGAAGTTCCATGGTGGTTGGTGGGACCCAATCGCCTTCAATCTACGCGACAGTTCACCGACTTATACTCTGGTTAGTCACCTGTCGACCGAACGTGATGCCCTGATCGACGAGCAGGACCCCAGCCCCAGTAGCGCAGCCGTCTTCAGAGGATAAAGGCTTCCTGCGACAGGGAGGGTGAGTGACGGTGGAGATCCGGCGAAACTGTGTTCAAGGTCACGGCCGATCCAGAGTCGCGGCGTCGTCTCCGTGCTCGCGCGACGGGTCGCTGGTCCTGTGCCGTGGCTGGCTCGGCGAGCCGCGACTGGTGGTGAAAGAACAGCTTTAACGACGCCGACGGCCGATTTCTCCCTAATGGGACTGGAGGACGAGATCGATGAACTCCGCGAGGAGATTCAGAGCACGCCCTACAACAAGTCCACCGAGGCACATATCGGGCGGCTGAAATCCAAACTCGCGGAGAAAAAGGAGAAGCTCGAGAACCAGTCGTCCGCGGGCGGCGGCACCGGCTACTCTGTCGAGAAGAGCGGCGACGCCACCGTCGCACTGGTGGGCTTCCCTAGCGTCGGTAAATCGACGCTCATCAACGCACTCACCAACGCCCAGTCCGATGTCGGCGACTACGAGTTCACCACGCTGAACGTGAACCCCGGGATGCTCAAACACCGGGGCGCGAACATCCAGATACTTGACGTGCCGGGCCTCATCGAGGGTGCCGCCAGCGGCCGCGGTGGCGGGCGGGAGGTGCTCTCAGTCGTCCGGACTGCGGACCTGGTGGTGTTCGTGCTCTCAGTGTTCGAAATCGACCAGTACGACCGGCTCGCACACGAACTCTACGAGAACAAAGTCCGGCTCGACACCACGCCCGCCAGCGTCTCGATTACCAAAGACCACACCGGCGGACTCCGGGTCACCACCAGCGACGACGTGACGATGGAGAACGAGACCATCAAGGACGTGCTCCGGGAGCATGGCTACGTCAACGCCGAGGTGACAGTACGGGGCGACGTGAGCATCGACGAGCTCATTGACTCCATCATGGACAATCGCGTCTATCTCCCCTCTATCGTCTCGGTCAACAAGGCCGACCTCATCGACGAGGAGTATCTCCCGACGGTGAAAGACGACCTCCGGACCCATGACATCGACCCCGAAGAGGCCATCTTCATCTCCGCCGAGGAGGAGCTCGGCCTCGACGGCCTGAAGGAACGGATCTGGGAGAAACTCGGCCTCATCCGGGTGTACATGGACAAGCCCGGGCGCGGCGTCGACTACGAGGAGCCGCTGGTGCTCCCCCCGGCGTCGACCATCGAGGACGCCTGTCTGGATATCGGCGGCGACGAGTTCCTCGACCGGTTCCGCTTTGCTCGGGTCAGTGGCGACTCGGCCAAACACAACGACCAGCAGGTTGGGAAGACACACGAACTCGCCGACGAGGACGTGCTGCGCATCATCGTCCGGAAGTGAACTACCCCCCGAGCGACCGCCGCGACCTCTTTCTCCTCTCGTCGCTGTTCGTGGTTCCGTGGGTGGTCCTCACCGACGGGAGCGTCTTCGAGGGACCCACGACGCTCCTGTTCGCGTGGGGCCTGTTTGACCCGGCGACGGGCTCCGGGACGGACCTCCATCTGTTCCTCGTCGCGTACACGCGCGGGCTCCCGAACTGGATACTCGCCTGGCCCATCGGGACCGTCTGTCTGGTCGCTGCGTTCGCCAGCGCGGTGAGCGGGGTCGCGCGCGGGCGAGAAGAATGTTCGCTTCACCGCCTCGCTGCTCGTCCTCGTCGGCGTCGCCGCGTTCTCGGTTGCCTGGGGATTCTCGGGACAGCCGGGGCGGACCGGCCTCCCGCTGGGGACGGTACTCGCGTGGCTGCTTGCCGGGCGGTACTGGCTTCGGACTCGGGGGTGAGGCGAACGTTCCGCGTCCGGTATGCTTAACGAGCCGACGGTCCCACTTTCGCCTGTATGAGCCACACCCTCGACCACGTGATGATGCGGGTCGAAGACCTCGAGGAATCGCTCGACTGGTACACGACCCATCTCGACTACGAGGAGACAGGTCGCTGGGAAGCCGACAGCTTCACGAACGTCTTCCTCGCCCCGGCTGACGTCCACGAGGAGGGCGCGCTGCTGGAGCTTACCTACAACCACGACGGGCGCAGCTACGACATGGGCGACGCCTGGGGCCACATCGCCGTCCGTGTTGAGGATGTCGAGGAGGCCTACGCCGAACTGATGGACGGCGGTGTCGAGGACTATCGCCCGCCCGAAGACAATCCCGGCTACGCGTTTGTGAAGGACCCTGACGGCCACGAGATCGAGATTGTCCAGCGCGACCACGGTGCTCGCTGGAGCCTCGACCACACGATGATTCGTGTCGAGGACGCCGACGAAGCGCTCGGCTGGTGGACCCGGAAGATGGAGTACGAACACACCGGGCGCTGGGAGGCAGACAGCTTCTCGAACTACTTCCTCAAGCCCGAGGACGCTGCGGAGGAGGCGATGGC
>Ga0306908_1000839_pt1 | contig 10474 bp, 15 predicted proteins | sample AntRauTorcE11899_FD_190430 | JGI IMG/M metagenome (GOLD analysis project Ga0306908, IMG submission 190430) | Saline lake microbial communities from Rauer Islands, Antarctica - Metagenome Torckler E11 #899 (v2) (version 2) | ecosystem: Environmental > Aquatic > Non-marine Saline and Alkaline >... | reverse complement strand
TGTGGCGTGCATGGGGTACCTCGGTTTGGACACCAGAGGCAACCCCGCCTTCACGGGAGTCAGTTACTACTGAACTCTAGAGGACTTTGCGACACGACCAATAAATGTCTATCCGTTAAAAGTTGGAATGAGTAACTTGTGCCACCCCGTACTCTGCTGTTGTACTTGTTTCTTCTACCACATCTCCATTCTCAAGAATCTGTATAGTCAACTCTTGAGAGCTGTCATCGGACTTCTGAGCGTTTGCCGAAATTACATCTGGACTGCCATCAACCCCTACCGTTTCAGACCCGGTACCTTCGATAGACCGGCTTGAGCCGCCAGCAGCTACATTACCCCGCCATTCCCCGCTGTATTCGATCCGCACTTCGTACGTCGACCCAGATTCTGTTTCTCCGCTATTTCCTCCTTCCTCATTTATACCGTCTTCAGAGGTGACTTGAGCCAACCCGTATTCTGCAGACGTCGTTTCTCTTGCGATCACTTCGCCGTCCTGGAGTATCTCCACACTTAGTTCACCTGAACTATCATCCTGTTTCTGACCATTAGCTGAAACAATGAACGGATCTCCATCTACGTCAAATGTTTCAGTTCCAGATCCGTCCACTGTTCGAGATGACCCGTCACCTCCAATTGAACCACTCCACTCACCATCGTAGCTGATTCTTACTTGGTACGACGAGCTCTGTTCGGTTGAATCATCAGCGGACTCATCAGTAGGCTGCTCGGATGAACCATCAGTCGACTCATCGGGCGACGGTTCGTCTGTTGGTTCGGTCGTCTCCTCAGGGTCCTCGGTGCTGGTCTCTTCGCTGGTTGGCTCAGTGTCGCTGCTGGTACATCCAGCGAGCAGCGCGAGGCCCGTTCCAGAAAGTGCAAGATAACGTCTACGATTCATAACACTGACACTGACGTATCAGCATATAATTCATTCGCTCAAGAATAGAGAGTTATCACGCTCAGTTAGCCGTCGCCATCGGTGTTGGATTCGAGTTTCCCTCGCGGTTCTCCTCGATCCAATCCTCCATAATCATCTGAATTACGTTACTACGTGACGCATCTCTCGGGAGCTCTCCTTCTGTTTTGAGTTCCCAGACAACGTCGTCGAACTCCTCAAGGACATCGTCGTCGACGGCGACGAGATCTGGCTCCCGAAGAGCGTCATCCGGGTCTACCGCACCGCCGGCGACGTCGACCTCGAGATCCCCCTGACCAGACTCGACCGCTTCGCATCTAACGGAGTGGATGACGATGAGTGACGACGTCTTAACCACGACCGAGACCGAGACGAACCGTTCGATCCACCATATCAGAAAATAGGTGTCGAGATCAATGTAAACCTTCCCCCGACTACTCGCCGGTGTCATCGTCGCCGTCAAGCAACGATCGAACGATCCTAACAGTGGCTTCGAGGCCGGGATCAACGTCGTACTCCCCGGCGTCGACGCGGTCAAGGAACTCTCGCATCTCGTCCCGATCGGCGTCGGCGGCCAATTCCATGTCGACCGCGCCGCTCTCGATGAGGTCGGCCATGTGACCGGCGGGATCGATCGTTTCGGGATCAGTGTTGGGGACGCCCGGCTCGTCGTTGGTCATGGGTCGCCTGTATACCTCCATTCACTCGCGCCGCGTGCGGGCTTCTCGACGTCGTCGAACGTTTCAAGCCCCGGCTTCACAATCCTCCGCCACCAGGCGCCGCGGTACCGCTCACCAGCTTCGACCTTTGCCAGCGCCGCGTCGACGTCGTAGCCCAACGGGTGATCGGGATGGACGGCCGCCACGATCTCCCGCATACTCGCCGCCCCCTGTTCTTTGAGGAGGCGTCGCGCGGCGTGTACTGCGTCCCCACACGCGTCGAGGTTTTTTCCCGACGGAAAGTCAACATCAGCGAGTGTGTGAGCCGGCGTCTCGTCGCTGTCGACGCCTGCTCCCGCCTCGGTACCGGTGTCTTCGACCGGTCGGTCGTCGTTCACCGTTGGCGGTGTCTGGCGGGATCCTCGGGCCTCTTGCAAAGGCTGTGTATCACCGACGCCGTGCACTTCTCCCGCCTGATCGCGACCGGTGCATACAGCCGCCTCCAAGTCGTCGAGCAGCTCGGGTGCGTGCTCGGTCAACACCTCGATGTCCGTTTCCAACTTCTCGATACGACGGCCGAGATACGACCGTGTTTTGTACCGGTAGCTGTCAGAGAGTTCGCCAGCGATTGCTTCACGTTCTGTCTCGGTGAGTAGGCCGCGTCCCTCGCTCATGGTCGACGTGTCTGTCTCCACGTTCATACTTCATATGGTAACTACCAACGCCTTGAAGCTTACTTTATTGGGTAAACCTTACTGAATACGGTACTGTTAAGTGGGCGGGGCTTATCGTATGCAGTAAGAAGGTGGTCACTGGACGTTTTTGAAACGTCCCGGTGCTTGAGACACCGAGACTGGCCTTCTTGGGAAAGACCATGTCGACAATAGACACCGCAGGACTTGAAACCGCGGAACAGACTGCTAACTACACCGTCGCTGACACGGGAGCGGGTTTGCTCGTTTTCGAACCCGAGACCGAGTACCGAGCCCACCTGGGGCGTGAGGTCGAGATTGCGAAGGAACTGGTCGGATTCGCCGACGTCTCCGACTGGAACGCGATCGTCGAGGCCGTCCGATCCCGAGGCCTCGGCGTCGGTGCGGTCGGCCAGCTGCCTGAGTTCGATCTTGACGAGGTAGCACAATGAACGGCGACAGTGAGCCACGGGTGCGACAACGCCGAGATTTCGGTGAGGGCGACGTTCGCATCCACCTCGACAAGCAGACGTACCGGCGGCTCCAGAAGGGCTACCTCGACGCCGTCGACCACGGCTACACCGAGGACTTCGAAACGTTCGTATTCAACAACACAGCGACGACCTCGCGTATCGTCGTCGATGGGGAGACTGAGGCCGACCGATGACTACGTGCGACGACTGCGGGAGCCGCGTCAGCTCGACGGGGGTACCTCGGCGGCGGTATCCTGTGCCCCGACTGCGCACGCGAGCGGCGTGAGGAATCCGAACCGCTCGGCGCTGGGACCGATTGATGAGCGACGATGTCGCCCCCGAGGCTGTCGGATCGGCGACCACGGCCCGCGAGATCGCTGATGAACTGAACCGCGCGTGTGAGTCGCTTCGGACGGTCGACTACAACGCGCTGTCGCCCGAGGAGCTCGGCGAGACCCTCGATGCGTTCAACACGCTCCAGGATCTGTGCCACGATTACCGTCGACGGCAGCATTGGGATCGGCGGCACGACGAGACCGCCGACGAATAGGTGGTGAGGGGACAATCCCCTCGCCCGGCGTTGGAATGAGGGCGTGCTCGCGGCGACGATCCCGCGGCGACGTCCTCACAAACGCTGACCGTGCACACCGCACGGCCGACTATGCTTCCTGGACACCCGCCGTCTCACAAACGGCAAATCGCCTTTCTTTCTGCTCATCGCCCGGTGAGACTAAACTTTATCGTCTATACTACCACCACAATTTAGACAAAACCCAGTGACGGCGGTGGATCGAACAATGGTACTGTTTGTGCGCATAAGTGACGTTATCGACTGATGTGGTGCTAAACCCATAAACCGCTTAACCAACAATGAACGCCTCGCTTCCTATTTGTTGGTTAAGACAACTCGAAGAGTTTCTCGCCGAGCTGTTCGTAGAGTTCCCGAGCGCGATCGGGCGTCAAGAAAACCGAGCACTGCAGGTTCTCGTCGACGTCGTGCATCGACGCCCCACCGTGGCCGAAGCCGTCGAGGTCGATCCGAACCGTCGCCTCAGGATCCCGGCCGTGACCGTCAACCATCGGCCCGCTCTCGAAGGCCCCTATCTGGTCGACGTTGTCGATGTGGACCGTTTCCCAGTGGTCCTGTTCGTACGTCCAATGGTCGCGCAGAAACGGGGCCTCACGTTCACCATTGCGACCGTCCTCAGGTGGCGACAGCGGCGGGCTCATCGGCCGCCAAGGGACTTCACGAACGCTTTCGAGGCGTCGTCATAAAGCGATGAGGACGATACCTTTCGCTCGTCGACGCCCGTGGCCGCGGCGACCGAAGCCGACAGTTCGAGGGTTTCCTCCAGGAGGCGCGCTGACCGTTCTGCATCCGTCTCTTCGGCGGCTTTTTGCGCTTCGACGGCATCCGCACCGCCCAAGATCACGCTCTTCTGGGCTTTCGTCTGGGGATCCTCAGGGAGGTCTTCGACACCGACCGAGAGGGCGACCTCGCGAAGGTTCTCATTCAGCTGTTCGATGATTTCGTGGGTTGGGCTGTCTTCACTCATTGTTGACTCCGCCGCCGAGGGCTTTTTTGAACTGCTCAGTTTCGCTGCGCGTCTCCGATTTCGAGGATCTCCGACCACCGCTCGATGCACCGGCCGTAGCCGCGGTTTCTTCGATCCGTCGCGAGACATTCTCCATCTTCGATTCGAGTTCTGCTTTCAGAACCGACCGCTTTTCGACGGTCTTCTCACGCTTCTCCTCTTCTCGCTGCTCGATTGTTTTCGTCATCTCACCCATCTGGTAGGCCAATTCGACGGCCTCATCGGGCGCATCGGGGTGTTGTTCGAGGAACTCTTCGACGAAGTCGTTACTCTCCAGCGAGTCGACGTCGGCTTTGGACGTGCCACCCGCGAGGGCGTCGTCGATCGCTTCGAAATCTGATTTCATTGTCATTGGTACATTTCCTCCGCCCGCTCGCCCAACTCGGCGGCGGGCCCGTCGGCCACCCCATCTCTGTCAGCTTCGACCGAGGACAGTTTCTCATCCAGAGAAGCGTTCAACTGCTCGATCGCCGAAATGAGGTACTCGATGTTTTCAGCGTTCTCTTCGACTTGCTGTTCGACGTCCGAATCGCCGTCGACGCCCGTGCTGTCGACGAAATCCGAGAGCGTCGGTGTAGTGTCTTCACTCATAAACTGATCGCGTCTGGTGGTCAGTATGGGGTTGAACCCACGCTGACCGTGTGTGTATTTTAGTGACTGCTCAGCCGATACTACTGTGTGAAAAGGTGTCATGACATGAGTGTCACCGAGATCGACAGCGACACCGGACACTTTTAGCTGGTGCTCGTCCCGAGTTGCCACGCCCGCGAGTCATCGCAGAAAGGATTAAACGCGCGCTGTGATGTTCTCGTACTTCTCCGCTGCCCGCTGTTCGACGTCGAACGAGGCTTCAGCGGCCCATCCATCACCGCTGTCCGTCAGTGAACAATACTGATGGTTACACGGATTTTTTTTGAGACGACACTCAGACACGCGACTTTATCGTTTGATACTTTTTTTCGGCAAGTTCGTCAACATCAAACTCAGCGGCCGCCGCCAATGATAGATCACCCTCAACTTCCTCGAACTTTGAATCGTCGACCGCCGACCCGTCGGCCTCCATTCGAAGCGACTCAATCCGAGTTATTCTCTCATCAATCTCATCCTCGAATGGAAATTTGAGGAGATGGGTGAGCGAGACGTCGAGGTCTTCGATTGCGAACCGTTTCCAAGCGTTGTATTCAGAGAGGAATATACCAGCTGCGTTGCACCATTCTTGCTCGGAGGATTCGGGGTCATAACTGTCGTCATCGGGGAAAGCGATACTTCCGAGGTTTGCATTTGCGTATGCCATCGAACGGAAGGCGAACTCGCTCGCCGCACTGTCAAGCTCCCACAAAGCGTACACAGCCACGGTTTCGAGCAGTGCCATGCGCTCGAAGAAGTCGGGGTCAGCCGATTGATACACCGACATTTCCAGCGTGTCAACGAGAGTCTGGAGACTCTCATCGTCCCCTTCTGCCTTCTTTTCGATTGCGAGAGATGCACGTTTATCGGTGCTAAGTGTCGAGAGAACTTCTTCTCTCAATCCGTCTACGTCCTTCCTGATGTCTTTCTTGTTACTCATCGGTCCACCCCGACAGCGTTTTTCAGCAGTTCCAACTCTTCGGCGAGCTCATCAAGTTCCTTCCGATCAGTGAGCCAGTCGTTCCAGTCTTTGACTGTCTGTGCCGCCTTCCGATACTCACCCTCTTCGAGGAGCGCGGTGATCGACCGCTGAAAGACCGACTCAGTCACCAAGTCGCGTCGACGGCCGAGGTTCTCGCTCACGAAGTCGGCGATGTCGTCGAGGTCGCGGCTGATCTGCTGCTGACAGACACCGTACCGATCGCCGAGTTCACGCTGTGGTGGTAGCGCGTTCGGGTGACCGAGATCCTGGATCTGTTTTAGCAGGTCTGCTTTCCGCTCAGTTACGTCGAAGTCGGTCGGCGGTTTGGTCGGGATCTCGACCGCCGAGTAGTCGACGCCGTCGTTCCCGATCGCCGCCTCAACCTCTTTCTCCTTTGTTCGTGCCATTGTTTATACCGTGAATTTGTCGTCGTCTCGCTGTCCGATCTCGCTCTCTTCGAGGAGTTTGTCGATCCAGTGGTCGATCGCCTTCTCAGCTGCTCCCTGATCCCGCAAGTAGCCGACCAACTCTTCGCGGGCAACACCACCCCCGTCGTCGTTTTGGCGTACGTAGTGGGTGATTGGCGCACCGAGCGGTTCGCCTTGTAGGGAGGTGTCTTCCTCCCCGTCCTCGCCGCCATCAGCGTCTTCGGTGGTTTCGTTGTCACCGTCACCGCCGTCGCTGGCGTCGTCCTGATCGCTGTCTTCGTCGCTCTCATCGCCGTCGTCGCCGTGGTCGACACCGTCGAAGTCCTGGAGCCCCGTGCCGGCGGTGTCGTCATCCTCGTCGTCTCCGCCGTCCTCGTCCTTCGAGAGGATACTCATCGGATCGGGGAAGACGTCGGTCGTTCCGAAGGCTTTGTAGCCACGAACCGGCGTCGAGGAGCGTTTCGTTCGAACACTGGTTTTGTAACCGAGATCAGACTCGGCGTCCTTCGCACGGCTGGTGAACGTCTGTCGACCGACAGCGTCGCGGTCGTTCACCCGGCACCACGCTCGGTATACCTGGAAGGCTTCACCAGTACTGATGTTCTCGGCGTCCTCATCACGCTTGACGACATCGGAGAGGAACTCATCGATCGAGTCGCCCCACTTCTGCCACTTCCGCCGTGTCTCGTCAGGCGTCGCTGAGACGCCAGTGAACGACGACTGATCCATCAGCCGAGCCCACCCTTCGACGGCCCAATTCAGCACCGCCGAGAGGTTCTCGGCCTCTTTCAGTCGACCTTCGAGAGTCGGGTCTCGCTTTGAGGAGCCCTCGGGGAAGTAGTTGTCAAAGTGAACGATGATCCACCGACGCCAGAACGCCGCGTCGTCGTCGCTGACGGGGACGTCGGGCACCTCGTTCGTCGCGAACAGCATCCCACCGTCAAACGTGAATTTAAACGGATCTTGGTACAGCTTCTTCGCGGTCACCGAGTCGCCGCCGGTGAGCTTCTTGAAGTTCCCGAGGTTCTTCCCCTGGAGCGATCCGCCAGCGAGGTCAGCCGAGATGTTCGCGAGCGCTCCGTGCAGCTCGGCCATGCTCGGTTTGTCGCCGAAGTCGTACGGCGAAACGTTCGTCGTATTGTCCTCGCTCCCGAGGAACTCCTGAATCACATTCAGGAACGTCGACTTCCCGTTTGCGCCGCCGCCGACGAGGAGAAGCGACCGGTCGAACGTCGGCTCCCGGTGTAGACAGTAGCCGATGTACTCCTGGACGGCGTTGACCATGTCGTCCTCGACGACGTCGTCGACAAACGACCGCCACTCGGTACCGTCAGCGTCGGGATCATACTCAACCGGCAGGCGCGTCAGCGCGTAGTCTTCTGGTTCGAGATCACGAAGGGGGCTCTCGCCTGCCGCCGCCGACGAAAGGTCGAGGAGCCCGTTCTTGACGGCTATCTTCCCCGCTTCGAGGCCGAAGACGTCGCCCCATAGTTCGATTGTCGGGTCGGCACGTGCCTGATTCTTCAGCTCTTCCAGGACGTTCCCCCCGTAGTTCTCGGCCAGCAGCACCTTCCGAGCGACGTGTCGAAGCACGCGCTCGCCGTCGTCTGACCACGTCCCCGTCTCCTCGTCGAAGGCCCAGATGCTGTCGTTGTCACGGTTTACGCGGATGTGAGCCTCGGTGCTGTTCTTGATCAGGGTCCAAACGTGAGCCGCCTTCTGACGGTCATTCAGGTCGGCGATCTCGTCGCCGTCCTCGGGAATGAGACCGGCGATTACCAGGAACCGCTCAGTTGTGAGCGTCGGTGCCGACGGATCGGGAGTCACGTATGTCGACGGCGAGGCCGCTTCGGCACCACCGTCAGAGAGGGCCGACCACCCCGACGAGCTGGGTTCGTAGTAGTCCGACTGACCGCTGACAGCCTTCTCGACGGTCATCTCGCCGTAGGTCTGATCGCCCCGGTCCTCGTCCCACTTGCCACGCATGAGCCCCGACTGGCGGAACAGCGAGTCGACGCGCTGTTTGTCGCCACCGGTCCAAAAGGCCAGTTTCGAGCACAAGGCGAGGTCCGCGCGGCTGTGGTCGTTCTGGTGGCCCGACGTATCGCCGCGCCAGAGACGCTCGAACTCGTCGCCGTTCTTGGCGCTCTTGGCCTTCTCTATCAGCTCCGAATCGTCGAGGGAGACGTCTGTATTCGGCTCACGCCCGGGAGCGTCGTCGTTTTCATCGTCGTCGGCTACATACTCTGAATGTAGCTCTTTGACCACAGACGGCCGGGTTTCGACGCTCGCCGGCGTCCCTTCGACGTGGTCGCCGGTGACAGTGAAGTACCGACTCTTGTCGTACATCTCCAGGTGAGAGACGTCGTCGATGTCGCCGCGGTTCCCGCCGTCGGGGACGAAGCCCTGAACGATCACATGGTAGCCCGTTCCCGAGGGGCTCACCTCGGTCCAGGAATCGAGATCGTCGATAATCTGCTGGGCTTCGTCTGTCGGCTCGCCAGTTTCGGGATCGCGACAGTCATCGAGGTCGACTCCCATCAGCGTAGAGCCTTCATCGAATACGAATCCGAGGCCGTTGGTGTCGATCTTGTCGCCTTCGTGAGCTTCGCGAGCCGTATCAAACGACGACCACGTCGACGAGTCGGTCGTACTTGCGAACCCACCGCTGGCGTCGACTGGCACTTTCGTTACATCACCGTCTCGCATCTCTTCGCGCCAGCAAATCCACTGATCGCGCCCTTTCATCACAGACGGGAGGTTCTCGTAGTCTTCACTCATTGTCGGCTCCTGGTCGCAGGAGAAGCGCAGCGAGCTCTCGGTACAGTTGATATGCAGTCTCAGGAGTCAGCCAAAACGAGCACTGTAGGTTCTCGTCGACGTTGTGCATGGACGCCCCACCGTGCCCGAAGCCATCGAGGTCGATTCGAATCTCCTCGCGAGAGCGGATCGGCCCGTCACCGAACGGCGCGCTCTCGTACGCTCCGATGTTGTCGACCCGATCGATGTGTGCCGTCTCCCAGTGATCCTGCTCGTACGTCTTGTGCCGTCTCGCACGCGGGCGCTCACGGTTACTACTCCCGTATTCGATTGGCCTGAGTTGCCCCTCGTCGTCTTTTGTGAAAATTAAATCGTCGCTCATCGAAGACCTGTCTGTCGCTGGTTGGTTATTGCACTGCTCGGTGCGGCTTTCGGAGCCTGACGTCGACGACTGTACAGTCGTCTGGTCGGCATTAGGAGAGAGAACGGTGGTACGGGGGCGCCTCCCTCCCGTGTGTTGGGTCAAATCTGAATCTGTCGTGCTTATCGCTGTGCGGGCAGTGTGGTTTGAGCACACCTACCCCCGAACAACGATACGTACTCGGCACTGTGCGGGCAGTGTGGTTTTAGCACACCTACCCCCCGAACACCGAGACGTCTGTAGCACCTGTCTTGTACACCTACAGCTACAGAAGACTACCACTTAAAACTATTCTAAGATATCAGACAATCCCGACGACCAGAGCCTAAAGGCATATATATCCATACGTCGTAGCGTGAAGTGGTACGGGGTGCCTCCCACAACATCCTTTTGGAACTACACTCCTGAGCCGGAGGCTTACCCTTCTCTGTAGATCGGTGCTGATCCCGCGATCGGCGGTTGTCGACGTCGACCAGGTCGAGGAGATCCTCTTTTTCGAGATCGCCAGCTCGTCCAAGAGCCGATCGGCTGCCATTCTGTTACCCTTCTCTGTCGCTTGTAGTCGATGTAGTCGGTGGGGGGGTGCAATCCTTTTTTCTACGGGTTATGGTAGGTACAGGTATCCACACCCAGCCCAGTGCGAGTTTGCATACCCCCCCCGTCTACATCGACTACATAATTATACTGTCTTATGTAGAATGGACTGCTGTCTATCGATTCTACATTAGTGGTCTCAGAAAAAGAATAGTAGTGGGTGGCGAGTAGGCGGTTGTTCACTACTTGATACTACAACAAAAGGCCGCCCCGTCTGTCGTTTTCACGATGTGTAGAGAGGATCCTGGATGTTGATCCGCTCAGAGGATATCGTCGACGTCGATCCCGAGCTCTTCAAGATATGCGTCGGGATCGTCGATCATCTCG
>Ga0306908_1000823_pt1 | contig 10595 bp, 14 predicted proteins | sample AntRauTorcE11899_FD_190430 | JGI IMG/M metagenome (GOLD analysis project Ga0306908, IMG submission 190430) | Saline lake microbial communities from Rauer Islands, Antarctica - Metagenome Torckler E11 #899 (v2) (version 2) | ecosystem: Environmental > Aquatic > Non-marine Saline and Alkaline >... | reverse complement strand
GTCGCTGAATAACGATGCTTCTTGACGGTCTGTGTCGCTAGTTGCTTGGCTCATTGGTGAGTTCTAGTCTTCTTTGATTTTTGGTGCGATGGTGTATTCGATAAAACTCGCTTCGCCTACCCATCGTTTGATTTTCATTGGGATGTTGTCGTCCAGCCTAATTCGGTAATCTGTTCTCAACTCAGATTTTCGCTGTTTGAAGATCTCGTCTACTTTGTCCATTGAGTACCATGACTCAGTAGATTTGGCAACGGAAATACCGAAATCATATTGTGAGATGGATCGTTCTCGGTACTCTACGAGATCTTTGTATGTGGCGTACCTCTTTTTCTTCTCAGATTCGACATTCTTTCTGCTGGTAGTCGCTTGCTTCAAAACAACCGCATCTTCTTCTGCCTCTGTTTCGAAGATGATGGTGTTGTACTGGGAATCACTTGATGTGGTGATTTCCTTCAGATCGACTCCTGGGAGTGCGACCTCTGTTGAGTAATGAGTGTCAGTCAGTGGGATATTTGGGATACTTCTGATCGAGTCGGGGTCGATCAGTGGCTCTATTGTCTCGAATGCATCTTCGATAATGAGTTTCCGCCCGTCGGTCACCCGGAATGAGATGGTTTCTGATCGGGTGTGTGAGAGCACATTATTGAACATCCGCCCGGACATACCGATTGTTGTCTCGTGGTTGACTGTGTGGTGAACTAGGTCATCCTCGTCGAACCAGACCTCGATTGTTTCTACATTGCTTCGGTCAACAGCTGCAATGTAGAGTCCTTCTGGTCGGATGACCATTTTGTACTCGTCTACAACACAGTCGATATGGTCTGTGACCACCGACAATAAACTCGTTTTTACCTCCGTTTGAGAAATGATTTCTGTGCCGTCGTCTGGGCGAGTAAACCCGATCTCGCTTGGTGACTCTCGACGCTGATTTCTGATTTCTTCCCACGGTTGCGTTGCTCGGGATTTGATTGTCTCTGCGTCATGGTTGAGACAATTTAAATCGGTGTTTTCGGGGACAGTGAACTCTCTGGTGATATCTTCTGGGAGGTTGTCTTCTGTACTGTGCTGATATAATTCGTCTGAGAAGAGCCCAGCTTGGTTGTCGTCTTCTTGTTGAACTTCTTGGTTGTCGCTATTTCCCATGGTTCACTACTCACCACAAAAAATAGACCTTAGATCAGAGTTCGTCGATCTTTTTTATATGTTTGTTCCCCCATTCGATTAGGCTCTCGTTGGTAGTCTCTTTCTTAGCCTCTTCGGATACTATATCTTTGATGTCTTGGGCGTCCTCCTTTGTGTATGGGTATGAGTGGACGATCTTCTCCGAGCCTGAGACAGTAAGACTACACTTGACTTCGTTATCGGCTCCCATCATCACTACGATATCACCATCTTCGAGGGCCGAATCAATGGCATTGTTGAATGATTCTTGGCTGTTGTCTTTGTTTCTACAGTAAACGAGGTGGATTGCTGTCTGTGGGGTCATTACTGGTAACTTTTCCCCTCCGATGTGTGCGCTGATAATCGTTAATAGATCTTCTCTGTTTGTCATATTTTATCTGTTGTAGTATGTTGTAGTGGTTAGCGTATCCTCAATCATGGTTACCCAAGTAAAAAATGAACAGTTTCTCTGCTCCTTGACTCGTAGGGTTAGTTGAACTCTTGATCCTCCTGTATCTGTGAGGCTTCCGGGCCGCGTTGGTTTTGATATTTTGAGTCCCTCCCCGATCCGTAAGGGCGGGTGCATTTTGATTTGAGTTCCAACACAACCATTTGCCCAATCCGCATTCCCGGTGTTAGTGCTACAGGTGCAGCCCCAAGATTTGAGAGTTCTAGTGTTACGCGACCTTTGTATCCCGTATCTACCCACCCTGCAGTTGCGTGGACAATTACTGCGAGTCGACCGAGGGAGGATCGCCCCTCAATTCTAGCGACTAGATGGTTGGGGATCTCGATCCATTCTTTTGTTGACCCAAGGATGAAGTCGCCCGGATGAAGGATTAGTTCTTCGTCCTCGCCAATCGTCTTTTCAGTTGTATACTGGTCTATTTCTTCTTCGCTGTCTGGGTGAATGCAGGAGATCCCGGTTCGATCAAACTCGATTATATCCCGTCCCAGTTTCATATCGATGCTGGCGGGCTGTACTTGGCGGTCGATATCTAATGGGGAGACAACCAATGACCCGCGCTCTAGCTCTCTTAACAAGTCCGTGTCAGAAAGGATCATGGTTTGTCATTCTCCACCTCAAAATTATATTTTATGTTTTAGGAGTATGTGTGGTTGTCAGTGAGGCGTTCTACGAGTTATTACAGTAGTCGTTTAGCCTGCTGATACCGACTTTCCCAAGGTTGTCTATCTCATTCTCTAAGGCTTCGTCATCCGCTTTGTAGATATCCTCTTTCGTTGTATATCCGCTGTTATAGAGGTTCTCTTCGGTTTGTGGGCCGATTCCGGAGATGTCGCTCCATGGTTCTTCATTCTGCTCAGAGGTGCTGCTACTTTCCACAGAATCTGTTTTTGCGTCTTCTGGAGAGGAGCTCGTTTCTACACTCTCTGATGGAGAATCCGTTTCTACATCTCCTGAGGTTATAGTAGATTGATCGATAGAGGCCTGATTCGGTTCCGTGCTGGCCGGTTCGTTTTCGGAGGGCGAAATGCTGTCTTCTGTGTGGGGGTCTGCTTTGGGGATATCCGACTCCAGATCTGGTTTGTACTCTAACCTCCCATTCTCAATACGTTTCTTGAAAACGGTCGTTTTGACCATGTTATGGATGTGTTGTTCGCCGTCTCGGCTCATTTCTTCGCACCGCAACAGCACAACAACCCCATCCTTGTAGATCACTCGACGGAGCTTTCTGTTTCTTAGCTTTCTGTTTCTTGATTCTTCATATACATCGTTGACTGTTGGTGTTCGAGTCTCGGTAGGGGGAGTGCTAGTGAGAGACATTTGCTTTCAGACATCACTACAAAAAACAACCCCTGTGGGTTAGTGTTGCTCTACGTACTATTTCTTAATAATGTTCAAATACACCCACCTTGTAATTCTAGTATAGCTATGAGCGGGTTTCAGCTTCGGGAGGCGGAGAATAGTTCTCAAACTGATGTTGGTGGTTGTGAGGAATGTTGCGGCGATGTTGTGAAGGATGATGTTACGGGTGAGTATGTCTGCGATTCTTGTGGTCTTGTCAACTTTACAGATGCGATTGATCGGGGTCCTGATTGGAGTTCGTCTCGCTCGGATTCGGACACTAGTCAACGGCGTGTTGGGGACCCTATTACTACTCTATTGCATGATCGAGGTTTGACGACTGAGATTGGTTTTGGAGATATAGATGCAAACGGCAATAGACTTAGTGCCGAACAGAAACGGCGGATCGGTCGGCTTCGTCAAAAGAACAAGTGGACCAAGTTCAATAACCCTAGTGACGACAGCCTGAGTCTTGGGTTAGGACAGATCAATCGGATGGGGTCAGCACTTGGGTTACCTAAATCTGTCCGCGAGATTGCATCGATGATTTTCCGCCAATTGCTCGAACAGGGATCTCTCGTCGGGAGGGCAATTGAAGAGCTATCTGCTGCATCACTATATGCCGCGTCTCGAAAGGCGAATGTCCCCAGACCAGTTTCTGAGATCAAGTCCGTTTCAAAACTCTATGGTACTGATGCGTATAATCGAAATGTGCATTCCGGGTTTCTGAACACCTATCGGTATGTCTGCAATGAGCTGGGGCTACAAATTCCTCCAACGGACCCACAGGCGTACTTGAATCAGTTTATTAATGAGTTGGATATTGAAAATTCGGCTTCTGTACTCCGGTCTGCACGGTCGTTTCTGGATTCTGTTAGTGAGGAAGTGGAGTCTGCGGGGATTTCTCCCACATCTCTCGCCGCAGGGGCGCTTTACTGTGCGTGTGGGGTGAATAACGCTGGTGTATCACAGACTGACGTAGCCGATGTTGTCGATGTCTCACAGATGACCGTGCGTAAGCGATATAGACATATTTGTGAGATTACTTCGACCGACCGGAGAGACGTAACAGAGTTCGCTCATAAAACACCGTCTAGTTGATTCGTTGGCTATCTGTAACAAGGTGAGAATCCGCTATTCACTGCGAAAAGGGGACATCCCTTGTCTAGGTGTCTTCTGTCTCTCTACCGGTCGTGTGGGTGTATGTTCTCCTACCCAGAAACCCGTAATCTGCGGAGAGGTTGTCTGAGAACCGTTTGTACTGTTGCTCGATTAGGACGGCGTTGGTTGGCTCTATATCGGTATCGCAGTCTTCGATGTGCTCTTCGATCATTTGTGCGACCGGGTTATTTTCGACAAGTGGGATGTCGTTCCGCGACAAAATCCAGATGCCTACCTGATCCCATTCTTCGTCGAGAAGTTTGTCGGAACCGTTCGTGATTTCTTCATGAAACCGTTGCCACATCTTATCGTCGAAATCCTCGTTTGTGCCTTGCTTGAGTTCTTGGCGGTGGTTCAGGATATCAGTAACAAGCTGGGTGCGTTGTTTCGGGGTGTATGGCCGTTGGGTTTCTTCGATCAGAGTTTCCACACTGTCGGCATCGTATTCGTCTGGGAGCGTAGAGTCACTCATACGTGTGTTATTCTTCTGTTTTAATCGGCGTCGTAAGCATCTTTTCTACCCTTTCAATATCGTTGGCCAAGAGATTGACTGCAACATCTCGGCAATAAGTATCGATTTTGCTGGGGTCAGTGTCTTGTACCGTGTGTAGTAGTACTTCAGTTGGCGTCGTTCGCGTCTCGACATACGGTTCGCCGTTGAATAGCATCGTGGCATTATCCTTGTCGACGATCTGGATGTCGGTAATCGCCACTTCTGCAACGCGCTGTGCAGATACTTCGGCGTCTTTTTTGTTGGCGAGCGTTTCTACGAACTGTTCGTATTCTTCTTGCGAATTAAAGTGTTTCATTGGTGTAGGTATCGGACTGCTAGGCTGTTTGGTCGGGTGGTCTATTCGCTGCGGTGTTCTTCGCTGATCATGATCGCATTCGTATTCACAGCGAGATAGTCCCCAGTCTGAGTTTCAATCCACGTATGGGACTTTGCCCACCGCTGCGAGGAGATCTCGCTCCACCGCGCCGGTTTGGCTTTTTCTTCAACTAAGATTCTCAGATCTGCACCACACCCACCGCATTCGTGCGAGCTGGATCTGTCGATATCGCATCGACCTGGTGTTGAAGACGATTCGTCGGTCCAGATTACATCTCGATCTGACTGGACGCCACCACCCACGTCGGGTTGGATATCGTGATTGCAACTCGGGCATTCACCGTATTCCGTGACGAGTGTTGTAGCGGTTGCTACTGTCAGATCATCGTTTGTTGCCTGTACGCTCTGAATGGTTGCGGGGACGAGGCGGTCGGGGACAAACCCTACGTCGTCGTGTTTTTGGACTTTCATTGTTTTATTTAGGTGTTCCTGCTATTCTATTCTAAGACCACTCATACACAACACAAATCATCTCCTTCGACCATCTCTTTGTATCTCCCTGTCGCTGTGTCGACCCAGTCTTGACCGACGAATGTGGCGAATTCTGTTCCGAGACGGTGTGTGATATTCGGGCAGAGTCATCCGCTTGGATGGTTTCGGCTCTGTTTGAACCCTCTCGGTTCGAAATACTGCTGGTTACTTCTGTTGAAGACTTTGAAATATTGGCTCGTTTAACTGGAATTAGGCGCTAAGTCCCCTTCTTCAAGGAGCAACGCAGGGAGCAAAGTGACCGAGTATGGTGGGGTAGTTCACTCCCACCCCATGTGGTCGACAATGTCTCTGCATTGAGAGACCGCTTTTTCATTCCGCGCATCACTGGGGTTTTCTGCGAGTTCCATGATCAGCTGCTTTACAACACCGTTGAATAGCTCCCGTTGGAGGTATCGATGAGACGACGCCAACTCTTCGACAAGTTCGGTTGTCGTCCCACCGTTGACTTGGTTGATTACTTCGTCTCCAATGGTCGTCTGTTTGACCTTCCCAACTGTGGCTACAGAAAGAGCTTGGTTAATCGGGAGGTGCGATGGATCAACAACGATCTTGTCTTCGGCGGTGAGATCCAACCCATCTGCTTCTTCGACTAGTTCGATATCTTGAGTCATAGTGTCCACTATCCACACTCAAAAAACACCTGCAGTACTGCCTTTCATCTATTCTGCTTGGGCTACTTCGGTTTTATATTGCTCACACAGGGAGACCCATCTTTGATAGTGTGACCGGAGATTCTGTTGCAATGTCTTGGCAGACCGCACCCGTGGGTCGTGCCGTGAGACCCCTCTTGGTTGAGTGGGGTTTATATTGGCATTGGCTGGTTGCGCTGATCTGAGGTCGTCTCCTCGTGCGACACCTAGTTCTCTCAGTTTCCGTTCTAGTTGGGCTTCTGTTGTTCTAATATTCTTTGCCGTGATCAACAAGGGACGCTTGGATTTTGTCTGAGGAAGTTGCGATAGCTCTTGTTCGTCATACGGGTTGTATTCAGTCTCCCTTGGGTGGGGCGTTCTATCTACCATGTCTATTTAATTCAGGTGTGGGCTTTGAGGTCCTCGGCTAAAAGGAGTGCTGCGAGATGACTCGGGGACTCGACCTCATCAAGAGGGATGGGGCACTGGCTGTTGCTGTGCATCAGGATGCTTACCGGGCAGAGACAATCACTGATGGTGTCTACTGGCGGTGGGCTAGTTTCGTTCACTACAAGGCCCTTCCCGTTGGTATCAACAGTTGCGATGATCTGAGAGGATAATTCGTACCCACTTTCAGAGTTCGTGTTGTTGTTCTGGTTCGATGCTAGGCTGTCGACGAAGTTGTTGTATTCTGTGGCTGAATCAAAGTGGTGCATATTCTGTTAGTTCCTGGTATTGATTGTTGACTCAAATATTCTCTTTTCTATTCCTCACAACTAACACACACTAACCGTCTAACTAGTTGCGCGGGTTGGTTTTCTTGTCTCATCGCGTTCGGGGGTGTTCTGCACTTTGAGCACTGTATTTTTAATGTGCTGGCCGAGATGCCATGCGACTCCGGGTGGGACTGCGTTGGCCACCTGTTGGGTCTGCTCCCGAGCAGTTCCGGCGAAAACGTATTCGTCCATAAATCCTTGTAGTCGGGCGATTTCACGGACAGTTAGCCGTCTCACATCTTCGATTGGTTCTTCTGGTGTTGATGGGGAATGCCCGCGATAGTGGATAGGCTTGGTGCCATTTGAGACTGTAATTGTCGGTGCAACCTTCTCTGGGTCTAGCCTTCTGGATGTAGTGGGTTGCGATCTTCGCCCCAGTTCACGTTGAGCCATATTTTCGCGGGTGCTGTAGCTGTGATCGGCTGCTACGTGGTTTGGGGGTATCCAGACTTCTTCGCCGTCTCGGGTGATTGGTGTTGCGTGGGATCGTGGGTCGACTCGATTGTTCGTGTATCGATTCGATTCAGCCGCCCCATAATCGCTTAGGTAGGTGTGGACGGGATCTTCCTGTGGCCGTGTAGGTGATAGTGGCTCAGGTAGACTTTCTAGCACTTCACCGCTTGTCTGGTACGTTTGTTGTTGACCACGATTGATCTGTGTGAGGCGTTCTTGCCCTTCGCTACATGGGGCTGGTGGCTCCCAAACATCTGGAGTAGGTATGTCTGAGCGGACGGCGATCACAAATACTCGCTCCCTGTCTTGTGGGACCCCGTAATCGGCTGCGCGTAGTTTGATGACCTCTGTGGTGTATCCAATGGTGTCGAACTCATCTAATAGCGCGCTAAGAACGTCCCCATCTGTCGTTTTCATGCCCTCAACGTTCTCGATGATTACGACTTTGGGGTCAAGTTTCTTCGCCCACTCTATCATTACAAACGGGAGCTTATTCCGATTAGAGTCTTCATCAGGCCCGTTTCCGTTGAATGAGAAGTCTTGGCATGGCGGGCCTCCAACAATGATGTCGATTGGGTGGGGGAAGCGGACGCTTTCAAGATCGGTTGCGTCAGAGTGGATGGAGATGTTATTTGCTTCTGAGTGTCTGACCCGGTATGTGAGCTGCGCCATGGGGTGTTTCTCGAACGCGTGGGTGATGTTGATTCCAGCAGATAGGAGTCCAGCTGTAAACCCGCCTGCGCCGGCAAATAGATCGATCCCTCTCGGGGTTTCTGGGCCTTCGTAATGTGGCATTGTACTTTTAGATTGAACCTGAGTAATGAATTGTTACTAGACGATTTGGGTTGTTACTAGAGAGTAATTACTGTGGGCTATGGGGAGCTAAGGACGACTATGGTTGCAGTTGTCCTCGGTGCAGAATTCGCCTACAGCTGTGAACTCTGGAGGGTTATGGGATCGGCTTGGTTCATTCTCCACAAGAACGATTCTCACCGTTCCAGTAGTTTCACAAGTAGGACAGTCTTCGATAATCTTTGGGGGTTCGTCTTCTGTCGTTTTGTAAGCAGTCAGAGGTTTTGCTTGCGGGGAGTCGTATTCAACGAATCCCTGCTTTACTGATGGTTCCCGGGCGGTCTGTTGCGTTGTTCTGATCGAGGTTCCGGTGATCGTCGTTTCTCCCGATGAGACTGAATTGTATCCCATTTCACCCCTTCCAATATATAAAAGACTCTGGGGTGTAACCGTCTGTCAGCGAGGTTTAGGGCCCTATGTCGGTTATTTCGTGTGAGTCTATTTCTCTATCACGCACACTGCAGATCCAGATTATCAAGGTTGAGCGACTTCAGCTGTTGCTCGCTGAGGTGCTTCTCACATAGTCTGACTAGTTCTTCCGTGAAATCGGTGCCGTGTCTTGCTTTCCCGTTTGCTGCTCCCCTGATCAAGTCATTGGCTACATCGGGGGCTGCAACTTTGTAGATGTTCTTCGGTAGTGTCTGGTAGTTTGTATTGAGGTTGGAGGGTTCCTTAGGGGTGTCGTGTAGATTTGCCCTCCCGAATCCAGACACTTCGACGTTCTCTGGAGGGTCTGGGTGCGTATAGACAGTTTCTCCATCGACTGTGAGTTTCCACAACCCCGTGTCTGTGGTTGAGATGTCAAACGTCTCGATGCCTTTGAATGAGTATTGATTGCCTTTCAGTGTTATATCGAGTTTCATTGGTGAGCCCTTCTGGTCAGTTGGTTAGGATAATTGCTTTTCGAGGATTTCGTCTGCTTTGCTGATGAATTCATCCCGTTTACTCGCAGGGATCGTTGCACCGGCAGCGATGTCGTGGCCGCCGCCGTCGCCGCCTACACTTCGGGATGCTTCTCCCATCACTACTGAGAGGTCGACGCCGTCTCGTGTGAGTTTTCGTGTGGCTCGTGCGGAGATTTTCACCTCTTGGATTGGTTCACCATCGGTTTCGGCCTTTTCGTTGTCTTGAGGTTTATCTGCGAAGGCGATGATGGGTGTGTGTTGGTCGGCGTTACCCTCCCCAAGAGCCATACCAGCGACGATCCCGACGATAGTTTCTCGGATTCGATCTTCGGAATCGAACCATTGCAGGTTATCTTCGTGGGTGACTCCGTTTTCAGTCACCCAGTTGATCCCTTGGCTGATGTTCTGCTGGTGGTTCTGGAGGAGTGTTTTTGCTTCTTTGAGTGCTTCTTCTCGATCACCGAGACAGACGGCCAACCCTACGTCTGCCCGTTCGTATCTCGCGGTCGCATTCAGTAAGGTTGAGAATTCACTCACATCGCGGAGCGAGGTTCGCGGTTCTTCTCCCGAAAGCTCGTAAGTAGTGCCGACGAGTTCGTTGATTCTGGAGCTTGGGACACCTTTCGAGATTGCAGTGTTGATCAGGTTTGAGACAACCGTTTGCTTCTCGTCTTCAGTGAGGTCTGCCCAGTGTTTCCACTGTCCCGTCTCGTCTTTTAGCTCAAGTCCGCACTTGTCGAGGAATTTGATAGCTCCCGACTGAGACCCTGTAATACCGGGGATTCGAATGTCAGTCGAAAACTCAAGCATTTTCGGTACTGGGCGTGTCTGTTTCCCGTACAGCGTGATATCTTTCTGTTGTTCAATCACACCCGCTTCGACACCTTCTGCGACGATCTCTGTGTTCGCACCGGTGACTCCATCAGGACCACCTTGCATATCTCCGATAGCACCGACGAGAGCAATGGCGCTGAGGTCTTTATTCGATTCTGAAGGGGATTGTTCGTTGGCGGGCTTGGAATCGCTGTCGACGGTGCTCATTGCCCGTGCAAGGACATAGGTTGTTCCTGCACCAGATAGTTCGGAACTGCCGTCGATATCGCTACAAACCAATGGGTTGAGGTGGTACTCTGTATCTGCGTCCGCTGGCTTGTGGTGATCAGCGATTATCGGAGTGAACGCACCATCGGATTCGTATTCGGAGATGATATCGAGTTGGCCACTCCCGAAGTCGGTAAACAAGACTGTATCATACTCCGTCTTTGCGATTTGACTGATTTCGTGTTCGTCTAGTTGCTTGCAAAACTGGGTCTCGAATGGAGTCCCAGACCGTTCGAGCATCGTAGATGCGACCCCCGCACTGGTGAGCCCATCCGCATCTATATGAGACACAAGTAGGACCTCATCTGCTTCTTGAATACGTTTGGCGCACTGTTTTGCAGTCGGAACGAGCTCTTCTATCGGTAATGC
>Ga0306908_1000817_pt1 | contig 10639 bp, 9 predicted proteins | sample AntRauTorcE11899_FD_190430 | JGI IMG/M metagenome (GOLD analysis project Ga0306908, IMG submission 190430) | Saline lake microbial communities from Rauer Islands, Antarctica - Metagenome Torckler E11 #899 (v2) (version 2) | ecosystem: Environmental > Aquatic > Non-marine Saline and Alkaline >... | reverse complement strand
ATCAGATGGATGACTGCGACCCACCAGACAGTGTTGTAGACCTATTCTTCGCAGATTCAATGGATAGGATGTACAACTTCGCCAAAGCAATGGTGCAATACTCTGGTTTCGTAGTGACGTTCGCAGGTGTAACCCTCTGGTTCGCAACTGGTGAAAACTCAGATAGGGCACAAACAGGAATGTGGCTAACCTTTGCAGGACTAGCTCTGGTCGCATTCTACTTCGGAGCAGACTCGTTCATCTCCCTGACCAAATGGATCGCGACCAACGGCGGTGGGTGAACAGTTCTGAATAGAATATAAGCCTCTAACTATACAGATTACAAAACAACCCAAGCTGTAATCTGGAATATACCTTCCATCCACATCCAAAAAACTATTACTGGAGAGCCATTGCTATTTTTTAGCGAAATTCTATGACTGTTGAAGATCCAATAAGCGGTAACAAATACGAAGAAACCATCGAGGGAGTCAAACAGTGGGGTGCAACCGAGTTAGATCACGGATTACCACTCGTCTATGCCTTCATGGGATTCACAATCAACCTACTACTTGGTATGACTATATTAGTAGTTGTGAACTTCTTGGTTGGTTTTTCTGTACCCGGTTGGGTTGGAGTTGTTGTTCTGGTATGGAGTGTGTTTTCTGCTTTCGGAGGCTGGAAACACGGCGAAAAAGAACAACAAGAAATTGACGTGGAAACCGAAGAAACAGAGTTGATAGATCCGAACGAATGAGATGAAGCATAACTTTAACAATCACCACCACCATTATTAGATAACCAATGTCAGACGACACCCAAACCGAAACGGCAAATGGAAACAACCATGTACCCGATTTCGATACCATTGAAGTCGGAGACGATGAAACACCTGTAAAAAGCTTTGAAAACGCAGAACCACCAGATAGAGATGTTGAACACATAACCGACGTACTAACTTCAGTCAAAGAAGGAGATAAGATTGTTATCGTGTTTGGCTTCGGGGATCACACGATTAAGAAAGAATGCAAGGTACACAGTGTGCGGAGCGGGGGGAGTAAACGAGATAAAAATCTCGATTGGGATACCGTGATTGAACTAGAAGGACCAAAGGGTGACGACGATATTGGTCGGATGTTTCGAACAGGGATCGGTGATGAATATGTAGGACCGTGGTTCGTGATGGGATACCCTCACCTCAAACTACTCGATATGGTCAAGATCGATGATGTAGCAGATCACGGGTGGGTTAGTAAGGCCTGGATTGTCGACAGTTGAATACTGTCTGCAATACGCCAGTAGTAATTAAAATCGGGATTTGTTGAGCGGTAGATAGTTGTTTTTATACTTCGGTTAGTAGTGAGAAGTTTGGTTGTAGTAGTTGGTAGTCAACGACCGACAGACCAGCTCTAGGCAACCAAACAAAGCAGATAGGAGTGTATACTAATGTCAACATCAGACGACAGTTCAGATAGTGGTATCGGTGTTGTAGAGCCAGCTTCAAGTAGTGTTCCAGTTAGCAGTCTACTTGAAGAAGAAGGAACAGTCCCGTTCCTTGGAGTAAACGATAATGTGGACGCAGAATACCCAAGTGAGATCGATTCTTTCGGAGAACGATATGTGACCAATGATTCCCAATCGTTCAAAGAAGCTCTCACCGTTTTGCCCCATGCAGGTGAAGGAGAACTATGGGCAAGTAACGAATTCGTCGAGCCGGGAGACAGCGATGGAACAGTCAACGTCAAAGTAGATGAGATCCGAAACGTCCACGGGCTTGATGTGGACAAACTCGAAGAGCGATCTGGACTATCCCTTGACCAAATGGTTTCGATGGAAAATCCAGACACGCTAATCCCGATTTCCACGCACAAAGACATCGTTGATCGACGACGACTCGCACTTCGAACGCTCGGTTTTGATGTGCGTTTCCGCTGGCAGATTGCTTCCAGCAAATACACACCCGGAAACCTACGTAATTTCTTCCGCCGAAAGATCGCAGCTTGCCAAAAGCACGGCGCAGAAAACGCCTTTGGCTGGATTCGGCATTACGATTGGGGCGGTTCGGTTACAATCACTACGATTTACCCAAGCAAGTCATACGAAATCTCGCAAGATGAAAACCCAGAATTCGATTTCGACAATGGTGAATTGACACTAGCTACGGAGTCAGATACAGACACTCAGAACGGTCGCGATGGCGAGGATGACACGATTACAGTTTACTACGGTGATCGGATGGGATATGATTTCCGTGGGCGACAGAAGCTATGGGCGAAACCAGTGATCTACATCCCATCTGTCGGTGCAATGATCCCCCTTCCATACTCTGGAACAGACCTCAGCCGCAAGCATACTGGAGACCTAATGGGAGATGCAATTGACTGGCACGAGAAAATCCTTTCCCGAATCGATGAGTTGACTGAAGAAATCAATCAAGAAATCACGCGAGCAAGGCTGGTAGCTCTTGATTTTGACCAACTCCCATTTAACATTCAAGAGTTCTATTCCCATCTGGGTATCACCAACGACAAATACTCAGAAAAGGCAGCAGATCAGGCAAAGCGATTTGCTTCGCCTTCAAACAAGCCAACACTGTGGAACCTCCAACTCTCGCTAAAGATTGCGGTACTCCAGAACTACAACGGTAACAAGGCCGGAAAGACGTATCAAGAATACCAAGAGCTGGCCGGTGAAATCCTCCGACATCCAGCTACACAGATCACTCTAGCTAAAGAACAGCACCGAATCGAATCAGAGAAGAACAACAGTGGAGAAGACTTAGATACTGGGCAACAGACCCTTGCAGAATCGCTTGAAGAAGTGATGGACCTATCAGGCGTTACCGAAAACCAAATTACTGCAAGCGGTGCCCAGAGAATGGAGAACCAGGTCCAACAGAGGCTACCAGGAACCGGAGATAACTAATATGTCTTCAAGAAGCCAATCACAGACACCAGACAACAAAAAACAGATTGTTAGCCATTTCGTCGACAAGCTCATCCAGCAAACTGGAGGGCCAGTATCAATTACTCAGGTGATCTACTCCATCCCTGAAGTAACAAACATTTCGACAGATCAAGCTTCGAACCTCATTGATCAAGGCAAGCAAAGTGGAACCTACGACGTGAAACGGAAAGGAGACAGTGATATCCAGAAGATCACCAGTGCAACTCCGATTGGACCAGAACCCACCATCATCCAAAACGAATTCCATCAAGGATCTGTCCCGAACGATCTAACCACAATCAATGAAATCCCACCCGATATCGAGAAAATCCTCAACGAAGCTACGATCACCACATTCCGCGATGTAGCAGAACAAAACCCGGAACAACTCTCGAATACAATCAACAAGGGATTCTTAGAACAAGGCAACAGTGACGATGAATTCGACTTCTCTTCATTAGTCGGAATAACGAAATCCGAAAATGAAGGGTTACACGAAATCGGATATACAACAAAACGCGATTTCTTAAACTCGAAAACCGAAGAGATCGTCCTCAACACCAGAGACACAAAGGGTGGAACCCTAACTGAAGCCAAAGTCGAACGAGCCAAATCAAAAATCAAGGATCAGGTAACGGTCTACGATGAAGAAACTGCTACAAAGATCATCGCTCAGGCGAGAATGGCATGTCCATCAGGTAACGACCTCGCCCACGAGTGTCTAAGCCATCATCAAGAACGAAAACTAGCTGCGGGAGATTCCAAAGCTATCGTCTCCAAAGTAGAAGAGCAAACCGAAACTGTTGGTGAACCTCTCGCAGCAGTCAGAGACAATGTGAGTATAGAAGACGAAGAAGCAATCTACATCTCGGACATCGGCCATAACGAGGATGATCCAGTCAAAACAGGGTTCACAATCCTAGAAGACATTGGCTACAGCCAAGTCCCAAAGAAAGAGTCTGACCCGAATGCGGGCCATGCAGCACTACCTGTAGACAAAAACGGAGACGTTGTTCCACCAACTGTCCCATTAGAACGGGACATGAAACTGCCGCTCGACGAGCTTATTGCTAAGAAACTCGCCCGTAACGTGCCTGTTCGGGTCATGGGTCCACGTGGCAGTGGGAAAAACTACTTGATGAAGTACATTTGTTATAAAACGAACCGGGGATACAGAAGTCTTGATGTTGATCGAGCTACAACCCCACAGGATCTATTCGGTCCTATTTCACCAACACGAGAAGGAGTCCTCGAACCAAAGAATGCATCTGTAAAACAGGGCCTGATCAACGGTGATACGATTGTAATCAACGAATTCCCAGTGATGACCGCAGGAGCTGCCATGTCTCTGCACCAGTTATTGAATGAAAACAAACTGGTAATCAAATCGCACGGCCAAGAGATCGAACCCCACCCGGAAGCTCGAATTGTCATTACAATGAATCCGCCAACACGAGAGTATCGTGATTCAGAGCCAATGAATGGGGCAACCCGTGGGCGATTCCGAAGTTTCTGGCAAGGATATCCAGATACAAAAGCCGGAGAAGTCGAAACACTTGATGCACAAGTGAACAACCCTAATCCGGTAATTGATACAGACACACTCGATAACATTGTCGAGTTCGCTCGTCGAACACGAGAAGACGAAAACGTACATTGGCCAACTCTCTCAACACGCAATCTCACAGTCGTCTGTGAACACATCCAAGACGGAGTATCGCCCCAAGCAGCGTTGAAAAACGTTGTCAGGATGCAAGCTGAGCCGAACCAAAATCCAGAAGACGCCCACGAAGCTATTGATCCTATCTTCTAACTACACTACCAGTACGCGCAAATCCTTAATTAGTTGCACACGGAAATGATCCTAAAGAATGAGACTTGATTCACCATAATTTTATACTAAACCCGACTAACCGATATTCACGAATTTTGGATATGACATCAACGCTGACCAACCGGCCACACTTTCGGAGAGTAGCATGAGTGCAGAAGAAAAAACAACAGTCGGACCCTCAACCAAACCTAACTTCACCATAGGTGAATTGAAGATCGTTTCCGAACTCCCGTTGTTCGTCGAAGGAGCCTATGAGCCCGATGATTTCTATCACCCTTTCAATTATGAGTTTGAATCCCCCAAGGGTGCATATCTCTATGTGACATCCTCCCCGTCGTAAACGACAGGGCTTCCCACACGGTGGGAATGTCAGTTAATCGTCGCTGGCAGTGGGTTTCGACTCTTGGAATGTTGTGAGTGTCATCTGCGAGGATTTCTCGCTCTGCTCACAGTGAGTCGTGGCCGTGTCACAACGGCTCCCGTCCTGTGGCGAGTCATCGTCCACCTGTTTCACTGGTAGACTCTCTCCCCACGGGTCTACGCGACGTGCAATATTCGCACTCGCGTTAATATCCGCTTGAAACGTCGATACGTGACACTCAGCATTCTTGCATTTGAACTCGGCTTGCCGAGGCCGATACCCGATGTGTTTGCACGAGTGGCATGTCTTGCTGGTGTACTGAGGGTGGACGTATCGAACCGGAATCCCTACGTCCTTCGCCTTGTCCTCGATACGACCCTGCAACCGAGCAAAGGCCCACGAGTGCAGGCGACGGTTCATATACTCCCCGTAGTCCAGTGACTCGCGGATGTACGCTAAGTCTTCCATCACGATGACGGGATTCTCGAACTGACGGGCGTACTCCACAGACTCACGAGATGCCTTCTCAATAATGTCTGTGAGTCGGTTCTGGTAGTACGAGAATCGTTCCTCTATACGCCACTCGGAAGCGTCTCGTTCTTGGAGTCGCTTGAGCGTCGTGTACATCTCTTTTCGGATTCGCTTGGCTTCTTTCCCGTTGATCAACAGTGGTTTTGTCGGTGTGTCGTGTTGGAGGGCACAGCCCGTGACCAACATCGACTCGCCAATATCGAATCCAACCCGAGTCGGGTTCTTGGGTAATTCGGAGGTATCCCCGATTTCGTATTCGACGGTGACGTGGAGCGTCCACATCGTCCGGTGTTTCTGCAAGCGAAGTTCATTCATTTTCACCAGATCGGGTCCCCTGATCAGATCCAATTTCCACACCTTGATCAGTTTCATCAGATTCAGAACCTCCATCAGATTCGATTTTCACATCGGGATTGGGTTCTTGTTCATTAGTAGGTTCATCAAGATCAAGTCCTCCTTCAAATTCAATACCCGGCTCACCATTCTCAACAATTTGTGGCAGGACTCTTTTTGTCAACAGCAACATGACATTCCCACCAAGGAAAGTCCCAATAATGGTAAACACGAGAATGAGCCTTAGATTTCCATATTCATTGTACAATCCGAAGGTCATTATCAAGGCGTAACCAGATAGAATAACCGTATTTACTGGTTCAGAAATGCGGAAAACATAGTTCATACTATAACCGAGGGTTCCCGCTATCGTCGAGCCAATCAACACACCAACGATCAAGTTTTCTCTCCAAGACATCCCATAGAGATTTGCTCTCACCGGGAAGTCTGTTGGTGAACTTGATTGCAAAAATTGCGTGATACCATCCAATGCTAGACTCAACAACACCGTAATCTCAAGCATATTAATGTTGTTACTACTTACAAATAATTATCTTTCGGTCGAAAAGCAACTCCAGTTTTGATTAGGTGCCGTTTGAATAGTTTGTATTTCTCGGTTTGGGTGATAAATATATGAGAGTGATTTAGAGGATGTCACACAGTAAACCGCACACAAGTAGACAGGCTGGTGTATCAACCCCGAACAAAGCAAAAAAGGTCCGACTTTCAAACAAACGAGAACACCGACTCAAGCAGTACATTCACGGTCTCTTACCGTCCCACCTAAACAAGAAAGTCGATGTTGTAATCACACCCCATGTCGAAACTGCGTGTGTCCTTCCAGCTACTGAAGAGGAGTTGATCAGCAGTGACCAAACCGAATTCGACCGGAAACAGGCAAGACAACATATCGAAAGCGTCGACGGTGACTTTCTAGTTCTAATTACGGGAAAGCAAACGCCAACTGATTCTATCCCCCTAGACGACCAATTGACTGTAGACGCCGTTTACCAGTTTGGATTGGCATTACATGAAACACTCCACATCCTCAAAACCTCTTTTTCACCAGTCACCGATCTCGTCAAATCTGAAGTTGAAGATCAATACCAAGAATACGTCCAAGAACTAATCAACATCACTGAAGACGGGGCTATCGAAAATGAAGCGATTACTGGTGATGTTTTCTCAGACAAATCCTCAACCCGTCTCAAAGTCGTCAATGAAGTCCTAGCACAAAAACCAGAAGACTTCAAACACCTCCCCCAACAGAATCGAACCTTCACCCTTGGCGATGCCATCCACAAAGGGCTGTATGAACGTCTCATCTACGATTCAGAACTCACAGACACCCTTACTAACGAGTCAAATGACCTAATTGAATTCGAATCTGAAGACGCGAAACAAGCCTTCTCAAAAATCTCGCCTAAGATTGACCAATTAGCTACAGAAATCAAGACTACCCGTGGAGACAACTGCGATAACAAATTCAGGAACGACAGAGAAGCTTCACTCAAAAGAGCGAAAATCACGATCAGGTTCTGGAAAAACGTCATCAAACCGATCTTCACACCAGATGAGAGCCAAGATCGTAGCAGCCAGAACCAACCAGATGATCAAGCTGGTAGTGGACAACCTCAGGCGTCTGGAGACAACCAACAACCGAATGCAGATCAAACCGATAGTGATACAGCCCAAAACGAATCAGGCCAGTCGGCTAATCAAGACCCAGAGACACAACAGAACGCTACAAAAGACGGTTCAAATGGCGATAGTATAGACTCACCCAAGGACCCTTCCCAATGTGAAATCGATCCATCGAATATCACTGTTGATTTGGAATCTGTAGAATCGAACGAACAAAATGCCGAAGAGCGACCACAGATAGGGGATAGCCCTGACCCAGATGATGTAGAGCTTGAACAAGACAACGCACCGAAATCAGAAAACCCGGACAGTGAACACGAAGAGGGAGAAGAGGACAATAGCCAAAATAGCGATTCTGCCGATACCACGGAAGAAGATCCAACCGAAACAGCAAATGAATGCCCTTCGGGGGGTGATGATAACGAAAGCAACCCCAAACCGGATTCACCAGCTCCTGATACAGATAACACAGACAACAACGCCAATCAAGAAACCGGCAGTGATTCTGGTATAGAAGAGGATCAAGATGGTGAAACAGAGCAAGAAGGTGAAATGACGGTTGAAACTGATACAGATACACCAACTAAACCCCCAGACCGGACTGAATTAGATACTGAGCCCGATTCAGGACAATCGACTTTCGGTGATTTCGGCAACCAAGACGATCCAACAGAAGGAGATAGTGGTAACGAAGACAGTGAAATTGAGAATTCTACTGAGCAAACAGGAGAAGGGGATACCCCAAAAGACGACGATGAGAAGAGCCAAGACAAAACAGACACGGAGACAGATAGTGGAACTGATAGGGGCACAGGTTCGGAATTTGGCGATACCGAATCGGATTCAGAACCTCAACAAGAAAGCGAATCAGAAACGCATGGAGGACAACAACAAGATAGCTCACCCGAATCAGCCTCAAGCAATCAATCAGAAGAGGCCCAACAGCAAAATGGTGAACAGGCCAATGATAGCAACAAGTCTGAGTCGTCCCCAGAACCAGTACACAACAATGAAGACATAGAACCAGACGAGTTTGGAAGTGACCGAAGACAGGCACACCAAACAGCTAACGAAGAAACAATTGACGAAAACTCACTTCAAAGAGATCTCAAAGGCCTAGAGCGATCAGTAGATAACAAATCAGACGGTCCATCAATTGAAGAACTCTCTGTACTGCCCATTCCGCTAAACAGGAATCTGATTGATACTGACTGGGATGACATCGAACAGAGTGCAGAGACTGTTGCAACCACACTAGAAAACGTGCTACGGATTGACCAAATCACGCAAAAACGGAAAGGAATGACATCAGGTACAACTGTCGACACAAAATCTGCTCACAGATTGAGTTACAACGATCCCAGAGTATTCGAGCAAAGCATTCCAGGTAAAGAAAAAGAGTACTTCATCGTCATCATCCTTGACAGATCTTCCTCGATGAGAAAATCTGGAAGATGCAGAAATTCAAAAATGCACGTAGCATCACAGGCTGTCGCAAGATTCTCCACAGCGTGTGAAAATCTCGGAATTGAAGTAGCCATCATTGACTTCTACGACGAAGAATCACGACTAATCAAACCACCATCAGTAAAGACAGAATATGCTCAGGAATCCATCCTAAACACAGAGACAGCTGGATGCACACCACTATCAGATTCGTTGAAGCTCGCACAAGATCTGGCTGAAAAGGATACAAAAGAATCTCTAATCATCTCAATGACGGATGGGAAACCAAGTAACATTGAAGATACCATCACCGAGATCAGAAAATCTTACACACCAATTTGTTCTCTCACAATCGCAACAAACAGAGAAAAAGGAAACCCACCAGCTAAAGCTAAGGAACTAGAGAATGAATTCTTAGAAACTGAAACTGTATATGAACCAGAAATGATCGATAAGAAACTCGACGACTTTGCCGCCCTACTCGGTATGATCTAAAACATACAGAGGGGAGCTAAACAGCACCCATCGGGTATGGTCGATTATCATTCATCTCTTCAACAGCACTTGGATCATCAAACCAAGTTTCAACCCATGCAACGATATCGTCTACCCGTTCATCACGAGTTGAACCAGACGAATTCACAACTTCCATCATTGCGACTTGTCGGAGAGGGAAGTCGACTTGAGGGAATTCATTGGTAACATCCGAATATGAATTGGAATCCCGATCAATGAAGAGTCGAGCAAGGTGTTCAGCAATTTGCTTTGGCAGAGATGGATCACCCGATCTATCGGAGCCGTCTACTTCATCAGACTCTTCAGAACTACCATCGTTAGTATCCTGTTCATCAGGCTCGTCAAGAGCGTCATCAGAGCCGTCTACTTCATCCGTCTCTTCAGAACTACCGTCGCTACTATCCTGTTCATCAGACTGGTCAAGAGTGTCATCAGAGCCGTCTACTCCATCAGACTCTTCAGAACTACCATCAGAGTTGTCATCGAACACCCCGACTGGTGTATAATCATCAGACTGCATTATATCCTTAATCAAGTATCGCAGATTACGGACAGACACATCTGAACTGTTACTCTTATCGGCACCAGTCCACACATCATTCGCAGCAACTTCCTGTGTAGTAAGGGTGTCACCATCTACATCACCCCACATATCAGCAGCTACGAACGCCGCTTGGATTTCTTGTTCGTTTTCAAACGGGGTGTGCGGATGCTTTTCAACGAGTTCGTCATATTCCATGTCTCCATAGATGACTTCATAAGCAGCAGAAGCAATCCCCCCGCTAACATTCCAAACCTGACTCGGTTCAACTTCACGCTTTACCATAGGTAGTCATACTAACAATGTAACCCACTTATACCTTTTCGATTAGAAATAATCCAAGAACAATAACAATCTGATTTCCAATACGAGAAGTACGGAAATAACTAACAATAGAAGAATAGAATCGTTAAAAGCATAAGAATTATACAAGTCTAAATACTCATACCGATAACCGATGAACGCTAACAAAATAGTAAGAGCGGGTGGGTTAGGAATTGGGGGAATC
>Ga0306908_1000815_pt1 | contig 10645 bp, 7 predicted proteins | sample AntRauTorcE11899_FD_190430 | JGI IMG/M metagenome (GOLD analysis project Ga0306908, IMG submission 190430) | Saline lake microbial communities from Rauer Islands, Antarctica - Metagenome Torckler E11 #899 (v2) (version 2) | ecosystem: Environmental > Aquatic > Non-marine Saline and Alkaline >... | reverse complement strand
AAACTACCGGAGTCTCTCGGTTCGCCAGCACATGCTGGCAGTCGTCGACGAGTGGGCAGCGGTCGTCGACGGGTTCCGCGCAGATGTCGCCTGGGGCGTTCCACACAGCTTCTGGAAGGAGGTTCGCGACCGGGTGAAAACTGATTCAGCAGAGTTCCTGCTCCTCGATGAAACCGTTCCCAGGGAAGTCAGCTATACCGAAGGCGAATTCGACCTCCACCACCACACCGATCTTCATGATACGTTAGTGGACGTCGGAACGGGCGACCGCCCGGCGACCGCCATCCTGGATGCGATCGAGCGAACGGACTGGATGGGTTATCCCGACACAGCTGCCCATCTGCTCTACGTCGAAAACCATGACGAGGATCGCTATCTCGACGAGTGTGGACGCGACGCCCTGAAGGCCGCCGTCGCTGCGATAATCGCACTCCCGGGCGTCCCGATGGTTTACGCCGGACAGGAACGAGGCATGACCGAGTATCGCGACCCGATGGAGTGGGCGGACGGCGATACCGAGTTGACTACCTATCACCGGGCCTTGCTCGCAGCACATGAGGAGCATGCAGTCCTCCGGTGCGGTACCCTGGCAGACCTGAACTGGCAGAGCCAATCAGATAGCGCAGTCGCCTTCGCCCTCGAATACGGCACTGAACGCATAGTCGTTGCCTTGAACTTCGGTACGGAGACCGCGGTCGTCGACGTAGACGAAACCCTCAACGCGAAAGACCTGTTCAGCCGAGAGCGTGTCGAAGTCGACGAGACACCAACCGGTTCGGAACTGCTCGTTGAGGACGCAATTGCTGTCCAGGTCGCGAGTGAGTGATCTCCAATCGCATCTGAATAGAATGCGAGTCAACTAAACTTTGACATCTCCGCGAACTAGCCGGTAATTCCGGATGTCCGCGACGGACGCGTCACTTCCCGCTGGAATCGGCCCCGGAAAGAACCGGTTCCAAAATCGAATTACGAAGTAACAGATTTCCACCTCGCTACCCTCGGGTGGTCTGGTAGAAGGATTTGAGGTGGTTCGGTGTGAAACGACCCGAGGCGGTTCTCGGTTCTATCAGTATCGAAGAACTTCGACGTCGGGAGAACTCGCAACCGAAGCCGACGGCGCCCCGGGAGTTTCAGTACCCCAACTGCAACTCGCGATGCACCCACCTCCCTGACAGCCACAGCGAAGCCGGGTCCCGGTGGGACTGCGAGCGCCGACTCCGCCGCATCGGTGGCGGTGCCCGTACCCCGCCGTCGATGGAAGCCGGTTTCGACGACGCGAACCTGGGTCGAGGGCGCCAAGGAGGTGTTGCAGTGACCCGAATCCGGTGCCCGTGGTGCAACACGGCGCACTACCGAGATCCGTACCGATGCGGGGATTGTGGAAAGGACCTCATCGACGTCGACTCACCGTCGACGGCGAGTCAGGAGGTGCGTTCGCGATGATCGATGACCTCGCAGCACCGTCGACGAGCTAAAAGCACGGTTCGAGGACCGCATCCGCGTCCTCGAGGCCGAGCTCCCCGACGATGCCGAGAGTCGGGAAGAGCACCTCGACGCCGAGCGCGCCGAGGAGATGGAAGTCAGAAAGAATCACCTCAAAGGACTCGGAACCTACACGACACCGCGGAGTTCACCGAGGCCTCATACCCAGCGAGTTCGTTCGCGGTCAGTGCGGGCTGGTAGCGTTTCGCCGTGCGAGATGGCCCCCGAAGGAGGATCTTGATACTGGCGGACACGTGATTCTGGGCGTGTTTGCAACTACGGGTGTCCCCCTCTGTGGGTTCTGGTCGAAAATCGTTGAACGTGGGTTGGTTAGCCTTCCATTCCACCGAACGACAATCCACCTTCGATGTACCGCTGGGCAAAGAGGTAGACGATGACGACCGGTGAGGCGAACAGGAGCGCGAAGGCGGCGAATTGCGACCACGGTGTCTGATACCCGCCGCTGTTCAGCAGCGCGTACAATCCTACGGGGAGCGTGTAGTGGTCCGTACTGAGAATGGTCTGGGCGACGATGAACTCCATCCAGCCGGTCAAGTACGTGAAGATGAAGACCGTTGCCAGCCCCGCTTTCGACAGCGGAAGGATGATCTCCACGACGATCCGCCAGGTCGGGGCCCCATCGACGTACGCCGCCTCTTCGTAGGATGTCGGGATTCCGTCCATGTACGTCTTCAGCAGCCACGTATTGAACGGGACCGCGATGGCGGCGTAGTAGAGTGCGAGCACGAACCGGTTGTCCGACACCGTTAACTGTGTAGGGTTCTTGACGAGGACGTTCGCGGCATGCCAAAGCGGGTTTTCCCCGCCGATTTGCAGGATATCGGCGGTGATCCACGTCTCGAGAGCGAGATCGAACTGGTTGAGTAACGCGAACAGCGCGACCAACCCAGCGATACCGAGCCCCGCACCGACTTGCGTGAACAGCACGTACAAGTAGAGCGTTTTCCGACGGAAGATGAATTCCCGTCGCGAGAGTGCGTAAGCGGCCGGGACGATGAATGACATCGCAAAGATGACCGTGAAGAAGGACACGTAGAGACTGTTGGATAGATATTTCTGGAAGTCCGACTGGGCCTCCATACCATTGTTTAACAGTACGAGCTCGGGCGTCGACAGCGATACGGTATACCCAATCAAATTCACGCTGATGGTATACCCGGAGACGACGACGTCACCGATGACCCACAGGAACGGTTCGAGCGAGAGTGCGCTGGGAATGAGCTTGAATCCGTTCGATGAGTATAGCGTCGCCCCGCTACCGCTCAGCGCCCAGCTCACCACCCAGTAGACGGGGAACAACAGCGCCACGAGTAACCCGGCAGCGAACAATGTTGCGACAGCTGTTTTGGCGACACGGATCGGGCTCACGGTGCCCTCTCGCAATCCGTTGACGACGTACACAGCTTCGTGGTAGGCGTCGACAGGGGCGTGCAATCCGGCTTCGATGTCCTCCCGTAAGCTCCGTACAACCGCTTTAAGCAAGCTCATACTTCGTTCACCCCATCAGCGAGTTTACCTTTCTTCACGTTGATCCACATGAAGATACCGATGAACAACGTCGCGACGAGCATTACGGCGGCCCCTTCACCGTACTGGTTGAAGTTGAACGCTTCACGGTAACCGTAGACGATCACCAGTTCGTTCTGGCGGGCCGGGCCTCCCCGGTTGAAGACAAACGGGATGAGGAACTGGTTGAACGAGGCGGCCGCCGTGAGGATCGACGCAAACAACAGCGGCCGTTTGATCGACGGCAAGACGACGTGCCGAATCCGGCTGAGATAGTTTGCTCCATCGATCTTTGCTGCGTCGAGCAATTCATCGGAGACATTCTGGAGTGCACTGACGATGATGATGACCATGAACGGGTACGCGAGCCACACTTCCGTGACGATGTACGCGAAGAAGGCCATCCACCGTTCGGACATCCAGGCGATGGAGTCCCCACTGAAGAACGGAATCACGCCGCCGAGCCAGCGGATGAACTGGTTGGCGAGTCCGAATCGGGCCGGACTGAAGATGCCGGCCCAGATCACGATAGTGAAGATCCCCGGGAAGCCCATCGGTGCGATGACGAGAGACCGCATAAAGCGTTTGCCACGAACCCGGTCGTGGGTGAGCACGAGCGCGATGCCCAGCCCGAGCAGGACCTTCAAAAGGACGCTGACGGCCATGAAAAGCCACGTCACGCCCACCGAATTCCAGAATTGGGGGTCGGCAAGGATCTGTTGATAGTTGGCAGTCCCAATGAATTCTATCGTTCGTTCAGGATTGAACAGGTTCGACGGACGAGCGTCCGTCAGCGACAGATACACCGTGTACAAAACCGGGTAGAACATGAACGTCAAGAAGGCAACCAAGCCCGGGAGTATCAGTAGCAGTGGCTTGTTCTCGTCGTCCAGCCACGGTATCTCGCCACTGTATAAACGCTTTGCATATTCGCCCGCGCTCATGATTTAACTCTCCCAGTTTTCTCGGATCGTGGATTCTGCCTGTGACATCGCAGGTTTGAGATCTTGGCTGCCATTTAGAGCTTTCATGAAGGCATCTCCCGTAGGGCCCCAAACCTTCTGCATCTTGGGGGAGGCCGGCATCGGGCGACCATTGGCCACGGACGACGCGAATGCACTCGTGACCTCTCCCAGCTCGTCGCTTGCGGCGACATCCTGGTGGACAGGGATGAACCCGCTATCCTTGGCATTGGTCAGCAGCACGTCTTCATTGGTGGTGTACCACTCTGCATACCGACGGGCGGCATCGGCGTTCACGCCAATACCATCTTGCATTTTCTTCGCGAAATAAATCAACTGGACCCCCGTATACGGCTTCGGGTGATTACCGTCGATCGGTGGGAGGGTCGTCACTCCCGCGTCAATGTCGGTGTCCTCGAGGCTCCCCATGAACCACGGTCCATTAACAGTAAGCGGAGCATTTCCGTCCACGAAGACCGCTGCCTGTGGGTCGTATCCAGGGTCATTCGGAGAGTACGGCCACAAGTCCTCGATGACGGTACGGAACCCGCGGAGGGTGTCCGATCTCGTCAATCCGAGTTCGTCCTGTTCGTCGTCGTAATAGAAGCCACCGAACGTGTGCGGGAATGCGCTGATGAAGTACGGGTCGATATTGTACCCCAGTCCGAACTGGTTGTTGTCCGGATCGTGGTGTTCCTCCATGATAGCCTTCATCTCGGCGAACGTTTCTGGCGGTTCATCGACCATGTCCTTGTTATAAATGAGCGAAACCGTTTCTGCGGCAAACGGCAAGCCGATCAGGTTGTCGTCCCATTTAGCGGCACTCGCCGCCGCCGCGGAGAATGTCGACTCGAGGTCGATATCAACATTGTCGGACTGGTCGGTGAGAAATCCGCGTTCCCAGTAATCGCCGCCGAGGTCGTGCGCCCATTCGAATAATTGCGGGCCGTCGCCGGCCGGGATCGCACTGTTCGATTTCGAGACGAAGTCTGCGATCTTCGCTGGCTTGACGGAGTGGACCGTTTGATTCTGGAACGTCTCGATATCAGTTTCGAGTGCTGAAATATCGGCCTCGGTCCGACTGTGCCAGAGCAACGCCTCGCCAGGTTCGGGGGTCGCGGTAGCGGTGTCGTCGGAGCTGCCCGAATTATCCGTCTGTCCGCCGCCACTCTGTTCTGTGTCTGTATTTTCGTCGACTGAGAGGCAGCCGGCGAGAGCTGCTAGTCCGGTCGATGCGCCTGCGGTCTTGAGCACCGTTCTGCGTTTCACCATGGTACTGTACGAATGACGTATTAGAACTTCATATATTAATATAGAGGGGGTAACTACCATATTACGTATATCAAATGACTAAACCCCCATGCAGGGCGCTATCAGGTCTGACAGATATTAGTAGTATAAGTATACAGATATGTTTAGGGCGGTATGTCTATTCTCCCTTTTAGAAATAAAATACGGTTTAGGAGGCTCCAGAAACCGTATTTTGGGCATGTATGAAAGGACCGAATACACATAATATTGATTGTCTATAAAATCCAGTCCAATTCTCACCTGTCCTGGCCAGCATGTGAAAAAACACTACGAAATATCGCATCTCAAATTCAGAAAAGATTATCAAGGCTCGTGCGCAAACCTATTCCAATGGCAAGCCTCACCATCACAGGACTGCAAAAGGAATTCGACAGCGGACGAATCATCGCCGTTGATGAGTTCGATCTCGATGTTGCTGACGGTGAGTTCGTAACCGTTGTCGGCCCATCGGGCTGTGGGAAGACGACGTTACTTCGGATGATCGCTGGATTAGAAATGCCCACGTGCGGGAACATCACCCTTGGCAACGAAGACATCACCAAACAAAATGCCCAGAGCCGTGACGTGGCGATGGTGTTCCAAAACTACGCATTATACCCGCACAAGACAGTCCATCAAAACATGGGCTTCGGGCTTCGAATGAGCACAGACCTCTCGAAGGCGGAACGCGACAAGAAAATCCGTGAGACGGCCGAGATGATGGGTATCGAAGAGCTGCTCGAGCAGAAACCGGATGAACTCTCGGGTGGACAGAAACAGCGCGTCGCACTTGGTCGCGCGATCGTTCGCGAACCCGAACTGTTCCTGTTCGACGAACCGCTCTCCAACCTCGACGCGAAGCTCCGGACGACGATGCGGGCGGAAATTCAGCGCCTCCAGAACGAACTCGACATCACCGCCATCTACGTCACCCACGACCAAGAGGAAGCGATGACCATGGGCGACCGTATCGTCGTCCTGCGTGACGGCTCCCTACAGCAAGCCGGGCACCCAACGAAGGTGTACGAACACCCCATAAATCGATTCGTCGCGGGATTCATCGGGTCACCCAGCATGAACTTCGTGGAGGTCGAACTCACAGAAACCGGAGCACTAGTCACGACCTCAGGAATGGAATACCAGCTCTCACAGGACTATCGCGACGAACTCGCCATCGAGCCTGGCCGATCGCTTGTGATGGGAATACGCCCGGAGGATGTCTTCCCTGCGAATGGTGCACAAAAAGCGATTACCACGACAGTAGATGTCGTCGAACCGATTGGAAGCGATAACTACCTCTATCTCGCCATCAGCGAGGAATTCATCGCCCGAGTAAACGCCGACGTCGCACCGAATCCGGGAGACACAATATCTGTTACCTTCGATGAGCAGAAACTTCGACTGTTTGATGGGCAATCGGGTGAATCGATAGCGAACGGCGACCGAACGCTATCGACACAGGAAGCCCAACTCTAATTTGCTCAGAAAGACACTCTCGAGATACCAACCAAGAGAATTCAACATGGAGGAACATGAAATCGAAAGTCGACTACGTGACTTCGGCCTCTCGGATAAGGAAGCAACCACGTACTTGACGATTCTCAGGAACGGCGAAGCAAAGGCGAGCACGATCGCAGAGGAGGCAGGCGTCTCGAAGCGATACGTCTACAGCATCAGCGAAGAACTCGAAAAACGGGGTTTCGTCGAAGTCAACGACCACGTCATTCCCACAACCTTCGAGGCGAAACCACCGGACGAGGTATTGGCCGATCTGAGCAAGAGTCTGGATACGTTGCGCCCGGAACTAAACGATCTGTTTACCGCAACAGTGGACGGCATCGAACAGTTCGAGGTCGTCAAAACCCAAGTGACCGTCGAGAAACGTCTTGCGCAACTAATCGAGCGCGCTGAGAAGGAAATCGCGTTATCGCTACCGATCGGAATGCTTGAGCAGGTCGAACCCGAACTGGCCGCGGCCGTCGACCGGGACGTCTTCGTCATACTCGTCTTGACCGGGAACGACGGCGAGAATTCCGATGTAATCGATATCCCGGAGGAGGTTGCGTCTGTGGTGCGGGTCTGGCGTGAACACGTCCCCATGATACTTGCGGTCGACAGTACGTATGGGCTCGTAGCCCCAGTCGATATGTTGGCGCGCACTACCAGCGACATGCGAGCGATTTCGATCGCGCAACCGCAACTTGTCCCGGTCCTATCCGGTTCGTTCCTCGGGAATTATTGGCCGATGGCCGAAGAAGTCTATCATGTGGACGCCCAGGAGTTACCGGCGACGTTCCGGACGTTTCGTGAGACCGTTATGCAGGCCGACCTGCACCTCCGAGCAGACGACTGGCTCACCGCCTCCATCGAGGCTCGACCGGTGTTCGAAGACGGTGAGTATCGGACTATTGAAGGGCGGGTTTCCGGAGTCCGCCAGGACATCGTAAAGCCTGCCAGCAATTACTTCCCCGTGGAGAATTCTCTCGTTCTCGAGATCGACGACGAGGAAGTGACGATCGGTGGGCCGGGTGCCTTCGTTGAAGACTACGAAGCGCGGGAAGTCGTGCTCGAGAAAGAGTGACGCGACCGAAACCCGTGAGTTGAGGCGAGTTATGTTGGTTCAAGATGAATCGCCGTGCCCCCGCCACTGACCAATGAGACACGGATGCTGTCTTCTGTGCTAACCCTTCGGTTATCGATTGCCACAGCCTCCGGATTTGTTTCGATGTCGCAGTCGTCGCCGTCACGGTAGATTGTTGCCGTATAGGTGTCCTGACTGAGGAAGTCGAGTGGAACGTCGAGTGTGCGTGGTTTTTCATTGGTGGCACTTGCGAGGAACCATTCGTCGCCGTGTCGACGAGCGATAGTGATGTATTCGCCGATGACTGCGTCGAGGACGCGGGTGCCGTCCCAGGTCGCGGGGATCGACTGGACAAATTCGAACTCCGGCTCTCTGTGGTAGTTTTCCGGAAGATCGGCTGCCATCTGCAGGCCCGAAAAGAGAATCACGAGGAGTGCGAGTTGGCGCGCGCGTGTGGTATGTACGCGAACGGCCCCGTCGTGGCCCTCGATTTCCTTGTGCTCATACTCGGGGAACCGTACATCGAAAATGCCGGTGGTATAATCCATTGGCCCGGCGAGCATCCGCGTGAACGGGAGCGTGACGGTGTGCGAGGGAGGGTTGCCCTCACTCCAGGCATTGTACTCCATTCCCCGGACGCACTCGGTCGTGAGAAGGTTTGGATACGTGCGACGTAAGCCGGTTGGCTTGATTCCTTCGTGCACGTCGAGCAGCAGACCATGTTTTGCTGCCGTCGAGATCACGTGGTGGTGGTGGTTGACGAGCCGCTGGTCGTGGTGGTGGTGTTCGTCCGGAAGCTCGCCGACATATCCGGTCTTGACCCCCGAAACATCGAGGTCCCCATAGAGCGAGAATGCCTCCTCAAGCTGGTCTTCGAATGCGAGAAAATTCGCGCCCGTTTCGCAATGGGCCACCAGGTCGACACCGCGGTTCGTACCATACTGTACGACGTCGTGGAGATCGTACTGGGGGTTCGGTGAGGTGAAATCTTGGTCAGCAAACTCCCCGTCCCATCCTTCGTTCCACCCTTCGACCAGTAGCATCGGGATGTCGTGGTCAGCAGCGAAATCGATGTATTCTTTCGTATTCTCGGTCGTCGCCCCGAGATTCGGCCCTGGAGTCCAGGTGTATTTTCCGATATGCAGTGCCCACCAGATGCCGATATACATGCCGGGGGAAACCCAGTCAGCGTTGAAGGACGGCGGGTCGTTCAGATTGAGGAGGAGCGGGGACTCGACGAGATCACCAGGATTGGTCCCCAATTGGATGGTCCGCCAGGGAGTCTGGTGAGGAACCGTCCCGTGGGCTTTTGTGCCGTCCGGCAGTGGCGTCAAGTTCACGCTGCACGCGACCTCGTCGGTGGATGGTGCGTGGCCATCAGTTTCGGAGGGTGTCGGGCCGACGACGGTCATCGCCGGGTAGTCGAAGAGGGCCGCTTCATGGATACTGAGATAGCAGTTTGGATTGGCGCGGAGCGTGAGCGGTGTGTGGGCCCGGTCGATTTCGCTGGCAGGTGTTTTTTCATAGATATATTCGTAGCTATCGTAGTCGCCTGGAATCCACCAGGCGGTGTAATCGGTAGCGAGATTGAATTCGGTCAGTTCGTCGGTTACTGTGAAGGAGGTCAGTGCCGGTTGGTCCGGCAGTTCGTATCGGAAACCGATACCGTCGTCGAATACGCGGAAGATCAGGTCAAGGCGTGTGGGTCCGTCACCGGACCGTTTCAGTTCGAGGCGGAGTTCTTTGTGATGGTCATGGATCTCGTTGTATCTCCCCCATACGGGGGACCACGTCTCGTCGACTTCGGTGCGAACCGTCGAGACCACACGGAAGTTCTCACTGAGCGTTCCCTCGGTGAATGACAGGCCAAGCAGGGAGGAGGTGATGACTTGCGTGTCGTTGTAGCGTACGACGTAGCGCAGTCGACCGTTTTCACAAGTGATTGTAACCTCGACCGACCCATCTGGCGAAGTGAGATGTAATGGGTCATCGTTATTCATCGCATCTCAAAACGTGGTTGATATCATCATAAGTGTTCCGAGGATTTCCCCAGTATGTCTTATTGGTAAAAAATACATCCATAAGTGACCAATTCCTGCAAGCGCTTGCGGAGATCAATGAGCGCACGTTCGAGTGCTGGTGCCGGATAAGCGACGTTCTTACAGTCGTAATGTTCACGGTGACTGTCACCGCGAAGTTCCACAACCCATCCCTCACACGGAGGAAAGAGTGGCAACGCGCTACTCGCCTCTACCGTGACACCAAGCAGTTCTGTATCGACGGATGGGAAAACGGCGACTTCGGGAAGTCCGTGACCACAGCCAGCATTGACAACGACCTCTACTCGGCCATTCAGAACCAAGCCATTCGGGGGGCGAAAGCCGATCACAACAAGGACGGAGCGGTTCAATACCGAGAGAGTTAACCGTTCGCTGTCAACAACCAGAACTGGGAACTTGACACGACCGAGAACGGTACAGTCGTCGTCGGCCTCCCATGCGTCTCTCAATGGTGGTACACCCCGATAGAGGTGTACGACGGCATTTCCGACCCCATAGACCGACTGGTTGAACGTGACGCCAAGAAGACACGGCTTCAACTGTACCGTCGTGGCGACGACTGGTACTGTACGTTCAACGCCGAGTACGATGCCGACACGTCGGGTGAGACACCCATCGGTGTGGATATTCGGTACTTCCCATCTAGTCGGATGATTGCCACGATGATCCGAGGTTTTGGTCGAAACTGTTAGCCCGAGGCTTGTTCGGAAGGTTACCGTAAACCATACCGTACTACTTACTCC
>Ga0306908_1000809_pt1 | contig 10713 bp, 7 predicted proteins | sample AntRauTorcE11899_FD_190430 | JGI IMG/M metagenome (GOLD analysis project Ga0306908, IMG submission 190430) | Saline lake microbial communities from Rauer Islands, Antarctica - Metagenome Torckler E11 #899 (v2) (version 2) | ecosystem: Environmental > Aquatic > Non-marine Saline and Alkaline >... | reverse complement strand
CATCACCGCCGCGAGCGCCGTGTTCGTTAGTCCAGATCTCGCCGGTTTCGGGGTGAACTGACATTCCCTGGATATTACGGTGTCCATATGAATAAATCTCATCCAGGCCGTCTTCGCCCACAAACGGATTATCCTCCGGGATGCTTCCATCATCATTGAATCGGAATACGTTACCGTTTGAGAGTGACAAATCCTGAGCTTTATTTCTCTCACCGCGGTCACCGATCGTAAAGTAAAGATATCCCTCACCGTCGAATGCAATCCGACCTCCAAAATGGCGGCCAATGTCCGTGAACTCATTTCCTGTATAGATCTCTTCGCGGCCAACAAGCTCGTAGCCATCAAGCTTCATTCGCTCAATTGAAGTCATGGATCCACCATCAGTTCCGGGCTTGGAAAAGCTCAGATAGATCCATCCGTTTTCATCGTAATTTGGATGAAGGGCAAGATCAAACATACCTCCCTGATTTTCAGCAAGTACTTCAGGGGCTCCTGAAAGTGGCTCTTCCCGGAGGGCACCGTTTTCTACGATTCGAATAGTACCTTCTCTTTCCGTGACCAAAACAGAACCGGTGGGAAGAAAAGCCATCCCCCACGGCACACCAAGGCCTTCCACTACCGTCTCAACAAAGACGGAGTGCTCTTCGGTTTGGATAACGTCCGTTGGCTCGCCCGGCTCAGCAAAATATTGATTATCTGCCATCTCGGTTGCCTGTGACTGTTGCTCTGCACTTTGGGTTTCTGATGAGCAGGCGCTCAATCCAAGCATCAGTATTATAAGGGGTAGTAAAAGATTAGGGACTTTCATAAATGATTTATCTATGGTTATTCGGATAGTGTGAATTAAAAAATATAGCGTTCAATAAATCTTAGACAGCATCTTCTGTGATAAGATAACACAGCAAGATGTTGAAATTAAAGATTATCAGGTGTTAAAAATCGTCAAGATTGAATATCCCCTCAAGATCGAACGGGATTGCCTGTTCCTCTGTAAAGCCTTCGAGGTCAGCGGATACGCGAGCCTGACCCGTCAGCTTATAATCAAACTCTTTTCGTCCTCCCATCATTTCCATAAGCGCAGATCCCATTTGTGACGCGCTGAGCTTAATTGGAATCGTAATCTCCCTCGATTCAGATCCGCTTACCCTGACCGACTCTCCAAGTGCCGTATCAAGCCACTCGTTGCCATTAACCCGGAGGGTATAATCGGCGCCGGCAAGAGTTATTCCAAACGGATTCGGGTTGCTTACACGAAACGTGATGTCAACTTCAGCTCCTGAAAGGGAGAGACGCTTCATCTCAAAATCACCAAACTGAATGCGTGGAACTTTAGGAATGGGAAGCACGCCTTCGGCCTGAACAGGCACGGTTCGGGAACCGATCACCGGCAGCGAAAATGAAACAGCCGTGTCCATCCGGTAAGAAACAGAATCCTGGCGCAACACTGAGCGGAACGATTCATAGAGATTTGAGAAGGTCATGGAGACAGGCACCTGAACAGTGGAGGTGGACTCCCTGCCAATTTCAAGGCGTTCATCCTGCGTGCCGGAAATGAACGACTGACCGTTAATGAAAAACTCGTAATTGTAGCCGTCAGCCGATACATCAAGCCGGTTGGGATTGGTAACATCAAAATCGAACAGAAGCGTAACCCCGTCAAAATTGATATTTTGGACAGACATGTTTGAAAATCGCACCTCAGGTTCCTGAACGCTGGCGGCATCGCGCAGGGCGGCACAGGAGGTCAATAAGGTTAGCAGAAAAATTAAAAAGGATGGCAGAAGGTATTTTTTCATTGAAATCGTGAGTTAAGATTCGGAACAGAACAATATATTAATTTGATGGCTGGATATTTGTACCTCAGTAAAAGAAATTGTTCCGTGCCTGAATGGGTGACTTCTGTAAATGACAGGACTGATGAAAGATCTGTTTTTGTGGATCATTTATACTATACTTTCCACACCCACACCAATCTTAATGCTTAAACCATTCATATTGATGAAACGTCTCTTCAACGCGGTTTTACTCCTCCTCCTGGTGATAACGGGCTGTAGGTCGGCCGGTGAACAGCACTCACAGTTTTCTTTTGAGTCAGCCGATCCGTCGGAATCCGGTTTTAATGCAGATTCTCTGGAAGCGATCACCGGATTTTTGCAGGCTGCCGTAGATTCAAACAAGATTCCCGGAGCAGTGGCGATGATTGTCAAAGATGGCGCTGTTGTGTACAATCAGTCAGTGGGTATGGCAGATATTGAGCAGGGAGAAGAGATGGAGTCTGATCACATTTTCAGGCTGGCATCGATGACAAAACCGGTGACCACAGTTGCCGCCCTGATGCTTGCCGAAAGGGATTCACTCAATGTGAATGATCCGGTATCGGACTACATCCCGGAGTTTGCAGACGTTCGCGTTTTGGAAAGCGTAGATATGTCGGATACAACGTGGACCAGCGAGCCTGTCAGCACTCCGCTCACGATTCATCACCTCCTCACGCACACATCCGGGATAGCGTATGGCTTTGTAGATGAGCAACTGAGGGCTGTGTATAACAAAGGCAATGTTCCAGATGGTACGGTTATGGATGGGCGCACGATCGCGGAAACAATGGCGTCGCTGGGGGAAATGCCGCTCAAGCATGAGCCGGGGTCTAGCTGGACGTATGGACTTAGCACAGATGTACTGGGACGGGTTGTGGAAGTTGCGTCGGGAATGCCGCTCGATCGGTTTTTCCGGGAGGAAATTTTTGAGCCGCTCGGAATGGACAGCACCGGATTTAATATCGAGCAGGATCAACAGGGTGATATCGTAACGATGTACCGGAATGATGCTCCCAAAAGCCTTGCGAGGTCGTCTCAGCTGTCAGTTGAGTCATCTGACAACTCTGACAAGGATCGCCAACTGATGCCTGAAATTCGCTATTTCTCAGGAGGTTCCGGTCTAATAGGGACGGCAGAAGACTATCAGATACTTCTGCAGACTATTCTGAATGGCGGTAGTATTGGCGAGACCCGGCTTTTTGGTGAACAGACGGCCAACTGGATGATGGAAAATCAGATCGGAGATCTTCGCCTGGAGCAGGATGGATTTAGCTATGGATTCCGCGTTACGCTTCCTGATGGGGATATGTCCAATATGAAAGAGCCGGGCAGGCTGCAGTGGGGCGGGCTTTTCCAGACCCATTTCTGGATTGATCCTGCCAGAAACAGTACGGTCGTGCTTATGACACAGGTGTTTCCATCCAGACACCAGCAAGAGCTTTATTACGTGTTTGAGCAACGGGTTAACAGATCGTACCGGTAACGTATTTTCAAAAGTCCGGCATACGTCATATTACAAACAGAGTTCATGAAATGTTCATTGAAAGCGCCTATCTTAGACAGTCTTTCAATCCCCAACCATATTCATGAATAAACCGGCTCTTGCGACTGTATTTTTAGTTGTGATGATCGATCTCCTCGGATTCGGGATCGTATTGCCGCTGCTGCCATTTTACGCGCAGGAGTTTTCCGCCTCGGCGGTTACCATCGGGCTGCTTTACAGCGTCTACTCATTCATGCAGCTTATTTTTTCTCCTATATGGGGAAGTTTGTCCGACCGAATCGGGCGGCGGCCAATTATGCTGTTGAGTACGTTTGGCGCCGTGCTGGCGTATACGATTTTTGGCCTTGCTGAAACGCTAGGCGTGCTTTTCTTTTCCCGAGTGATTGCCGGAGTGATGGGCGGGAATATCTCCACCGCACAGGCTTACATAGCGGATGTGACCGATAAGGAGAACAGGGCAAAAGGGATGGGCTTGATCGGCGCCGCATTCGGAATCGGTTTTGTTGTAGGGCCTGCTTCAGCCACGCTCTTGATTCACTCCTCGTTTCACGATTTTATAGCAGGTATCGGCTTCGCAGAATTCGCAGATTGGATGCGCGCCAACAAGTTCGCGCTGCCCGGCTTCTTTGCCGCGTTTCTAAGCTTCTGCAGCTTTCTGATGGTGCTCTTTAAACTCCCTGAAACGGTTGACACTTCAAAAGACAAACCTGTAGGCATGAGCCGGCCAAGTGTCTTTACACCGCGCTTCTGGCGCCAGCTTTCACAGCAACAAACCACTACTTCCCGCGGATTTCTGATTCCGCTTATCATTGGATTTTTCCTGCTCTCGTTTGGTGAGTCCAGCCTTTACAGTGCGTTCCCTCTCTTTGCTGAACAAGAGCTGAATCTAACGGCCGAGCAGGTAGGTATTCAGTTTTTCTATATCGGAATCGTTGCCGTTATCATTCAGGGTTTTTTGATCAAGCCGCTGACAAATCGGTTTGCGGAAGAGAAGATCTTTCTCGTGGGTAATATTCTGATGATCATCGGGCTGGCGTCCATTCCTTTTGCGGCATCTATGACACAGCTTGCCATGGCACTTTGCCTGATGGCGGTGGGTAAAAGCCTCAACACCCCTACAATCACCAGCCTGATATCCCAGGAAGCGGAGGAGGATCACGTTGGTGCCGTGATGGGAACAGCCCAGGGAATGTCGGGCCTTGGACGAATGATTGGCCCTACCTGGGGTGGCGCGCTTTTTGCTGTCTATTTTGGGCTGCCGTTTGTGGCTACTGCTGTCATTGTAGCGGGCACTATCTGGATTGGCTGGAAACTGTTGGGGACCAGCAAGGCGTAAACCGAGAGTTGTATAGAATTAAAATCATTGAGAGAGTCAGCGAAAAGGAGAGCCTTGCTGTTGATTGCCCCGATCGTTTATCACCAATATTCTATTTAAGAATAGAATTTGAAAAGAGCTAAAGAATGGTCCTTTAAGCTCCGTCATCAAAAGAGAGTATGATATAAGGATGAGGAAAAATTACGCAACTTCAATTTTGAATGTGTGAACCGTGTAAACTCATCGTGCTATGGGTAAAAAGCGATTGAATAGCCTGCACGGTGAACCTCTCCGCTGCCTAACTGTATGATTCCTTCTTTCTTGGTGAACTCCTGTGTGGTCGCATCTGCATCAGCGATACCCTGCCACGGTTCAATACAGACAAACGGAGCACCCGGTTTAGCCCAGATGCCAAGAAACGGAAACCCCTCGTAGCTCAGAGTAAGAATTCGTCCGGATTTCTCGCTCACCAGGCTCACCTTCCGGGACCTGAGGTTTTTGAAAATAAGGGCGTCATCATCAAACAGGTGCTTATGCAGAGGCAGAATCTTGCTGTCGTCAAGCATCGGCCGGCGCTCATTGCTTACCAGACCATCAGAATTAAGCAGCCAGGTGTAATTGGCCTCTTTCTTTTCAAATTCAAGATAGTGATCGGAATACGCTTCACCGCCATGCACGGGGCAGTTGAACGCGGGGTGTCCGCCCAGAGAGAAGTACATTGGCCCGGCGCCATGATTGTTGACGGTGTGATCCACAGAAACTGTAGTACCTGACAAAGAATAGCGTGTCTGAAATTCAAATTTGAACGGATATATCTTCAAAGAGTCACTGTCCCAGGTGTGTGTAAATAACAGGCTCTCATCGGTTTGCTCGCTGAGCAGGACGTTATCAGAACGCCGGACAATTCCGTGCTTTGGAAGAGTGTATATGTCCCCTTTATAGCTATACTCCCCATTTTTGAGCGCACCGATAATGGGGAAGAGGACCGGCGCATGACTTCCCCAGATATCAGGATCGGCCTGCCACATAAACTCCGTCCCTGTTATCAGTGATATTACAGAACAGAGCTCAATCCCGGTTTGTTGAATCGATACGGAAAGCTCACCGTTCGATAGAGTATGCTTCATTAGCTGGCTTTGATTTTATGGATTGATCAAAAGTTTCTCAGAGGCAAATTCTCATTCCCGCGATGAAATTGTACGCCTTTGAATATTCAAGGGCTGAGTCAGAGCTTTCGAATTCCAAAAAACGCAATCAGTGCACTAATTCCAAACACCGCGAACTCATTAAATGTACTGCTGAACTCGATGTTCAGGAGGTTGATTCCAAGCACAAAATAGGCCAGGGCTCCAAGAAGGCCGATGGTCAGGCTGCCGATTGTGGTTGTAAGAAATGATTTTGGTTTCTCACTCAGGGTAAAGTATTTCGCTGTTCCGCCAAGGAAACCACCTGCAAGGGAAAAAATCAGAAAAACCCAGGGAAAAATGAAGTTAATTTGCAGCGTGTTCGACTGCGCACCGGTTGTGCTGGCAGTCAGGGAAGCATTTCCAATTCCCTCGGATCGCAGGTAAACAATAGCGGGCTGGTTATAAGAGAGTTCAACGGAATTGGGCGTGACTGTCCCTTTGCTGGAGCTGATGTTGACCACTTTTGACTCGTCCGAGCTGGATCCTCTCCAGGTAAGCTGAAGCGGAACCTGTTGAATACCGAGACCCTGGAGGCGTTTCCGTTCGGTAAACAAGTTAAGAGTAGGCTCTACTTTCAGATAGGTTACGTAGCCGTCGGTTTTAGCTTCCGTTACAATTCGTATTTGAACCGAATCCCGAACATTGCGAGCGGAAATGCTGACGTTGGTTGACGGTAAATTCAAGTGACCGATTCGCAGCTGATTGCTTGGCTGAAAATTGTCGAGGAAGTCTGAGTGGAGCTCTATAGGCATCGGAGTGGAGATATCTCCGGATGATTGGTCTGCGCTCAGCAAGAGAAAACTTAAGGTGGACGTGAACGTATTGGACATGCGATCGAACACCATGGGTTTTAGAGATGTAATGACCGGCTGGTAAATAATTTGATCGGCCTCACTGCCTGACGCGCCGCTGTTTTCAACATGAAGTTCCGGGAAACTAAATATGTTCTGTTTGTCCACGCCGGCAAAAATGGCAGGGTCAATTCGGTTCATGGTTCCGATATCCACCCGGGAAATATCTCTGTTCAGATTCACAATCGTCTTTTGCCGGGGTTGCAGCTGGAGATTCTGAAAATTGAAACTGTTCAGAAGTTCAAGATTGCTGGTGTCTTGTTGCGCGATCTGAAACTGCGGCAGATCACGGTTGATGATATTTATGGCGCGCGGAGGGAGTGTTTGATTTTGCGCTGTTGAAATCTGAGCTATACCTGCCGTAAACACAAGCATGAGTATTAGTATTGCGGTGGCTGGCTGCCATCCGTTATAAACAGTTTTATATATTGAGAACCCCATATCTTCTCCCGTATTATTGTTGATGGATTCACTCACTATAATCCATGTAATATTAAGCAACTCATTTAGCGGATTAAATGCAATAGAGATGATGTGCTGCTATCTGTTTTTTAATCTGATCAGAGACTCTGTGAATTTTTAAAAATCTTGTGTCAGATAGAGAAAGGGCAATTGATTGGGAGGGGCTGATTATAAAATAAAAGCCTCATTCCGATTGGAAAGAGGCTTTGTAAATCTGATAAGAGTCAGATGACATAACGTATGAATTTTACGTTATTCGATCGCCTTCAAGTATTTAAAGAATTCACTGTCGGTTGACATTAAAATGGATGTGTTGCCGTCGAAAGCCGTTTCATACGATTCCATCGCTTTAATAAAATCGTACAGTTCACGGGTGGATTGGTTTCGATTGTAAGCGTTATTATAAACGGCTGCTGCCTGTGCATCACCCCGCCCACGAATTTCCCGGGCTTCCCGAAAAGCTTCAGACTGTATTTCAAGCAGCTCGCGCTCTTTCTCACCTTCAATCCGTGACGCTTCACCCTGGCCTTCAGACCGGAAGAGATCAGCAATCTTATTTCGTTCACTGACCATACGGTCGTAAACAGTCAGCCTCACTTCTTCCACATAGTTGATACGCTTGAAACGGAAATCGAGGACTTCAATACCAAGGTCATTAGTGCGTTCATTTGCCAGCTTAAGCACAATATCCTGAATAGCGCTGCGGCCCACATTAATGATTTCAAGGGAATCCTCAATCGCTTCAAAAATGTCAGCTTCCAGATCAGGTTCGCGGTTCGACGTGCGAACAATTTCTACGAGATTGTGAGAGGCGACAGCATTTCGGGTTTCACCGTCCAGAATATCATCCAGACGAGACTGTGCACCCCGTTCATCACGGAGTCGCCGGAAAAATTGCAGCGGATCGGTGATATGCCAGCGAGCGTAGGAGTCCACAAAAATAAACTTCTTATCTTTAGTTGGCACCTGGTTTTGATCGCCATCCCATTCCAGGAATCGCTTGTCGAACCGGTTCACTTTTTGAATAAACGGGATTTTCATATGTAATCCGGGTTCCGTCACAGCTTCTCCCTGTGGCGCTCCAAACTGTGTAATGATGATCTGTTCTGTTTCATCGATCGAATAAAAGCTGGCAGAAAGCCCAATACCAGCTATTACGAGTACAACGAGTAATATGATAAATTTTTTATCCATGGGATCTGCCTACTGGTTATTGGAGTTCGAATTTGAGTTAGAACCGGAAGTGGCATCGTTGGCGCCATCCATCTGTAATTGCAGCAGAGGCAGCACTCCGGAACCGTCCTGATCGGTAATCACCTTATTTCTGAGCCTTGGCAGTAGTTCCTGCATCGTTTCATAATAAATCCGCCGTTTGGTGATCTGGGGTGCCTGTGCATACTCGGTGTGAAGTGCAACAAATGCAGCTACTTCACCTTCAGCCGTATTGATACGATTGGTAGAGTACCCTTCGGCCTGTTGAATCGTTTGTTGTGCTTCCCCGCGGGCTCTCGGAATGACCCGGTTATAGTCAGACTCAGCCTGGTTGATGAGCGTTTCCCTCTGCTGCTGCGCTTCGTTCACGGCATTAAAGGAGGGCTTTACAGGGTTTGGAGGGTTGATATCCTGAAGCACAACCTGCTCGATGTTCACGCCGGTCTCGTAATCAATATTCAGCTGCTGAAGAATTTCCTGAACGCGTGATGCAACTGATGCACGCCCAATGGTAAGCACCTCGTTCACGGTACGGTTACCCACAACCTGACGCATCGCAGCTTCCGACATGTCGCGCAGCGTTTGATCCGGATTCCGAACTTTGAAAAGATATTTGTAGGGGTCGGCAATACGGTACTGAACCACCCACTCTACATCGGCAAGGTTAAGATCGCCGGTAAGCATGAGAGACTCATCCTCATATCCCGCTTTCTGGTACTGGCTTTGAATGCCTGAGGATATAGTTCGATAGCCAAATTCCTGTTTCAATTGGCGCTCAACCGGTACAATGCGTACCGACTCAAGAAACGGAATTTTGAAATTAAGGCCGGATTCTCCGGTACGCGAATACTCACCGAATCGCTGTACAACGCCCACTTCTTCAGCCCCGACAGTATAGAACGATGAAAAGAGCATAACACCTGCTACAACTGCAAGAAGTATAACCTTGATATTTCCCTGTAGCGATTTAAGTTGAGATGGTAATTCTGTACCCTCGAAAGGGTTGTTTACATCAGCCATATTTTTTTGTGATTATTAGGTTTAGACAAAGTTTGCGGAATAATGCCGTAGGATTCAGCATTAAATTTTCCAGAACCGTTGACCCATTCCGGAGATCTTGATACATAGATTTTATTAACAGTAGGAGGGTTCAGGGCACCAAAATCCACTCCCAATCTACGGATTATTTCAGAGGATGTTACGAGCTAATTTGACTATATCTGTGGCTGAAATGAGGCTTTAAGAGTGCTGCATTTATTTTAATTCTGTTTCAAATTAATTTTTTTAGATATTCGACTGTTGTAAAACTAAATCTCTTAAAAATTGCTATGCACCGAATTTTATTAACGGTTATATCTGCCTTCATCTTAATGTCATGCGCTCAAACATTATCCGAAAACAGGCCCGATCAGCCCTTTGCAGGACCCAGCCCGTGGCCCGATATCCGTTCGGTGAGAATTCAAACGCTTCTACCGGAAGCAATGGAACGAGCAAATGTGGATGCCTGGGCAGTATTATGCCGGTCGAATAATAATGATCCGCTCGCGCTGCACGTTGGTTGTGAAAACGCTGTTGCACCGGCAGTGTATCTTTTTGAGAGGGTTGACGATGGTGTTCAGTCTACAGTGTTCACGCCGCCCGGCGAAGCAACGGCACTTCAGGAGCTGGGTTTGCACGATCAAATTGAAATTGTCGAGAGAACGGAAGACCCGATGGTTGTTGCTGCGGAGTATATCAATCGGAACGTGAGAGGTAACCTGGCACTAAATTACAGCGACTCCAATGAACTGGCGGATGGAATCAGTTTCTCCCAATACATTCGTCTCACGAATATGCTTATTCAGCCCGTCATTAACAGAATTGTCTCGTCTGATGAGCTGATCTACGAATGGTTGTCAGTGAAGCTCCCGGCGGAAATTGAAATTTTGCGGCAAGCGGCTAAACTGACGGCACAATGGGAAGTTGAAGCGTACGAACAGGTCGTGCCAAATGAAAGCACTGATCGTGATATCGCCCTGTTCCTGAAGCAGAAAATGGCTGAGGCAGGTGTGAAAGACGCCTGGTCGCCTGATCAAAATCCGCTGGTGAACTCCGGCCCCGATCGAGGGCATGCGCACTCTACAGACCGAGTTATCCGCCCCGGAGACGTTATTCAGATTGATTTTGGGGTCAGGGTATATGATACATGGGTGTCTGATATTCAGCGATTTGCCTATGTGCTGGCACCGGATGAGACAGTAGCGCCTGAGGAAATTCAGCGGTACTGGGATGTTGCAAGCGAGGGCAGCCGGCGCGCGTTTGATGCGATGGAGCCCGGCGTAACCGGCCTTGAAGTAGATCGCGTACAGCGTGAGTGGATGCAGGA
>Ga0306908_1000808_pt1 | contig 10714 bp, 8 predicted proteins | sample AntRauTorcE11899_FD_190430 | JGI IMG/M metagenome (GOLD analysis project Ga0306908, IMG submission 190430) | Saline lake microbial communities from Rauer Islands, Antarctica - Metagenome Torckler E11 #899 (v2) (version 2) | ecosystem: Environmental > Aquatic > Non-marine Saline and Alkaline >... | reverse complement strand
CGCATTGTCCGAGACAACGAGATGATTTCACGGACTCACGCTGTGCCATCCGTCGAGTCCTCGGGGTAAACACATACTTTTTCCTTAGACTCCAAACGGAATCGCTTGGGAACCGACATTACGACGCTGAGTTAAATCTCTATTATGTGAATAGTGAGGTGTGCAAGCAGATGTCGGAAGTGATTTTGAATCTTGTCTACAACCTGATTATGGGACGAGAAGGAGGGCAAACTATAGCAGAACCGATGTCAGAGGCAATAGACCAGTCCAGTTCCACTGATGCCTACTCAATCCAAACCTTAGAGCATCTAATTACGATGAGTCTCCAAGTAGAAGAGCCAACGTAGCCCCCTATATTGGTATATGATTCTTATTTGTGGTATTAATTTTCAGAGATAGTCTACCCGACCATCCTGCCTTGATCATGAATATATTCTAAGAGGCGACCATATAGATCGGCACAACTTGTAGAAGTATCTCGGTGGGGGGCGATTGAGGAGAGTGTATCCCAATCACCGACTAAAACGTGTCGCTTCTTTGCACGAGTGAGTGCAACGTTCAATCTACGAGGCCCCTCATTTGGGAACGCCAAGAACCCGGAGTTGTTCCGGTCATTACTCACCGTAAAGGAGACGATGATTACCTCTCGTTGACCCCCTTGGAAGGAGTCGATAGTTTGTACCTTGATTTTCTCTGCTGTGTCTGCATCAAATTCTGAAGCCAGCTCACTCTCTACGAAACCTTTCTGCCCAGTATATGGCGTGATCACTCCAACGTCACTTGCATCGACTCCGGCGTTCAGTGACCTCTGAACTTGTGCAACGACGACCTCCGCCTCGGATGGATTTTCACGTGAATTCCCTCGATCAGATTCTGGATTGGATATATTTATTCCAACTAATGGTTGTAACCCTGAGATAGTCGCAGATTTGTTCGTTTCACCGTGGAGTAGAAGTCCATCGTAGAACTCCTTATTAGAGAAATTGGCGATAGATTTGTGCATTCGGTATTGCCGTCTAAGTGTGGTTTTCGCATCGTCTCCGAACCGATCCAATATATGCTCAAACAATGACGGGTAGAACGCTTCATCTGACGCGTTTTCAGCAGAATGGTACGGCGGGAGCTGCTTGTGGTCGCCAGCCAACACGAGTTTTGAACCAAGCTGAAATGGGACTGCAGTTGCCGGGATACTCGCCTGCGTTGCCTCATCAACCACAATCAAGCCAAACCGTGCTAGATCGAGTCGATCTGCGCTGTTGGTCGTCGTTGCAACAATTTGAGCCCGGTCCGTCTCTTCATCTGCATAGTGAGCGGAAACAACTCGAGAGGTGATTTGGTTTCGCCGACCGATTCGTGCCATTCGGTATCCTTCTGCCTGGATTATCCCGTGGAGGGATTCCTCGTCAGGGTCATCTGGACTGCTCTCTCCGGCGATCAAATTATCTACTGCTTGATTTGAGTGCGCACAGACTAAGACACGTTCCCCCGACTCGACTGCGGACTGGATGACCGCTGTTAGTGTTCTGGTCTTTCCTGTTCCTGGTGGCCCATGAATACAGTACGCATCCTCTGCTCGAAGGGCATTAATCGCTGCACGTCGCTGGTAGGAATTCAATTCAAGCGAAGTATTCAGTGAAACCGATAGGGGTGCACCGAACGAGAGAGATGAATCACCTACTAGAAGTTGCTTGCCCGAACTGGAGTCGGCCATCTCTCGGAAAGCCGAACGCTCGCGCTGGAACGCAATATTTCGGTCGAGAATCGCAACAGAAACCCGGTCTGCCCGTCGGAGATCATCCTTCACTTGAGAAGTCTGAGTTGTCGCCTCCCAGTCAAGCTCTATGTTGAAATTACTCAACCCGACACGCGTAACGATGCCCGGTACTATCGGCGAATTCGAGTCATCACCAGGCGCAACCCCGACAATGTTCCCCTCATGGATTCCGTAAGTTGATTGGACTGGATTACGGTGCGCTCCGGACCCCGGTGCTGAAACAGAAATTCGATCCTCAGCTAATCGGGAGTACCCCGCAGAAGCGATCCCGTCTCCGCCTTGTTCCCGCTGTAGCCTATCGACAGACATTCCCCGATTGGAGTCCCAAACAGACCGCCGTTCCGCCTCCAACTCATTCGCCATCGTCTGCTCCGTTGCGTCGATAAAGTCCTCATATTCATCGTCCGATAGTGGATCAACAGCTGAGAGTTCCCGTGGTGGTTGTGGCGGACGATCATCAAAATACTCAGAAGGCAAGTATGAGGGCAGCTCAGATGGCGAATTACTAGAGTGCCAGAACCGCATTCGATACGCTAGATACGTCGATTCAGTCTCTCCGACCTCTCGGAAATCATCCCCGCCCGTGTTACCATTCAGAAAGTGTAGCTCATGTGGGTCAGAATCATCACTAAGTAGGGTCTCGTCAGTTTCTCGGCGATAAATAAGATATTCTCCAGTCAGCTCTGCCGAATCATCCTCGTGGAGAGGAATAAATACCTGACCACCTTGCTGAACCAGTGTCTTTTGGACGCGAAAGGCATTGATGATCTCTCCGACTGGAATCGGTTTCTCGAGGTTCCAAGAGTCATCGGACTCGATCACAGACGTAGAGACAGACAGCTGAGAGAGCTGATGGTCGCCTTCAAGAAATGACTCGGTAACTGAATCCAAGTAGGCCTCCATAGTCGAGGAAGATACGCTACCGTAGTATAAAACACGGGCAACGCACTGTTAGGCTAATTTCCCTGATGAGAGGTGCATTACCTCGATCTCTGAGCTAATTTTCTCTACTTCTGACTACCATCTCTATGGGTCTATCTGAAAGCAGTCTGGGCAATAGTCCCAGTCCGCCTGTTCGTGGTGAGATCGGTTGTTACACTTTCGCGGATTTCCGTTTAGGTGGTCCAATCCCCAATCCGGGTTTGGAGCTTTTCCGAACAAAATTGCCGCCTCCGTCTCCCCCTGTCCGGTATGGTTCGTGAGAAGGTGAACAGGGCAGTGCTGGCATTCCCAGAGCGCGACGTCGACGCGATCATCATACCTTCTTTCGATGACTTCCTTTCTCCTCCATTCGTGAATGTCGTGTGGTCCGCGACACGGTACGACATCGGTACGGTTTGCTAATGCTCCCTCAAACGACCGTTCACGACCGAACGAGTCACCGTTCTTCCAGTCGTCAAAATCGTCCGCAACAACGGGATACGGAATAACGGCGTCACGAAGAACTTCGATGTCGACCTCTGGTGCGAGCACCCCCTCGTAGTCGTACACGAACCTGGTTAGTTCGTGATCGTACCGCCGGCGTGATCCGCACCAGCAGCAGTATTCGTATTCGTACCCGTCCGGATGTGCATATCCTGAGACTTGGCTCCAATTGTGGCTCCCGTATTCTTCGACGAAATGGCAGCCTCGAGATTTCTCCTTCCAGTCGAGATTCGCTTCAACACGAGTGTCGAACTCCCACGGGTCGTACTCACGGATGCTGAAAGCACGACCGTCGTCGGCTCGGAACGCGTCATCGACGACCTGGTAGTCCAGCTGCTCATTACCAAAGTCCTCAGACTCCAACCACGCGACTGAGTACCCCGCTGAAAGGTAATCGTGGGTGGTCCCTTCGATGTCCTTGCTGTGGTGCTTGTGTTGAACCTCGATGATGAGGCCGCCTCCGAAGAAGGGGTTTTCCTCAATGAACTCAACGAGGGCGTCGGCCCGTCGGGTCTCGGGAGTTGTCGGCGTCCCTGTCGCGTCGATTGTGATTTCAGCCCCGACGCGTGCTGCATTCGGATATTGGTCAGCAAGCGTAGCGACCGCCAGTGCCGTACCGCGAGCGTGGGTATCTGATTCCCCCTGGCTCGCCTTTGAACAGGACTCAGCTGCGTCGTCGGCAGCGTGAAAGAAGTGGCGGGCACGGTGGTCGCCGTCGCGAGGATAAAGGATACCTCGGCACTCAGGACATTCGACGGGCTGCTGGTCATCGACCTGTGTGGGGGTGACAATCTTCCCGTCGTCGAGTGCTCTGAACGGCACGGTCAACTGAAACAAAATACGTGGTCTGCTTGAACGTTCCGCTGTTCCGGATTACTGACGACAGGCCGACAGTCCAACGGTGGTATTTTCGTAGCTGCGTATCACTTCCAAATATGACCCATCAACGGATTCTCGCCTGTGGCGACAATCACGGGGATACAGAATCACTCGAGAAACTCGTTGAGGCCACCGAAGGTGAGGAATTCGACTTCATCATCCATACAGGCGACATCACGAACGCCTTCAAGACTGATATCGAGACGGGAGTCGACCAACTCCGGGCTGTGGAACCGTATTTCGAGACATTAGCGGAACGCGGAACTCTCGTCTACATCTATGGAAACAGAGATAAGGAACGGGCATTCGGCGGATCACCGACCCACGTCTCAGAAGAATACGAACTGAGTGTCGGTCATCGTCTCCAGGCGGGCGGTGAACTATCGGTCGATGGACAGCGGTTTACAGCGGATCCAGCCGATGCTGGCCCCGAAGATATCCTCTTCACTCACGGCATCTCTCAGGAGGCATTCTTCCAATCGTCGGCAAACGCCTACTTTTGCGGTGATACACACCGAGCACGGCAGTTCAAAACTTCACTCAATACCGGATATCTCCACAACGATAAGGGGTTCAACGGGGGCTACTTTACTGCCACCCTCGAGGATGACGAATTGGAGGTAGCTGTTCACGGACTCGATGAACAGTGGAAGGGGTTTGTCTGCCCGGATCATCAGTGGTACGGCCGGCAGTTTACTCCTGAAAAGTTCGGCTGCGGTCTCTGTAAATTTGGACCCACCCGCCAATTCATGGGGATGGCTTCACTGGCGTTCCGAGAAACAGTTGACGCCGAGACATCGAACGCGACAGCGTCTGTACAGGAATTAGTCTCGGCGGCAAGAGAGATATTTATTGACTCAGGCCAACTCGCCGAGCAGTTCGAACAGTATCTCAACGACCTCGCTGCACGCGAAAACGCTGGGCCCATGGATCCACTTGCACCAGTAGACGACGATTCGAACCGACTAAGAACGCCGTGAAGGAGTGGAGGATCCAATTAGGGCAGGTCAGTAACCCGATTTTATAACTACAGCCCATCTTTTCCGGCCTAATGTCAGAATCACCCTATCCAGGGGCTTTCCATATGCGAGGGTGGAACATCGAGATTACTGACACCCCGTCTCAGAATGTGCTCGAGGCTTGGCTACACCTCCTCGATAATCAAGATTCGTACACCAACGAACGAATCGGCCTCCTTGATGCTATTGATGAGCTGAAACCGGCCGTTAGAGATGAGGATTCGGGAAATATTGAAAAAATCCAGGAGGATTTGAAGGAGGTTCTTGAGGGTGCATCCACATCGCTCTTCGAACCTGTGCGGTCGGCGATCCATCCAGTTCTTGTTGATTTCGCTAACGTCGAAACCAGTCGAGACGATATCCAAGATCTCCTCTGGGAGAATACTGAGATCGATCTTGACGGACTCCGACAAGATGCCGCTGACGCAGGAATCGAAATGAATGCAGGACAATTCAAGGGCCGAATCGGGGATATCGTAGCAGAGGAAGCTGATGAGATTGCTTCCTCTTCCTACGATTTCGAATCTCTATTAGAGGGCCTCGAAACTGCACAGGAATACCTCGAATCGCAATCGTTCATCAAGCGCTATCGGGATGCTCATTCCAGAGTTCTAGTGGACTATCTCGAAGGAAAATCTCCAGCGACCGATTTTCTACTACGTGAAACGATAGAGCGCTTATTCGCTGAGCTGCACATAGACGAATGGCGAGAGGATGGGCTGGAAAAAGCGATCAAATCGTTTGCTAAGGAGGAGTCATTAGTAGACCGAACCAGCAATCTGAAAGAGATTCTCCGAGGTGAGGAGCCTGAAACAGTTTGCTACGTTCCAATCGAAAATGTTCAGTTAGGGGAGATGACTCCGCTAGAGGTCGGGGAGGTGGATCTCTATGAACCATCTTCTTCCGATTGTAGTATCTTTGATCGGCTTCACGAAAGCACAGCTGTCTTCGAAGATCAGCTTAGAGAGAGGTCAGACATAATCGCGGAACTCAACGTACGGGCCCCGGTGAGCTCTGTAGGACGTCGACGAGTAGAAGTGCAGATTAACCGAGTGATTGACGTTCTAAACTTCGGGAAAACTCGAAATCTTATCGAAACCCCGTTTGATGGCCGGTATACAATCCTCTGTGAAACTGGGGACGGTGAGGTGGTTGACTTCCACAGATCTCTCTCCTCCAGATTTGACTCTGCTTTCATGCATACTGATTCACCCGAGACAGTCACAAAACGGATTGACTTCTTCGACCGCTATTTGCAGGGCACTCCAGAAACAGAACTCGAGAAGGCGATTGACAAGAGTGTTCGTTGGTATGGGTATGCTGCTCAGAGTACTCATCCCGAAGAACGATTCCTGAAGTATGTAATCGCGCTTGAATCACTCCTCGTGAAAGATATTACTGAGAGCAAGGCCAATACGATTGGTCACAGGGCTGTACAAATCCTCCAGGTTCACGAGGACTACCGCGGGTGGGAATACACAATCTTCGACGAGATGTACGCTATACGAAGCCGAATCGTTCATCAGGGTGTTCGGAATCTACCTGAGTTCGAATACCAGCTGGATCGGCTTCGGCAGCGGACCCGACAGGTAATCTCCGCTGTCACCTACCGTGTGGATGGATGCGACTCTATCGACGAAGTTGTGGAAACAATTCAAGCCGAGGAGGAGAAATTGAAGCAGGAAAAGACCGACAGGTCCCCGATCGCAGTTGGGGAGTCCTTCGAGACAGAAGCGACATTGCAAACCCCTGACGGGCGTGCTATTGGCAATGTCGAGTTAGAAGCCGAGTTCTATGATGATGGACGATACGTGTACTTTGAAGGGGAGATTCACTCGTTAGAACACGGTGACCAAGCTAAGATTCAGGGGACAGATGATTACGAACTTTCCTTTGAACTCGCTGGTACCAAGTACGTCGGCTTGGACGTGAGCTTCCCCGAGAACTCGGCGTTTGAATTAGTGGTGGACCCCACCTATCCATTCAAAATCCGGTGGTACGATATCGAAGAATCTGATTAATGTAGCCCCCTTATCGGTCGATTTCTTCCAAAGCTTCCGTAGCAACATCGCCCAATTCCCCGGCCTCAATATGTGAGTAGCGCTCTCGGACCATCTCTTCGGAGTTATCGAGATATCGGGCTGCGACCGTGTACCCAAAGGCTCTGACGAGGACCTCACCCATCCCCCGTCGACCACCGTGCGGAGCAAGATAATCGTGTTTGGGATGGTCGATGTCGATTTCGGCGGCCTCCGAGAGCCGTTGGAGCATCGACCGTGCGCCGTCCGTCGTGATCGCCGGCGGTCGAATGTCCTCATCGAGCGCCAGCAGCAGGTCGCGAGCGTACTCCTCCCGGCGCTCAGCAATTGCTTCCTGTCGCTCCCCTCGTTCGGCTAGCTCTTCCTGGACGAACTCTGCGAGTGTTCGCTGGTCGAGCGTCGGAAACACGGGCCAACGCTCCGTCGGTGGGTCCATCAGCTGGCGATAGCTTCGCAGCGGCGAAATCACCGGGTCGGGGAGACTGGCGGCGTCCCACTGCTGTTTCTTGCGGTAGACGTCCATACTCCCGTCCTCGAGGGAGATGTCCTCCCAGCGGACACCGCGCCGGCGCGGGTCGTTCGGATCCCGGAGGAGTTCCCCGACTCGGACAGCTGTGTACGCGAGGACGAACACCAGAGCCCGGTCACGAGCCGCCTTCAGCGCCGCGTAGCGCGCTCGCTGCTTATCGATGGGGCCAGTATTCTCTGGGAGTGTCGTGTACGCCTCGAAGGCGTCTCGGGCCCGTTCGTCGACGTGACGGGTGAGGGTGTGGCGCTGTTCGGACGTCCAGGCCTGCTGATCGCCGGGCTTGCGGCCGTCGTCCTCGGGGAGCGGCGCCATCGCGCTCGCACGCTGCGCGTAGTGTGCCTCGAGGTAGCCCTCGTTGACGCACCAGCCACACCACGCAGAGATATAGCGGTAGTAGGTTTGTACAGTATTCTGCTTGAGGCCCCGATCGCCGGCGAGATGTCGGGCGTACTCGCGGAAGACCCGTTCATCGAGGTCCTCGAAGATGGGCTCTCTGTCGACGTCGTCGGGAACGACGCCGGTCCAGCCGTCGTCGCCACCCTCACCGGCAGCCCATTCAGCGAATCGCTCGAGCTCGCGGGCTGCATTGCGTCGGTAGTTCCCGCCGTCGCCACCGCGACCTTTCCCCTTGTCCTGGAGGTACCGCTCGAACGAGTCGGAGAGTGAGGTCAATGGCGTTCGTTCCGTGGATGTATTCCGGTCCATAGTGCTCTGAAGTATCCAGTGTAGTCAATCACACAGACAGACGCCGCCTTCGCGGATCTGACTCACTGCAAACTGATGGACAGCGCTGGCGAGGTCGGTCATTGCTTCCGCCTGTTCTTCGGTTGGACGCCCCCCGCCGTAATAACTCTCTGTCCGGTTCTCGCTGTAGAGGTCCTTCATCGCCTCTGCAGTCTCCCTCTCAAACAGCCCGATTTGGTGGGCACGTTCGTAGCTGAACTGGTGGTCCTGAAAGTCCTGAAGCGTATCGTTCGTCATCGCGAGCGCGTATGCCTCGATCGAGCGTTCGATAGCGCCGAAGCAGACCTCGATGACGGCCGTGTAGTACCCGTCCTGTGACTGAAGAGTTTCAACGACCTCGAGGAGGCGACACGCTTTCGTCAGCTGTGTCTTCCAGTCTTCATCAGCACTAATCCCGTCCTCGAACGCTGTCCGACCACGTCCGACCATCTCGAAGGCATCCTGTGCGCGGTCGAGTGCTGCGAGCACAGAGGCCGGGTCCGAGCCGTTACTCATCGGAGGCCCCTTCTTCCAAGAGCAGGTTTTCGACGGTTTCGAAGTCACTCGTCTTGTAGACCGGAATCCCTGAAACGACGATCTCCCGGATGTCCTCGGTGTAGGTCGGTATCGCCTGTACGGCCTCGACATCGATATCGTAGGCGTATCGATCACCATCGAACTCTGTGTCCTCAAGGTCACGGGCAATAGTATTTGCTTCCCGTTGGCTTTCGGCCCGCCCAGAGCGGGTCAATACCCAGAGATCGATATCGCTTCGCCGGTCAGCGTCGCCCCGAGCTACACTCCCATACAGGACAATGGCGACCACATCGGTGATGTTCTCACGGAGTTCCGTGACCGCAGCTTTGACCGGTCGGTGATACTCTGGTTGGGGAATGCGGAGGATCGGATCGTCTGGGATAGACAGACGCTGTCTGTTGATCTGGACGAGTCGCTGGTTGCTTTCGGGGGATTCGACGACCAGATCATTCGCGCTGAGAATGTTCACTGCCCGTCGGACGGACTGGTGAGAATGACCGATCTGCGCGGCGAGTTCTCGTAGTGAGAAGTCACTGAACCGGTGATTTGTTAAAAATAGAAGGACGTCGCTTGTCGCTTTGTGTTTGAATAAAGCCGGATCTGAAGGGGGTATTGAAAGCGAAATGGCCGCTCCTGGCGAATTCGTACTATCCGTCTCGCGGTTCATATGCCGTCCCACGGACCACTACTATAAAAACATTATACGTGAATCGGGTTCAGCCTAAATATACACACTGCCAGCAACGGACGTGCGGAGAAAGATATCCGTTAACTCCGGGCCTCACTATGTTCGGTCGTTGGGGCCAGAAAGTTCCACTCTCGGATGGCGAAACCCACAATTTCGATACGCCGCTGGAGCTGGCCCCACTCACACGCGATCTCTTGGCGACGGTCCTCTTCGGTGATATCGAGTGCCTGGTCAGCGATCGTTCCGCGAAGTTGGTTCGGAGATTCGACGTCAAACTCGTCCTCCCACTCTCGGATCCGGGCGTTCATCTTGGTGAGTCGTTCGGTGAGGTCTTCGACAGTGTGGCCACTGTCCCGAAGGCGTATGGCCTCCTTGAGGGCTTGACGACGATAATCGGGGAAGTATGTCGTGTGGGCCCCGATGTCCTCACGGTGGAGGATACCGTCATCGACGAGCCGCTCGAGGACGCGCTTGGTTGGTCCGTGTGACCAGTCCGCTTCGGCGGCAATCCAGTTGGCCGTCCGTGGCTCCGACAACTGCCGTGCGACCATTCGGACGCGGTCTTCATCCGTGGTCTGGCGTTCCATCAGGCCCTCGCAGCCCGATTCATCTCCAGTCATACAGCACCGTTCGTGCTTTGTCGTAATATAGGTCAAAGGCATCTGGTCTATTACGAGAACTGGCGTCGACACCTCCACGAATTCGACTACAGAGAGCCAGTGAGGTCTCGAACCCCGATCTTGGCGGCTCTGCCCTGGGGAAAGCGCCGTCTTGAGTCGGTTGCAGCATTCGTGCTTCACCGACGGCGGTGGGGTACCTGAAAGTGGTCGTGATTACCAGTGTAATCATGACCAATAGATTGAAGCAGGTGAATTGCCGAATATCGGGAGTACGAGTCATGTGCCGCCCAAAATTGGATGTACTCCCATTTGATAAACTGTATAACGCTATATGAAAACTGTTGGGGTTTCTCACCGCACTTTCGGAGGATGGCTTATTTCCATCGTATTGCGTGGAAACTGTCTGCACTCAGGTGGCAAAATCGAGTTATCTACTGTAATCTACTACTCCCGTCTCGAAATCGCACTCAATCCTCAGAAA
>Ga0306908_1000793_pt1 | contig 10863 bp, 8 predicted proteins | sample AntRauTorcE11899_FD_190430 | JGI IMG/M metagenome (GOLD analysis project Ga0306908, IMG submission 190430) | Saline lake microbial communities from Rauer Islands, Antarctica - Metagenome Torckler E11 #899 (v2) (version 2) | ecosystem: Environmental > Aquatic > Non-marine Saline and Alkaline >... | reverse complement strand
TAGCCCATCCTGGCACTGCAAAAAGGTCCGCTTTCCAATGTAAGCGAGCGGCCAGACTATGGTTTCAAGAACAAATGTTTTCTTTCTCAAAGCGATATCACTAAGTTCAAACAGAGTGGGGCTTCCCAAAATGTGCGGAGCCATGGATGGCGGAGCCCAAGCGCACAGGGATGTGCTTGTAGCGTTTTTGGGAAGCCCCACCCCATAGCCTCCAGTCACCCAATCAGCAGGCTGCGTGAAACCATGCCCCCAACCATCAGGCTATAAGCCAGGAAACCTCCCAACTAACGGGACATCAGCGAATATCCGCACCAACGCGAACAATCTTCATGGTGTTGGTACCACCCTGGGCATTCACATAATCACCCTTGGTAATCACCACCAGGTCACCCTCCTTGACGACCCCCATCCGAACCAACTCATTCACCGCTCGAGCATTCGTGTGCTCATTCGGAACCTCCGCCGAATCAAACGGCACCGTCTGCACGCCACGGAACATCGTCACCCGATGCTGAGTGGAATGATGACGGGAGAAGGTGAAAATCGGCAGGCTCGATTTGATGCGGGACATCAGCAGGGGAGTAGCGCCGGTTTCTGACATACAGATGATCGACGTTACGCCATCCAGATGATTGGCCGCGTACATGGCAGACAACGCAATGGCCTCGTCCACATGCTCCATGCTTTCGTGAATCCGGTGCTTTGACTGGTGCATCGAAGGCTGCTTCTCAGCGCCGATACAGATGCGCACCATCGCTTCAACAGCTTCGACCGGGTAATCGCCAACGGCGGTTTCGGCAGACAGCATTACCGCATCGGTGTAGTCCATCACGGCGTTGGCCACGTCCGACACTTCAGCCCGGGTAGGCATCGGATTCTCAATCATCGATTCCATCATCTGGGTGGCGGTAATGACCACCGTGTTGAGGGCTCGTGCGCGGTTGATGATATGCTTTTGTACGCCTACCAATTCCGCATCGCCGATTTCCACAGCCAGATCGCCCCGGGCCACCATGACCGCGTCGGAGGCTTCAATAACGGCATCCAGGGCCGCGTTGTTGTGGGCCAGTTCGGCCCGCTCGATTTTGGCAACCAGGCGGGCTTCCGAGCCGGCTTCTTTCAGCAGGCGGCGGGCCACGTGCATGTCTTCGGCGGTGCGCACGAAAGACACGGCGACATAGTCGGCGCCCAGGCGGGCGGCGGTTTTAATGTCCTGTTTGTCTTTCTCGGTCAGCGCTTCCGCAGACAAGCCACCGCCGCGCTTGTTCAGGCCCTTGTTGTTGGAGAGAGGGCCGCCAATAAGAACCCGGGAGGAGATGGTTGTGTCGTCGACTGTCTCCACTTCCATTTCGATGCGGCCGTCGTCCAGCACCAGGATATCGCCGGGTTTAACATCTTTGATCAGTTGCTCGTAATCAATGCCGACCCGTACATCATTGCCGGCTTCCTTGTCCATGGCAGCGTCCAGAACGAATTGTTGCCCGACCTTGAGAGTGACCTTATTCTCGGAAAAGCGGGCAATCCGTAGCTTCGGCCCCTGCAGGTCTGCCAGCAGAGCCACAAACCGGCCGTTCGCCGCGGCGCTTTCACGCACCTGGCGGGCGCGTTCCATGTGATCTTCCGCGCTGCCGTGTGAAAAGTTCAGCCGGGTTACGTCTACGCCAGCAGCAATAATGGCTGACAAGGATTCCGGTGAGTCGGTTGCGGGGCCGAGTGTGGCAACGATCTTGGTGCGCCTGAGCATGGTTCCTGTTTCCTTTTGGTTTGCTGTGAAGCCTTCCGGGTACCTATCGGGACAGAGCCGCAGGTCGTTACAGCGCCGCGGGCGGCCAGGATTACTGGTTCGCCTTTTTCATCAGCGCCACGGCATTGTCGAGCATCCGGTTGGAGAAGGCCCATTCATTATCGTACCAGGCCATTACTTTTGCATGACGACCGATGGCACGTGTGTGGTTGGCGTCAAAGATGCTAGACAAGGCGTTGTGGTTGAAGTCTATGCTGACCAGTTTTTCGGCATTATAGCCCAGCACGGGGCTGTTTTCTGCGGCAGCCCTGACGGTTTCGTTGATTTCTTCCACCGTGGTGTCGCGGCTGGCAATAAAGCCGAAATCCACCAGGGACACGTTAATAGTAGGAACCCGCACGGCCAGCCCGTCAAGTTTTCCAGCCAGTTCCGGAATCACTTTGCCAATGGCGGCGGCAGCGCCGGTTTTGGTAGGTATCATGGACTGGGTGGCAGAGCGCGCGCGGTAAAGGTCAGAGTGGTAAACGTCGCTCAGCTTCTGGTCGTTGGTATAGGAGTGGATAGTGGTCATCAGTCCGCTCTCGATGCCAATTTTATTGTGCAGAGCCTCAACCACCGGTGCCAGGCAGTTAGTGGTGCAGGAGGCATTGGAGATGATGTTGTGTTCCGCGGTCAGTATGTCGTCGTTGACACCGTAAACCACCATGGCATCCGCATCTGGCGAGGGTGCAGAGATGATGACTTTTCTGGCGCCTGCCTTCAGGTGGCCCTCTGCCTTGTCCCGGGAGGTAAACAGGCCGGTACATTCGAGTACCACGTCCACCTGGTAGTCTTTCCAGGGGAGTTCTTCAGGGTTGCGGATGGCGGTAATGGCGATCTGGTCGCCATTTACTGACAGAGACTCGTCATCGTGGTTTACACTGCCACTAAAGCGTCCGTGAACGCTGTCGTATTTAAGCAGGTGTGCGTTGGTTTCGGCGTCTCCGAGGTCGTTGATGGCGACAACCTGAATCTGGTTGCGGTAGTCATTTTCGTAAAGTGCGCGGAGAACGTTGCGGCCAATGCGTCCGAAACCGTTGATTGCGATCCGAATAGTCATGTTCTGGCTCCAAATCTGGTTGTTTATTGTTCATTTTTTTGGTTTATGTAGTAAATATAACAACAATAATCGGATATATAAACAATTTAAGGTATTATATACGAAAAAAGATCGTAACATTACGCGAATTGGAAAGTGAGCCACTAACGAATCCTCAGGAGACCTACTATGCACCCGACTATAGATGCGGTAACCCGACGGATTATCGAGCGCAGCCGCGACACCCGTCAGGACTATCTGAACCGGATGGAAACACTCAAGGCGCAGTCGCCCCAGCGCAGCACCCTGTCGTGCGGTAATCTGGCTCACGGGTTTGCGGCCTGCAACCAGTCAGACAAAGACACCCTGAAATTCATGAACAAGGCCAATGTGGCCATCGTTTCCGCTTACAACGACATGTTGTCGGCCCACCAGCCTTACAAGGACTTCCCCGACGTTATTCGCAAGGCGGCCAATGGCATGGGCTCGGTGGCCCAGTTTGCGGGTGGGACACCGGCCATGTGCGATGGTGTGACCCAGGGCCAGCCCGGCATGGAGCTGAGCCTGTTCTCCCGCGACACCATCGCCATGAGCACGTCGGTCGCGCTCAGCCACAATATGTTCGATGCCACATTATTGCTGGGCATCTGCGACAAGATTGTTCCGGGTTTGCTGATCGGATCTCTGAGTTTTGGTTACCTGCCTACTGTGCTGGTGCCGGCGGGGCCCATGCCTTCCGGTCTTCCCAATAAAGAGAAGCAGCGCATCCGGCAGTTGTATGCCGAGGGCAAAATCGGCAAGGACGAGTTGCTTGAAGCGGAATCGGAGTCTTATCACAGCCCGGGTACTTGTACATTCTATGGCACCGCCAACAGCAACCAGCTATTAGTGGAAGTGATGGGGCTGCATCTGCCCGGTGCGGCATTCGTTAACCCCGGCACGCCCTTGCGGGAAGCCCTGACCTGTGCCGCGACCGAGCAGGTCATTCGCCTTTCTAAGCCCCACGGGGGAGCGCTTGGCCTGGGCGACATGGTTGACGAGAAGAGCATCGTCAACGCCCTAGTGGCATTGCTGGTCACCGGCGGCTCATCCAACCACACCATTCACTGGGTCGCTATTGCACGGGCAGCTGGCATCATCATCGACTGGAACGACTATTCCGAGCTGTCTGGGGTGGTGCCCTCGATGACCCGTATTTACCCCAACGGTGATGAAGACATAAACGCCTTCCATGACGCTGGCGGAACGCCTTTTCTGATCCGTGAACTTTTAAATGCAGGCTTGCTCCACAACGACGTCGAGACAGTCATGGGGCATGGTCTTGAGCGTTACGCCCAAATGCCGGAAATGGACGGTGATAAGCTGGTCTGGAAGCCTGCTGTCGCAAAAAGTGCCAAACCGGATGTGCTGAGTACCGCCAAAGAGCCCTTTGCGCCGGATGGCGGATTGCGGGTTCTTGACGGCAACCTGGGCCGCGGCGTGATCAAAATATCTGCGGTTGCAAAGGAGCACCGTATCGTCAGAGCACCAGCGGTGGTCTTCAACGATCAGAACGAACTGAAAGTGGCGTTCGAAGCCGGCAACCTTGATAAGGATTGCATCGTGGTGGTGCGCTTCCAGGGCCCCAGAGCCAATGGCATGCCAGAGTTGCACAAACTGACGCCCTATTTGGGCGTGTTGCAGGATCGGGGTTTCAAAGTCGGTCTGGTGACCGATGGCCGTATGTCCGGCGCTTCCGGAAAGGTACCCGCCGCCATACATGTCTACCCGGAAGCCGCAAACGGTGGCCCGCTCTGTCGGGTAAAAGAAGGCGATGTGATCAGCCTGGATGCGGTGTCCGGTCAGCTGGAAATTGAGGTGCCTGCAGACGAGTTTGCCAACCGGGAAGCCGAAAAGGCGGACCTTAGCAGCCACCACCATGGCCTGGGCCGGGAGCTGTTTGGCTGGATGCGCAAAGCGGTCAGCATTCCGGAAGAAGGCGCCAGCTTTTTCTGGAATCATGACGCGTGACAACAACCACCTACTCGCTGGTAGGAGATATCGGCGGAACCAATGCCCGGTTTGCCCTGGTGCGTTCCGGTGAGACAACACCGGAAGCTGTGAAGGTGCTGGCGTGCAGAGATTACGACAATCTCGATTCCGCCATAGGCGATTACTTTCGGCGGGTCGGAATCGCGGAAGTGCAGGGCGCTTGTCTCGCCGTAGCGGCCACCCCGGCTTCGGGCACGCAAGTGAGGATGACCAACAACCACTGGTGTTTTGACAGTGAGGAAGTGCGCAGCCAGTTCGGCTGGGGCGTTTTCAAGGTCATCAACGACTTCACGGCCATGGCTCTGGGGATTCCCCATGTTGACCCCGGGAAACTGATTCGCGTCTGTGGTGGCCCCGGGGATGCCCGCCGACCCCGGCTGGTGATCGGGCCCGGAACGGGCCTGGGGGTGTCCGGCCTGGTGCCGTCACGGAATGGCTGGATTGCGCTGATGGCCGAAGGCGGCCACGTGGATTTTGCGCCCACGGACGACACCGAAATGGCCGTACTGACAATTCTCAAGGCCCGGTTCGGCCGCGTGTCTGTAGAGCGGATTCTTTGTGGTCAGGGGTTGCTGAACCTTTATCAGGCCCATGCCGGTATACAGAATGTGACGGCGCCCCTGGACACACCGGAGAAAATAACCGCCGCCGCGCTGGACGATTCCGACCCGCTTGCACGGCAGACGCTTTGGCATTTCTGCGAGATTCTCGGGCGTGTCGCCGGGAACGCAGCGCTGACCCTTGGCAGTACCGGTGGTGTCTATCTGTGCGGTGGTATTCTCCCGCACTTTATCGACTTTTTCCTGGAGAGTCCGTTTCAGAAAGGTTTTGAGGACAAGGGCCGTATGCGGCCAATGCTAGAGGCCACCCCGGTTTATATTGTCACAGAAGGCTATACCGGCCTGTTGGGCGCGGCGGAAGCGCTGATCAATCCTGAGGTTTAGGGCGCAGGTGCCGTTACCGCTCAGCACCGGAGCTGCTAGAGCGCCGGCTACAGGTAATGGACCAGTTCAGCCTTGTCGAATCGGTACTGGCGGTTATAAACCCCTTTCTCGGAACGCTTTCCTGCGGCCAGTATCATGGTGACCAGGCCTTTTTTGGGAAGCTTCAGCAGTCGCCTTACCCGACATTCATCAAAACCTTCCATCGGGCAGGAATCGTAGCCATGGGCCCTGAGTGCGAGCATCAGGTTCTCCGCGGCCAGAGCGGTGGATTTGGTGGCCCAGATTTTCATCTCATTGGGGGAATAGGGCCCCCTGGGAACCGGGCGTGTCAGGCCCACCAACAATCCCGCCGCTTTCTTGGCAGTGCCGAATAATCCGAAAGGCCCCTGGCTGTAATGAATCGGGGCGATTTTGGAGTAATACTTTTCCACAATCCCCGGCAGCTTTTCTTCCGGCCATTGCTCCAGCGCCATGCGCGAATGCTGGCGCCAGGTATCGGTGCGCGCGACCACGACGATCAGTACGGGCGCGGTTTTCGCCGCGTTCTGCCCGAGGCAGGCCTCAGCAAGCTGCGCTTTCAGGTCCGGCGTTCTGACCACAAAAAACTCCCAGGGCTGAAGGTTGCTGGAGTTTGGTGCCAGCATGGCCAGATCCAGGCAGTCGTCCAGTACCTCTTCCGGCACCGGCTCGTCGGTAAACCGGCGCACCGAACGGCGACTGCGAACCACCTTGCGAAACTCATCCAGCGCCGGGTTAGGAGTGATGTCCGGAGCGATGTCTGATCTGGCATTCATGATGAGCCGTCCTTCTTGCCGTGTTCGGTATGGCCTATTTGTGGGTTGCAGGCTGAGGCATTAAGGTTACGGTAACCGATTGGTTATGCAATGGCTTTTTCTTCAAAGGTAGTTGGCAACAATGACCAGTAATTATTCCCGGATGCCGTTTGATGAGTTGGTGGCTCGGGTTCGCCAATGCAGGCTTTGTGAGGCGCAACTTCCCCAAGCGCCACGTCCGGTTATCCAGATTTCCCGGTCGGCACGTATTCTGGTCGTAGGCCAGGCACCTGGCCGCCGTGTCCATGACACGGGCCTGCCGTTTAACGATCCCAGTGGTGACCGCTTGAGGCACTGGATGGGAATTGACCGGGATGCCTTCTACGATGAGCAGACATTGGCGATTCTGCCAATGGGGTTCTGTTATCCCGGCACCGGAAAATCCGGAGATCTTCCGCCGCGGCCAGAGTGTGCTCCGGCCTGGCGGGATCTGTTGCTTGAGCGCCTGGACAGTGTTCAGTTAACCCTGGTGATCGGCCAGTACGCCCAGGCCTGGCATTTACCACGGCCGAAAGCATCGGTTACCGAGCGGGTGAAACGCTGGCAGGAAGTGTGGCCCGACATGTTGCCACTACCGCACCCCAGTCCCAGGAACAATCTCTGGTTACGGCGCAATCCCTGGTTTGAGCAGGATGTCATCCCTGAGTTGAGGCAACGTGTCCAGAAAATTCTTGAGTGATGAGTACATCAGGCTCTTGCTCAGTTTTAACCGGCTTCCTCCCAACGTAAAAGTAGGTCCTCGTAGCGGACGGTGCGTCCTGCCGGTTTTTCGTTCTGCAGTTTTGGTTTCGGTGCCCCTGGCTGCGCCAGCCACCAGTCACGACCCTTGGGTTCGGCTAGTCGGGGCGGGCAATTATTCACCGCAAACGTTCTCTCCATCACTGCCATTGCACGGTCCTGGCTTTCGGCCAGTTTGTCCATCGCCTGCTGGGCTGTGCGTTCTCCGGACATGGCATCTGCAATGTTTGGCCACCAGAGTTTCGCCAGCCTGGGATAGTCGGCAATGTTCAAGCCGGTAGGCGTCCAGGCTTCCCGCGCGGGACTGCGGTAGAATTCTACCAGCCCACCCAGTTCAGCGCTTTTGGCCTCCATTTCCGGGGAGTTCAAATCAGACTCACGGATTGGCGTCAGGCCCACCAGAGTTTTCTGCAGCGACACGGATTTTGACACGGTGAACTGGGCATAGAGCCAGGCGGCTTTTTGCCGGCGTTTGCTCATTACCCGGGGAATGGTCCAGGCCCCCACATCCTGATAGCCAAGCTTCATGCCTTCTGACCAGTAAGCGCCATACGGAGAGGGCGCCATTCGCCACTTGGGAGTGCCATCTTCATTGACCACCGGCAACCCCGGTTTGGTCATGTCCGATGTGAAGGCGGTATACCAGAAAATCTGTTGGGCAATCTGTCCCTCAGCGGGCACTGGGCCCGCTTCAGAGAAGTTCATGTCTGGCGCTTCGGGCGGTGCGTAGCTACTGAGCCAGTTAATGTATTTTTGCAGGGCGTAGACTGCAGCCGGGCCGTTGGTGGCGCCGCCCCTTTTAACAGAGGAGCCAACAGGGTGACATTCCTCCATACGGATGCCCCATTCGTCTACCGGCAGGCCATTGGGCAGGCCGGGATCACCGGCGCCCGCCATGGACAGCCAGGCGTCAGTGAAACGCCAGCCCAAGGATGGGTCCCGCTTGCCGTAGTCCATATGGCCGTAAACCCTCTCCCCATCAATCTCTTTGACGTGAACCGTAAAGAACTCGGCAATGTCTTCGTACGCGGACCAGTTCAGGGGAACCCCGAGTTCATAACCATAGCGCTGGAGGAACTTTGCACGTAGTTCGGGGCGTTGGAACCAGTCGTAGCGGAACCAGTAAAGGTTGGCGAATTGCTGATCAGGCAACTGGTAAATTTTGCCGTCGGGGCCGGTCACAAAGCTCAGGCCGATAAAGTCGTCCAGGTCCAGGGTAGGGAGGGTAAACGCCTTTCCTTCACCGTCCATGTAATCACTGAGGGCCAGCGCCCAGCCGGTGCGTGAGTGGGTGCCTATCAGGTCTGAGTCGTTGACGAAGGCATCGTATCGACCTTTTACCGCCATGATCCGTTGCAGGTTGACCTGACGGATGACCTCACCTTCGGGTTTCAAATCGTGGGCGACCTTTATGCCTGTGATTTCGGAGAAGGCACGGGCGAGGACTTCCGACTCGTAACGATGCGTGGTGAGCATCTCGGACAGCACGGAAATTTCAAGGCCTTCCAGGGGAGCTGCCGCGTTGGCAAACCAGGCAAGTTCTTCGGCTTGTTGCTCGGGCGTCAGGGTGGACGCCTGAAAATGTTCGGAGATCCATCGACCAATGACTTGTTTGCGGGCTTCTGGCAGTGCGTCAAAAGTGTCTGATCCATGACTGGCTGAACCCAGGAAAAGCAGGCACACGGTAATTGAGACAATCGGCCATATCTTCATGTGACACCTATTTTTTTTGTTTGTTTTACTACGTCGAAGTTTTCTTTTACTACACTTTCGAGCCTAATGTTCGCTATACAGTTCGTCAACGAAAATTATTGACCATTTTTGTAATTTTGTAAAAGTGTTTTAAAACAAATGTTTAAGTAATTATTGTCGAATATTGTGCGAAAAAAGTGCAATAAAATTGAAAAAAAGATGTTCTAAAGCTTTCCATTTTTTGCGACAAACGCTAAATTTGTGTTGTCTCGAAAACAGAAACCGGTCCCTGACCGCAGTGAATGTTCGGGAAGGTGTGTTCGCTAGCAAACAAAGGAGGTAATAAGGTACTGAAATAAATGGACAATCGCGATAAATGCGATAGCCAGAGTTAGCGAACCTGAAGATCTCAAACAATAATAGGAAGCTATCATGTTCGAAAGTAAAAATTGCACAAATACAACAACGGTGTCTGCAAATCCGCTGCGTCGCTCTGCGCTGGCAGCAGGTGTTGCCTTGGTCGCTGGAGCAATGGCTTCTCCCACATTTGCGGGCGTCGAGTTTGAGTCTGACAACGGCTGGAAAGCTGGCTTTAATGGTCACATCCCCATTTTTGCTGTCCTCGGCGATTTCGACGACGCTGACGAAGATACGTTCAGCATCACTACCGGCTTCAACCCTGCCACGCTGCAAACCAACGTCTACGCGCCGTCTCAGAATGGTATTGAAGTGTCTGGTCACTTCCAGATGAACACAAATATCACAGCAGGCGATCCAGGCAGTGATTTCCGGAGCCGGGTGGCTGAAATTGCCGTAGCTGGTGACTTCGGTACCGTGAATATCGGTAAGGGCTTCGGCATCTACGGTGTTCCTGCCATTGGTGACAATGGTAGCGGTCTGGGCGTTGGTCTGATTCCTGGAGGCCCCGATCAGGGCGCAGCCACGAATGGACGCATTGGCAATGGTTACTTCTACGCCAATTTCACTCCGCGTGTAATGTACACGTCTAACAACATGGGCGGCCTTCAGTTCAAGGTTGGTTTTTTTGATCCGATCAAACCTGGCGCTGATGTCGAAACCACCACGCCTCGCATTGAAGCCAACGTAGTTTACTCAACTGATATGTTCTCTTTGTGGACAAGTGGTTTCACGCAAGACGTCGACTCCAAGACCGCAGCTTTTGACGACTTCACTATGACTGGCATCGACTTCGGTGGCTCGGTATCACTGGGCGGTTTGGGCCTTCGAGCAAACTATGGCGTAACCCAGGGCACAGGCAGCATTGTCGTCGGTGGTATTGATGGATCCGCAGCTGCAGCCCAAGAGGAAGATGCAGACCAGTGGTACGTTGAAAGTACTTATGACTTCGGCCGGACCACACTGGGTGCTAGCTACGGCGAAGGTGAATACGATCTGAAGGGCGCTGGTGAGCCGGACGAGAGTGAGTTGACTATGCTGTTTGGACGCTATGCAGCTACTGATGCACTGACTCTGATGCTTGAGTATCAAGACTATCAGGACGAGGGTGGTTTCGGTGATTACAGCGCGATCATCGTCGGCTCGCAGCTAACTTTCTGAGCTTAAGTTCAGGAAAAGTGCTTTAGCCAGTTCATGCGAGGAGCATGGCTGAAGACTGGACCAGGACGCCGCAAGGCTTTCTGGTTCTTTTCGTTTCTGGAAGGCAAAAAAAACTCCAGTCGGGATTACCCGGCCGGAGCAAAATGCCTTTGAGAGTTAATCAGGCGCTGTGATGGGGCGCTGCGGTTTGCGGTTGCGGGGCCTCCTGAGCCGCCAAGTACCTGT
>Ga0306908_1000775_pt1 | contig 11015 bp, 11 predicted proteins | sample AntRauTorcE11899_FD_190430 | JGI IMG/M metagenome (GOLD analysis project Ga0306908, IMG submission 190430) | Saline lake microbial communities from Rauer Islands, Antarctica - Metagenome Torckler E11 #899 (v2) (version 2) | ecosystem: Environmental > Aquatic > Non-marine Saline and Alkaline >... | reverse complement strand
CCCCTCCAACGGGGCGAGAGCTTTAGGGCCAGCGGCGCCCAACCCCGCCCGTGGCAGAGACGACGCGCCGGTTCTTCCCGTACGAAAGCCCCTACCCCAACCAGGGCGAGGCGATGGAGCGCATCGCCGCCGCGCTGGGCGACGGCGACGACGTACTGTTTGAGGGGGCCCCAGGGACCGGCAAAACGCTCTCGGCGCTGGTGCCGGCGCTGGAACACGCCCGCGAAGAAGATCGGACGGTCGTCATCACGACGAACGTCCACCAGCAGATGCGCCAGTTCGTCGAGGAGGCCCGCGCCATCAACGACGAGGAACCCCTGCGCGCAGTGGTGTTCAAGGGGAAATCCTCGATGTGCCATATCGACGTGGAGTACCAGGAGTGCCAGACGCTGCGGGACACCACCCGCGAACACGTCGAGGACCGCGCGGAGAAACAGGAACTCAAACAGCAACAGCGCGAACTGTTAGACGCCAGCCGCGAGGGCGACGCCGCCGCCGCCGAGCGCCGTGAAGCCGTGATGGACGAACTGGCGGACGTCGAGGATCGCCTCGAAGAGACCGAGACGGCGAACATCTGCGACCACTACCGGAACAACCTGCTCGGCGATAATCAGGAGTTCTACGACTGGCTCTATGACGGGGTGCGCACGCCAGAGGAGATCTATGAGTACGCCGACCAGCAGGGGCTCTGTGGCTACGAACTGCTGAAAGAGGGGATGGAGGCGGTCGATCTTGTGGTCTGTAACTACCATCACTTGCTCGACCCCAACATCCGCGAGCAGTTCTTCCGCTGGCTCGACCGCGACCCCGAGCGCGTGGTGACGGTGTTCGACGAGGCCCACAACATCGAGTCTGCGGCCCGCGACCACGCCAGCCGCAGTCTCACCGAGAACACCCTCGACAGCGCGCTCAGCGAACTCGACGACGAGGACGACTCCCGCGCCGAGGCCGCCGAAAACGTGCTGGGGGCGTTCCGAGACGCGCTGGTCGACACCTACGAGGACGGCTTCGCCTTCGGCGAACGCGAGCAGGTCGACGAGAACTGGCACGATATCCCCGTCGCCAACGACAACTCACGCGACGATCTGACGCTTGCGTTCCTCCAGCAGTACGAAGGCAGTGGCATCGACACGGAAATCGAACTCGCGATCCAACTCGGCGAGGCCATCGACGAGACCTACGAGGAGGCGTACAAGAACGGCGAGGCCACCTCCCGTGCGGAGAGCCAGACACTGGCGGCCGCCCGATTCCTCGCGACGTGGATGGACGAGAACGCCGAATTCGGCCAGCACCCGATGGTCTCCGCGCGGCGGGATGCAGGCACTGACGAGCTGTACGGCCGGGCGGAGCTCTACACCTGCATCCCCCGCCGGGTCACGAAGGAGCTGTTCGACGAGGTGTACGCAAGCGTCCTGATGTCTGCGACCCTCCGACCCTTCGACGTGGCTGCTGACGTGTTGGGGTTGGAGGACCCCGTGACGATGGCGTACGGCCTCGCCTACCCGGATGATCGCCGCCGGACCTATACGGCGCGCACCCCCGCGCTGTTTGCCAGTGACCGGAGCGACCCAGAAGTCCAGCAATCGGTGACGGAGCTCGTCTCGGACCTCATCGAGTTCACGCCCGGGAACACGCTGCTGTTCTTCCCCTCCTACGCCGAGGCCGAGCGCTACCACGAACGGTTGGACGGGAATCAGGACCCGAAGCTGCGACTGGATAGCTCGGAGATGGAGACCGAGAGTCTCCGCCAGCGGTTCGTCGAGAGCGAGGATGCGGCGCTGTTTACCTCGCTTTGGGGCACGCTCGCGGAAGGGGTGAGCTTCGACGGCGATGACGCCCGGACGGTGGCAGTCATCGGCGTCCCCTACCCGCATCTGGACGACCGGCTGGAGGCTGTGCAGGACGCCTACGACCGCGCCTACAGCGGGCGGCGGAAGGCGGGCTGGCGCTATGCGGTCGAGATTCCGACGATTCGAAAGACACGCCAGGCGATGGGCCGGGTGATTCGCTCGCCTGACGATTTCGGGGTGCGGGTGCTCGCTGATAAGCGGTACACGCGGGCGGCTATGGGCCGGTACTCGGTCCGGGACTCGTTCCCGGAAGAGGAGCGCGAGGAACTCATCGACATGAACCCGAAGAAGCTGAAGTTCGGGATGCTGAACTTCTACGGCGATATGGGCGCCTACGACGGCGACCCACCCAGTCCGTGAGGCTGTGGGGTGGTTCGTTCCTCGAAGTTGGGCATGGGTGTGAGTCGGTGGTTCGAACTTCGGCGTATCCACCACTTGAGGACCGGTTCCGAACTCTCTGAAGGGGTGCCGAAACCGAACTGCGCCGAACCGTTAACCCCCACTAGCCCAACACAAACATATGGCCACACGCCCACCGGGGCCGAAGGGGCTCCCGCTCGTCGGCAACAGCCGCAAGTACGCCAAGGACCCCTTCGCGTTCCTCTCGGCCGTCGGCGACGCCTACCCACGCATCGCCCAGTTCGACCTCGGACCGCTCTCAACCTACATGGTCACGGACCCCGCAGACATCGAGCGGGTCCTCGTCAGCGAGGCCGACCAGTACCACAAACTCGTCTTCGGTGACGCTGTCGACGACCTGCTCGGGGACGGCCTCCTCCTGAGTGACGGCAAACAGTGGCGTGACCAACGGAATCTCGCAAACCCCGCCTTCACCGCCAGCCGAGTCCAGTCCATCGCCGACACGATGGCCCGCATCGCCGAAGAGCACATCGCTGGCTGGAGCGACGGCGACGAACTCGCGATGGATATCGAACTCGCCAAACTCACCGTCAAGGTCATCGTCGCCGCGATGTTCGGCGTCGAAGCCGATGACGAGACCGTCGAGACGGTCCAGAACAACCTCGAGCCGCTGGGCCGGCGGTTCGAGCCCGACCCGCGCCGGGTGCTTGTCCCCGAGTGGGCACCGACCAAGGAGAACCGCGAGTTTGCCGACGCCGTCGAGACGCTGGAGGGCGTCATCGACGACCTGCTCGCCCAGCGCGAGGGCACTATCGAGAGCGGCCCCACCGCTGTGAGTGAAGACGAGACGAACCGAACAGGCGCGTCGGGCGAAGAAGGTGAGGAGCCGATGGATCTCGCCTCCATCCTCCTACGCGCTCGCGACCAGGGTGAGCAGTCCGAGAAACAGCTCCGCGACGAACTGATGACAATGCTGCTGGCGGGCCACGACACCACCGCGCTGGCGCTCTCCTACACCCTCTACCTGCTGAGCGAGCAGCCTGAGGCCCGCGAGCGCCACCTCGCAGAGGTGGATGAAATCATCGGCACTGACCAACCCTCGGCCGCCCACGTCCGGAAGCTCGAGTACACCGACCGAGTGCTCTCGGAGTCGATGCGGCTCTACCCACCAGTCTACGCCATCTTCCGCGAGCCGCAGGTCGACGTGAAACTCGGCGGCTATCGCGTGCCCGCCGAGTCGGCCGTGATGGTGCCCCAGTGGGTCGTCCACCGCTCGGAGCGCTACTGGGATGAGCCCGACCAGTTCGACCCGTCTCGGTGGGAGCCCGAGCCCCGTGCTGACCGCCCACGATTCGCCTACTTCCCGTTCGGCGGCGGGCCGCGCCACTGCATCGGCAAGCAGTTCGCGAATCTCGAGGCCAAACTGGTGCTTGCAGCGCTTGGCAAGCGGTTCTCGATGGAGTACGTCGGGCCCGAGCTCGAACTCCGAGGCTCGCTCACGATGCACCCCAAGGAGCCGTTGACGATGCGAGTCTCCGAGCGGGAGAACTGACGACTCCCGCAGAGGGCCATTAGCCGCGCAGTCGGAACCGGTCGGCGGCCTCCCGGTGCTGTTTGTCCCAGGTGAACGCCCGCTTTGCAGTCCATTCGATTGGCTCGAACTCGACATCAGTCAACCGTTCGGCATCCTCGATACTCCCACCTCTGGCGAGCGTGATGTGCGGTGTGTAGCCATCACCCTCGTACCCTTCGACGACGGGGAACTCCTGACAGAGTCGGCGGTGCAGCTGGTGGATTCCTTCACTCTCGACAGTCAGATAGACAACAGGCGCGCGTCCTGATGGTGGTTCAGCGAAGTAATCGATCCCATCGACGCCGATCGGGAAGGGTTTGGTCTGGTCAAGCACGCGCCGGAGACGCTCCCGGACGCCGCCGGGGCCGTTGCGCCACTCGTGGTTTTCGATGCGCTTGACCACGAGCGTGTGACGCTCCCGAATCGTCTCGAAGGTGGTTAGCTTCGGATGGAGGCGATCGGCGAGCCGCTCGACATCGGGCGGAATCTGGATATTCACGCGGTGAGCCTCCGGGCGTTGGGCTGGCGGTTCGACTGTCGACGGCGGCCGTGCATGCGCGAACTGGTCGGGCCGCGGGCAAAAGCGCATCGGGGCGGCCCGGTGTGGGGCGTGTCGGAGGGTTCAGATTCGGTCGAGAAGCCAGAGGATGACGACGACGATGATAACGAGCCCGATGAGTTCCGGGATGAAGCCAAACAGCCCCGTGAGGAGACCGAGCGCCGTCCCGAGGATTTCAAGCACGATCCACACAACGACGAGGAGGAGAATGAGCTTCAGCAGGTCCTCCGCTTCCAGACTGCCTCGGTTGTCCATACCCGATGAGAGCCACGGAATGAGCAAAAGCCCTGTGGCTGTTTCCGGTCCCGACGGTAACGCCTTTGGTCCGTGGCGGCCGACAGCATGACGAATGAATCGCTCGGGCGTGTTGGTTGCCGGTCTTCTCGCAAGCCTGCTCCTCACCTTCGCCGTCGGCGCTGCCGCGGACAGCGGTGGGTTCGATGCGCTCCAGAACGGCGATGTCGAGACCGACAGCGTGGTGCTGCGGGCGACGGTCGACGAGAACGGCGACGCCACCTGGACCATCGACTACCGCATTCGACTCGACGACCAGAACACCACGTCCGCCTACGAGAGCGTACAGCAGGATATCCGGAACAACGCCAGCGACTACCGCGGGCAGTTTGCCACGCGGATGCGCTCGACAGTGGCCGCCGCCGAGAACGCGACGGGCCGGAAGATGGCCGTCGAGAACGTCACTGTCTCCGCTGACACCACCCTCTCCGGACAGTACGGCGTCGTCAGCTACAGGTTCCACTGGACCGGGTTCGCCGCCACCGACGGGAACCGAATCCTGCTGGGTGACTCGCTCGCGGGACTGTTCCTCGACGCAGACACCAAACTCGTCTTCAGCTGGCCCGAGGGCTACGAACTGCAGCGCGTCGACCCAGAGCCGACAAGCCGGGACGATCGCTCGGTTACCTGGGAGGGGCCGGTCGACTTCGGCACGAACCAACCTCGGCTCGTGATAGGCCCGGCGGGGCTGCTGCCCGCGTGGGTGTCGACTGCGGGAGTGGTCGGTCTCGGCCTGCTCGTACCCGCGGCCGGCGTCTGGTACTACCGCCGACGCGAATCGGCAGGGAGCGGGCCGGCTGCGCCCACGCCGTCGGCGATGGACGAACCTGCGGAACCAGACGCCACAGAAGCCGGAGTCGACACGAAACGCGAGTCCAGCGGACAGGCAGGAGCAGCGAGCGACACGCCCGAGAAGCTGCTGAGTCCGGAGGAGCGCGTCCTCGCACTCCTTACGGAACGCGGCGGGCGGATGAAACAGAAGGTGGTCACCGAGGAACTCGACTGGAGCGCCGCCCGCACCAGTCAGGTCGTCGGCGACCTACGGGACGCGGGGAAGGTCGAATCGTTCCGGCTCGGTCGGGAGAACGTGCTGAAGTTCCCCGAGGAGGGAGAGGATTCGCTCGGAATGCAGTAATCGTCCCCAGCGGCGGGTTAAACAGGGTTAACTGCGATGAATACGGGGTGAGTGAGTGGACCGTTTTTACTGGTGTAGGTCGTTGGGGCAGCTATGCACCGAGCCGTCACTGTCGCCGTGGTCCTCGCCGTGCTCGCGGGCAGCATCCCCGCCGCCGCGACGCTGGCCGACGGGACGCCCTCCAATCCCGAACCCGGTGCCTCCTTTGCCGCCGTCATCGGCGTGCAGGGGGCCGAAGTGGACAACGAAATGGCAAACAGGTCACTGAATCAACGGCTGGCCGCCGCCGAGAGCAACAGTTCGAAGGCGAGCGTCGTCGCCAGCGAGAGCCAAACACTCGAAGCGCGCCTCGCCGAACTGGAGGCAAAGAAGGGGTCGTTGACGACCGCCTACGAGAACGGCACCATCAGCAAGGGGCAGTACACCGCTCGGCTTGCGGTCCTCTCAGCCGAACTCCGTGCCGTCGAACGACGGGCGAACCGCACGGCCGAAACCGCCGACACGCTCCCCCCTGAGGCCCTGCAGGCGAAGGGCACGAACGTCAGTGACCTCCGTGCGATCGCCCAACAGGCCAACCGAACGGGCGGCGACGAGGTGGCTGAAGCCGCACGGTCGATTGTCGGAGAACGTGTCGGGAACGGGCTGGGAAAGCCGGCGAACGCCGGGCGAGCAGCAAACACGACAGACCGCGGGAGCACCGGCAGTGAGAACCGAGAACGGCCGACTGACGCCGGACAACCCGAAAACGTGACTAACAACAGGCCGGCTGACACCCGGGTCGACGGTGAGGCGAACGGCAGCAACGCGAGTGAGAACAGGACACAAGGAGCAACAGGCAATTCCGAAGGGAACAACGCCAGCACGGCCAATCAAACCGCGAACGAGCGTGGGAACGCCACGAACGGAAGCGACAATCGGCCGAACTACGCGGGCAATAGCTCGGCCCGGCCGGGAAACAGTAGCGCCGCCAACGGGAGCGACAGGAACGAAACGAACGCGAGTACCAGTACGATGGTCGCCGAAGAGGGCCGAGAGAGCCCAAATCCGGACAACGCTCCCGAACAATGCGCTGACCAGTTCGGCGGCGGGGGCGACCGAGTGAGCCGGACGGCGTTGTAAGCCGAGCCTCAGAACTCTGGGTCCGGTTCGGGCGCGACCCCTTTGTCGCCGCCATCAAGGTCGAACTCCTGCCTGAGTTCGCGAATCCGGTCGCGAATATCCGCCGCGAGCTCGAACTCGAGATTCTCCGCGGCCGCTTCCATCCGCTCCTCGAGTCCGTCGACCTGCCGGGCGGCGTCGTCGGCGTCGCTGACCTCGCCACCGGTGGCGCCGGACGTGTCGGTTTTGCTTCCCGGGAGGTTGGTCTCGCCAATTTCCTTCTCGATTGTTCGAGGCTCGTAGCCGTGCTCCTCGTTGAATCGCTGCTGGATGGCTCGCCGTCGCTGGGTCTCTTCGATGGCGTCTTCCATCGCATCAGTTCGCTTGTCGGCGTACAGCACCACTTCGCCGTTGACGTTCCGGGCCGCACGGCCCATCGTCTGGACGAGCGTGGTGGTCGAGCGGAGGAACCCCTCCTGGTCGGCGTCGAGGATGGCCACGAGGCTTACTTCGGGGATGTCCAACCCTTCTCGCAGGAGGTTGATGCCGACCAGTACGTCGATTTCACCGAGTCGAAGCGAACGGATGATCTCGTGGCGCTCCAGCGTGTCAGTCTCGTCGTGCATGTAGGCCACGTTCACCCCCGCTTCCTCCAGATACTCCGTGAGGTCCTCGGCCATCCGCTTGGTGAGCGTCGTGACGAGGGTGCGCTCGTCACGCTCGATACGGTCGTCGATGCGCCCCAGCAGGTCCTCGACCTGCCCCTCTGCGCTCGTGACCTCGACGGCTGGGTCGACGAGGTAGGTGGGCCGAACGATCTGCTCGACGATCTGCTCGCTCTGCTCGCGTTCGTACTCACTGGGCGTTGCCGAGACGTAGAGGGTCTCGTCGGTCTTCTCCTGGAACTCCTCGAACGTGAGCGGGCGGTTGTCGTAGGCCGTTGGGAGCCGGAACCCGTTGTTCACCAGCGAGTCTTTGCGTGATTTGTCGCCCGCGAACTGGCCCTTGATCTGCGGGAGGGTCTGGTGGGACTCGTCGACGACGGTGAGGAACTCGTCAGGGAAGTAATCCAGCAGCGTGTACGGCGCCTCGCCCTGCTCGCGGTCCGAGAGATGCAGCGAGTAGTTCTCGATACCCGAGCAGTAGCCCGTCTCCTGCAGCATCTCGAGGTCGAACGTGGTTCGCTCCTCGATGCGCTGGGCGGCGACCAGGTCGCCCTGGGTCTCGAAATGCCGGACCCGGTCGTGCATCAGGTCCTCAATTTCGGCCATCGCGTTCTCCAGACGCTCCTCCGGGATGGAGTAGTGCTCCGCTGGGTGGAGCAACACCGCAGGCTCCTTGCTCTTGACCTCGCCTTCGAGGGTGTCGACTTTCTGGATGCGGTCGATTTCGTCGCCCCAGAACTCGAGGCGGACCGCATAGCGGCCGTACATCGGGAAGATTTCGACCGTGTCGCCCCGCACCCGGAACGTACCCTGCGTGAACTCCACGTCGTTGCGCTTGTAGTTCAGGTCGACCAACTGGCCCAGCAGTTCGTCCCTGCCGATCTCCTCGCCCACGTCGAGTTTGAGGGACATATCGATGTAGTTGGCCGGGTCCCCCAGCCCGTAGATGGCCGAGACCGAGGCGACGACGATGACGTCTTCGCGGGTGAGCAGCGAGCGAGTCGCGGAGTGGCGCAGGCGGTCGATTTCCTCGTTGATGGAGGCGTCCTTGTCGATGAACGTGTCCGTCTGCTCGACGTACGCTTCGGGCTGGTAGTAGTCGTAGTAGGAGACAAAATACTCGACGGCGTTGTCCGGGAACAGCTGACGGAACTCCTCGTAGAGCTGTGCGGCGAGGGTCTTGTTGTGGGCGATGACCAGTGTCGGCTGCTGAATCTCCTCGACCGTCCAGGAGACGGTGTTGGTCTTCCCCGACCCCGTCACGCCCAGCAGCGTCTGGGTATCCATCCCCTCGCGGTAGCCCGCGGCGAGCTGTTCGATAGCCTCGGGCTGGTCGCCCGCTGGCTCGAACGGCGCGTCGACGCGGAACGGGCGCTCGGCCTCGGGCTGGTCCGGTGAGAGAGGACCGCTCTCGGAGTCACTCATTATCTGGAGAAGGGGCTAGTGAAACTTGAGGGGCGCGGTCAGTCCAACGGTGTCGCTTACGAACGGACCAGCGATACCCACCATCTCCGCCGGCCGAACGGCTTTATCCCTCGCAGACGCACACTCCACCATGCCCATCGAACAGCTTCAGACTGCGAGCGAGGAACTCCGCATGGCGAGCGAAGCAGCGACAGACGACAAACTGGTGGAACGACTCCACGACCAGTCGAACCAGTTCGCCCGACTGGCGACCGCCGACTCAGGGCCGGACCACGGCCGGCTCGCTCGGCACCTGAACGCGCTGGGAGAGATGCGTGAGCAGGGCGGCGCCGACGTGGTGGAACATATCGACGCCGCCGAAGCGGCAATCACCGCCTACCGCGAGACCGTCGACGGCATCTGAGCCGAACTGGGGCCGCGACCCCGACCCCCGACCCCCGACAGTCGGCCGGTCTCGGAGTGGTTGTGAAACGGTCACATAACCCCTTCGTTTCGGGTGGAGAACCGGCGGAGAACTGGAAATTCAGCAGACGTTCTTGGGTTCGATACCCATCGCCTCGAGCGTATCGACGTACCAATCGTAGGCGCCGTCCACAACGCCCGCTGCGGCTTCGTGGGCACCCGCCCAGTCAGCCTCGTCAGTGCAGCACGTCTCGAGGAAGCCTGCGGCGGCGTCGCGGTGGTCGCGCAGGTCGTCACGGAGTTCGCGGAACTCCGCAGCTCCTTTGCGGTCTGCGTCGCCAACGTAGAAGCCGACCAGCTGTTCGGCCACCGTTGCGAGTACGAGTAGCGCCGCCGTCAGTCCCGCTGCTCGGCTGAGGTCGTCGCCGTAGCCCTCGAGCGCCTCGGCAGTGACGTGGGTGAACTCCTCGCCATCGGGGGCCCCAGCGTCCTCGTCGAGGCGGTCGGCCCAGTCATCGAGGTCGGCTGCAACCGTCGCGTGCAGTTCGTCAGCCCCGGCCTCGCCGTTTTCGGCCCACAGTTCGAGCACGGGCGCGACCGCGTGGAGTTCGCGGGCGGTGCCGACCCGTACCGTGTCGCTGTCCATTTCGCCCTCGGTGAGTGCGTACACCGCCTTTGAGGAGCCGAGTCGGGAGAGTTCCGTCTCGTGGTCATCGCGGAGTTCGTCGAGGAACGTCTGGCCATCCATACAGCCACCGTGGGCCAGCGGGGGCTTGTAGGCGTCGGCGCAGCGACTCCGGCACGCGGTCAGCCGGGGTCGGCAGAGCGACTCCGGCACGCAGTCAGCCGGGGTCGGCAGAGCGACTCCGGCACGCGGTCAGCCGGAGTCGGCGTTGTGAGTCCGGCCAGTACCGCGTCGCTCGAGGTCGGGGTCAACGGCCACCGACGAACGCCGGCGTCCAGCCGGAGAAGCGCGTTCCCCGCCCGTTCAGGCTACTCGTCCCGTTTCGGACGCATCCCACGACCCAGTTCAGGACCCCGAGGTACAGCAAGCCCGGGCACAAGCCGAGAAGGCTCGGGCCGTTCTGGTTAAATGAACAGAACATGAAGCATAACCATCAATGGAAATGCAAAAGCTGAGGAACGGTGAGGAGTTTGAATTTCGACGAATACTCATTGGCCGATGGGTGGGCATCATCTTCCTGCTCCTGCTCGGAGGGTTCGTCGCTTCCCTCCTCGTTTTCCACGACCCATACGTCTGGCCGCTCATCGATCTCGGGCGGAGGACGTCGCTGCTGCTGGGCTGTAGTACCCTCGGCTGTGTACCATTCGCGTGGGGAATCGGAATCCTGTACATGTACCTGTTTGCGGTTCTGCTGAATGCCCTGAGGCAAACCGTCAACGCAGACTGAGTGTCCCGGAACCATCCACGGCCGACCGCAACCGGCCGGCGGCAGTAGTTCAACCTTCGCCCCAAGCGGTAGTGGTCAAATGCTGATTCCGTTTGGAGGCGAACGCGAAAAACCGCGACCGTCGCGCTTACTCGCCGCTGCCGGTCTCGACTGGTGCCCCGACGAGGTTGCCCCACTCCGTCCAGGAGCCGTCGTAGTTGACGGTCGCGTCGTAGCCCAGTAGTTCGTGGAGCGCGAACCAG
>Ga0306908_1000773_pt1 | contig 11025 bp, 9 predicted proteins | sample AntRauTorcE11899_FD_190430 | JGI IMG/M metagenome (GOLD analysis project Ga0306908, IMG submission 190430) | Saline lake microbial communities from Rauer Islands, Antarctica - Metagenome Torckler E11 #899 (v2) (version 2) | ecosystem: Environmental > Aquatic > Non-marine Saline and Alkaline >... | reverse complement strand
GGGGGGCGTTGTCAACCCGTTCAGCATCAATACACAGACGATTAAGCAGGCTTTAAGCGATGTTTTTTCTCTTGTATACATAGTCATTCAGTGTTTCGATTACCGTAAATTTAAACGCGCCCCAATGGAAAAAGTGCGGCCAACAATGGGGCCCCATGTGTATATGGTATCAAACCCGGGACTAAAGGGCGATGCGGCATCAACCAGCGGTGTGCCCTGTGTAAAGTTGAACATGTTTTCAGCGGATATAAACACCTCAAATCCCACCCCGGCAGCATCATTTACACTGGTGAATTCTTTGATGAGTTTCAGATCGTGGGTGCTGTAAACGGGCGACTGACGATCGCGGCCGAAATCCTCCACATAGCTATCAGGCATTCGTTTGGAACCGACCAGATTCCCCGAATAGCTTACTGACGCGTTAACGCTTCGCAGCTGATAGGTTGCTCCGAAATTACCGAGAAAATCCGGGGCGTAGGTCAGGGCCTCACGATTATTATCCTCTTTGGTGAATACATCCATAAGCGTAAAGCTGGTATTGTAACTCAATGGGAATGCCGTGAAATTTTGATCCAGTCCCAGTGAGAACCCCTGCGTTACGGAAAAACCATCCAGGTTTTCGTAGACAATCAGGTTCGGATTCTCATCATAATCGGGGATAATCTGATTAGAAAACCGCGTATAAAATCCATCTACGCTTACCGTCATTGGATTCACCCCGAACGGGATGATTTGCTCCAGACCTGCGGTAATGCTTCGCGACTCTTCCGGCTCGAGGTTTTCGTTAAAGACCACCTTGCGTGAACCGGTAAGGGCAGCATGATCTTCGGTAAAGACATTCACCACCCGAAATCCGGTGCCACCGCTGACGCGAATTGTGGTCAGCTCGGATGGGCTGTATTTAGCTGACAGCCGGGGAGCTATAACAAACCCGTGTTCAATATGGTGATCAACCCGAAGTCCACCGAGCAGCGTAACGTCAGCCATGCTGAGTTCAGCCTGAGTAAAAACACCCGGAATGAATCGAAGATCTGCACCGCCGGAGGTAGCTGGTGTATTGTCGTCGTACGTTTCAAAACGAAGGGTGCTACCGGTTAAAATTCGGAACTGATCGGACAGCGGCTGATCCCACGTCACCTGCCCGAAGGCAATGTTTTGTGTGGCATCATAAGCTTCATCACCGTAAAAACTGTCCTGCGAATGGTAGGTCAACGCGGAGTTAATGCGCATGCGCTCATCCATGCCGGCCGGACGAAATTCCGTAAGCAGCTCAGCGCGGCGTGTATAAATAGACTCTCCGTAGATTTTACTTGAACCGCGCAGCTTATCTGAATATCCGGGCACACCACCGGTTCGGTCTTCATTTAAATATTTCGCCGCAATATTCAAACGCTGCTCGCCATTCTCCCCCTCTAACACCCCTTTCCCAAAAATGGCCACTCGTGTCTGCTTGGGTTGATCATTAAAACCGTCTCCGTTTTTGTCAAAGTAGTTTTCGCTTCGGTTGAGGTTCCCGCTCACAAATCCTTTAAACCGGCCAATTTTCGGCGAAACCGCAAGGTTGACACTCCCTTCCTGAGTGACAGTTCTACCATAAACCTCTGCCACAAAAGTGGGCGTTATTGACGGGTCTTTGGTAATAATGTTAACCACGCCACCCAGCGCCTGCGTGCCATAAAGTGTAGATTGTGGCCCTTTAATCACCTCTATCTGGTCAATGATGGAAGGGCTGATCCCATTCAGCCCATACACGGAGGCCAGCGCGCCTTGTATAGGCATACCGTCAATGAGAACGGCGGTATTCGGGCCTTCCACACCGTTGATCCGAATGGCGTTGGTACCGCAAACGCCACAATTTAACTGGGTGGAAAGTCCGTTAACGCTGCCGATCAGATCCATAAAATTGGAGCTGATTTTCCCCCGGCTGAGCCGTTGCACGTTTACTACTTCCACTTTCACCGGGGAGTCTTTCACATAGGTTTCCCTCATGGTTCCCGTAACGACCACTTCACCCAGCTCGGAAAGGGTCTCTTCCATGGCAAAGTTAACCGTAATCGTTGCTCCGGCAGACACATCAATGTCTCTGGTTAGATTCTTGAAGCCCACATAGGATGCAATGAGCCCGTAGGTTCCTTCCGGGACATTGGTGATTTCATAAAATCCATCGGCATTTGCAGAAGCGCCTTGCTGAATTTCTGAAACCTTGATTGTCACGCCCGGCATAGATTCGCCTTTGTGGGTAACGGTGCCCCGAATAGTTCCGTTATTTGATTGTGCTACACTTAGCGTGGCAGACGATATACAGAGTATTAATGATAGGAGTACTGTAAAAAGTGGTTTCATGATTAATGAATTTATGTCTCAAGATTTATTTTAAACTAACATTAATATTATTTTTAGTCAAGGCTAAACATTTTGCGCATCAGATGATTTAACAGATCATACTAAAATCAGAAGAGCTTAACCCCTCTACACGTAGGTACTAAAGAGAGAATAGGGCTGCTTGAGGTGAGCGAAGCAGGAGTGATTTACTAACAATCGTGGTAGTTTATTTCTATAGTCCGGGCTGCCACCCATTCATTTCGATGCTATCAACCAACCCGCCCGGTCAATTTCAAAACCGGATTCATGTGAGTCAGTTTGTCTGAAAATTGGCAGTAAGATCACACTTACTCTAAGGAAAAGACAATAGTCATCCTTTGATATCAAATCGGTTTAGTAGATATTCTCTTCGTTAATTAAAGAAGGAAAGAAGTAGAGGAATGTGCGTACAGAGCAATCCAACATGGCTTTCATTGGTTATATGCCATACCGTTAGCTAATGCCTGACAACAACGATGGTTTATATATTTGAGTTCTACAGCAAACTTTGTGGGTAAGTAGATGAGGTTGTTTGTTCAGCGACCTGAGAGTGGCCACGCGTGCCAGTTTTATCGTTACAATTTTTCTTTGCAGTTCGCGTGGTCTCCTGCAAGAGTCGCGATTGTCTGCTCTAATTTTTATTATAGCAACAAATATCCTCTCCAATTCACAACTGGCAGGAACTTCGCTCTTCTAACCTGAGTTCGATTCATAAAAAAGTAAACTCCCCCTTTCCCGAAGGGATGCCCGCGGCGAGAAAAGGGGGACTATCAATAACTTGATTTATTAATCGAACTCAGGTTTACAGTAACAACGCGATGGGGACCTTGGTTTTTTTTCGTGCCTTCTGCAAGGGCACTTTCTTCTTTTAGTCCTGCTTTAGCAGGTGGCCGTTCATCTGTCTCCGCGGGGAAAGTACCTGGGAAATCGTTCAATTACTGTGTGTAATTTCTTTTTTGGGGTCAAGTTTATACGGGAACTTACCCACACCGATCAACATAAGAACCAAAACAAAAAGCGGGTTAACAAACTGATTGAAATAAAAAAATAAGACTGTAGCTTTCAGTCTACTTAACGTACCGGATTTTCACTCATGGAAATAAAGACATTAGATCACAAGGGTAATTTTAGCATAATCGATGACAACAAGGAGCTGCTTACAGCACGCTATGAAGAGGCATGTCATGATGAATTGCATACTGCCATTAACGGAATCAACATTACAATACAGCCAAGGGATAATTGGCAACGCACGTTCGATATAACGAAAGATGGAAGTACCTGCGGGGAAATTGTTTTTAAAGTGAACGGCGATATTATTATTGCTACTTCAAATCTGGTCAACAACAGTTCTGAATGGATTGTAAAGAAAAAGGGATTCACATCTTTTCATTTTGAAGTATCAGATAAATCAGGTGAGATGTTTGCAACGATAAAACCGACGTCATTTGATAAGAAAAAATTTCGGTTTAACTATCAGGTTGAATTCACAGATGATAGTCTGGTGGAGAAAGACATTGCAGAATTAGCTTTATACTCAGTATTTGGTATAAATTTATATAAAACCAAACAAGACAACATGGAAATATGATTAACAGAAACGGTGGCTTATATTGGCTTTATGACATGCGGACTTAAATGAACTATAAAAACTGTAGCCAACCGGTTGATGGAAAATTTTGTGCTCAATGCGATTAAAGCGCAACGATTGATAGGCAGAGACTTGTCAAAAGACTTGGCGTTATCAGTCCTGCAACCAGCGGAAAAATGTTAAACACTTTGCAGGAAATGTTTGCCCAATAGAATCGAACACTAACAATGTAAATCAAGCATACGCGTTTGCGTTTAGTTGCTTGCATTTAAGTACTTTGTCGCGCCGCTTAAATACCAGGACGTTAATTTGATCCGTACAATTTTATGGAAAAATCTCTTAAAACTAAACAAATTGATGAAGGTGGATCCGATCTACCAATTGTAGTAGGTATAGGCGCTTCGGCAGGCGGCATACAGGCACTGCAAAGCTTTTTTAAGGAACTCCCTGCCAAAACAGGGATGGCTTATGTTGTGGTTGTTCATCTGTCACCTGAACATGAAAGTTATCTGGCAGATCTTTTACAAAAAAATTCTTCTATACCAATTGTTCAGGTAACAGATCAAGTAGAGGTAAAAAAAGATCATGCATACATTATCCCTCCCAACAAAAATCTGACGATTGAAAACCAGATACTTCATCTGACCAAGCGCACATCGAAGAAAGGAGTTCAATCCCCTATCGATATATTTCTGCAATCACTTGCTGAATCATATAAGGAAAGAGCGGTATCTGTTATTCTTTCCGGAACCGGAAACGACGGAACCAATGGAACATTAAAAATAAAAGAGTTCGGAGGCCTTACCGTTGCACAATTGCCTGATGAAGCTGAATATGATGACATGCCGTTGAATGCCATTTCGACCGGCCATGTGGATATTACTTCACCGGTTCTGGAGATGGTTAATGAATTGCGGGATTATGGAATAAAAAGGGGAAATTTTCCATACTTCAGGCAAGCAGAAGAGCTGACTGATGAGGAAAATGAGATTTATCTGAACATTCTTGACCTTGTGAAAAAGCAGAGCGGAAATACGTTTACTCAATATAAACGGCCTACCATTTTGAGGAGAATTTCCCGGAGGATTCTCCTGTCCGAATCGGCAGATTTATCCTCTTACTATTCGTTTTTAAAGAATGATGAGGAAGAAATAAAGAAATTATATAAAGATTTCCTCCTTACGGTAACGAGTTTTTTTCGCGATAAAAAGACATTTGATAAGCTTGAAAAAACGATAATTCCGGAAATCTTTAATAGAAAAGATTATAATGAACCTATCCGTGTATGGTGTGCGGGGTGTGCTACAGGAGAAGAAGCTTACTCACTGGCCATTCTTCTCAAAGAGCAAAATGAGAAGAATGAACAGAACAGGGAGTTGCAGATTTTTGCAACTGATATATCGGAAATATCGCTGAAAAAAGCACGGGGCGGAGTTTTTCCTAAAAGTATTTTAAGTGATGTAAACAAGGAGCGGATCAATCGTTTTTTTGTAACAGATGGTGATGATTATAATGTAAATGATGAGCTTCGTGATACTATCATATTTTCACTTCACAATGTGCTGAGAGATCCTCCATTTGCAAAACTTGACCTCATTACATGCCGGAACCTGCTCATCTATCTCGACAGGGACTTGCAAAAACATGTTATCGAACTTTTCCATTATGCCCTGAATCCCGGTGGCTATCTCTTTTTGGGGAGCTCCGAGTCAATCGATTCCTCTGATCTGTTTGAGGCTATAGATAAGAAGAAAAGTATTTACAAAAAAACTGAAAGTAAGCTCATAAATAAGGGGTTTCCCAGGCTTCCATTTCGTTCTTCCGGTGTAAAGCGAACGTTTTCTGAACCTTCAAAACGAGATATCCGTCAACTCCCCAATATTGAAGAAGTTCACCGGAAGTTTATTGCTCCCTGGCTGCCTCCAAGTGTTATCGTTAATTCGGAGTACAGCGTAGAGCATACATTGGGTGGTGGAGAGGAGTATCTTACATTTGTTGCCGGCCGGCCAACCCAGGATATATTTAAAGTGGTTCGCAAGGAGCTGCGGTTTGAACTTCGATCGGCCCTTAAGACCGCATTTAATGATAGGAATAGCGTACGCTCAAAACCAGTAACAGTTAAGATTGAGGGTGAACCGCGAGTCGTTGAAATGCTGGTAGAACCGGTGAATGACACAGAATTTGAGGGCGACCATGTACACATCCTTTTTCTGGAAGAGAATATGCAACCCCGGTTTTCTGTGGATAAAGTGCCCAAGAGAAGCAACAAAAAGGAAAAAACCGAGCTCATTGATGACGAGGGGTGGCCCGGAGATCTCGAGGAAGCAAAAAATGTGATTGGCCAGCTTGAAGAGGAGGTGGCCAATTTGAATGATTTGCTCTATACGACAACCAAAGAGAATGAAACTGCCATAGAAGAGTTAAGGGCTGCGAATGAAGAGCAACTGTCCATGAATGAAGAGCTCATGTCAACTACAGAGGAGCTCGAAACCTCTAAAGAGGAGCTGCAGTCTATGAATGAGGAGTTGATGACACTGAACCAGGAACTGAATAATAAGATTGAGGAGAGCCGGCAAATCAACAGTGATTTGCAAAACCTGATTTCAGCTACAGAGATTCCAACCATCTTTTTGGATCGAAAATTGCGGATCAAGCGGTATACACCACCTGTTAATAAGTTGTTTAGTGTTATTGAGAGTGACGTTGGCAGGTTTATTTCTGATCTGAATCATCATCTGGATTATGATAACCTGATTACTGATGCGGAAAAGGTTTACAACAAAGCCATAATGCTTGAGAGAGAAGCTAAAAATAAAAAAACCAAAGAGTGGTATATGGTTCGCATGAGACCTTATCGTTCTGTGGATGATAAAATTGAGGGTGTTGTGATTGCTTTTATAGACATCACAAAGGCAAAAAATTATGAAATAAATCTTAAAACCATCAATTTGTCATTGGATCAAAAGGTAAAGGAGAGAACAAAGAAGGTTCGTAAACTTGCAGCTGAGCTTCTGCATGCTGAAAATGAAGAAAGACGGCGAATTGCTCATATGCTCCATGAGGATCTTCAGCAGCAATTGTACGTACTAAAGATGGATTTAAATCATTCCCGAGACATGTTGGATTCGAAGGCTGATACAGAATTCATAAGTCAGCTTACAGAGTGGGAGTCTATTTTGAAAAAAAGCCTGATTCTGACAAAAGATTTAGCTCTTGATCTCAGCCCGCCTTTCCCTGGGGACATTACCCTGAATGAGGCTGTTGAATGGCTTGCCCTCCATATGAAAGAGACCTATGACCAGGATGTAAAACTGGATATAAAAAAAACAATTCAATGGCCCGGAGAAAATCTCATTCATATGCTTATTCAGATGCTGAGAGAGCTACTTTTTAATGTAGTTAAGCATGCTGGTGTGGATCGAGCACGAATAAAAATCGATTCTGTAAAAGGTGACCTCAGATTAAATGTTGAAGATAAAGGTTCAGGGTTCGATAAAAAAATAAATGGAACATTCGCTGAGGTATCAGAATGTTACGGTTTAAAAAACATTCGCCATCGGATAGAGCTGCTCGGTGGAGAATTTGAAATTGATACGGCACCGGGCAGGGGCACTAAAATTAAATTATCAATTCCCACAGATCACCCAGTAGATTCGACGAAACAGAGCAGGTAACCGATTTAATTGCAAAGGCAGCATGTGTTGGTTTAAACCTGAAAATAAAAAAGCCACTCTGCCCGTTTTGGTCGAATCAGAGTGGCTTTTCTTTTTTTCCTCTAAATTACGTTCTACCTAATATCAACCCCGCACGATTTTTTTCGGCGTTAATTTATGATCGGATAAATTTGCCGTTAAGTAAGTACCGGTTGTAGCAGACGGGCTCCTGAGAAACTTGATAGCCACCACTGTTTTCAAATAATTGAGATAGTCGCCATTCTGAATTAAATCTGTCCATAATTCATCAATTTCATTTCCTTCCAGTTGGCCGTTCACATATAAACCGATTCGGTTTTCTATATCTTCGGGTATTGTTATCTTTTTTTCCATAAGGTCGGTTTTTTGCTATCAGATGGAGAAGCGTATCTGTTTCTCTCAAACAGTACTTCTTCCGCCGCTGATTACATTAAACAGGATGGCTATGACAGCAATAACCAGAAGAATATGAATAAGCCCGCCGGCTGCGTATCCCACAAAGCCTACTAACCACGCAATTATCAATATGACTGCTAAAACATAAAGTAGATTTCCCATAATAGTATTGGTTTAAAATTTTAGATTTTCTCTCTAACAAAACCCTGAATTAACTACGTATTTAAATAATATATCCGGAATTGATAATGGAATTTAACAATCGGAGCCAGCATTTTATCTAAATAACTTTTAATCCATATGAGTTTCTTAACTCTGCTAAAATCTAAACAATAGGTATGCAACCAGAAATAGTAGAATCATTGAAAATTGTGTAGTATAAATTGCCTCATGGGCCCATCACATATTCTAAGAGAGGGCTTTTAAATGGTTACTTTTAGGGGGCAAAAACATAAAAAAGGAGCATGCCCGTTGAGGGATACTCCTTGTACTCATATTTAAAAGCCGGAGGGTTTTCGGGTGTTTCACTCAAACAGAGCAACAACTAAATTTTGAAGTTTATCCATAGATCTGTTAAAATCTGCTTTGAACGTTTCCCGTTTAACCCGGCTCTCTTGTATGTAATAATGAAGGCTGGTCCGGAGCCCATCATTTTTCATCTTCTCTTTCAGTTCACCAATTTAGAGCTGGCTTTAACTATACAGTGGGTGATTTCATAATCACTTTAGTGTAGTTCTTTTGCTAAGCCATCCTCCTTGTAAACGGATTATTTGTGCGCGATTTTCCACAACACCACACTACCCAGCCCTACTGCAAGGGCAGCCCAAACGGATGTTCTGTTATAAAAATGAATCTTCTTATCATGGACTTTATTATTTTTGGAATGGTGTCCGTTTCTTTGAGTTGCAAGTTTTGCAGCTGTATAAACACTTATTCCTATTCCATGAGTTAATAGCAAAACGTCTGTTACTTTCATTATAGTAGTTTTTTAAAATTATCATGGACATTTCAGAAAGCTTTGCAAAGCATCCCTTATTTTTTTTCCAAAGCCTTAGTTTTTTTCTTAATGCCCTTTTTTACTTCATCATATTTTTCTTCTGCGACATCTTCAAGTTCTTCGGTTTTTGCCAGGATCATATTTGACCCGTTTTTCATTCGTTTGGACAAATCTTTACTTAGTTCTCTTGCCCCGTTGGCAACCTTCTGCCTGGTTTTTTTTCCCGAATCCGGGGTAAATAAGATTGCAACAGCGGCACTGGCAATGGCAATTGTTGAGATAGTAAATAGTAGACGATTGGTGATTTTTGCTTTTCTCATGTTTTTTTGACTTATGTTTAAATATTCATTAGAAATGTGCAGACTTGTTGAAAGCCTGCACACATTGGAATTTTTAATATCTGAATACCCCTTTTAGATCAGGGCAACGTGAATAACCGCTATTGGGTACTTTTTATGTTCTTTTTATGGATCGTTTTTGCTGTACTTGGGTTTTTTATCTGAGTTGTCTTTCATTTCATCCCTTTTCTTCTGATCCTAATTTTTGGTGTCTTTTCGTTGATTCTCCATAATGTTTGTTCATACAACCTATCCCTAAAAAGCGCTACAGCAAATAGGACAAACATGGAAAAACTTGTAGATAGTTTTCTTAATGGCTGTAGTACTCGCCTGCTGAACAGATGGCAAACATTGGGTAATAAGAGGCAAAAATTAAAATGGCATATGCGTTATGCTTGTGCCATCACAGTTTAATAAAACGAGTTTCGTGAAATGTTGTGAGGAACTCCATTTCGATAACTATCACTTTACAGTTCTTTGGTATTTAATCAGGTGAAATTTCAAAGACTTTTTCCATGATATAGCTCTTATCAAATACACAGGGCATAAAACTTAGTATTTATGCCCTGCATTACATCGAGTAAACCGTTTACTGAGTGCCGTCAAGTCTTGCCCCTCTAACAGGTGCGTTTACCTGAAGGTGTGACATGATATCATCTCGATTTTGACCATAAGAGAATTCCCTGATTACAGCCTCTTTATAATAAAAGCAAGATCAGAACAACTAAGATTGCGGTACCAAGCCCAATACTAATTGTCCGGTCCAGGGCTTGTTCCATAGCCTGCTGAGAATAATTGGAGAAATCATCAAGATCTTCATCGAGTATCTCGTCAAATCCGTTCAACCCGTTTAATTCATCCAATTTCTCTGATATATCGCTTCTAAGTGATGCCATTTTTTCGAGATCCTGACTGGAGAGATTGCCCAATGATTCGATTCGCTCTGTCGCTCTGATCATTTTATCGAAAGAGGTGTTTAAAATTTCCCGTTTATCATCAGCAACATTAGCTGCTTTCACCTGCTGAACGGTTTCACTAAAATGCTCTTTGAACGTTTCTGTTACATTGCTTTGTGAAAAGGCAACTGGCTGAGTGACAAACAGCAGTATTGCAAAGAGCATCAATAGTTTTAGTGATTTCATGAGAATACGGTTTAGATTGTTATTTATTAGTATGATCTGTGGCTCATTGTTGCGTAAAAAGTTTCTTTATAAAATGGGTTTTTTCTTTTCCCCAGAGTGTTTGTAAAAGTTTAGGTTTTACCGCTCCGTGCAACAAATATTCCCACGACCATAACAATTGCCGATATAATTATGGGTACATAGTCGCCTGTGCTCATGGCTATATCCGCACCAAAGACGCTGAATGATTCAGAATCCTGAAGATACTGGTACCCGAAAACGAGTACGCCAATAAACCCTACGATGCTTAAAATTCCGCCAATTGTTCTATTCATTTCTTTCTGTTATTTAGTTGTTTTAGTTTTGGATTGACTCTGCTACGATTAAAAATAAACTCCGACCGTTTTATTCATTTCCGGAGTTTATGATACAGCCATTCAGAATAAAAGCGATGCAGATGCAGATCCGTTTTTGGTAATAAAAGGAGTGGCCATCATTGATTTTTATAGCTATCTCCTTTCGTCACTTA
>Ga0306908_1000756_pt1 | contig 11181 bp, 19 predicted proteins | sample AntRauTorcE11899_FD_190430 | JGI IMG/M metagenome (GOLD analysis project Ga0306908, IMG submission 190430) | Saline lake microbial communities from Rauer Islands, Antarctica - Metagenome Torckler E11 #899 (v2) (version 2) | ecosystem: Environmental > Aquatic > Non-marine Saline and Alkaline >... | reverse complement strand
CGCCCAAAAGATCATATAATGTATGTATAGTGAGATAAGGAGGTAAGGCACTAGAGCAAATTGGTAACCGGGTTAGGGCGGCTGAAGACCTCAAACTAGAGCCGGAGATAAACACGGGAGGCCCCTATAGTTTAATTGTAACATCGTGTAACATTGTGTCAAGTCAATTGGATTCTCGTCGAGATTTGTAACTGTCCACACCCTGTGGATAACCTGTGGACAAAAGATATCCACACCCCCTGTTGATAACTCTATACACAGGCCTGTTGATAAAGTTATACACCCCCTGCGGATATCTCCTCCCCGACTTATCCACAGACCTCACCCGCCTTCCAAGAACCTCCGCTAACCTCTTGATCTAGTTGACATTCTCGCCCCGACCACAAAAGAACGAAAAATCACCAGCATATCAATGACCTACCCAACCCAACACAAGTCATTGATTTACAACAACAATTCAAGATCCTGTGCAGTGGAGAGTTTAAGTCATTGATATTACTAGTAGTGTAGAAGAAGATTGACTACTGTGTAAGTCATTGATTTGTATGGGGTTTCTTGATCTGTGCCACCCTAGACCTTCTCTGCTAAGTCATTGATCTTAAACTAGAATTCCCTGGGTGACACAAGTGTGTCGTTGAGGCGTTTTACTTGCGTTGAGACGTTGATCTGAGCATGATTATAGCGTTGAGCTGTCTTTCTGAGCAATAATATAGCGTTGAGCTGTCTCAAACGGTCGTTTGAATTACGTTGAAGTGTTTTGCAATGAAATATAGTGTGCTAGCGTAGAGAAATTCTTTGACGCTGACGGTAATGAGGGGCATAGTCCAAATACTTTTTAGTACTTTTTAGTACTTTTTAGTACTCTTAGTACTCTTAGTACTCTTAGTACTCTAGCACTCTTACCTTACTCTTACCTTACTCTTACCTTACTCTTACCTTACTCTTACTCTTACCTTACTCTTACTCTTACTCTTACCTTACTCTTACTCTTTGATACTTCTTACAGTATGCTTGCACACTTCTTACTAGTACTCTTGTGTATGCTTGCACACTGCTAGTAACGTTCGTCTAGAAGCTGTCTGTCACACTACTAGTGTCACAGCGGCTTTTACTGCTGGCTTCAGTGTTCATAAGGTTGTGCTTGGCAGTGAGTATGCTACTACTATTAAACAAGTTTGGTCTGTGGTTGATGTTCGCACTGGTATTGTCTAAGAGTAATTATAAATTCGTTTTTGGTTTGTGCACAAATAATGTGTTTGTTATTTGTTATTAGCCGTGGGGCTTACAGCGGGGTCTTTGCATATATGTGGGCTGTTGATTAAAACAGTTGTGCAGGGGTTGTTTGACTCAGGGGCTTACAGCGGGGTCTTTGTGCTGGGGTTGACAGTGTGCGCTGGTTCGTGTATGCTAGTGTTTTAATCAAGCTAGGGTGCAGAGATCCGCAATGAGATATATAATAGCAAGCGATATAAAAATCAAGGAGAGCTTGCTGATGCAGGATCAAGAAAGTATAAAGAGTGTGTTTGTGTGTAACCGACGCAACCGTCGAATAATCAACCAATGGTTTGAACAACAGTGTGCATGCGATCATGATTGGCAACAGATGCCCTGGAGCACTCTCAGACAAATACATTTTAAACGAGCCAGTGTCAAACGAGCATTTGACAGTTTTGCTCGGTTGAACAGCATACTAGTAGCAGACACAGTTGATGAATATCAACAGCAGCAGGAACACAAGTGGAACAGGTTGGCCACCACTTATCGCACACATCACCAGGTGGACAACTAACGCAGGCCCCGGGGCACAGGCCACTAGTTTAGCAGTGTCATGTGGTGTACATCAACTTGGTACACCCGCAGCCATTACGTGACCGTTGTTGGGTCTGGCCTAGAACAAAGCGGGTCACGATTGAAACTGTATTTGTATTTGGTTGTGATGGGCTATGAATGGTATGACAACTATGCTAGAATCACGGAAGTAATTGACCCAACTCCTGGAAGAGAACCACATGACTACTAGAGCAAAGATACAACCAGCAGATGATCCAGCACCAGCCAATGAATTTCCCTGGGAAATCGTTGTGGAATTTCAAGGCGACTACTGCAATCCGCTAGATGTCTGTGACACATGGTTGGAACAGATGTTTGGCGAGGAAAACCACCAATGGCGTGACCTAGTACTCAGTCATCGTTACTTTTTGTACGTCTTTGACAAACACAGGTTTGCTACTATATACGGATTCAAACAAGAACGGCCCAGAAGAATATTCGAACTATGGTGTTCAGTCAACAACTATGATTGTGAGTGTAGATACGACCAAAAAGGAGCAGAAGCCCATGCTGTCCATAAACTTTGAACATCAAACCTTTGTAAAAGATGAAATACCTCACGTGAGGTTGATGAAACTGTGGTGCACCAAGACTCGAAACTAGGTTGCATAACTCTGCGGGTGAGTGTACACTGTAAATAGAATCAGGAGACCAAATGGACTACCACAGACTATTGATCGTCGACTACTCACAGGATCAGACTGTGATGTATGTAGATGTTGCCAACGATGCCAAGAAGATGGGTGCAGAGCACTCACAGGTGTTGTTCCCTCCAGGGCCTGTAGCACACGGCGAGATTGATCAGATAATCGTTGTGCTCTTTAGGTCGTACAGACAAAAGCAACTTTACCAAATAGCACATGGCCACACATTCGAAACACTTGACATAAACCAGCAGGGCCTGGAATGGTTTGAACAAGAATGGCACAAGTACGGGATATCAGTATGACATATATTTTGCACCAACACCAATCAGTGACTGAGTTTGGCGCCAACAAACAACTAACGCTCAGCAAGTGGTTGCAGAAAACATTTGGCAAGGATCGGCACAAGTGGGTCTGTTATTTGGACGGTGAATACACTCGCGCTCTTGTTTATGAGTTTGCTCACAGTAGTCATCAAATACTGTTCGAACTCAAATTCAGCGAGTACACGTTTTACGACAGTGTTCAGCAGATGCAGCAATACAATCAAGCAAGCAGCATGGGACGCGATGTACAACGCCAACGCCAACCAAGACAGCGTCACCATCACTTTGGAACCCAGTGCTAGTAAATACGGAATGATAGACAAGTTAATCAATCAGCAGCTTGGGCAGCTACATAATAGTCTTGCCGGCACTGTTGGGATAGCGCAGCAAGAAACGAGAATGACCAACAAAGAGACTTTGAGGAAGAAACGGTGACCCAGGAGTTTGACTATCATACCACAGCGTTTACCAGAAGCTTGACCCTTAATGAAAGACAGGAGTTGCTGCTTTGGTGCCTTGAGACACTTGGAGGCCTTGCAGGCAATTGGAGCTTTGAGGTAAAGGACTTGCCGGGTGCCTGCATGGCTGACTTCAGAAGCAAAGACCTTATGGTCTTTGAGTTTGCCCAAGCCAAGTACAAGACTCTGTTTGAACCACGATGGGCCAGCGAAATACATTTGTTTGAGGACCAAAGGCACGCACAAGCATATCATCAACAGAGTCGCAGACAGTATCTCAGAGATATGAATAAGCAGCACAGAGGCAGGCCACGCCCTAAGACGAATCCGTAAATTTCTGGCTCGCCTATCAGCAACACCACGTAATAACCAACGGAGGACTGGCCTTAACAGCGGGGCCTATACACTAATGTACGAAACAAGATTCTTAGTTAATATACACGACGAGTATCAAACTTTATTAAGTGTAATGGATTGGTGCAAAGCGTCCTTGCCTGAACACAGTTGGGGGATAAAGTACGACAAAAAGAATAGTCGTGCCTTGTGCATAATGTTTACCCAAGCTAAGTATAAAACCCTATTTGACTTAACATTGCCGGGCGGTAAGTTTTACACGCTCGCACAAAAGGACGAATAATGCGACAACTAATAGTAGACTGCGAAGCCAGTGGCCTGCACCCAGAATCATATCCTATCCAGGTAGCTTGGATAGATGTAAATACTAAAGAGACTGATACTTTTTATATCAAGCCTCACGATACATGGCTGCATTGGGACTACAATGCAGAGGACATTCATAATATCCCTAGAGGGTTGCTCACGGATATAGGGTTACCTGTTTCAGAGGCCGCACAGCGTTTCTTAGACGCTACAAACGACAAAGATTGCATGGTGTACAGCGACGCTCCGAACTTTGAAAGCTTCTGGTTAGGAAGGCTGCTCCACACAGCAAATGCATTATTTGAAACTGGCGCTATACAAGTAACGTATGTCTTGGAATTGCTCGAAACAAGACAACAAAAGCGCGAGATGTCTAGAATCATGGGGAGCCAGGATCGTCCTCATGATGCACTAGACGACTGCCGGATGATTCTAGCAGCGTATGAGCAAGCTCGAGACACAGACTATGCACCAGACGTCGAAGATTAGATCACACCAAGTAGAATATGAACTTTTCTAAACTTTCCTCTTCTAATATGATATTGCGTCTTATGCAGTCTCTACTGAGTAAGCGAATGTATGATCGCACGCCCGACGATTTGGCCGACGATTTGATATCGCAGGTTATAGCACAGGAGGCACGCGACATGACCCACGAACTAGTAGATTGCGATCACGAAGGATTCAGTGTTTTTGTAACAGATGACTGTGTGTTCAATGGACCCGTGAAAGACTGGCTTGAAGAACAGGTTGGTGCGTATGGCAACTATTGGTGTTGGAAGTACGAATGGATGTCAGCAGGTAAACGCACCCACGAAGTATTTGTGATTAACGATCAACGCTGTCAGATAAGTGTAGTGTTTCGCGACGAGAAACATTATCTTATGTTCTTACTAAGATGGGGAGACCGTTGCGTCGGTCCTAACAATTAAATGCATTCTAATCAATTAACATATCGCGTAGATATTGTCGCGAGCTTTCCGATTGACGCAAAGGTTATTAGGTGGTTCAATGAAACAATCGGCTGTAAAGATCGTGATTGGACTGTTGAGTATGCTGAAAGAAATTACATGCCTTACGTGTTGGTAAGAACAGAATATCAAAAAGAGATGTTCGAGAATAGATGGGAAAGGTATTGCTACAGTTGGCTAAGCGAACATCAGCAGTACCGCGTGGCCTAAACCGTACGCAACTAACCAAAAGACGCAGCCCATAATAGCCCAAAAGCGTACTATGGCCCTGACCCTAGGATGTTCGTTTAATCGGTACATTACGAAGATAAGAGCAGTGGCAAACATTCCAGTAAACAGCATAAAATTTCCTTGTATTAACTGGAATATTTAGTATAGATTTTCACTCCACAGTGTGCCACCGTTAGTTGTGTCGCCACCGCAGCGTCTAACAATCTGGCCGTTGGCTTCAGCAATCTTCCACGCTTCGGTGCGTGAATAGAACTTACCATACTGGTCAATGAATCCTTGCTCGTGAGGCTCTGAGCCTTTGACGCCCATATACTCTGCTTGTACACACATGTGCTGATCAAAGTGTCGTGCACCTACTAACATAGGGCCGTTCTCAAATCTATTGGCAGAACACACGATTCTGGCACCTTCTACAGCGGGGCCTGTGTCTAACTCGTCCATGGCTAGACGCCACCGTTCCATGAAGTCTTCGCGGTCGCTGGGTCGCACACGAATAATGTCTTCGTCAAGCAGCTTCCACAGTATTTCTTTTGCTCGTTCAATACTCATAATTCTCTCCTTTCGTAAAAACACCTATTATGCCGCCGTTGTCACAAACTGCACAACCGCTCCTTGGGTACTCTTTGCCTTCGAGTCGCAACTTCTCGCGACCGTGTGCCGGCAGAACCAAACATTCCGTTATTGCCTGTCTCACGGTACTGCAACACGCAACCGTACGTGATCAGATCTATCGACCATCTAAGTTCCATTATGTCCTTTTAGTATAGCATCTTGTCCGTAGACTGCATTGTGGCGGAGTTGCTTTTCCTCAGGTGTCAATTGTGGATAGTCTTCTTGTAATTGGCTGTAACTGTTAATATCGCTCATTTTCTTCTAGCTGCTTCTACTTTGGCTCGGTCCTGTCTATCAATCAAGTTAGTCTATTACTCACTGAGTTCTTTTTAAGTTTCTTTTTTCATACACAGAAAGTCCGTAGAAACACTTCCTGACGAGAAAGTGTTTCTACCCTCATTTGCTGTCTGTATAAACAGCTTTATCGATATCCCATACATCATCGAACGAGACTACATGCTCTTCTTGCGTCTCTATGTCACGCAACTCAAGCAACTGTTTTTCAACATCGCGACACTTAATTACTGCAATGCCTTCAACTGGCCCGGGTCCTGCTGCGGTTTGTCCAACCTGTAGGTTTTTTACAGGATTGCCGTCTTTGTCCAGCATCTTAGTGATGCGGTAACGGCAAGCCCAAGACTCGCCCGGAATAATATCCATCGGTGTCATTACTGTTTTAATCCTCTGTGCGGGCTTTCCACTCAGCTTCTGAATAACCAAGTTTGTAAGCACCTTTGCTCTCTGTAAACGTTGCGCCGTATGCGCGGGCAATCCGAGCATCCCAGATCATATCTGAAATACGTGCACAACTGCCTGGACCTTCCCAAAAAGTGTTAACGATGTCGTTAACGACATTCATTGGAACTCTAATAAATTTATCTTCGTTGCGCTGGCTCATTACCAGTTCTTGAAGCAGTTCAGGAACATATTCGTGTTCTGACAACGCAAACGGTCCTTCTACTGCATTGAGAGTATGCGGAGCATCTGTGCTTTGGTTGTCCCAAAATTCGTGAGCGTCTTGCTTGAGCTGGGTAAATTCGAACATACTATAGTGCCTCTCTGGTTTAGTTTACTTCAGTGTCTAAGCAGTATACGCTCAGTCGCTTTAAGTGTCAACCACTGATTTACTACTAAATACATTGCAACATTTAAAAAGGAGATCTCCCATGAAACCGCTCAAGAGCATTGCAGTACAGCTAGAGGTAGGACAAGAGATTGAAGTAGGACCGAATAACAAAAGAGCAAAAATTACAAAGATTGAGTTTCATGAGAAATCGGGAGAGATCAATATTAACACGACACAGGGACCAAGACGTGCACTAACGTTTAAGTTGTGTGAAGACAGCGGCAAGGCAGGCGCGTCATCTAACCCTGCTGATAAATTTAGGTAACATAATTATGAAGATGAGCGAATTAGAAGATTCTATTGTGCAAGAGGGTGGACCAAGCCAAGGTTGGAAAGCATATTGTACCAATACCCCAAGAGACAAGATGAGCGCGAGCTGGGAGTCAGGGTGTGTTGCTCGCGGCCACCTTACCCGCAAAGACGATACATACGTAGACGGTGAGAAAATTACAGGCAAAAAAGCAAAGAGTACAGAACACGGCGGGCCTGTGCCGGACCACTCTTAAATTTACAAGAACCAAACTGGAGATACAATGTCTGATCTAGGACTGACACTCGAAGAATGTTTAACAGGTACTCTACTGCTAAGTGTGCCAGGCAAACCATCAGCAACGCACCCACTAGAAGAGTGTATAATTTACATCTACGAACATACTACTGAGCTAGGAGCACAGGGCGTAGTGATCAATCGGCACAGCGAATTAACAGTAGACACTCTACTAGAAAGAATGGACTACACCGCAGACAGCCTATCTCTGAGAGCGCCATTATACCACGGCGGCCATACCGAAGAGAACGGCGTAATAATGGTTCACACGTCGGAGTGGTACTCATCTAACACAAGACCAGTAACCAACGAAGTAAGTGTGAGTTCCGATACATTTATGTTAGAGAAGTTGATTGCCGGCAATGAGCCTGACGATTGGCTAATGTGCGCGGGCAAGTGCACATGGGAGCCAGGGCACTTAGAATTAGAAGTTATGAACAAACAATGGCTTACCCTACCGGCTGCAAATAATATAGTCTTTTCAAGTGCAACCGGCGAGAAGCAATGGCGTAAGGCGTTGGACACTTGCTCCAGGCAGGCAGTGGACCGTTGGTTTTAAAACCGAACAAGGAATTGTACTACCCACGTTTTATCAGGTAGCAACCATTGACAACACCAACATATTTTATAGGCTAGTGCGCAATGCAGATCTTACACTAGGCGGCGCCCAAGGCTGGAATCAGGTACAAGACGTAGACAGTTTTACTGAATTCCAGATCTATGATAACCCTGCTGCCATCCCCCAACTGAGTCAGGGCACAGTGATGGACAGTGGGTTTGTTGTTGCGGGAAGCGGTACTGGTATTGCTCTGGACAAAGATACTACCTATCAGATGGGAAGAACTGATCTGGGCACAGTAAGCGACACGTTAACTATTTTAGCAGCAGCAAACGGGTCAAACAAAAGTGCCATTGCTGCAATGACCTGGATTGAACAACGTTAGAATTCTAAGATACATTGGTTGACACGCACTACAAACAATGTTAGAATGTTGTTTGTAGTGCGAAACAGTCACACGATATTCGTATGGCTAATTATAGAGACAAGAAGAAGAGGAGATACACTGTGAGCGATGTGCTTTTACTTAATGCCAATGCACAGCCAGTGTCATATCTTCCACTAAGTGCAATAGGTTGGAAGGACGCTGTCACGTACATGTGGCTAGACAAATGCGTCGTACTAGAATGGTACGACGACTGGGTGGTTCACGCAGAGACTTGGGAGACAAAAGTCCCAGCGGTAATAATGCTGCGAGAAATGATGAAAACGAATATGAAGCCAAGGTTCTCAAAAGGGAATATCTTCCTTCGTGACTCGTATACTTGTCAGTATTGCGATATCGGACTAGTCCGTTCGCAGGCAACCCTGGACCACGTGTTGCCAACCAGCCGAGGCGGTCGCACTACTTGGGACAACATCGTGACGTCTTGCGGTCCTTGCAACCACAACAAGGGCAACAGCCTGTTACCTAAGCCTGCTAAAATGCCTTACAAGCCTGACTACTACGAGCTGGTGAATAAGCGTAAGAAGTTGGGTTGGGAAGTACGGCACCCTTCGTGGATGACCTATCTGAAGTAAGATAACGAGCTAGCATAATACTAGCTCGTTATTGTCTAAAGTATGAGCTCTCTTGTATATAGACGCATCCTGTCTATGACGATCCTGAACGACTGTATACCCTCGATACCTGAGCATTGCACAGAATAGCAACATCCTGTTCTGTACTCTGTCAGTGTATTTACTCCTTTCTGATTCCTCTCGTTCTATGTGCCTTTTGATAAGTATGTGTATATACATCTTGGATAACGCATATGGCTTACAGTAGAAAAGAAAATAACACAACAAACTACATTCATCCAAACGAATCTAATCTTTGGGAACTGCACAAGGCAATGGTGTACGATCCGTATAATGCTCCGAGTCTAAGAGTCGACGACACGTCAGTACAGCACACGTCTAAGAATCGTCGCAAGGTGACTAATCAATCGCTAGCATTTTATAGCAGTTTTCAGTACACCAAAGACGTCCAAGTTTGGGACGAACAATTAACTCTTGGCGCAACGTCTACTTATGTTGACGAAGAGAGCATAGTTAAAATAGAAGTAACCGGCACTGCAGGCTCAGAGGCAATCCGGCAGACTAGAAAAGTAATGCGCTATGTTCCTGGCAGACAGGTTGAAGTAGCATTCGCTGGCCGATTCGGTCCAGAGGCACCAGGAATTCGCAGACGCGCAGGAGTATTTGACGAGTTAAACGGTGTATACTTTGAAAACACCGGTTCTGAGTTTTTTGTAGTAGTGCGACGTGAACTAGCAGGTGGGGGTATTGAAGAAGACCGAGTCGAACAGGAAGAATGGAGCGAAGACAGATTAGACGGCACAGGTCCCAGCGGGATAATAGCCGACAGTGAAAACATGCAGCTTCTGGTGATCGAATACGAGTGGTACGGCGTTGGCTCAGTTGAGTTTAAATTCGTACTCAACGACAGAGCAGTTCCTGTGCACCGATTTGATTTTACTAATAACATACAAAGAACATGGGCCAAGACTGCGTTTCTACCTATCAGAGCCGAAATAACTAATCTGACAGGAGAGACCGACAGCAGTTCGTTCTATCACGGATCTAACTCTGTACTAGTAGAAGGCAATATCGAAAATAAGGGGGTCGCTGAAAACATAAGCAGTCCTATCGTCGGCAAGGATACCGGCAATGCCGGCACTTTCACCCCCGTACTGTCAATCAGGCTAAAAGCAGACAGGCGGGCTGGGGTAGCACTGCCTGTAGAATTTCAGGCAGCAGCATTGGACAATTCATCAATATTTTATCAAATATATTTGGATACTGTTCTCACCGGACCCACCTGGAACAGCGTGAGTGATGATAGTTTTATAGAGTACGACACCGATGCTACTGCATTAGCAGGTGGCCGACTTATGCAATCTGGTTACATCACTCCTGAGTTCCAGGGCACTAAGCAGAAATTTCCGGTAGACGAGGGCGACTACCTTGGACGTAACGATCTTGGAACTACTAGTCAGATACTTACAATATCAGTAGCTTCTAGTGGTGCCAATAAAGATGCCTGGGCAGCAATCACTTGGATCGAAACAAGATAGGGTGTTTTGATAAGTATAAGTATAATTGTCATTAGGAGCAGAAATGAGCAGCCTCGATTTATTTAGAGAATTAATTGATCTTTTGGACAGGATCAGCAAAGACGATAACATAGGTTCAGAGCCAGAACAAGAATGTAGCAGCGCCGAAGATGCTGTTGACGAGTACGAAATGACGCACGACCAAGACAGCGAAGAAATGCGCTTCCGCCAGATATACGATATGATTAATCAAGTCGGCACACAAGGATTTGACAATGCTCCTAATGAAGTAGTCACAGACATAGACACAGTAACAACTAGAGCAGGCGGCGGTATGAATGGCCGCAAGCATGCAGATGATATAAGAGTTAAAGACCACAGGCAAGGCGGATAAGATGATAGACGTAATAAGATTAGATGTCCCTACATTCATCAGACTACTAGAGCTCGCCCGCGAAGAGATCGATAACGACATGGATCTGCACGATGTCGCTGAGAAGATGACAGAGCTTAGTCAAGGAAAGGTTGTTACAATGGACGACTATGATGACATAGTTGGCTTTATGAAGCAGCAAGGCAACGACGAAGCAGATGGGGAAGACGACGACGCTGAGTTTACCCAAGAGCTAGAGAACATGAGGCGCTTTATAGGAGGTCAACGTGGCAGCTAATGGCATCTC
>Ga0306908_1000746_pt1 | contig 11281 bp, 11 predicted proteins | sample AntRauTorcE11899_FD_190430 | JGI IMG/M metagenome (GOLD analysis project Ga0306908, IMG submission 190430) | Saline lake microbial communities from Rauer Islands, Antarctica - Metagenome Torckler E11 #899 (v2) (version 2) | ecosystem: Environmental > Aquatic > Non-marine Saline and Alkaline >... | reverse complement strand
GGGACCCCCCGAAAATGATGTTCTTGACCCCGATCCACCCGTCGTAGACGATCTGGTCCTCGAACGGCAATAGGACGACACTCGAAACTGGGACTGGAAGTGCGGACTCGTCCCACACTTCGGCGAACGGAAGTCGAGCCGGGCGGACTGCATATGCTTTCGGTGGTTCTGTCCAATCGAGGAAGATCGCATCGTCCTCTCGATAGCGGACGACGACGAACTCTCCGGCGACAAAATCAGTCCACGCTGTGACCTGTTCGAGATCAGCCTCCGACAGGTCGGGAGGGTTCTCTTCAACGAAGTCCTCTATCAGGTCTGTCGTCGACTCGTTGTACAGCGTGTTTCGGAGCGGGAGAAGCTCGTCAGTGTAGTGCTGTTCAAGATCAGCGACCGTTTCGATTTCTCCGATGACCTCGAATCGGTCGTTGACATACACCAACAGATGGGCGTACAGGTCTAGAAACCGTTGTTCGCTCTCCTCGGACAGCCGTCTGTCGGTCTCAGTCATGGGTTATACACGTGTTCACAGTCACGCCAATCAATCGTTTCGAACTCCGAGCAATTCTTCATCGGTAATCCGAGATGGTTCGGTAGGGGACGTAGTAGCCGATCTCATCGATCCACGTCGACAGCCACTCGTCAGCAGTCGCTTCATCGATCTTTCCAGCATCGATTGCGGCCAACAGAACGCCGACCGACCCGATAACGGTCACACCTTGGTCTTTCGCAAACGACCGGGCATCTCCGTCGTCTGTCAGTAGTCGACCGTCGTGTGCGTCGGCAAGGGCGAACGCCTGTGCTTCCCCGGGATCGAGATGCTCACCAACAATGGCTTCTCTGTTTGCGACAGTGTCCGAAACCGTCGCGACTGGAATTTCGTCGACGAGTACATCGAGTGCCGACTGAAGATACGGGTGATCGTCAACGCCGTGTTTGAGTTCCTTGCGAACGACTGGAACCGCACAGATTCCAGAGAGTCCTGCAACCACCCACAGCTGGTCTACATACGCAAAATTCGAGAGGACAGTCGTGTTCAGGACGCTTGGATTCGCTGGTATCTCGTCATCTCTCATTTCGTACGCGATTCCTCGTCGCCTGAATCCTCATCACTGAATTCGAGTCCACTCGCCGCCTCTACCTCGTAAGCTGCATCGTCTTCATCAACGAGTCCGAGGCGGAGTTCAACGCCGTGCTCACGGAGGATATCACGCATTGTCCAGCGGTCGACATCAGCGAGTCTTGCTGCATCACCGAGCGTGATCTGCTCGCGCTTGTAGAGGGCGACCGCAGCAGCAATACGCTCGTTTTCGTGGTCCTCGAAATATTTACGGACGAACTCACGTAATGCATCGCTCTTGCCACCAAACACCCCTGCCTCAACAGCACCTTCGATCAGAAGGTCAAGGTCGTCTGGATAGGAGCCGGTGATTCGTGCCATTGTTCTATCCCTAACTACGCATTCATACTATTTATGAACTACGTCGGAATCCCATATGCATTGAGAAGGCTGGTCTCAACTTCTGTCTGCCCTGATTTCAGACAGAATCTGATACGCCGACTACTGTTTTGTCTCGATAAGCTCTCCAGATTTCCGGTTTTCTCTCGTCTGGATAAATGCTTCAGATATATCCTCTACGGTCAGTTGCTTCGCTGCTGCCAGTAGCAAAGCATTGTGTAGCTCGCGTTTTTGAACCGAGCCATATCCGCTACGCCGTAGTTTGATCTCGGCTTCGAATAAGAGTCCTGATGACCCGTCTATGGTGTCCCACGTGTCTGGAAGACAATAGACTGAATGCTGCGTCTGGGCCTTAGCCGTCGGGAACGCTGGATCATTCTGCAGATCGTACTCTGAATTATTTTCCTCGCTTGTTTTTTCAGTTGTATTATTCGACTCAGAACTTTGGTCGCCAGATAGTGTACCAGCGAGATCATCAAGAGCCTCATCTCCTGGACTGGATTCTTCTTCGCTTTCTTCGTCCTCCAAATCATCGAAGGCCATTATCGCCTCACCTCTCCGTACTCAACGATCTGAGCCAGTTCATCATAACAATGGAGCTGATCACACTCGGGATCATAGTCGCGTAATGTTTTGTGAGCCCGGTGTGCTTTATCAATACTAGCGCGGTGGCGGATACCTGGTAGCTCTTTGCTGTAGGTGCCGTTATCAATGTCTTCCCAGTCGGAAGACGTCAATCGGGCAAAGTTTGGCACGCACGGCGCGAGCCCGTCCCGACTGTTTATCGCATAGAGAAGATTCCTATCTCGAGTATCCTGGTCTAATCGTTCGCTTAGATCAGTCGGGACTAAAGCAAGCAGCTGGAGGTCGAAGTACTGCTGTGCTTCCTTAATCAATCGCTTATTCGTTTGGGTGATACCCGATTCCCAGCCGCTCTCGGGCCGCAGTGGAATGATCAGATTCTTCGTGGCGAACAGTGCGTTGTCGTTTAGTTTCCCTCGGTTTGCGGGCGTGTCGACAACGATATATGAGTAAGTATCTCCAAGGAGTGGGTCAATGACATTTCGGTGTAGTCGTTGGCTTGAAGCCATAGCTGATTTCAGATTAGTCTCTACGTCTTCGAGTGATTCATGAGATGGCAACAGATCTAAATTGTCTGTGATCGATACAACGTGGTCAATCGGATCCTCGCCATCTATAAGGACTTGTTGTAGGTGGTTCTCGGCTTCATATTGATCTTGATGACCAAGATTGAACGTAGTGTGACCGTTGTCATCTAAATCGATTAGAAGCACGCGTTCATTGCGTTCTGCAAGTTCTCGTGCAAGATTTATGGCGGTTGTTGACTTACCAAATCCTCCCTTGAGAACGTTGACGGCGACTGCCCGGGGTTCTTTTTCACCGACGGTCTCTGTAGCCATAGTACTCCATCATTCTCTCACCGTATAAAATGTAGTGAGTGTTCAGGATGTGAATAAAGGAAGTAATCTAAAGAAGTGAACCACATTCACTACGTTATATAATAGTTTGAGAGTCACGAATGTTGTTGACTTAATTAGTGTATTAGATGTAGCCACATTACTTCATGTAGAAATAGAATAGTTAGCATGATTTGCTGTGCTCTGCTGATGCCTAGGCCAGCTATCCATCTTTTCGATTTTTATGTGAGTGTATGAAAATGGAATTCGTTGGTCGACTACACTCCTCTATCGATGTGTTATGCAGGAGATCTAGTCCTCACTCAACTGTCGCCAATACCCGGATATTGGTCTCAGAATGGAATTCGCGTTGAGTATGTGCACCATGTTTAGTAAGGAATTCCTCAACACGGCAGCTAACGAGCTGGTATCTTCCCCATCAACGTGGACGATCAGCGTGGGACGCTCAGAATACAGAAGTCAATCATGAGTGAGATCGCTTTGAACTCATCAGACTGCCTGTGTGATGTAAATTCATCGTCGACCTTGGCAGTGAGTGCCTCAAGAGCGTCGACTGAATCCGTTGTCATAGGCGGATAATCGAGAGAACGTGATTAAGAATGAGCTAATTAGATTTGATGTAGCAGCCATGGACGCCAGTCTCCCGAGATTCCAATCGAGTTCTAGCATAACTCGATTACGCACCAGAGGCAGCATTTTCACTCGGAGACAGCTTCCTCAACGATCTTGATTTCCTCGTCCGTCAGCCCGTAGAGGTCGTACACGATTTCGTCGATCAACTCGTCAGTATGTTCGATCTTCGCTTCGAGCTCGTCAGCTCGCTGTTTCGTCTCGGTGTAGCTTTCCAGCCCCGCCTCGACATCATTGAGGGCCGGGAGTGTGAGTTTTCGGAGCCGGTCGACAAGCGAATTTGTCTTGGTTGCGGTCTCACGGAAGCCTGCAAAGCCACCGGCTTCGTCGACGGCGACCGGGACGAACGCCTCGATCAGGTCAGCCTCCGTGGGTGTGAGATCGGTGATCTGCAACGCCGGTTCGAGATCGGTTTCGGTGTAGCCCCACTGGTCAGTCTCATAGGCGTCCTCGTCGTCTGGTTTGTAGCGGGCACTCAACTGGATCTCGACGCTGGTCTCCGAGTCGCGGTCGACGCGAACGGTTCCGACTCGGAGGTTAGGTTTCTGTTTGGCCGTCTCCTGGAGGACTGACCCGGCGGCCCCACGTGGGGGTTGAGTGAGGCCAATGTCGGCGAGGGTTTGATCGTCGTCGTAGTTTCCAAGGTGGTCTAGGAGTGACGTGTTTAATTCACGTCGGGTACTTATATAGTCAATTATGTCGCCAATGTGCTGATTGAGCCTTGAGGAGTCCTCTGTTATAACAGGAAATTCAGATAGATGGACAGTACGATACTCCAAGTAACCACCACGTACACTTGACAATTTATTTTCTGCCCAAAATTCGCCCAACTTAGAATTAAGAATCCCTACTAATTTAGATTCATCTGTCGGAATTATATAACATTTATTATTAGTATGTCTTCCGTTTAAATCCATGCTAAACCGAGGTCCATCAGAAATTTCAGGATAAACTATCTTTTTCCGTTCAAATTCGTCATAATAATCACACGACCGGAGTTCCCACCAGAATTCTCCCCTATCATACCTAGAACTAGCATCCTCTCTAAATTTGCTCAGGTGTCGTGCTATCCCTGGGAATTCTGATTTGAGCCATTCCCATGCGTCTTCTTCAGAATTTTTTCCAGTGGTCGATTTTGTCCATCCAGATGGTATTCTAATCAGATACTGTTCAGAAAAACCCGCTAAGTATCTCATTGCGTCGCCACCTTTCATAAGTTGGAATATAAACTGCTCTGAGTCAGGGTCTTGATTTAAAATATCTTCACGAGTCTGCTTATCGATTATAAATGCCTCATTCAATCCAGTCTTTATACCCCACAAAATATCAGTATCAATATAATCTTTTAACGGTTTTCCAGTAGAATTAATGTCATTGAATAGTTTGATAGACTTCGGATCTGACAGTGACCATGAAGATTGCTGTAGAAGTTCTTGGCTTATTTCGATGCCTGTTCTTTGGATTTCGGACGTAAGCTGGTCGAATTGTAACGTATCTATTTGCGAGGTGGTGACAATATGATCAGCGTCCGGTTCATTCCGCTCGAATAAGATGATAATTGGATATGCAGAGACAGACGAACCAAAGACTGGGAGATCGTGGAAGTCACAGAGTGTTTGAAGCTTTGTTTTTGTTGTCAAAAATTCTCTCAAAGGTTGACCATACTCTGCTCTTGTGAACTTATTAGAAACAATGAAACCCAATTGGTTTCGGTCACTAAGAAGCTCATACCCTTGTTCCAAAAAGTACGAATATAAGTCGGCTACTGAGGAGTACACCGTATAGCTGGTAGAGAAATATTCTTTGAGTGCTTGAAGCTGTTCTTGACGAACATATGGTGGATTCCCAATCACTGCATCAAATCCAGCACCATCCAATTTCTCACCATCTTCACCAAAGAACACCTCAGGGAACTCTAATTCCCAGTGGAACACCGACTGCTCGGCAGCCAGTGCCTGCGTCGACGCAAACCAATCTTCCCCGCGAATTTCGGCCCACTTCTCAGCATCATCAATCGCCCCCGCCATCTGCTTGTAGACTCCATCGGGCACGTCGATGCCGAACTGCTCGGCGGTGTGGACGTTCGCTACCTCAAAGAGCCGCTGATACAGTGGATCGTCACGGATCTCGTCATAGAGGTCTTCCATTGACTTGATATCCTCAAGTCGCTCGTTGTCAATCGCCAATAGATCTGACATCAACCCCATAACGTGCTCAAGCGTTTGCTGTCGAGCTCGTGCAAACGACTGGGTGAGCGTCAGCTGCCCGCCTGCCTCTTCGTTGTCGTCGCTCAGTACCTCCGTGATGTCCGAGCCGACAAGCGAATTACCTGTCTTGAGGTGGTGATCTAAGAAAGCCAGTGGCCGATCCGCAGCGAGCGTTTCGAGCCACATCGATAGCTTCGCCAACTCGACGGCCATCCCGTTGATGTCGACGCCGTAGATGCACTCCTTGGCGATCTCACGCCGGACGTGCTGTTCGTTGAACGCCACACCCATCTCGACTTCGACCTCACGAACCTCCTTCATCACCTGCTCGGCGAGATACCCCGTCGCACCCGTGAGGAAGTGCCCGCTCCCCATTGCCGGATCGAGAATCTTGAGTTGGGTCACTCGTCGCAGGAACGCCCCGAGATACTCCTGAGTCCCCGTCTCGAAGCCCTGCTCAACGAGATCCTCCCGAATGTCGTCAACCAACGGTGCAATCGTCTCCTCGACGATATAGTTCACGACGTAATCTGGGGTGTAGTACGCCCCTGTCGCCTTCCGCTCACCCTCATCGTTGGTCACATAGAGCGATCCTTTCTCGACGGTTTCGACCGCATCTGCCACCGTCACCTCCGTCGCAGGCTTCCAGATCTGCCCACCGTCTTCAGCGACTGCTGCGTAGTCCTCTGGTGCAATACGGAACTGGTGTTCAAGCAGTCCCTCATAGACACTCCCAAGGTGTCGGGTATCGAGATCACCGTAGTCAGCGAGGACGTACCGCCCCTCGTCGTTTTCGGTCGTCGAAAGGCGGTAGATGACTTCTGCGAGATGCCGGTCGCTCACCTTGTGTTCGGTGAGGAAGGCATGTTCGTCGTGGTCGAAGAGGCCACCGTTGTACGGCGGAATGCCAAGGGATTCCTTTCCCTGATCGACTAGCCGGAACAGGTCTTGGAGATCGTTCCAAATTGTCGTTGAGTAGGTGCTGTATTCGTCCTCAAATCCGGTGTCGACCTCACCGATGGTGTCGTGAATATCGAGGCGGTGTTGATTCAGGCTGAAATTCTGTTCATACTCTTTCTTTGCCTGCTTTCCCTCGGGATCGATCAATTGGCGTGACTCGGCGTACAATACGAACATGAGCCGATACAGCAACACAAGCGACTGCTCTTTGAGCTCGGAGAGTGCCTTGTCGTCATTCGGATCGATATCGAGGTCGTTCGTTTCGACGATCCCGTGGCCGAGAACACGCAACGCCCGGAAGACATTATCTTGGAGATCGTCACCGAGTTCCTGGGTTGCAGTCTCGCTTTCTGACCACACACTATCGAGAAACGTCGAACCGGAGGTGGTACGGAACGCATCTGGACGGAAAAACAGATAGAAGTATTTGAATCGGTCCAGATCACCATCCTCAATCAGTTCTGGGAGATCGATCTCATAATAAATCTGGGCTTCGTGGTCTTTGGTTCCGTAGAGCCGCCATTTCCGACCATTGGTAAGAATCCCCCACTCGATATTTGAGGGAGTCTTATCGAGATACCGCCGAATCTGTTGGGAAGCGTTGTAGTAGGGCCGATTTTCGCTGAATCGCTTGCTGAAGTCTGCATCCCACTGCTTAGCCTCAAGCAGGCTGAGTCCACCCTCGAAGAGATCAGTTGTGTCATTCGTATCAAGATAGACGCCAGCAGCGTCTCGGCGGGTCTGTGTGTCCTCAAAGAGCAGCACGTCGACGTAGCCATCGCCTTCGGGAAGCGTTGTCTCGACGTTAGTTCCATAGCCGAGGATATCCAGTACCTCATCGATCCAACTGTCGATCAAGGCATCTTCTTTGTACCCCGGTAGGAGATCCTTTTCGTGCTCGTAGAGGTCAGTAATATTGTCGAGTGCCTCACGAGCGTCTTCGTCACAGTCCCATTCAGACCGATCTTGGAGGCGTTCAGAGAGGTAATAGGCAGAGAAGAGATTTGAGTTGTAAAAAGGCAACTTCTCCAATGTAGCCTGGGTCATACCACTGTTGCTATTCTAGTGATACTTAACTAATTCTGATTGATTAGCTGCTATTAATTGACGTTCTATTTCACAGAGTACCAGAGGGTTGTTCACCAGTAAGGCTCTCAGCTAAAGCAAGCATCTCTTTCCCCTCTTGTGTGGTACGTATCTGGGTTCCTCCATTTAGCCTAGTTTTACTGATTAGTTGGCGTTTCAAGAGAGGGTTAACGACCTTTTGATTAACTGTTGGATAAATATCTTCAGCCTCACCAGGTGATTTATTACTGCCGTGAACCGCTGGTAGATCCTGCTCAAGCAAGTATTCACCAATATCTTTTAATAACACGCCGTAGGGGCTATCATCAGGCTGCTCTTCTTCAATAAAAGCAAGTACTTGAATGAGTTGCAGATCGGGTTCTGTGACAGGATATGCAGGGAGCGATTTGATACTTTCCATACCGTGGCTTACAGTCTTGTGCTCCTCCTCAGTGTCCTCATTGTAACCTTCAGGAACAACGTAGTACGGGTCAGCATCAGTGAACATGCAAGCGAGCATCCCTGCTATAGCAGTTATTTTTGATCCTGCCGAGATATTCACTCGAACAGTATCATCGGGATTACGGTTGCGAATCAAAGTTAGAATAGTTTCAAGAGAATCGTTTAGGTCAAATATGTCACATTTAATATCCTCTTGTATTCTAATACTCTGTTCGTCTAATGCAGATGTTATACGGTCTCGACACTTCTGTGCAGTTTCATCTGCCTCATTATGACTGACAAGAATGACAATATCAGCCTCTCGCTTAATAGCAGGACGATATACTCGTTCGTCTTCGAAACCTTGAGGGGCAATATGAACACGGCGTGGAATATAATCAGACATACTATCTGGGTAACTAGGCAACATTAAAATAGTGACTAGTTGAATGAGGTGCTAACGACGGATCGATATACGACCGATTGAATGAGAAATTAAATCGATTTGATCGATTAATTGTTTTCTATCAGATAAATACATCAAATCTAGAGAACCATCTTAGCCGATTAAATCGTTTTGATCTTGTAAGAAACTATATATTATAAGTGGCAACATCCCCTGTTGTACAGTAGGAGAAGCAACTAAACAATCTATATGAGAATGATGGAGAATTGGGGATTTGGCCGCTGTAACGGCCGTTTCCCATCCCCGCACCAGAAGCACGGGTTAGTTGAGTTGGCTCATTTCAGTCTTATATTCACTGACCTATATCTGCTTCGATTGTGGCGGGCGAAGTACACATATCAGACATATTGAAATATGACAAAGGCACAATTGAAGAGCGGTATTGAACAGCGAGCACAGACAAATCTACGGACTGCGATGGAACTTACAGATATTGTGGAGTTCCTTATCACGAATGGGTACACACCAGGCGGGGCGAAAATCAAGACGCCAAACCTGAAGAAACAATGTCCCGAAGCATCGTACCACCGCGTCGAGCGATTACATAACGAAATTGGGATGGTCCAAAAATTCAAACAGGGACCAAGTACCTACCTCATCCACGGCCAGAAAGGAATTGTCAACGGACAGGGCGTCTCCCAGATGGTATATGATGAACTCGGGAAAGTGGTCCAGCACGCAAAACAGGACCCAACTGTTCGAGCGGTCGTGGCGACCGCACGGAATGTCCCACACAGCCAAGCCCTGCAAGGACTAACAAACGGTGGGTTCGGTGAGCGACGTGAGCGTCTGGAGCGTATCGTCAACGCAATCCAAAATAATCCGAACGTTAGTCAGGGACCATACGTGAAAATCGTCTTCCGTACCCCTGCAAACCACTACCGAGCGACACCCTTGGCTGTCCAACTCTACCAATAAGAGGGGTTGTCCCTCATGATTGGTTATATTTGCAATAGTTCACCCATCGCATCTTGAAAACAAGTCGGTCCACAGTAAAACACGAAATCTCGGTCAGAATCACCGTGTGATGGGACACTGTGGACAACATAATCATCGGGTTCACCACCGTCGATCTCGATGAGATCTCCACAATGTTGGCAAAAACTATTGTTCGTTCCTTCTGTTGACAATTCTCCGCTATCTAATCTACCAGACAGTTCTTTTTCGATATGTTGAATTATTTCTTGACGGCCCATCGTAACCCTCGTCAAGTATACAAGGAAACCTAGTAACAAAAGTATCGACACACTGTCTGCGCGAATAGCCTGCTTGTCGAGTTTACCTGTCTGTCGTTAGTTCTAAAAATAGATCTCATAGTTGCGTCGACAGCTCGTTGAAAAACCTAATGATAGCCGAAATCCTGTATTTGATGATATGAACAAGGATTCGTTGGGAACAACCTGTTCAGCGTTGAGGTAATGCTTGACTCAAATTTTGTGTAATCGAGTTATACGATAAACCGATTGAGCCGATTTAGATTTACAGGATACTGCACGGAATCGACCGATGTCGATATATTATCCAGTGGCCGCACAAACTGATTACTGATTCAATACAAATACCGTGTAGCATCGGGTACTACATCATATAGATTAATGTACTGGCTCTTCAGCAGGTGCGAGCATGTCGTCAATTTGCAAGATGAGGATGTTGTTAGAGTCGTCTCTGGCATCTAAGGTCCCCGTGATTCGGAGTTTTGACAGCGGCGTCGGGCCGACGATTATCTCGTCGCCTTCGTGGAAATCGCGTACTGATCCCTGTAAGTGAATCTCGGCGCGGCAGAGTTCCGGATGGTGAACACTCGAAAGGTCAATGCTCTCAACGTTGGCATTGTCGACTAGTTCGTCGCTATGGACCAGCGGCACTGCGGCGGCTTCGTCCATCTGGTCGACATCCAGTGCCTCGTAGGCGTTGGTGGTCGGTTTATACCCGCCTTTCGGGCCGGGGACACCCTCAACCAACTGGAGGGCCTTTAGGCTCTGCATCTGGTTGCGGATCGTTCCAGGGTTGCGATTCACCTCCTCGGCGATCTGTTCGCCTTTAACAGTGTCTTCTACCTGACGGTGGAGGTTTGTGAGTGCGGTAAGTATTGACTTCTGACTCGGTGTGAGTTCAATTGACGACATAAATTATATGAATAATCGACCGTGTATAAACCCGATGATAAATAAATTCACCATACGGCAAATCGAGTTGTTATACGAACCAATCGTCTCAGTTGCAACGTCCTCAATTCGCCGGTGGATTCGAGAAGCCGCCGAGCAGTTGGCCGACGACGGTGAGAGTGATCGATGGCGATCCGTCTCTAGTCACGATCTCCGCCGTAGCTGGGCCACCTACCACATCGTCGAGCGGGGCGTCGACGTGCGTACCATGATGTCGATTGGCGGGTGGTCGGACTACTCGGCTATTGAGCCGTATCTCGGGGAAGCAACCGAAGCGAAAATTGGGAGAAGTATGGCTGGGAAGTCGTGAGTCGGTCAGGTGAATAGATTGCTTTACTTAGAGGATCAATGCAGCACGGCTTCACTTTCATTCCATATCCAATCTACTGAATTATCTGTGCTACGCGAGGTGCGCATTAACTAGATCGTGTCTATCAATATACTCAATATCT
>Ga0306908_1000741_pt1 | contig 11325 bp, 9 predicted proteins | sample AntRauTorcE11899_FD_190430 | JGI IMG/M metagenome (GOLD analysis project Ga0306908, IMG submission 190430) | Saline lake microbial communities from Rauer Islands, Antarctica - Metagenome Torckler E11 #899 (v2) (version 2) | ecosystem: Environmental > Aquatic > Non-marine Saline and Alkaline >... | reverse complement strand
CGGAGGGAGGGGCTCTCGGAAAGGGTGTGGCGTCTCTTGACAGCGGAAGCGCTAGGCTCGTCAGCCTGGGTGTCTTTGCCAGGACGTTCTTCGTTCTCTATCCGAGTCCTCTGCTTAGGCTGAGCCATCGAAGGGCGGTCTGCCTGTGTCTCTTGAAGAGAGGGTTGTCTCGGGCGGGTGGGGGGCGTGGAGGGTTTGTCCAGGGAAAGGGTGGGAGATGCTCTCACACACTCGGGAAAGAATGTGCGTGCTAACGAGCGGATGGCGGGTCCGAGCCGAGGGTTCCCTTACGAGAAGGTCAATAGGATCGCATGAGAGGGGGTTGTCTCGTTCGCAAAGCTTTCCGCGGACAGAAGGCGATCTCCGGGCGAGAAGGATAGCGGTCGGTGTCTGTTGATCCGCGGGTCTCTCCACGGACTTGTCTTGAGAAACTGTGTAGGTTCGTCTCACTTATTCGAGAAAAGGTGTGAGTGCAAACAAGTGAATGAGGGCTCGGAGTCCAAGAGTCGTTAACGGAAAGGTCGGGAGGGAGTTGCGATGGGAGGTTGCCTTCCTTGCAAGGCTTTCCACGAACAGAAGATGATCTCCTGACCCACGGACGTTCGGGGGATTCCGATGGGGAGAAGGGGGTAAGTTCGGGTAGCTCAGTTGGTAGAGCGCCGGTTTGAAGCACCGGAGGGCAACAGTTCAACCCTGTTCCCGGACAGAGGGATGCTCGGCGGTGGGACGGGAGGAAAGGGAGCGGAGGGAAGAAGAGAGAGCCGGTCTTCATAAGAGGGCACGGGGAGATTCGACACGCGGATGGCGGACGAGAAACGACCGAGGAGGGTGAGGAAGGTCACGGGTGTGGCAGCAGAGAAGGGGGCGGCGGACCGTAGGGCGAACGAGTGGTCGGTGTGGGCGCGAAGGCTCTCGCTGAGCAGGGTGGGACGACCCGAGCCGACGGGGGGACGGAAAAGAAGGAGCCAACGCGCGTACCGGCGTCGACGACACCGGTTCACCCTCAAGCGTTCGCCTCATGTGTATGGTCCGCATCAGGACAACCTGGAGCGGGTCGAGTGGGCCAGGCAAGGACGTCTTGGTAGGAAGGGGGCCGGCGTCTCCCCCGGAAAGAGGTCCGCCGTTCGAAAGCGAAGGGTTCGGGCAAGGGTGGAGCTCCACCGAAGGCGGCCGGAACTGGACAGGGGGTGGTCATGGTCAAGGCGACCCACGGCTAGGGGAGAGGGCGGGGGAAGGGGATTTTCCGAAAAGGGGAGAGAAGGAGAAGAGACGCTTTCCTAGGAAAGCGGAGGTAGAGAAATAATAAAACAGTAGTAATGATCACTCAGAAGCATCCATTCCACCTAGTGGATCCAAGTCCGTGGCCGCTTAGGGCGTCGACGGCTGCCTTTAGGCAAACAACAGGGGGTGTCATGTATAGGCACGGCTTTAACGGAGGAGGCCTGTTCAGGACCCTTGGTCTGGTTAGGCTCCTGGTAACCAGGTACGTCTGGTTCCGGGATATCGTTCGAGAAGGTACGTACGAGGGGCAGCATACGACCGTCGTCCAACTAGGACTTCGGTTTGGGAGGATCCTCTTTATCGTCTCTGAGGTGATGTTTTTCGTAGCTTTTTTTTGGTCTTTCTTTTGGTCGGCCCTGGCTCCTACTCCGGAGATTGGTTCGGTGTGGCCGCCGAAGGGTATCGAGACCCTTTCCGCATGGGAAATTCCTTTCCTGAACACGCTGATTCTCCTAACTTCAGGGGCTTCGGCTACTTGGGCGCACCATGCGAGGATTGCTGGGGATCGAGAGAGTGCGCTGCAAGGGCTTAGGGTGACCATTGGGCTGGCAATCACATTCACTGGATTCCAGGTTTACGAGTATCTTCATGCAAACTTCACGATTGCAGATTCCGTATATGGATCTACTTTCTACAGGGCGACTGGGTTTCACGGATTTCATGTCTTCATCGGAACGTGCTTCCTCTCTGTTTGTCTGGGTCGGCTGAGGGCTTACCATAGGACAAAAAGTCACCACTTTGGATTTGAGGCAGCGGCTTGGTACTGGCATTTCGTGGACGTAGTATGGCTGTTCCTGTTTGTAACGGTGTACTACTGGGGAGCCTGATAACGGGGTGTGAGGAGAAGTTCTCCGTAGAGGTTTTGGGAAAAGAATATGGGAGGGAGTGTACCGTGTCGGGTACAAGAGAAGCCGGCGGATGCCGGCTACGTAGAAAAGCAAAGGAGTCAATGCAATCGCCACTAGAGCAGTTCGAAATCAGGCCGCTGATCCCCCTACGAAGGGGCAGCTTCGACCTATCATTCACCAACTCGTCCCTTAGGAGGGTACTGACCGTCGTCTTCCTGAGGGTGTTCGTCCAGCTGCTTGCAGCGGACGGAGGCGGTCGCCTGGTGCCGAGCCGATGGCAGACCGTGGGAGAGTCGCTTTACGGGGTGGTGGGAGCGAGGACGCAACCGAGGGGGGTTCGGGGGCAAGGATATTTCCCCTTTCTCTTCACCCTCTTCACCTTTATCCTAAGGTCAAACCTGCTAGGGCTGGTCCCGTATAGCTTCACCGTAGCTACCCATCTGATTGTCACCCTTGCGCTGGCAACGATCGTCTGGGTTGGGAAGCTTCTCGTGGGTCTACGGCTCCACGGGATTCGGCTTGTGGGGAGGTTCCTTCCCGGAGGAGCGCCTCTGGCGAGGGCTCTGAGGCTGGTTCCCATCGAGATCGTAGGATTCCTGATTACCGTAGTATCGCTTTCGGTTCGTCTCTTCGCCAACAGGAGGGCGGGTCACGTTCTCCTGAAGGTGAGGGGAGGCTTTGCCTGGACCAGGAGGGTGGCAGGAGGTGTGGTCTTCCTTGGTCATTTCCTTCCGCTCAGGGTGCTCTTTAGGCTGAGGGGCCTGGAAACCGGAGTGGCAAGGGTGCAGGCCTACGTGTTCTGCCTTCTCTCGTCGAGGTACATCAACGATAGGCTCGAAGGTGGTCACTGATGGGTAAGGAGGATCTGTGTAGGCAGAGAAGAAGTAGGGATCGGAAACGGGCGAGATTCGACATGTGGAAACGGAAAGTACGTGGCGGTATGAACCCAGGTGGGAGGCTTCGTTGGAGGAGCCTTGGTCTGGGCAGGCTGGGTGTGAGGAGTGTCCTTGCGGATCCGGCAAGGGCCACCAGGAGTCCGGAGGTTTCGGCTCTGGGGAGCGAGAGTTCCCTGGCCAAAAGGTTTCCCGGGAGACCGGAGAGCGGAAGTCCTTTTCCCAGTGGGGGCGATCTGCCCGAGGGGTCGGCTAGTTGGGGCCAGCACCTCGTGGCGGTCCTCTTCGGAGGTCTCGCGGGAGGTACGGTGGGAGGCCTGAGGGGTGTCCTTATCAGCTGGGTCCTAGGTTTCCTGTAGAAAGAAGTCGGTAGCGAGGGGAGAAGATGAGGGGAGTTCCCCGTAGCTCAGCGGACAGAGCGTTCGGCTGTTAACCGAAAAGTCGTTGGTTCAATTCCAACCGAGGAAGGGGGAGGAGAAGAAAGAGGCTATGAGAAGAGAGGGTGAATGGTTAGGCAAGCATATCATCGAAGGACAGTATTCTATCAGAGTTCCCAGAAGAGCGAGGGGAAAGAGGTTTCACTGTTCGGGGTTTGTCGGGAGTGGGGGAGCCCGTATCGGGTTCTCAGGACGTCGGCGAAGGTCTCTTGCGGGATGTCGAAACCGGTGGGCCACGTCCATGTCCTGACACGAGAGGTTAAGCTGGTTCAGGTGTCGGGGTCAACCGGAACGTTCCAGAGCCTTACGGGACGAAGGAAATTTCGGGTTCTCACTACGTCTAGCAAGGCTTCGGCCGAGAAGCCGAAAGCGGTGGGACAGGTTCGGGTGGTTACGAAGCGAGAGGTCTGGAGGGCTCATAACGAGGTAGACGGGGATCCCGCTCGACTTCCGCAATATACCCGTTGTCACGAGCGGGATGTCCGAAACCAGGCGTATTGGTCTACTGCAAAACGGCTTACGGTTCGTTCCACTAGAGAACGAGAAGAAGGACAGTCGTTCGTTACGACGGATTCGTGGGAAAAGAGGCGAGTAGAGAGGTTCAAAGAAAGGGTTTACCTGGAGGACCTTTACCGTGATGTAGTTGCCTGGGAGGGTCATTCAATTAGGGAAGAGAGGTGGTGGGGGTTCCACCCGGACAGCCACATGGCGAGGGTATCCTATCTTGATGCAAGGCGGGAGCAAGGATGGGGAAAGGGGAGCCAAGGCAAGGGCAACCTTGAGGTCCGTCTTAGCCTCACAACGATTCTGCGGGCACTTGTCCTGAGCGACTCCGACCTCTTCACAAGGGTTGCTCTTCGTCCCCTGGGGCGGCAAAGGGGGCCTTCAAGTTATAAGACGAGGCTTGGAGCCTGTGGGTTTGACGTGAGTAAGCTTCACTCCGTTTCTCGCAGGAAAGAGGGGGGTGTATCTCAGAGGGCCCACCTGGTGGTGGGTGGGAGGCCTGAAGAAAGGGGGACCTCAACCCTAGGGTGGTGGAAGCACCTAGGCCTCGCTGAGCGGGAGTGGCTTTTTCAAGTGATTCTTCCGCAGAGGAGGAGATTTGAAGAGGAAGCTGTCAACAGCTTCCTGAAATCAACGGGTTGTACGAAAGAGGCGAGGTGGGCGGATCCGGCGCTGAGGGTTGAGGCTCTGGAGAGACGGGTACACGTAGCAAACGGAGATTCTACGGATCAAAGGGTTAGGCTGTGTGTTCTCTGGAAAGCTCACTGTCGTGTAGCAAGAGGGTGGGATGTTGACACAAGCCTCCTTACAGGACGGTACCGAGGTCTCTCCCGGTCTACCCGCAGGTTTGCTCGCTATTTTGGAATTCAATGGGTGCTTACGGTTCTTGAGCAAGGCCTGGAAGGTTCAAAGAAAGATGCCGAGCTGGATGTTGCAATTGCGTACCTTAGGGTTCGGCCGCTGGTGGGTCTGAAGTCTCACAGCAATGTGTACGATGCAGATAGAGGGACCTTCCTCAAGAGAGCATTCGAGGGGAGGTCGTGGGAAGAGAAACGCGAGTTCGCCTATCTTCGTACCCGAGACAGAGATGTGTCTTTCCTCTTTGCACAGAGGAGTCGGTCGCAGCGTGCCTGGGTAGCCCGGGAGCTCCTTACGAATCCTAGGGGAAGGTCATCTCTCTTTTCAACGATCAAAGCTCGGGGCCTGGAAGGTTCCAAGACTTTTGTACTAAGCGATCACGTCGTGGCTAAACTTCGAGAAGACTTCTTCCAGTTCGGCGAAGCTGTTGTCGAGGGTCGTCTCACAACAGACGTTACGTGGACAGAAGCCAAGGAGGAGCAGGCACGAGAAGGGGGTTCCTACCGAAGGGCTCTTGTGTATGCGAAGCAGAGGGGGGTGCTCAGTAGACGATGGGTACTTCGTGGTAGAACGGGAGAGTATGACCCTGCCCGGCAAGCTCTTATCGGAGCGGATGGACTTCCCCATCTGGCCGGAAAATCAAGAGCTCGGTATTCTCCGGGGGCTTCCTCCTCCTCCTCTTCTTGTCCTCCCGGATGGCCTGCGTACTGGCAAGTCGAGGGGGCCCTTACGATTGCCCCGACCTATACACGTAAGCGAGAGGACATTTCTTGGGCCCTGGAAAAGAGGAAGCAAGGCTTCGTGTACATCCCAAAGCGGAAGCCAGCCACCCAAGAGGGGAAATGTCTGAGGAAAGAACCTTCGTATACAATTCCTGCAAACCGATGGGAGGTGAGCTCGGTTTACTTCCAAGTTCTTGGGAGAGCCGATACGTTCTACACGAGCACCGTAAGTCAGAGGATTTGGGGGGTGTCTCACAGATACCGGCGTGGCAGGAGGGCAGGGCATGCCTGGCTTGCGTTTGAATCGACTCGGAAGTTTGGGGATTCGGAGCAAGATAATCTTCTTGTGCTTACCCATGGTAGGACACATCGGCTCCTTTATCTTGCGCCTTGGGATGTGAGGGCGAGGCCGGCTTGGCTTTTTGGTTCCCGAAGGAGCTCCAAGGATGCGAAACTCCTGCTGGGGAAAGTTGGGTATGACGTGGGGATCTCACACTCTCAAGTTGACCTGCCACCACACCTCATTGCTTACCTGGTAGACTACCGCCCTCGCCGAAGGGGGGGGACGCGGAAGGATGGGTGCGGGAGTGCCGTGCGGAAGACTATGCTCTTCTGCAGAGAGCGGCTCAGCAGGTGAAGGACGCCTTTCCCAAGGCGAGGGGGACGTACTCCGTGGCAGAGCTGAAAGAAGTCCCTTCGCGAAGGGGTCGTGCTCTGGAGAAAGCTTCCCGGAACGGTGATCAACTTCTTCCTCTTTTCGAGCTAGGTCTTCGGCTGGAAGGTGAGCGTCGGGGCCTGGATAAGGAGACGCTCGATGGTGCAAGGGAAACCTTTCGTAACGAATCCACGAACTGGACGTGGGGGTATCGGTATCTTGGGCTGCGAGTCTCTCTTGATCTCCTTATTCGAGCAAGTAAGACGAATCTCTCTTCTCATACCAGGAGTGTCTTCCTTCACGAGCATACGTTCGAGGGACTCCGTGACGAAGTTCCCGAGCTGTACGACCCTGTTCGCGAACAGGAGAATCGCGCCAAGTATGCGGAAAGGGCGGCACCACTCCGACGGGTCTACTGGTTTCTTGTTCATGAAGACCCGGACAAGGCGGGTATCTTTCTGAGTTGGTCGCATGACGCACGGAAGCGTTTCCTGAAGCTAACCCTGAATTCTCCGCAACAGGAGGAAGCTTTCTGGAAACAGCTCAAGGCAAACGGTTCTGTGGAAGACCTCCTGAAAGTCCGTGTTTCTGACAAGGAAAGGTGGGATCTCGCGAAGGGTTGGGAGAGTTGTGCGAAGCGAGTTTCAGCTGCGAGTAAACTGGTTTCCCTCGCCCGGGGGGTTGTTCGGCAACGCTGTAATCGAAGGGGGGGAAGTCGAAAAGGGGCAAGGCTAGAGTTTAGGGAACCTCGCCGGAGCAGCCGTTGGTACTTTACGCGGAAGGGGAAAATCGCTCCGGAGTTTCTCCACAGGGTGGACCCGGTGACAGGTGTGCCGGTATGGGAAGGGGCTGCCAAGGCGGTGTCTCGCTACCGAGCTAGCCAAAAAGTTGCACGAGACAAGTTTTATGGAAAAGCAGAAGCTACTTTGGTCCCCGGGAAACCTGACGGGAGGCTTTCGAAACAGAAAAAACAGCAAAAAAATTCTTAGAGAAAGTGGGTCCCTGGAAGGGGCTGCGGAAGCTGTGTCACGTTTTTAAGTGAAGCAATGCGCCTATACCCAAGGGCATTGGGCAAGCCGAAAGGCTGCCAGGGCCTCGAAGGGGACAAAGGTGGGGGGAAAGGAGAAAAGGTAGATTACAAAAGAGGAAAGATGACGCAAGAAATCAGGAGGAAAGGACTGGGAGGGCTGAGGGTAAGGAGGGGGAGGAAGGGCGCAAGGTCGCCGGTACGTAGGGATGCGGCGTCGGGATGGCAGCTGGGGTTCCAGGATCCGGCCACGCCGATTGCGGAAGGGATCATCCACTTCCACCACGATCTGAGGGTGATCAGGCTGGGCGTGGTCGTCTTCGTCGGATGGAGGAGGTACCGTATCAGGGACCAGTTCCGGGCGTCACGAGGGCACGAGCCCACGGCGGTGGTGCACGGGACGACGATTGAGGTGGTGTGGACGAGGGTTCCGGCCAGGATTCTCGTGAGGATCGCCATCCCTTCGTTTGCTCTTCTGTACGCGGTGGACGAAGTGATCGATCCAGCGCTGACCGTCAAGGTCGTGGGACACCAGTGGTATTGGACGTACGAGTACTCGGATTACACGGATGAGGAGGGAGAATCTGTGGAGTTCGACTCCTACCTTGTTCCGGATGAGGATCTGGATGAGGGGAACTTCCGGCTCCTGGAGGTGGACAACCGGAGGGTCCTTCCGGTGGACACGCACGTGCGACTGATCGTGACGGCGGCGGATGTTCTCCACTCGTGGACGGTTCCTGCCTTCGGGGTGAAGAGGGACGCGTGCCCGGGTCGGCTGAACCAGGCGTCGGTTTTCGTGAAGCGGATTGGGACCTACTACGGTCAGTGCTCGGAGATCTGCGGGGTAAACCACGGGTTTAGGCCAATTGCGGTGGACGTGGTGAGCCTTGAGGACTTCGTGACCTGGGTGGGTCAGAAGCTTGAGGACGCCTGAGGGGAGGCTAGCTCAATTCGGTAGAGCGTCAGCTTCCAAAGCTGAGTGTTACGGGTTCAAGTCCTGTGCCTTTCGGGTAGGAAGCGAAGGAGGGTCGGAGGAGACCGGGACAGGGGGGAAGGAGAGGGAAGGATGGGAACGAGAGAATAAGGAAGGCAGAAGGCACGCGGGAGAGACCCCTTGGGGAGACGGCCCGTGTGAAGGGGAGCTCGAAGCCTTGGGTTTCGGGACAGCCTCTTGTCTCCCGAGGGGGTCGTGGCAGGGAAGAGGCTTTCCTCCTCGTTCCGGATCATCGGTAGAACATAAGCGAACGAAACATGACGTACGGATCTTCAGTAGGATACAGCTGGGCCTCACGTTGGCTCTTCTCAACAAATCACAAGGACATTGGAACGCTTTACAGGATTCTGGGAGCGTTCTCAGGGGTAGTGGGTACGGTGCTTTCCGTGGTAAGGCGGAGGGAGCTTTCGTCTCCGGGGGTGCAAGTGCTGGCGGGGAATCACCACCTGTACAACGTCCTCGTAACGGCTCACGCCTTTATCAGGATTTTCTTCTTCGTCAGGCCTTTCCTGATTGGTGGGTTTGGGAATTGGTTCGTCCCTCTCAGGCTTGGGGCTCCGGACAGGGCGTTTCCTCGGCTGAACAACATCAGCTTCTGGCTGCTTCCTCCGGCGCTTCTTCTTCTCGTCTCGTCTTCTCTGGTGGAAGCGGGTGCGGGGACGGGGTGGACGGTGTACCCACCGCTCTCGTCTGTGGAGGCCCACTCGGGTCCTTCCGTGGACCTGGCGATCTTTAGTCTTCACCTGGCCGGGGCGTCTTCGATCCTGGGAGCGGTGAACTTCATCACCACCATTCTCAACAGGCGGGCTCCGGGGAGGACGAGGCATCGGCTTCCGCTCTTCTGCTGGAGTGTCCTGATTACCGCGGTCCTCCTTCTGCTTTCGCTTCCTGTGCTCGCAGGAGCGATTACCAGGCTGCTGACCGATCGAAACTTTAACACGGCCTTCTTCGACCCGGCGGGCGGAGGGGATCCTATCCTGTACCAGCACCTATTCTGGTTCTTCGGTCACCCCGAGGTGTACATTCTGATCCTTCCAGGGTTTGGGATCGTGTCGCAGATCGTGTCAACCTTCTCCCGGAAGCCTACCTTCGGGTACCTGGGGAGGGTGTACGCGAGGCTCTCGATTGGTGTGCTCGGCTTCATCGTGTGGGCGCACCACAGGTATACGGTGGGAAGGGACTGTGATACTCGGGCCTACTTCACGGCTGCGACGAGGATCATTGCGGTTCCTACGGGGATCAAGGTCTTCTCGTGGCTGGCAACGAGGTGGGGAGGCTCGATTCACTTCCACACCCCGAGGCTCTTTGTCCAAGGGTTCCTGGTGCTCTTTACGATTGGAGGCGTGACCGGTGTGGCCTGCTCCAACAGGGGGCTGGACATTGCGCTCCATGACACCTACTACGTGGTGGGACACTTCCACTACGTGCTCAGCAGGGGAGCCGTCTTTGCCGTCTTTGCGGGATTCTACTACTGGTTCCCGAAGAGGACGGGACTCAGGTACTCGGAAGCCAGGGGGGTGATTCACTTCTGGACCAGGTTCTTCGGGGTGAACCTCACCTTCTTCCCGAGGCACTTCCTGGGACTGGCGGGGAGGCCTCGCCGAATTCCGGACTACCCGGATGCCTTTGCGGATTGGAACTGGGTGGTGTCAATTGGGTCAACGATCTCGGCCTTCTCGGCGCTCTTCTTCCTTTACGTGATCTACGCAGCCCTTGTCGAAGGAACTCCTGTGGGACGAAACCCCTGGAACTTCGCGGTAAGGGATCACAAAGCGCAGGCAAAGTCGGTTGCTTGATCGAGAAAGTCGGAGGCGGTTAACTCAGTGGTGAGAGTGCGGCCTTGATAAGGCCGAAGTCGCTGGTTCAAGTCCAGTGCTGCCTAGCCCTTCGGTCCTGCGTTCCGTGCGGTTCCGCCCCCGGGGAACCGGTTCGGTGTCAAGTGACGTCTTGGTAGGAGAGAGAGGAAGGAGACGGGTCGCGTAGCTCAGTTGGTAGAGCGCTTCGTTTACACCGAAGTGGTCGTAGGTTCGACCCCTACTGTGGCCAGAGGGACGGGAGAAGAGAGGAACAAGAGATCCGGGAGGGACGGCAGACCGGGGTTCGCCCGGGAGGAAGGGAACGGTAGGGGGAAAGGATGCCGCTTCGGGAAGAAAGAGACGTACGAAAGGACAATGCAAGCCAAACCGAGGAAGAGGGAAGCAGAGGGGCAGGAGTGGGTGGAAAGGAGGTGCCCGGGGGTCCGTGTGAGGCGAGAGGAAGGGAAGCCGGGACAAAGGTCGAGGACGCTTCCGAAAGAGATCCTTAAGCCGGTGGTGCGGAGGCTTCGGGACCACACAGGAAGGCAGTACCGAGTGCTCACGGAAAGGACCAGGGTGGATTACCTGGGGGCGGGGGTGGGAAGCGGGGGTCGGTTCCAGCTGGTAAGGCAGAGGCGGTCTCTTCGGTGGGAGCACCGGAGGTGCCTCAAGGTGAGGGTGGGGGAGGCCGAGGAGCTTCCGAGTCTGACCGAGAGGTTTCCGGTCGCGAATTGGTACGAGCGAGAGATCTACGACAGGTTTGGGGTCTCTTTTGCGGGGCATCCGGACAGGCGGCGGATTCTCACGGATTACGGGTTTGAAGGCCATCCCAGGCGGAAAGACTTTCCTCTGACAGGGTTTACCGAGGTGCGGTACGACGAAAGGGAGAAGCGGGTGGTCTCTGAGCCGCTGGAGCTAGCCCAAGAGAGGCGGTTCTTCAGCTTTGGTCGGCCGTGGGCCGAGGGCGGAGCTCCGCGGGTTCTCCGTGGGGAGACCCCGTCTCGCGGAGGGTCGGGGGAGTCGTCAGGGTGAGCGGGGGCTTGTGAGAAAGGGTGACAGGGCGGGAATCGATGGGCGTGCGTGGGGGTGGTGTGTACGTAAGGGTACCCCCTTGGTGTGTCCGCGATAACGGGTCACTCTTTGAGAAATTGGCGAGGGGGTCTCGGGGGTGTCTCCGGGTCTCTTCCCCTCAAATTCCCCTTCCCGGTCTTGATATCGGTCCGATTTTTGTCCGATTTTTGTGATCCGAGACCTGGGAAGGAGTCTCTGGGAAATCACGGCAACAATCTTTTGTAGAAAGGCCGGGGAGG
>Ga0306908_1000740_pt1 | contig 11338 bp, 7 predicted proteins | sample AntRauTorcE11899_FD_190430 | JGI IMG/M metagenome (GOLD analysis project Ga0306908, IMG submission 190430) | Saline lake microbial communities from Rauer Islands, Antarctica - Metagenome Torckler E11 #899 (v2) (version 2) | ecosystem: Environmental > Aquatic > Non-marine Saline and Alkaline >... | reverse complement strand
GATGTCGATATAGCCATGCGTCAAATCACAGGTCCAGACCCGCGCGGTGCCGCCGCCGAGGCCGAGATCCACATGGATCACGATCTCGTCGTTCTTCATGTAGGCGGCGGCGCGGGCCTCGTCATGATCGGGACTGACAAAGCCGTCGCGGGCGACCTGAAGATCGCCGAACCAGATCGCCAGCAGATCGCGATCGGCGCGCGCCCCCGATTTGCCCACGGCCATGACGACACGCCCCCAGTTGGGATCCTCGCCCGCCACCGCCGTCTTGACCAGCGGCGAGTTGGCGATGGCCTTGGCATGCCTGTGCGCCTCGGCATCGGAGGCCGCACCGGTCACGGAAATCTCGATGAATTTTGTGGCGCCCTCGCCGTCGCGCACGACCTGATGCGCGAGATCGCGCATGACCCGCCACAGGCCTTCCATGAAGCTGACATTGTTTTCGGTCACCCGGATCCCCGACGCCCCGGTCGCCGCCACCAGAAGCGTGTCGGAGGTCGAGGTGTCGCTGTCGACGGTGATGCAGTTGAAGGTCGTGCGATTGAGCGCGCTGACGGTGTCCTGCAAGACCTGCTGATCGATCGCCGCGTCGGTGAAGATATAGACTAGCATGGTGGACATGTCTGGCGCGATCATCCCCGAGCCCTTGGCGATGCCGGCGATATGCACGAGCTGTGCGTCTATCATCACCGTGGTGCCGGCCCCCTTCGGATAGGTGTCGGTCGTGCCGATCGCCTCCGCGGCCGCTTTGATGCCGTGCTGCGACAGCCCCGCGCGCAGATCCTCGAGGCAGCCGGTGATGCGCTCATGCGCAAGCGGCTCGCCGATCACGCCGGTCGAGGACGAAAACACCCGCGCCTGCGCGACCCCGAGCGAATCTGCCACAGCCGCCGTTACCGCCTCGACCGATTCGGTGCCGCGCCGCCCGGTGAAGGCATTGGCATTGCCCGAATTCACGAGGATCGCGGCCCCGCCTTCGGGCGCGCCGCCGATCTTGGCCTGACAATCCAGCACCGCGGCGGAGCGCGTCGTGGACCGGGTGAACACGCCGGCCATCGCCGTGCCCGGTGCCAGATGCACCAGCAGCACATCGTCGCGGCCTGCATAGCGTACACCCGCCGCCGCGGTGGCGAACCGCACCCCGGCGATCTCGGGCAGGTCGGGAAAGGCCGCCGGGGCAAGCGGCGACCGTGCGAGGGTGTGACCCATGGCTCAGTTCTCCAACAAATCGAACCGGTTGATCAGCGCGGCGTCGACATCCGCACTGCCCTCGCGTGACACGGCGGTCTCGCTTGCCAGCTCGGCGACGTGATCGTCAAAGGCCTGTTGGCGCAGCTCCGAGACCAGCTGGCCGCGCACATCCCCAAGCGGCGGGCGTTCCTTGACGCGTATCTCGCGCAGCTCGATCACGTGCCAGCCGAATTGCGTTTTCAGCGGCGCGGAGATCCCGCCTTCGCCAAGTGCTGCCACCGCGTCGAAAAACTCGGGCACCATGACACCCTCGCCGAACCAGCCCAGATCGCCCCCGGACGGGCCCGAGGGGCCGATCGACCGCTCTTGCGCCAAGGCGGCGAAATTGGCGCCGCCCTCGATCTCGTCGATGATCGCCTGTGCCGCGTCCTCGGTTTCCACGAGGATATGCGCGGCCCTGTATTCGGTGCCGCTATCGGCCTCGGCATAGCGCGCGTCGTAAAGCGCGCGCACCGCCTCGTCGGTGATCGAGGCATCGAGAACCTGTCTTGTCACCTCCGCCGCGCGGACCGCGCGGCGCTCGTTTTCAAGCCGCAACCGGGCGTCGCGCGACAGGGGGCCGTCCTGCGCCTGCATCAGAAGGGTCTGCCGCACCAGTTGATCCAGCACCGCCGCGAACAGCGCGTCGTCGGGCACCTGATCATATTCCTCGGGCAGGCCGCTGCGCAGCACGAGCATGTGCCCCAGCGTGATTTCGGTCTCGCCGACCGTGGCGACCACGGTATCCGCGGATGCGGCGTCCTGGGCCCTGACAGGCGCCCCGAGCGCGAGCCCGGCGCAAAGAGCGGTGGATGCGAGAAAACGGCACAGCATGAGATTGGTCCCCCGGGAATGATAGGTTGTCCGACATGGGCGTCGGTGTCGTGGCGCGCGACGTTGACACTGTTCGGGCGGCCCCTTACATCGCCAGATAATCTACAAGCGTGCCGCCAATTCGCGTCCGTTCTAGGGCGGGCGGGCAAGCGGGGCAAGCGATTGCCTGTCACGGACAGTCGAAACACCGGAACGGATGGAACATGTTGGGTATTGGATCGGTCGCGCGAAAGATTTTCGGCACCCCGAACGACCGCAAGATCAAGGCGACGCGCCCGCTGGTCGAAAAGATCAATGCGCTCGAGCCAGAGTTCCAGGCATTGAGCGACGAAGAGCTGATCGCGAAAACCGACGGCTTCAGAACCCGCATCGCCGAAGGTGAAAGCCTTGATGCGCTGCTGCCCGAGGCCTTTGCCAATTGCCGCGAGGCCGCGCGCCGCGCGCTTGGCCTGCGGGCCTTCGACGTGCAGCTCATGGGCGGGATCTTCCTGCATCAAGGCAATATCGCGGAAATGAAGACCGGCGAGGGCAAGACGCTGGTCGCCACCTTCCCCTGTTATCTCAATGCGCTGTCGGGCAAGGGCGTGCATGTCGTCACCGTCAACGACTATCTGGCAAAGCGCGACGCGGACTGGATGGGCAAGGTCTATGCCGCCCTTGGCATGACCACCGGTGTCGTCTATCCGCAACAGCCCGAGGCCGAGAAGAAGACCGCCTATGCCGCCGACGTGACCTACGCGACCAATAACGAGCTTGGCTTCGACTACCTGCGCGACAACATGAAATCCTCGCTCGAGGAGATGAACCAGCGCGGGCACAATTTCGCCGTGGTCGACGAGGTGGACAGCATCCTGATCGACGAGGCACGCACGCCGCTGATCATTTCCGGCCCCAGCCAGGACCGCAGCGACCTTTACAAGACCATCGACGCGCTGATCCCCGAACTGACCGCCGAGCATTACTCCATCGACGAAAAGACCCGCAACGTCACCTTCACCGACGAGGGCAACGAGTTTCTCGAGGAACTGCTTTTGTCGCGCGGCATCCTGCCCGAGGGTCAGTCGCTCTATGATCCCGAAAGCACGACCATCGTGCACCATGTCAATCAGGGTCTGCGCGCGCACAAGCTGTTCACCAAGGACAAGGACTATATGGTCCGCGACGCCGAGGTGGTGCTGGTCGACGAATTCACCGGCCGCATGATGACCGGGCGCCGGCTGTCGGACGGCCTGCATCAGGCGATCGAGGCCAAGGAAGATTGCAAGATCCAGCCCGAGAACGTGACACTCGCGCAGGTCACGTTCCAGAACTACTTCCGCCTTTACGACAAGCTTTCGGGTATGACCGGCACCGCCTCGACCGAGGCCGACGAATTCATGGAGATCTACGGGCTCGGCGTGGTCGAGGTGCCGACCAACCAGCCGATCGCGCGTGCCGATCAGGACGATGCCGTCTATCGCAGCACGCAGGAAAAATACGACGCCATTGTCACGGAGATCCGCGAGGCGCATGAAAGAAGCCAGCCGATCCTTGTCGGCACCACCTCGATCGAAAAGTCCGAAAGCCTGAGCGCGGCGCTGACCAAGGCCAAGATCCCGCATAACGTGCTCAACGCCCGCCAGCACGAGAAAGAGGCGCAGATCATCGCCGATGCGGGCAATCTCGGGGCCGTGACGATCGCCACGAACATGGCGGGCCGTGGCACCGACATCAAGCTTGGCGGCAACGTCGACTTCAAGGTCATGGAGGCCATCGACGCCGATCCCGAGGGCGACCCGCAGGAGATCCGCGCGCGGATCGAGGCCGGGCACGCCGATGAAGAAAAGGCGGTGATCGCGGCAGGCGGGTTGTTCGTGCTGGCCACGGAACGCCATGAAAGCCGCCGCATCGACAATCAGCTGCGCGGCCGGTCGGGGCGGCAGGGCGACCCCGGACGTTCGGCATTCTTCCTCAGCCTCGACGACGATCTGATGCGCATCTTCGGATCGGAACGGCTCGAAAAGGTGCTGGGCACCCTCGGTATGAAAGAGGGTGAGGCGATCGTTCATCCGTGGGTCAACAAGTCGCTCGAACGCGCCCAGGCCAAGGTCGAGGGGCGCAACTTCGACATCCGCAAGCAGTTGTTGAAATTCGACGACGTGATGAACGAACAGCGCAAGGTGATCTTCAAGCAGCGGCTCGACATCATGAAGGCCGAGGATCTCAGCGAGATCATCGGCGAAATGCGCGCCGAAGTGATCACCGATCTGGTCGACCAATACATGCCGCCGAAAACCTATGCGGACCAATGGGATACCGAAGGTCTGCACGCCGCCGTGCAGGAACAGCTCAGCATGGATCTGCCGGTGATCGACTGGGCCGATGAAGAGGGTGTCGATGACGAGGACATCATCGAACGGCTCGACAAGGCCGCCGACGAGATGATGGCCGCCAAGGCGGCGCAGTTCGGCTCCGACAACATGCGCATGATCGAGAAACAGGTGCTGTTGCAGACGATCGACGGCAAATGGCGCGAGCATCTTCTGACGCTGGAACATCTGCGCAGCGTCGTGGGCTTTCGCGGCTACGCGCAGCGCGATCCGCTGAACGAATACAAGACCGAGGCGTTCCAGCTGTTCCAGACCATGCTCGACAGTCTGCGCATGGACGTGACCAAGAAGCTGTCGCAGATCCGTCCGATGAACGAGCAGGAGCAGCAAAAGCTCATGCAGGAGCTTGACCAGCAACGCGCCCAGATGGAAGCGGCGGCGAAACCCGACGCGGCACCCGCCGTGTCGGAAAACGCCGTGCCGGGCTTTGTCGAAGACGACCCGTCGACATGGGGCAATCCGGGCCGGAACGTCGTCTGCCCCTGCGGATCTGGCAAGAAATTCAAGCACTGCCATGGCAGGTTCGGCTGAGCCCGTCACGTACGACAAGGAACGTCGACGCCACCGGCGTTACAGATAGCCCTCTGCGCGAAAGCTGACTTCGGCGGACCGGCCGATCACGACATGATCGTGCACCGCGATGCCAAGCGCATCGGCGGCCCGCTGCACCTGCCCGGTCATGTCGATATCCGCCGCCGACGGCGTCGGATCGCCGGAGGGGTGGTTGTGGACAAGGATCAGCGCGCTCGCGTTGAGATGCAGCGCGCGTTTGACGATCTCGCGCGGGTAGACCGGCACATGATCGACGGTGCCGCGGGCCTGTTCTTCGTCGGCGATGAGGGTATTCTTGCGATCCAGATAGAAGACACGGAACTGCTCGACCTCGCGATGCGCCATGGTCGCGCGACAATAGTCCAGAAGCGCCGCCCAGGATGAGATGACCTGCCGCTGCATCACGCGGGCGCGTGTGAGGCGGTGCGCGGCAGCCTCGACAATCCGCAGCTCGGTCACCACCGCTGCGCCCACGCCCGCCACTTCCTGTAGCTGGTCGGGAGGGGCCGACAGGACAGAGGCGAAATCGCCGAATCGATCCAGAAGCGCGCGGGCCAGCGGTTTGACATCGCGCCGCGGGATCGCCCGGAACAGCACAAGCTCGAGCATTTCGTAGTCGGGAACCGCCTGCGCGCCGCCTTCCAGAAAACGGGTGCGCAGCCTTTGCCGGTGATCGCGGATATAGGATGGTTGCGGCGCTGACGACAGCACTGGCGTCGCCTCGTCGGCATCGAATAGCGGTAGCGGCCGCTCGGAAAAGGCTGGGGCATCTGACATGCCCCGACACTGACCGAATCGCGTTAGAGAAAGGTTAACGCCTGACGGCGTCAGCTTTTCATCGCGTCCCAGAAATCCTTGACAGACGAGAAGAAGCTTTTGCTTTCGGGATTGTTATCCTCGCTCATCGTCTCGAACTCGCGCAGCAGGTCCTTCTGCCGGGACGTCAGGTTGACCGGGGTTTCCACCGCCAGTTCGATGAACATGTCGCCGCGCACGCCGCCGCGCAAGGCCGGCATGCCTTTGCCGCGCAATCGCATCTGACGACCCGATTGCGATCCGGCGGGGATCTTGACCTTGCTGCGTCCGCCTTCGATCGTCGGAACCTCGATATCGCCGCCAAGGGCGGCCTTGGTCATGGAGACCGGCACGCGGCAAAAGAGGTTGTTCTCCTCACGCTCGAAAAGGTCGTGCTGGACGACATTTATGAAAATGTAGAGATCGCCTGTCGGCCCGCCGCGCATGCCGGCCTCGCCTTCACCGGCGAGTCGGATGCGCGTGCCCGTCTCGACACCCGCGGGAATGTTGACCGACAGCGCGCGATCCTTGTGGACGCGACCCTGACCCTGACAGGCGGTGCAGGGATTCTTGATGATCTGGCCCAGCCCGCTGCATGTGGGGCAGGTCCGTTCGACCGTGAAAAAGCCCTGCTGCGCCCGGACCTTGCCCATGCCCGAACAGGTCGGACAGGTGGCCGGCTCCACGCCGCTTTCGGCACCGGTGCCGTCACAGCCGTCGCAGGCCACGGCGCTTGGCACCTTGATGCCCTTCTGCAGACCGTTGAAGGCGTCTTCAAGCGTCACTTGCAGATTGTACCGCAGATCCGCCCCCCGCGCGGCGCGTTGACGTCCACCGCCGCGCGAGCCGCCCATGAAGTCGCCGAACAGATCATCGAACACGTCCGAGAAGGCACTGGCGAAATCGCCCTGCCCGCCGCCGAAGCCGCCGGCCCCGGGACGCGCGCCGGCCCCGGCGCTCGCGCCATTGCCCCCCTCGAAGGCGGCATGTCCGAAGCGATCATAGGCCGCTTTCTTTTCAGGGTCCTTCAGGGCATCGTAGGCTTCGCCCGCTTCCTTGAACTGGCGTTCGGCGTCGGGATCGTCGCTGTTGCGGTCCGGATGAAGCTCCTTGGCCTTCTTGCGATACGCCTTCTTTATATCGTCTGCCGAGGCACCTTTGGACAGGCCCAGCACCTCGTAATAGTCACGTTTTGCCATCGGGGATCTCCTTGATACCGGAGTGACGTATCCGGCCCGGCGCTATGGCCGGGCCGGACAGTTCCGTGCGAAACGTGCCTCAGGCGCGTTTGTTCTTGTTGTCGTCGTCGAGATCCTCGAAATCGGCATCGAGTATCTCGTCATCGGCACCACCGTCCGGATCGCCATCCGCAGACGGATCGGACGCCTCTTCCTGGCTGGCCTTGTAGATGGCCTCGCCAAGCTTCATCGAGGCCTCGGTCACGTTCTGGATGCCCGAGTTGATCTTGTCGACATCCTCGGTCTCGAGGTTCTCCTTGAGCGCGGAGACCGCGAGCTCGATCGCCTCGACGGTGGACGGATCGACCTTGTCACCGTATTCCTCGATCGACTTCTCGGTCGTGTTGATGAGGCTTTCGGCCTGGTTCCTGGCCTCCACGAGCGACCGGCGCGCCTTGTCGGCGTCGGCGTTTTCCTCGGCCTCCTTGACCATTTTCTCGATGTCTTCCTCGGACAGGCCGCCCGACGCCTGAATGGTGATCTTCTGCTCCTTGTTCGTGCCCTTGTCCTTGGCCGAAACCGACACGATGCCGTTGGCGTCGATGTCGAAGGTCACCTCGATCTGCGGCATCCCGCGCGGCGCCGGCGGAATGTTCTCGAGGTTGAACTGGCCGAGCATCTTGTTGTCGGCGGCCATTTCACGCTCGCCCTGGAACACCCGGATTGTCACGGCGGACTGGTTGTCCTCGGCGGTCGAGAAGATCTGCGACTTGTTGGTCGGAATCGTAGTGTTGCGATCAATCAGCCGGGTGAACACACCGCCAAGCGTCTCGATCCCGAGCGACAGCGGCGTCACGTCCAGCAGCACCACGTCCTTGACGTCGCCCTGAAGCACACCGGCCTGAATGGCCGCGCCCATGGCGACCACCTCGTCGGGGTTGACGCCCTTGTGCGGCTCCTTGCCGAAGAACTTCGTGACTTCCTCGGTAACCTTGGGCATGCGCGTCATGCCACCGACCAGCACGACCTCGTCGACATCCGACGCCGAGAGGCCCGCATCCTTCAGCGCCGCCTGACACGGCTTGATCGAGGCCTTGATGAGATCGCCGACAAGACTTTCGAGCTTGGCGCGGGTCAGCTTCACCACCATGTGCAGCGGCTGGCCGTTCGAACCCATCGAGATGAACGGCTGGTTGATCTCGGTCTGGCTGGCGCTCGACAGCTCGATCTTCGCCTTTTCCGCCGCTTCCTTGAGGCGTTGCAGAGCCATCTTGTCCTGGGTCAGGTCGACGCCGTTCTCTTTCTTGAACTCGTCGGCGAGGTAGTTGACGATCCGCATGTCGAAATCCTCGCCGCCGAGGAACGTGTCGCCGTTGGTCGCCTTGACCTCGAACAGGCCGTCATCGATCTCGAGGATGGTCACGTCGAAGGTGCCGCCGCCGAGGTCATAGACCGCGATCGTGTGGCTTTCCTGCTTGTCGAGCCCATAGGCGAGCGCCGCCGCCGTCGGCTCGTTGATGATGCGCAACACTTCGAGGCCGGCTATCTTGCCCGCGTCCTTGGTGGCCTGACGCTGTGCGTCGTTGAAATAGGCCGGCACGGTGATCACCGCCTGCGTGACCTCTTCGCCCAGATAGCTTTCGGCGGTTTCCTTCATCTTGCCGAGGATGAAGGCGGAGATCTGCGAGGGGCTGTAGGTCTCGCCGCGCGCCCTGACCCAGGCATCGCCATTGCCACCGTCGACCACGGTGAACGGCATGTTCTTGTTGTCCTTGGCAAGATCGCTGTCGTCGTACCGACGCCCGATCAGGCGCTTGACGCCGAAGATGGTGTTTTCGGGGTTGGTGACCGCCTGCCGCTTGGCGGGTTGCCCGACAAGACGCTCATTTTCGGCGAAGGCCACGATGGAAGGCGTTGTGCGCGAGCCTTCAGCGTTCTCGATCACCCGGGCTTGCGAGCCGTCCATGATCGCGATGCAGCTGTTCGTCGTGCCGAGGTCGATACCAATCACTTTGGACATGTTGTAGATCCCTTTCAGTTAGGCGATTTGACGAAGGCCCGACCCGTTTCGGCGTCCGACCCCCGGATGACGGGCAGGCATGCAATCGATGTGCAAAACCTGCGGTTCTGCCGCTATATAGGCGGGGGTCCGTTGGCCTGCAACCATCGGTCCGGGACGGATTTCGCAGATTTGCGCTAAATTGCCCGACAGAGTTCGAAAAGGAGACCCGCGATGTCTGATCCGACCCTGACCCTGCGCGGGATCGCCATCTACAAGGGATGGCTGTCACCGACCGCGCAACGCGGTATCGTGGAGGATCTGCGCGGCGTGGTCTCGCAGGCACCGTTTTTCGCGCCCGTGACCCCGTCGGGCAAGAAGATGAGCGTGCGCATGACCTCCGCGGGACGCTATGGCTGGGTGACCGACCGGCGGGGCTATCGCTACGAGGCCTGCCATCCCGACGGCATGCCGTGGCCGGCGATCCCGCAAAGCGTGTTGGCCATCTGGCACGCGCTGGCAAGTGCGGCGCGCGATCCCGATTGCTGTCTCATCAACCACTATACCGGGACGGCGCGCATGGGGCTGCATCAGGACCGCGACGAGGCCGACTTTTCGTGGCCGGTGCTATCGGTGTCGCTTGGCGACGACGCATTGTTCAGGGTCGGCAATACCACACGGGGCGGGCCGACGGAATCGATCTGGCTGAACTCGGGGGATGTGCTGGTGATGGGCGGTGACGCGCGGCTGCTCCATCACGGGGTGGACCGGATCAGGCCCGGCAGCTCGACGCTGCTGCAGGGGGGCGGCCGGATCAACCTGACCTGCCGCGTGGTCGATTGACGCGGTGATCAGACCGGCGGGCACGGGGCCGTGCCCGCCGTCATCTGCGATAATCGCGCGTGGCCGGGATCAGGCCCACTGCCCGATGGCGGTGACCGTGACTTGCGGCGCGGTCGCGGTCGATGTGGCGGCATAGGCCTCGACCCCGCCGCTCAGGTGATCGCCCGCGACGGTCGAGGTCCAGAGGCCCGCCCCCGAGACAACACTCGCCGTCAGCGTCGGGACCGTGCCGCTGGCAAACGGCGCGGGATAGGTCCACGACGTGGGCCCCGTGCCGCGAAAAAGCGCGCCCTCGGCCACGTCGGGGGCATCCAGGGTCAGGCTGTGCTGGCAGATCTGCGTACCGTCGGGGTAGCGAACATAGGTGCCGTCCACGCCGGTCGCCCGGATGGTGTTGTGCTCTCCGCCGAGTGCGGACCACGGCCCCCAAACCGCGCCCGAGGCGGTGCGAAACGCCAGCGTCTGACCATCCGTCGCAATCAGGATCTGGGTCAGATCGCCGGTGCCCGCGCGCAGGACAAGGCAGGTTCCGGTGCCCGTCGCGCCGGCGGTGGCAGCGGTGACCGCGTAAACCCCCGACGCGGTGCCAAACACATCGAGATCGCCCAGCACCGGCACCGCCTGCCCGCCATCCTGCCCCCAGCCGAAGGCACCGACGCGCAGCAACCGGCCAAGGCTCGCGTCATCGGCGGCCTGCTGCACCGCCGTGCCCGTCGCCAGACCACTCGCCGCGTCGAACTGCAACGCGGTGGACCAGACGGCGCCATCGGCGCTGACCTTGATCGCGAAGTCATCGGTGCCGGCGGTGCCCATCTCGGCACGCCCGCCAAAGCCGGTCTGGAACAGCAGGCTGGCCGTATCGCCGGCGCTGTCCTTGTTGATCTTCACCTGATGCCCCGCGCCCTCATGCGTCAGAAGCGTCGCGGCGGAACTGACGACCAGCCGATTCACCGCGTCGTGGCTCGCGTTGATGCCCACCCCGTCGAGATTGTCGAGATCGGGCGGTGCCAACGCGACCCACGCGCCCCCCGCCTGCCGCAGCAGCCGTCCGGTGGCCTTGTCGAGCGCGATCCACCCGTCCTGCGGGGCCACAAACCGCCACGTGTCATCGACGAGGCCGGCGATCATGCCGCCCTGCCCGGCCCATGCGCCAACGGGAACGGTGCCGAGCGCCCAGAGCGCGCCCTCCTGCGGCACGTCGGGGGGCACAAGCGCGCCCACCTCCTCGACGGCCAGTTGCACGGTGAAATCGAGCAGCGCCAGCGCCTCGTTATGGGTGACGTGCTTTTGCGCCTGCGAGGGCTGGATGAAGGGCAGCGCAAGACGGGGGGACTGGTCGGACATCAGGGGGGCCTCCGGGGGATGTGGCGATGGGATATGCGGCCATCCTTGCCGTCATCCCTTGCGCCTTTCCGAACAGACCGTGCGGTGGCCCGATCGCGTCCCTTATGCGGTCTGCAACCGGTCCAGAAGCCGGCGCATGAAATCATGCCCCGCCTCGAACTGCTCGACGGTGATGAACTCATCCGGCTGATGCG
>Ga0306908_1000723_pt1 | contig 11496 bp, 15 predicted proteins | sample AntRauTorcE11899_FD_190430 | JGI IMG/M metagenome (GOLD analysis project Ga0306908, IMG submission 190430) | Saline lake microbial communities from Rauer Islands, Antarctica - Metagenome Torckler E11 #899 (v2) (version 2) | ecosystem: Environmental > Aquatic > Non-marine Saline and Alkaline >... | reverse complement strand
ACCAGTATTCTCCTCGAACCCCTATAACCGATGGTAAAATCGACTTCTCTCGTACGTCATCAACTGAATCACTCGCTACCGCTCTTCAACAGGTAGATGCGATCCTGTCAGCACGCTCATCTTGACCGCCTCCCTGCTCTGAAGCCTAAATCTCTCCCCCCGGTAACCAATCTCGCTTTTCGCAGGCCCACCCCATTCGTTCCCGAGCGTAGCTCGGTCACCCTCGCGGGCCACCGGTCAGCCGACGATCTCGTCGACATCGTGCGCTTCCACACCAGCGGTTCTCCTCTGTCGACGAGATCTTGGCTTCCCTCCGGCCCCACTCCCTCGCGGAGCTCCCGTCACTCTCCGCCAGTCGTGATGGGAGCTCTCGCGCCATCTTCACCGTTCCCCTCGCCGTCACCCCTCGTGTTCTGCAGGCACGCTTAACCATCTCGCGTAACTCACCGTGCAGCACGCAGCATCTTCGTCACGCCAACGTTCCTTGGCAGAAGATCGCTTACCCCGTTCGCGTTCGCATTACAGCGAGATCAGCCGACTGACACATGTAAACCGGGCGGTTGCGACCCTGCATTCGGGACGGACCGCGGGCAGGTTTATCATGTGTCAGCACTCGAACGCTCGGGGTGCGCTGTCACCGAGAAACGGCAGTGCCGCGGGCAACACCCGTCCACCACGAGACCAATGACTGACGAAACCATCAACAGCGACGATAGCACCGACTCGAAACCGACGTACCGGCACGGACAAGCCGTCCCGGGGCGTGTGCTGAACTCTCTTCTGTATGCACTCGGCTACCAGCAGTGGCTCTCCCCGAACGCGGACAGTGAATACGCGAACGAAGCCCGGAACGTCTGCCAAGGCATCTACGGCGCGTTGCTCATCAGTCACGGCCAGTACGACCAGTCGAACGAGTATTCGTCCGAACCGGATTGGGAATCCCTCCGAGGGTTCCGCGAGTACATCTTCGAGGACCACTTCTACGTGCCGCACCTGTTCGATGACCACATCGAGCAGGACACACCGGACGGCATGTTCGACGCGGTCGAAGCCGAACTCGTCGCTCACGGCTTACTGCATGATGTGCCACCGGAGCGTGACACAGAATACGTTCAACCGCCTCAGACGGCTGTGGAGGCCGACCAATGAGTACCGCAACCGATGACCGGTCGCTACCCGAAATCATGCACGACGAGTACGTGGCGGACGGTGAGCGGCTTCCAGACGTTCCGGTCGGCGCGCTGGCTGACCAGCCCGTGGAGAAACTCGTCGCAGAAGCGAACATGGCAGACCACGGGCAATCGATGAACGGGAAGTTCTACGGTGGTATCGCCATGCGCGAAGCGATGATACGGTACTACGACGGCGACATTGACCGTGCGATGGTCGTGTTGGAGGAGTGCAGTAACGACACGTTGTTCGCCCGGCTGTACGAACTGGCAGCCAACGCCGGTCTTGACAGTCGTCCACGACCGTGGAACGCGTAGTCGCCCCGCAGTCTACACACCACGATGTCCGCTGTTCTCCACCCCGACGATTCCGCTGTTAGCACCACACTGGACAGCCACGATCCTCCCCAACCGATTGCGCTCCCTACCGGGTGCTCATCCCTCGCGTTACTCGCGCCACAGCACACCGTTCCGCTTCCCGGCCGCGTATCGGGTAGTCCAACCGGTTGCGTCACAACGGACCGGTAGTACTACTCCGATACGCGGCCAACATACCAGGTAAGTCGCGCTGCGCGCGGCGTGCGAGATCACCACCGTAGAACAATGAGCACTCAGCCTACCAGCGGAACATCCGGCACCACGCCGACAGTTCCCGATGACGTGCAAGCAGAAATCGATACTGACACGAAAGCAACGTCACGGAGCCGTGTCCGGAAACTCCTCCGGGATACGTACTACGCTGGCCCTATCCAGCGCGGTAGTTCACCGGAGAAGAACATGGGGCAGAACACCAGCTCCCCCGGATCGGACCTTCGCCGGTCCCGAGACGGCGCGCTCTGGAGCCTCACCGGAACGCAAGAAGACCTGCTACTGGAAACCGCCGAGAACCTCAACCTGATCGACTCCGACACGAACGACCAGTACTTCACCACGAAACGCGGAGCACGCGTTCTGAAAGCCCTGGACCGCTGCGACGAGTGCGGCGATCTTCGGAAACCTCACTACAAGGAGCGAACCGTGCAGATCAGCCGGTACTCCAGCGGGAAGAACCACTCCCTCGTCACGAAATGCACGTCGTGCGATGACGGACCGTACAACTGGAACCGAGACGTGTTCCCACCGACCAGCTCAAACACGGACGATGCTGAACGCACCGTTCGAAGCCGTGAAGACGCGATGCTGTACGGTGCGGGCCTCGGTGACTGGATGGAACCCGACCGGCGTGCACTACAGGATTTCATCGAGATTGTGCAAGATGAATCGTACACTGACTTCGACGACATCCTGACGCGCCGACGCAAGCCGTCACGACTCAGCGGAGCCGACACTGCACTCCGAGCAGTCTTCAACGATTACTCCGCCGAAGTTTGCAGTGACTTCGCCGCTCTACTCCTCGGTACGTTCTACGGAGAGGCGTTAACTAACTCGGAAAGAGGTGTCCTTGAACACGTCGCAGCCGGATACCCTGATGGCCCCGAACACGAAGCAATCGACACGCACGCCGGTGATGAGATGGAACCCTTAGCCGTCATTGAAGGTGACTCGTGGGAAGCCACAATTCGTTTCGAAGCCACCGGTGAATACGTCACCATCTCCGGCACTGCTGACCGGACACAGGCCCGTATCGAACACGAAACCAAGAACGGTCTCTCCCTTCGAGTCTCCTCCTCGGGCATCGGACGAGTCAGTGCGCTCCCGTTCCCTGATGAACTCAGTTACCGGGACAACGGCGACCTCGCTACCGTTGTCGCATTCCGAGTCGTCGATGAAGACGTGTACTCTGCCGCGAGTCGCGTAGACCAGGCCTTCAACACGGTCACTCGAACAGTGAGCCTGGATTCGCGGAACTGCAAGAACCAACTCAGCTCCACGTTCAAAGACATCATCGGTGGCCGACCGGTGAAAACCTCCACGCTTGGCCGCTCCACCAGGCACGACCTGAACCAGTCGGAACTCGTGAAACTTGCCCGTCGCCTCACCGCCAAAGTCGATGCAGACGACGTTCCCGCACTGGTCGAACGGTACGCAACCCGGGAACTCCAGTAACTACTCCTACATCGATAACACCATCACTAATGAACTCAAGAACCTATACTCAAACAGAACAGCATGGCTGAGTACCCGCGATACTGCGCCGATTGCAGCAACGAAATCTGGCCAGACGACGAATCCTGGCCTGAATGCCCTGACTGCGGGACGGGAGACTTACCCGTTCTATCCGTACAACCATTATACTTGACGACCACTAACTAGTACACATGGAGCAATTAGGGATTAGCGAAGCACGCATCGAAGACGCAGAGGACCAACCCGGCGTTGACCTGCACCTGCCAGACGAAATAACCGAGATTGCCGGGCTTGAACCCGGTGACGAGGTCCTCGTGAAGCAAGTCGTCGTCGACGATACAGACACGAAGATGGTCCTCGAATTCCCCGATCTCGACCTCACTGACGAACAGAAAACCGAACTCCAAGACGCACTGCAGTAAACAACCCGAACTGAAACACACCGAATGACAGAGACAAACAACACTACGATAGGCGTTATAACCGACATTCACGGCAACAGCGTTGCGCTCCGCGAAGTCCTCGACGATATGCCGCCAGTTGACGAAATCGTCTGCCTCGGCGACGTCGTCGGGTACGGCCCAAACCCGGCAGAATGCGTTGACCTTGTCCGGGAACACGCATCCGTCACGCTGTACGGCAATCACGAAATGTTCCTCACCGAACCAGCGATGGTCGGGAACAACAGCGAAGCCGGCGCTGGCGTCCAACACGCCCTCGATCAACTCTCCGATGAACAGCTCGCCTGGACGCAGAGCCTCCCGTACAACGAGGCACTCTACGGTGACCGTATCCTCCTTGCCCACGGACATCCGAATCCGGAAACCCCGTACAAGTACGTCAGGAAAGGAAACGCGACGAAACTCATCCCGCATTCCCGTGACCATGGATGGGAGTTCCTTGCTGTCGGGCACTCGCACGTCCAGTTTCAACTGGACCTGCAGCAATTCCACCACGACGCAGGTATCCTCTTCAACCCGGGGAGCGTCGGGCAACCGCGTGACAAGGACCCGACGGCAGCGTACGGAATCATCAACCAAGATGACCGTAGCGTCTCGCTTCACCGCGTTGAATACGATGTTGAACGTGTTGTTCAGCAAATCGAAGACGCCGGACTGCCACGTGAGTCCGGACAGCGTCTCCGTGAGGGGCAGCACCCGCGAACCAATCGCATCTAACACGAATGACTGTCTACACGTTCAAGCACGTCAGAGCCAGGCGCGTCCACATATTCGAAGCAGGTGGCGGTGAAAGCCTATGCGGGAATTGGCACTGTGAGAACCCTGACGCGTGGGGTGAACTCCCGGTTCCGAAATTCGATATGTGTAAAGAGTGCCTCCGCCGATCCGACCAATTTGAACGATAAGACACCCTATAACCCGTATTTTGCAGCTGACGGGCACACCGTGCCGAACCGTATCGAAGTCGATTTCGTTGAAGTGAAACGAGCCTAACCGCTCCCAATCCAGGATACACGACCGGAGTCATTGAATCTCCGCAGTTTTGCAGGTGCCGCGTGTCCGCTGTCTCTCTCGCATTCCGCAGGGCCCGTAGCACATTATATTACGTTGCATACGGGTCCCTTCGCAGACTGCCCCATCTCAACCAATGACTCCCCCAACCACAACCCATCACGAACCCATCAGCGCGTCTACCGACGCAGATAGAACCCCAACGCCAGGGATAACGCACGCGAAACCGTACACCGAAATCGCTGCAGACCTCCCAAGCCCGGAAACACTCGATACGTCCATGGTCCGAGATGACGGCCCTGCCATCAAAGACCAATTCACCATCCCTGGCGACCACCTCGAACCCGGCGAGTTACCGTGGAACTCCAGCGAAATCCCGTGGCGGTTCTGGAGATCGAAGAACTCCACCACAACCGCACTGTACAACCTCGCAGCCCGGCACGGCGCACCGGAAGGCCCTGAACGCAAAGCCGTCCACGCCGTCTTCAGCCCACCGCAAGCCGAAGTGAACACGCCAGAAGCCATCCGGCACTGGCGAGCAAAAGCCACGGAAGTCGCACAGGAAGCCGGCATCCGCGGCGGCATGGTCGCGTTTCACGGGTACCGCGTCCACTCCGATATCGTCGACACGTTCAAAGAACACATCTACAACACGCCGTACGCTGACACCGCAACAGACGTTCTTCTATGGGAGTGGCTACGTCGAGGAGACTGGAGAGACTACACGCAATGGGGACCTCACATTCACATCGTCGGGTTGTGCGAACACATGAACGAGCACACCGGGAACGGTGTCCTGCAACGCCTCCGCACGTTCGAACCGTACGAACGCTCCGTGAACACGAAAGCCGTTGCTGAACACCGAGCAGTTGCGAAAGACATCATCGATCACGTCACGTTCAACAGCACTGACCCGTACCCGCCGATCGGCTGGTTCGGTGAACTGGAAGGCAGCGAGTGGTGGTCTGCAAAGCAACACTGCTCGGACGCCACACTCGAAAACATTCGAGATGAACTCATCAACGGCCCGTCCAACCCTGATGCATAACACCCTCCACCGTTTCCCAAGCTATCAAACCGGTGCACTACAAACAAACATGCAACGAGTAGCAATGACTGAATCACCATTCCCGGTCACGCAAATCGAGTCGCTCGTCCGGGACACCCGCCGGGCCCGCCTCGCAGACGAAGACCTGACCGAAGACGACGTCGCAGACATGCGAAACTCACAACTCCTCGGTGAACCACCACTCATCGGTGACTGCGCAGCAAACGCTGTCGCACTCTGCAAAACACTCGATGATGAATACTTCAACCCGATCCTCGTATGGGGCGCACTCCACTACGATGACGACGAAACGGGGCTCGAAACGTTCTGCGTACTCATTGTTAGTAGGGCGCACTCCACTACGATGACGACGAAACCCCGCCAGCAACCATTCAAGAAGCCCAATCCCGAGGAGCAACTCACTTTTGGGTTGAACTGGAACACGAAAACAATCGTCTGATCCTCGAAATCGCGTCCGAAGACCCGGACACGTTCGGAAAACCCCACATCGCCAGCGGACTCCCGGACGTGTACCACCGCCTGCCCGGCGGCCGATTCCACTACAGCAGTAACGCCGGCATCTCACCTGACGTGTTACGGGGCGACCAGGGCTACTCGCTTCTCAACCAACGCCTCACGCAAGCGTAACGCTTCCACGCAAACCGCAACCCTATCGATTTCCTCACAACGCGGGCCTGTCGCGTAAAACACAGCGGTTGCGTCCCCACACAATCAGGGACGGACACGCTGGTAATACTGCGACACGCCGCGTTTGTGCGAGTACACTCGCGCGAAGCGCGAGCGGAAAAGGAGATACAACCATGAGTCAATCAGAATCTACTCCCGACAGCCCCGCCGTTCCAGGCACTGAACCGCACCTCGAACACTTCCGAGAGCAGCTCACGGAAGACGCGTTCAACGACTGGCATCTCATCCAGGAACGCAACCGTAACGCCGACGAAGGCTACGACGACACTCGGAACGACCCGGCTCACATGCCCGCACCGGAAGACCAGAGCCCGAGCAACCTGCTCAACTGTCACCGGATGTCCTACTACAAGGCCCGGAACACCCCGCGCGAGGAGAAACTCCCGTACGGAATCTTCAAATTCGGGCACGACTTCGAGGCATACGCTGAAACCTTCCTGCAGGAGCAGGTCTCCCCGGAAGGCACGACCGTCAAGAACGTCGAGCGAATCGACTTCGAAAACGAAGACATTCGATTCACCGGATCGACGGACCCGGTCATCTTCGATGATCAGACCGACAAGCCGCTCGCTCTCTTCGAAGTGAAGACCTCGAAGAACCTGCACTTCGTCCGGAAAGGCGGCGTGAAAACCCGGCACAAGGCGCAGTCTCACGCCTACGCCCGAGGCCTACAGGAGAAGTACAACCTGGAATCCCCGCCGCCGATCTTCTTCATCTACGGTGGCCGGGAAGACCTCGATGTCGCCATGTTCGAAGTGGAATTCGACGCCGAATTCTGGAACGACGAGGTCATCGAATGGGCCGAGCAGGACACCGAGTACCGGAACGACGTGGAGCTTCCCCCCGCGCTCGACCCGGACGGCTCGAAGAGCTACATGTGCTCGTACTGTGACTACGCCGAACGGTGCGGGAACTACGAACCGTCGTCGGAATCACCGAACAGTAGCAACTATGTCGAATCCGTTGACGACTACTGGTGGGACGACAGCATCGACACGGACTTCCAGAACACCGTGAGCGACATGCCCCCGGAAGGCTTCCTGCCCCTCAAGCAGTACCCCGAAGACGCTGTCATCGGACACCTCGCGTCCTACCCTGGCGTCCACCTCACGCCAACGCTCGCCGTTCAGTACCCTGAACTCGTCGACGATGGCAGCGAGCCGTCGGAGCGACTCATGAACGTCTTCGGAGCAGCGCCGCAGCGACCCGTCGAAGACTTCGTCTGCCCGAAATGCCTCACATCGTTCCCCTTCGAGGACTTCGAATGGGACGGTGACTTCGACGACCTTCCGACCTGCCCGGACTGCCCGGACGACCCGCCGCTCCGCGGGCCGAAACCCGGTGAACTCATGCTGTAACTCCGGACCTGCGGGAATCAACACAACTCCTTGACTCATGGCTACTGACCCATCACATTACGCTGCCGAAGGGATCCGGGATCACCGGCAATCATTCGACGTGCCACCCGGATTCAATCGGACGACGGACCCGCCGTGTCAAACGCAGGACTCCGTTACTGATGTCTTCATCTGCCGGGACCAGGATAACACTCCGAAAGGCTACGTCGTTGTGAAACGACTCCGAGCGACCAGTGGAGAAACGTTCTGGAGCACCGAAGAATACCGGTACAACGGCCGGTACCAGCACCAACGGAACAGTTACGGAACCGGTGTGAAGGCTGAGGTCCCCGGCCACATTACCGAAGCAGCCTCGAACATCCAAACACACACGGTCGAGAAGTAACCACAGACCTGACACTCATGGCATCTACACAAATCCACGCCGTCATCCCCGATCAGAACGAAAGCGAAGCAATCGAAACCGCGCACACCGTCTTCGCAACGCTGTGCCCTGATGGAGCAGTCCCGATATTCGATAGTTACCGTCTCGCCACCAGCGACGACGAACCCTACATCGAAGAGGTAACCGGCGAAACCGCCGACGTCATCGAATCGGTATGGGAAGGCACCGTCGAAACCCTACAGGAGAAAACCGACAAGCCATCCGACGTGTACGCCCCCGATAAGGCCGCACGGGCACGACTCTACGGACTGTACGACGCCGAATCACGACCAGTCCTCAACCGTCCGCACTTCTCGAAACTGATGAGCCAGGACGATCTCCACCACGTTACCGCGATCATGAAGTACTAACGCTGAAACGAAGATACCGTACACTTACAACGATAACTACTCAATCCAGACCAATGTCAGACTCAGACTCACCCAACACCGAAAGCATCGATATCCCGAACGGAACGCCTGTTTACGGGAGCGAATACAACGAAGTCGGCATCGACGAGGACGGTAACGGATACGTCGAAATCCGCCCACGACGCGGCGAAGCCTACCGGTTCCCGGTCCCGGCAGAACACATCGAGACGTTCACAGCAATCCGATCCGAGAACGCGCCGCCCGGACCGACGCGGCCAGAAGACGTGATTCCAGACGACGAAGTAGACGCCCCTGACGGATGGAACGGTGGAAACGTCGAACACACCGGTGGCGGCATCTGGTGCCGCATCTTCCGCAAGCAACGCGACGGCGGCGGGCGCATTGAAGTCCTGTACGACCCGATCCCCACCATCCAAGGCGTCAGCGCCGGAGCGTACGGCGAGGAAGGCGACTGGCTCGGAGAAATCACTCACTCCAACCTCACGGGCGACCCGATGGAAACCCAAGCAGTCACCGCCGCGCACGACCTCATCGAAGAAATCGATAACGGCGAGTACGACGACGAAATCGCTGAACTCTACGAAGACTAACCCTCACCCTGACTCATGGTGAAGATCCTCTCAACGTGCAAGCGAATCATCGTCGGGTACTGGCGTGTCTTCAAGCAACCAACGCCCCGGGATTCGATCCGCGAACTATTCCGAACACGAGATAACCAACTGCAGAACAACGTGCCATCGGACCCGGACCCCGAAGAAGCTGCAACTGACACGCCGACCATCGACGACCTGTAACGGAACACCAGGCTGTTCGATCGACAACACCACTTCTCACGATTCTCAACTTCTCCAGAACGATTCTCGCGTTACGCAGGCCCACCCCATGCGTTCCCGATCGTGCCGATCGGTCACCCTCACGGGCCACCGTTCACTGTCACTGTGTTCCTGGCTCGTTGAGCTCGTGCGTTTCCGAGGGTACTCCTCTCTCGACGAGCCGCAGCGTTCTCTCCGGCCCCGCTCCCTCGCGTTCACCCCTCGCCAACCGTCGGCGAGGTGGTTTCATCACGCCATCTTCACGCTCACCACCATCGTGTTACGCGGGGACCCTCCCGCCGGGGCCTCGCGGGCCACCGCGGTCGGCGCAGCTCGCAACCCGCGCGAGCGGCGTCGACACGCGTCCGGCCCCGCTCCCCTCCCGGCCGGTTGCCCCTCAATCTGACTCTAAGCAAGTTAGAGCCGCTCAATCACGGCACTTCCGGCGGGCTGCGCCATCTCCCAAGGTAGCATGTAGAGCAGAGTATAACCCCGCGGTTGCGTCTGCGACGGACACGGAAGTTATACTACTGCTCCACAGTGAAACACTTACGTGAAACGATGTCGGACTCAGCCGCAACACAGCACCAAGAAACCGTGACTGACGATACTCAACAAGGTACCGCATCACCCTCCGAAGTCACTGAAGGCTCGTCCGACACCGATAACGATGCCGTCACTGAACAGTACCATGCAGCGAAGGCAGCTGACGACATTACCGAGTACAACCTTGATTTGGACTTCATGGGGACTTCCGACAGCGGAAGTACCAGTCAGCCGAACGGGCTGTATTTCTGCGTCACGAACGACCCGCCGATTGAACACGATTGGATCGCCATCGAGAAGGAATCCGTTCTGAAACAAGCCGTTGAAGCCGGGGTCGAGTTCCCACCGGATTTCATCACCAAAATCGAAGACAGCATCTGCACCGGTGAAACGAAATACATCGGAACCCACGGCGGCACAATCATCGTTACAAGCGAAGAACTCCCTATCCCACTTCGATTCAACACGTCGAACTGGAAACCCTCTGAACTACGGGAATACGAAACGGTCCAACGCGCGAAACGGAACGGAATCGACCCGTCATCTAATGTCGGGGACACGCCAACAGACCGTCACTGGCACATGTCTGCCCCGCCGCAGGTAGCCCGAAATATCGGCATAGCGAACCTGCTTGCCCAACAGGACGACGGGTACGTGACCGGGGTTGTACAAGAGCCAGAGGACAGTAGTTCAAACAAGGCGACGTACCCTGTTACGATTAACAGGGGTGAGGGAACGTTCACTCTCAAATTCAAGTTCCCGCTCCCATCAGAAGACAATTCAGGGATAAAAACCGAACCGTTTGAAAACTTGGTTTCCTACGTTGGTGGCAGCCCTCAATTCATTCCGGACACTGAGGTAGCGATTGCTCCGACGTGGCTCGTCCCACAAAACCATTGGATTACAACTACAGCGCAGGGAATCAGGGTTTCCCGGGGAAGTCCGTCTGGAGCGTGGTGCCTCACAACGCCGGAACTGATGGAGTATCTGAACTCACCCCTCTGGAAACGATGGTGGGCACGCCGAACCAGCGACATTTTCCTCTGAACCACTGGATCCACACACGCCTTGCACCCCTGCTTCGTGCGACCTTCGTGTCAGGCAGGCCCTCCCTCATTCGTTCCGCGATCACGATCGCGTCACCCTCACGGGCCACCGTTCACTCCTAGCTCGACGAGCTCGTGCGCTTCCGACAATGCGGTTCTTCTAGCTCGTCGAGCTCCTCGTTCACTCCGGCCCCGCTCCCTCGCGTAGCTCCCGTCACTCTCTACCAGTCGTGATGGGAGCTCTCGCGCCACCTTCACTGCACGAGTACAGTCACAAACCCGAGCAGAGTAACTCTCCCGCTTGTTGCGGAAGAGATACAACTGCTCGTGCTTCAACATTCACGTACACTATCTTTTCACAAGGAGAGAATCCCGCCGTTTACGGCGGGCGTGAATCCGACACTTGCTGACCAGTCCACCGATGACACTCTGGCCGGATATTCCACGGTAATCG
>Ga0306908_1000722_pt1 | contig 11507 bp, 17 predicted proteins | sample AntRauTorcE11899_FD_190430 | JGI IMG/M metagenome (GOLD analysis project Ga0306908, IMG submission 190430) | Saline lake microbial communities from Rauer Islands, Antarctica - Metagenome Torckler E11 #899 (v2) (version 2) | ecosystem: Environmental > Aquatic > Non-marine Saline and Alkaline >... | reverse complement strand
GTGGGATGCAGTTGGTGAAGTTCTAGACCACAATATTACCGAACTTTTGGAACTTTGGGGCGGGCATGTTATGCCCAGGGCACCTCATTGGCTGAGACTTGGCATAGGCTCCTACCAAAAAATTTCATCGTAGCAGATAAAGTGTGGGGACCTGGGGTGCAGTGGGTAAAGCTGCAGAGCAAAGTGTACGTTATGAAGCTGCAGGAAGCTGCCCCACTGACATTCCAGGGCCCCCAGGTGCCCACCTGTAGGTGCAGCATACATCAGCAACCTTTCCCGGATGTGTGTATGCTGCCACAGGCGGGGGGTGGTGCTGCTGCAAGGTTCAAGCTCCAATCAAACTTACAAACCTACTAGTAGGTTTAGTAGGCTACTACACTTAGAGTTCCTTAGTTCCCGACCTCAGCTTCGATTTATATTAATTTCGATGGCCTTATTAATTATAGTTTGACAAAGCTGTGGCGATTGTGATGTTTGGATGTGATTTCCAGGTTTGCAGGAAGCATGCAGCACAAGACAAGCAGCCCTGTTTGCCAGCTGCTTTTGTTACGTAGCTGCAGCACAAAACAAGCTGCTGCAGAAGTTTTGCTGCATCCTCTGTAGCCATCCATGCCGTCTGGAGCCACTGGAGCAAGTTGTAGGTTCCTGGACGAAGGCTGGCTGCAGCATAATGCCGAGTGGTTGAAGCATCAGGATAGGCATAGTGTTCATGCACTGGATTGCCTCTTACAAATTGCTGCTGCAAATGGCAATCTTTGGCAGTGAATAAGGAATTCCATGGCTTAGCAATTATTCAACATGCCAGGCTGGGTCTCAACGCCAAGGTGGTTAATAAAACACTGAATGGCATTGGCTTGATGATTGGCATGTATGGCCTGCTGGAATTTAAGGCTCAATTAAATTGTGCGGGGGGCACTTGTGAGCTGGTAGTAGATGGCCGTAAGAGGGTCATTAAGACCAAGGAGAGACCTGGTGATGGTCACTTGGCAGCATGTTCAGTAGCAGCTTTGAAGACGCTGGCAAAATTGAAGTGCTGTCTGCAAAGCAGGCAAAAAAGGTTACTTAAGAAAGGAGCTAGCAGCTGGCTGACGCTACTGCAGCACAATACTCTGAATGAGAAAGCACACGCATGTGCAAGTGTTGCTGACACTCCAACTGCGGTTGAAGGGCTGGTCCAGCCAAGTATTTTGCAGAAGCTGCAAGAGGACTTTGAAGATGTATTTGAGCCAATCACTGGCTGTACCCCTGTAAGGGAAGGTGTGAATCACACGATAAGGTTAGAACCTGGCTCAGCCCCAGTGTTCAAGAGACCTTACAGGTTATCTAAGCATGAGGAAGAGGAGGTTCATAAGCAGATCTAGGATTGCTTGAGCAAAGGGTTGATCGAGCCTAGTGCGTCCCCATATGGAGCACCTGTGCTGTTCGTTGGCAAAAAAGATGGCAGTCTGCGGATGTGCATCGGGCTCTGAATAAAATTACAATCAGAGATAGGTACCCTTTGCCAAGAATCGATGATCTGCTGGACAAGTTGCATGGATGCTCTGTCTTCTTGTCGTTAGATTTGCAGGCTGGATACCATCAGATAAGAATTACTGATGAGGATAAGCATAAGATAGCCATTCTGACGCCAATGGGACAATTTCACTTTAAGAAGCCGTGCTTTGGACTAACAAACACACCAGCCACGTCGGGGTAGGGGCATGAGATGGTTAGGGAACACATTAGAAAATGTGTACTTGTGTGTCTAGATGATATACTAGTCATGTCTCGTTCTGCGGAAGAGCATAAAGAGCATGTTAAGCACTTGGAGTTAATACTGAGTCTTTTGCGAAAGCATCAATTACGAGCCAAGCTAAGCAAATGTGAGTTCAGCAAACTTGAACTACACTTTATGGGTCATGTAGGCTGGCTGCACGGCTGAGAGGGGTTGAGCAGACGCATGCTGCATGGGTGCTGGCTGCGCAGGTGCAGGCTGCGCTGGGGCAGGCGCAACCAGCCTAGAAAAATTCTGTATGGACTTTCTGAAGTACGTTGCTAATCCCAAAAACGATCTCAAGGCAGAGGTTATTTGGAACAGGATACATTGTGGAACACGCAGGGTGGCACATGATGGTCCAGTTGGTGACTAAAGCCGTTTTGGCTGGGTCAATCGTGACACCTTGGGCACCCACTATACGTCCCAAGAATTTTACTTCCGGCTTTTCAAATTCACATTTGGATAGCTTTATGGTGAATTGATTCTCTTCCGTAAAACGTTCAGAACTTGCTGCAAGTGTTTTGCTTGTTCTGCATGTGATTTGCTGAATATAAGAATGTCATCAACATAGACCACAACAAACTTGTTGAGGAGAGGTCTAAAGAGATCATTCATTGCAGCTTGAAAAGTTGCTGGGGCATTGGTCAATCCAAACAGTTTGAACTGGTAATGACTGAATGGGGTCCTAAAAGCAGCTTTAGGAATATCCTCTGGTGTGAATCGAATCCGGTGGTAGCCAAATTGCAAATCTAAGCTTGTAAACATTTTGGCACCAGCCAGAGAGTCTAAAAGCTGGTCTGTACAGGGTAGCGGGTGCTTATTCTTAACAGTAATTTTGTTAAGTGCCCAATTCACATACGCAAACTACCATCCTTTTTGGCTACAAATAACATAGGTGCACCATATGGAGACGAGCTAGGCTCGATCAGTTCATGTTTGAGCAGCTTCGTGCCTTGTGATTGCACTTCAGTAAGCTCGTTAGGGCTCAGTCTGAAAATGAAACGAAAAGGAGGTTTATGCCCAGACTCCAAAGGAATGGTATGTTAAATGTTACGTACAGGTGGAAGCAAGTCTCGCGGCTTAAACACAGCTTGGTGGTTATCCAAGAGTTTCTGAACCGGCGGGGTGTCTCAGAAATTGTGGGAACGACACCAGAATCAGTGACCTTCATCATAAATGATTTCTCACATCCTTGGCGTGCACTTTTTTTTAATTGGACGGCATTTAACAGCAAGGAGTGCACGCTTTGTCTGTTGGATGGGGTCTGATTTGGCTTAACAGGGGATAACACTTCTTTGTGGCCGTTCCCAACCACACAGCTTCTAGCTTTGTAGTCTAAAAGTGCATGATTTTTCTTGTGCCAGGTATTCCCCAATATTACATTATAATTTTCTTACATGTCCAAGACATAGCAGGCAATTTCACTGATGTGACCTTGTATTTTGACTCGTATGTTTGTTAATGTTGCAGCAGAGGCGTTTGATCCGTCAGCTAGCTTAACAAACATTTTGGTTGGGTGGCGGGCGAAGCCATGGTGCTTTGCAAAAACTGTGTCCACAAAACAATGGGATGCACCGCTGTCAATTAATATTGAAGCTGGTGCTCCACTTGCAAGACCTTGGAAAGTCATGACACAAGAGTTTTCTCCTAAAGAATCCAACTTTGCAGAAGTTTCTTGAGGCTGAGCAGATGTATCTACCCAGAATGCATGACCAGGAGTTCCTGGGCATGTGACTCTTTCCATGCCTGACAGCAATGGTCTCCATTTTGTGGAAAACTAAGCATGATTAGCATTAACCAATACACAGAGAAGAATATGTTAATGCTTTGCTCTTGCTCCAAGATTTTACTGATGATTTACGGCATAGACTGAGGGGTGTATGGAGAGAGTTGAGAGGCGTATGGAGAGACAGAGAGGTACCGGATCAACAGAACTCACACAGGAAGCTTGCAATGTATCAAGCTCTTTTTGCAGTGCCTTATGACACCAGTGCTCGTGCTGCTGCCCGGTTGCCATGGCAATTACAGATGAACATGTCTCAGCATACCCTACGGAATGTTAGCTGCTTTAGACTTAGGGCTAACACACTTAAGGTGGAAACAGCAGCCTGGAATGCTGGGGCCTCTTCTCTTTGTGACCGGTGCTAATGTAATCAGATTCAAGATGAGGTTCATGCTCTTATGATGTCAGGATGCATATGTGTGTGCTCTGAGAAGGAAGTAAATGCCCTTGTTTGCACAATGTCCTGTTTTCTCTGCTGCACGCCCTTATCTACAACAGCATGTTAGTGACCAAACGGTCCGGGCTTTCCTCTTGCAACACAATTACAGGCTTTTTATTTTATATCTGATCTTATGGAATTACTGTTGACTGGCACGGACCAGTCACAGGCCGAGCAGCCGAACATTCTGGCTGAAGCCCCCCCCTTGTAATCTTAGCTCTTGCAAACAAAAAATCCTGCACCGCCTGAACAAAACAACAGGTGGAATGGCTAACAAAACAGTAGTGTCACTAATGTCCTTGGCTAAATAACCATTCAATGAGGAGCAAGTGTTTTCACCAGAAACACGCACAAATCCATCAGGGAAAAACACCTCAGACACAGAGTAATAACCTCTGTAGCATAAGTAAAACCTCTAGGGAGTTAAAAAGCCATTCAATGTCTGGGGGTCCAGGTAATGCAGAACGCATTTCCTTCCAAACTGGGTTTATAACGCATGTCTACCCCTTGCGTGCACACCCGTGGCCTAACCTCCACGATTTCTAGTTTCCCTTGTTCTTGGGTTTCTTCTCCCCCATCATTGACTGACATTAAGCATGCATGTACACCTTTTCCTTAGCAGGCATAGGCACAGGCTCATCCGAATCCACCTTCTGTCTTTTTGCCCGCTTCTTTTCCGCCTTGGCTGCCTTGGCCTGGTCAGCTGCCTTCCTGGTGGGGTAAGATTTCCCCTCGGAGTTCACACCATACTGAACAGCAGAGAAAGCTGCAATGTGTGGGACACGGATAAAAGGCTTGCGGGTTACACGGTGTGCAAATTATGGGTCTTTTGCTGTGCATCTCAACAGTGATCAAGTGGTTAGCCAATGCATCAAAGCTTTCCCAGAATCGTCCCGTGTGAGGGTCAATTGCTAATTTGTCCTTGATTGCAGGGTTCAAACTATTGAAGAACATCAAGAGGTCCAATGCACATGGGGGTTCGGGTCCGCATTTGCTCACCAGTGCGTGCACATGCCTGACATAGTCTTTTGCAGAGTGTGTACCCTATTTCTCTTGGTGCAGTTCTGTGCGTCCTCTGATGCGCTTGTCTGGTGCAGCAAATGCATCAAGCAGGCATTTACGGACCATGTCCCATGTGAGGGTACCAGAAGTGTACGTTGTGGCAGTAGCCATGTAAGCTGATTTTGCTTTGCCAGTAAGCTGTGTCAAAACCATTTTGGGCCAACTATTGCATGGGCTAGCAATAAATTCAAAGTAGGTCTCAACAGTGAACAAAGCCTCATTTACGACTTCTTCCCCAGATAATGGCGCAGTCTAAGTCATCTTAAACCCTTGCATCCCACTTCTCACCTTGTCAGCTTTTTCCTCCTCTTCTTGCTCATGCTCTGACTCTGGGTCGAAGCAGTGCTCAGCTGCCTTAGCAGGAGCTGAAGAGGGACTCGCGGAAGTGGCAAAAAAAAGTCAGCAAAGAAGGTCTGCACTGCTGCAAACTGCTCCTTTATCAGGTAGTCCTGATGCTGAAACTTACATAACACACGGCAGCTGGCGAGCAGGGCTGCTTGTCTTGTGCTACATGTATGCTCAATTCTGGACGGCGTGGACAGCTGCAGAGGTGGCTCAAGAACTGCTGAAGCTGCACGTGCTGTGCTGCAGCTACATAACATACAGAAGCTGGCAAACCGAGCTGCTTGTCTTTTGCTGCATGCAAGCTTTAAATCCAGACGGCATTTACGGCTGCAGATGATGCTGAAAAACCTCTGCAGCTGTTTGTCTTGTTCTACATTTAGATAATAAACAGCAGCTGCCAAAAAGGGCTGTTTGTTCCATGATGCGTGCATGCTTGATTCCAGACAACATGGACGGCGTAGACGGCTGAAGAGGAGGACTTTTGAAACTGGTTTGCACTCCAGCTCAATTCTGCACAACTGCTGCTGCTGCTGCTGCTGCTGCTGCTTGTATTGTGATGCATTTACATAACAAACAGCAGCTGACAAGCAACACTGTATGTTATATAGTGCATGCATGGTTGATTAGGTATGGACAGGACGGCCTGAACGGCTGAACAAGTGCGGGATCTGAATTTGCTTTGCACTCCAATTCAATGATGCAGAACTGTTGCAGATGCTTGTTTTGTGCTGCTTCTGGGAAACAAACAGCAGTTGGCAAACGGGAATGGTTGTCTTGTGTTGCATGCATGCATGAATTACAAACTGCAAGGATGGCTACAACAGATTCTGCAAAACTGCTGCAAATGTAACGTGGCGTGAGCTGCTTCCCGTACTGGCGTGCCCGAGCTGCCTCCAGAGCACCGACTTTCCAGCAAAACTTTAGCCTTTGCGTTACAGATACAATAACCCAGTTCGGATAATAATTATTAATAAAAGCCATGAGATCAATGTCACATCTGGTCTCAAGTAGTAACAGACTCTCAGTAACTAACTATCAGACAACTGCTCGTTGCACTCTCCCCCTCTCTAATCAATAGCTGGGGAGGAAGAACAACATACCAAGACAAAGCAAAGCATAATAAAGCAAGCAAAAAAAGCAGGGCATCAAGCAAAAGAGTAGATCTGGAAGAGTAAGCAGAGCAGACTGTATCAAGTAGGGCTTAGACTAACAAGTATGCAAGCAAGAGCAACTTAGACTAACTTAAGCTAGCTTAGACTAACAGGAGACATGCAATCTTAGACTAATTGGGAAACCGGGAAACATGAGGTCTTGAGGATCTTCGTAATGGGTTGCCTGGCGGCTGGAGAGGTGGGGATGGTTGACGGTGGACAGGAGGAAATGACGGCAGAGCAAGAGGTGAAGGGGGGGAAGGGAGGGAAGATGAGGGAGGAACACTGGACTGCACAGATCGCGTGCGTAGGCGCTGCCAATAAGCTTGGACTTCATCTGGCACATCTTGTTGATTGTTGCGCGCTGGTTCCACAGTGTTCTCCTAATCAGGGTAACCTAGCCACTTGACCAAGTACTGCTTGGTGGTGTCGTGTGACTTGGCAGTCTGTGGGAAGTGGGACACTATGTCCTCAACAGTGTAGTATACGTTGTTACCCTCTACATGAGTGGGTGGGGGGTTGGGTTGGACACGGCCAGGAAAAGTGGGCGCATCAAGTTGCACAGGCCGAAGGAGGCTAATATGGAATGTGCTGTGACATCTATAATGAGAGGTTCATCTAGCCACTTATGCATCCATCCTTCCCTTTAGTGTCAAGGAAACTCAAGTGGGAGGGGCAAGGAGGAGGATGGAGAAAAAGGTTATAGAGGTGTACCAATACGGAGTGAGATGTTAAACGGAGAGGGAAGATGGGCAAAGACTCCTTGAGAGCAAAGGAAGTAAAGAAGAAAGGGGGGAAGGACTGCGAATAGACGGGTTTGGAGTGCTCAAGGAGAGTTGAGTAGGGAGGAGAGGGTATTTTTGAGAGGGCTCCATAAGGAGAGGTTCATCTAGCCACGTATGCATCCATCCTTCCCTTTCTACTCAAGGAAAACTAACCGAATCGTTAAAATTTCCTTCCCTTCAATCCTGCACCCTGTCGATTTATCTTGACACTCAATCGGGCCCGAATTCTTTCTAGGCAGCCCGATTTAAAAAGCAGGGTCCGGGGATCCCCTATAATTTTGAAAGCAACTCCGGGTTCCCAACCCTGCCCCACACCGCAAAGGTGCTGCACTATGCCACAACATTCTTTCTCCTGTCACCTTGACACCTTTGCAAGGTGCCACAGGACCTGTGCTTATATTTAAAGCAAAGGCCTTTAACATAGTATACCCTGGGAGCAAGTTGTTGGGCCTTTCACCCCTACACGCCAATTTATATAAAAGCCTGAGCCTGTTGCCTTCTTCTGTAGCAATGGGGTGCATTTTGGCTCACATGTGAGCACAATTGGCCCAGGGGTTGTGTGTGGCTGGCAAATAATACAAAGCACTGTGCAACTGCTCTACTCTTGCTAAGCATCTGCCTGTGTTGCCACTTGCAGGTACAACCAGATTAAGATGACTCAGGTAGCCGAACAAGCTGAACCTCCACGGTCCCCAAAATCACCAGCTTAGCTTCTGGTTATCCAGGTCAGGCTCTTGCTTCTGTTGGTTGGGTTAGTATGGTTTTTGATCTTAATTACCGTCAGACGTTAAAGTCCCCCAAGTGTAGGTGGGAGCAACCAAGTAACCCTTCCTTCCAGAGTCAGTACATAGCTTTGATATATATTCTAACACTGAAGCCCCTGGCTCTCCCCTTGCTGGTGCATCAATATCAGGCATGGCTTTATACACCATATAACGCGTATAACATTTTTTTGACTGTATTGTACGGCGCGCTCCGTACTCTACCGAACCGTATATCATCGTATATATACGGCCGAACCAGAAATACAGTGCCAGGACATACATATACGGTCCTGACCGTATGGGTTTTGACGTCAGATTCTGCCTGTCAGGAACTTTGTTAATGCAAGCACTAGTAAGTACACTGTAATTAAAACAATAAAAAAGTTATTAAATTGTACGGCTTGGGAGTCGCTGAGGCCAGAAAGCTTTATGTTGCAGCTGTGGATGACCAGAAGAAGAGGAGGGGGTGGAAAGGGAGCCTCAGCCGATATCTAGCAACATAGCCAGCACATTGACGGAGAGAAATGCGGTCTATTTGAAGTTTGAGCCATTTTGGGCACCACAAAGTGACCATTTGAACATTGTTCTGTTCCGTGACCGCATAAACCGTTAAAGGTGTTGGGCGTATATCGGCGTTATACGTGTTGGGCAGCCACGTCCTGCCCATTAAGAGCCTCTTCCTGCTAGGGTCCCAGATGTTGAATTGCACCCTTCTCTGCTGCTGCTGGTGCTGCTGGTGCTGCATCTGCTGCACTGCCATCTGCCACCTTCACAAACTGCTGCCATACCCACACATTCTTTGAAGGAGCATTTGCAGCAGTAGGGGAGCACTGCCCAACCTCAGGCCTGCTGGGGGTGGTGGTGCAGGGGCTGGTGGACGGGAAGGTGGAGGGGGTGGAGGAGGGGGAGGCAGAAGCTCTTGGGGAGCAGGCATGCTGGAGCCTGCAAGGGCTGTCCTGGCCCTTTTGGACAAGTTCCCAATCGAACTCCTTCTAGAACCCATACCTCTTGAACTCATGTTTAAACGGAATGAATGGTATGGTATGCAAATTTTGGCCAGTAACGCTAGGCTGGCAATTTCTGAGGCCAATCGACCTTGAACGGTGCCCCCGTTCCTTGGACGGTACAACAAACCTTCTACAAAAGGCGTTTATACCGTACCGTTTCTGTACCGTTAAAACGGTGCAATTTTAAAAGAACGACTTTCATTCACATCCCTGGTCAAAACTATATCCTGCCCTTGTCTCACAAGGACTTGCGCTACGCTAACGCTATTGAGCCCATATTTTGTTAATGCAAGGCATGAGCTCCAGCACGCTCATACCTATGGACTTCTACCTAGGTCACAATGGTCATGTAGACTCCTGAATTAGTCCCCAAAGCTTCTAGCTTGCATCAACCTGATCATGGTCTTTCAGAAAGCTCATGGGCAGCTTTGTATTCCTTAACCAGATCACCACAACAAATTAGGTTTTTTCAAATTCCCATGTGTTGTGCTCCTCTTGGTAACCTTCCCACTTAATTAGGAAGCAGTAGACCAGGCATCCTTGTTTGCCACTTGGTGGTCGAGAATGCGTTCCACTTCATACAATGGCTCTCCTTCTAACCACTGAACGGGAGGGGGAGGCGTCACAGCCTTCCCTCCATGTGACTCAAGGTCGCATATTAAGGGTTTGGTCAAGCTCACATGGAAGACATTGTGGATCCTGCTCCAATCTTGGGGCAGGTGCGGTTTGACTGCGACTTTATCGACCATGTAATCCACTCCAAACGGACCCATGTACATGGGGCGTAGCTTTTTTACCCCTGGTCCTCCATGCCTCATGTTCTTGGTACTGAGCATCACTAGATCTCCCAACTTGTATGTCACGTCTCTCTCTGCACATTCTCCCTTGCTATCATGCTCTGACAAGCAGCTTCTGTTTTTTTTGCACAAGCTTCACACTCTTCACGATGCCTTCTGCAAAGTCCGTTGCCTTTGGCACTGTAGCTGGCATTTGAATGGTAGCTGGCGTCAGAGGGTGCTGACCATAGTTGAGGAAAAAGGGCGTGTTCTTCATTGCCTCTTGCCAGGAGTTATTGATGGCAAACTCAGCACACACAAGTTTTTCATCCCAATTGTCATGCTCGTTGCCCACATAGGCTCTAAGCATCTTCTACAATTTGTACGCTCAGTCTGGCCATCAGTCTGGGGATGGAAAGCACTAGACATCCTCTTGTCTTTGCTGAGCAACTCACAAGTACTCTCCCAAAATTTATCGTGGAATTGAGAACCACGATTTGCTATCAAAGTAGCACGCAGCCCAAGCAGTTGCACTAGATTGTTCACAAAGAGCACCGCAAAAACATGCGCATCCAGCGCTTCCGTGGTAGGCACCAGATGCACCTTTTTGCTAAGCCTGTCTACAAAGACCATAATTGAATTGTGTCTTGCTGCTGCCTTGGGAAGTTTCACTTTGATTTCCATTGACATACTTTCCCACCTCCTTCCTGGAATGGATAGAAGTTGAATCTTGCCCGCGTACATGCGAGTGTTCACTTGGTGTCGTTGGCAAGCATCACAGTGGCGCACGTAGTCTTTTACATCAGTATGCATGCCGTTCCAAAAGAATGAATGAGACACAATCTCATGTCTTTGTAATGCCCATGTAGCCACTCAAATTCTGATTGTGGCATAGCTCCAAGATTCTTGTCTTAAGAATCAGGCTGTTGGGCACTACCACCTGACTGCGTGCATACCATAGGCCATTTGTTGTTGTTGTTGTTACATAACGCGCGCGGGCACAGCGATGCCGTTAAGGCGAGAAGGGGAGGCAGCAAAATAACTAGAGCTCAGAAGAGACAAAAAGACTAAAAAGACAGGGGCTGAAAGAATCCAAGGCTCAAAAACAAAGGCTCTGACTAGCTAGGACTGCCACAGACTGAAGTACTCCGGGCGGGAACACAACACCGGACACAACCCAGGCTAAACAAGCACGCACTCTAGCCTTCCTGAGTTCCTACAGCTCAGGAAGGGATGGTCAGGCCCCACGTAAAAGGCATGACTCGGCCCTTGGCAGGCAGCAAAGTCTTCCAAGGCGGCACGCAGCAAAGCTCTGGTGTGGGCTAGGGCCTCCGGGCCCCGAGCCTGGCTCTCTCCTACACCGCTCCGAAGCTGTTTGCTGACTGTGAGCATGACCGTAAGGGCCGCTATCCCCACTGCTGCCCAGATGATCGAATCGATAGTGGGTGCTGGAGGTTCCAGCAGCCACACATGCTTGGGCAGGAGAGCCACCCCTCGCGGCAGCTGCCTTTGCAGCACTCCTCTCACTTCTTGCGCCCCTACACAGCCCCAGAAGACGTGCTCCCAAAGCTGAACAGCTCACAGCGTGCTAGGAGCCCCTAGCGCTGGCGCCCACCCACACTTGCACTTCCAGCCCCTA
>Ga0306908_1000720_pt1 | contig 11528 bp, 5 predicted proteins | sample AntRauTorcE11899_FD_190430 | JGI IMG/M metagenome (GOLD analysis project Ga0306908, IMG submission 190430) | Saline lake microbial communities from Rauer Islands, Antarctica - Metagenome Torckler E11 #899 (v2) (version 2) | ecosystem: Environmental > Aquatic > Non-marine Saline and Alkaline >... | reverse complement strand
AGAATTCCAACGTTGACCAGTTCTTCTAATTGAATAATCAGTATGATTTACAATGCTTTCTTGAACGGTAACCGTAGTATTAGTATCAGTAGCAGCAATCCATCTTGCAGTATAAGTTGTTCTTATATATTGGCTGATTGGTATAGCTTCTAAAAAATAGTATCCTGAATTAAGCCCTGTGAATACACCATTACTATTGATTGAATAAATATTACCTTGAATATCGGTTAGTACAAACTCGTATATGTTAATGAAATTAGGATTGTCATTAAAATAACTACTATAGTTATTTATTGCAATTGAACAATCGTTATTACCACAAGTACCATCGGTTACAGTAAATGGATCATCAACATCATTAAGGTCATCACCAATTGCTTTGGTAGTTACTGTAATTATTTCACCAGACCAAAGGTTAATAACTGGATTACCAAAAGTATTTCCAACAAGTCTTATATTGTAGGTTGTATTAGGTGCAAATTCACAAGATATAAATGGAGAACCATCAGAAGCAGAAATTGTGTCAACTGTTATCCAATTATTACCGCTACCACCTTGAAGTACTTGTACTGAATAATATATTTCAACCAAAATATTAAATGTATTATTCTCAGTAAAAGAGAATTCTATACATTCAAAACCTATTTCGTCTGCTGAAAAATTTGTTGGTGGTATAACACGATAAAAATATACGATACTACTAACATTACTGTAAGGTGATTCAACTTCAACTAAATAATCTTCGTTGATTGCCTTAACACGGTAATAGTAAGTAGTACCATTTACTAATTCTTCAAAATCATTAAAAGAAGTGATGTTACCTGTCTTAGCTATTTCTACAAAACCTGATGTTGGAGAAGTGCTTCTTTCAATAATGTATCCTGTTACTATTGTTGGATCATAATTCCAATCAATTTGTTGATAATAAATACCATTAAGTGATGCTCTTGTAATCGGGTCTAAATTAGGTGCTAAAACAAGAAAATCAGTGGAAGCTGAAATTGTATTACTAAAATCTGATTCACAATTAGTATAATTACTATTTGCAGTTACCTTATAGTTATATGTATCTTCAGGTTGTGGTAATGCCGTAGGATCACTGTTGTTACTATCGTCATAAAATGTTGAACCTGATGGAATAGTGTCAATTAACACACCATCTCTGTATATGTTTATACTATCTTGCCATTGTGAAGTATCAGCACTAAAATTTAGTCTATATAAAACACTTTGAGTAAATTCATTAGAAAGATTATCAACGCTATTTAAAACAGGAGCAGTTAAATTATACTGAAAAGCTTCGGTAGTCGAAGTAAGGGGAAGTTGACAAGGTGCTAATGTAGATTCATCTGTTCTAACTCTAAATTTTATCTCACCACACTCGTCTATTGCACAAGAAACAAATATTCTATTAGGATCACCTATACCTCTAACACCATTAAAATAAACTCCATTAGTACCACAATTACCACTTCCAATGTATCTATCGAAACCACTAACTACTGAATCATAATAACCTATGATTTCCCAAGAACCAGAATTAATTTGTCTTTCTAAAAACCAATTATCATTGTAAGTTTCATCTGTTGCAGTTTCAAAGAAGAAATAAGGTGCTTTAGGATCAACATCAATACTTGTAGCATTACCAATAAAAAGCGAACCATCACTTTCGTAACCAATATTAATGGTTGAATTATCAATATCAGCAATTTCGGTTACTGGTGGATTCGTATTACCACCTCGATAACTTACGGCAAATGAATAATAGTTTGTTTCAATTAAATTGTTTGTTGCAACACTAAATCTTTGTTCACGTAATAATAACTCACCAGTGTATGGAAAATTCTGTCCAACAGCTAAACTAACTATTCTATTACCAAGTGCAGAAAATAGTGCACCACTTGCACTATCATTATTACCATATGAAAGTAATCCAACTAATACATTATCACCAGAAGGGTCTTTTATTGGATTACTATTTTCAACAACTACTACATTACCATAAATACCATTATTAGGATTAGTAATATCGTAAACATCGCCACCAAATGATTTATTATTTATTACTATTCTTGGATCTTCATTATTACAGTCAAAACTGACACTAAATCTAAAAGCATTACCTGAATTAACATTAAAATTTGCCATATGCTATTATTATCTACTATTATAATTAGGAAATAAAAAAAAGGGGCGATGATATATCTCTCATCTAACCCCTTTTGGTTCTAAGGTAAAATCCTTATGTTATTATAGGTATGATTCAGCAACCGATGCTAACACCTCATTTGCGTATCCACTATTACCACCTGATAATCCAATTGTGATAACGTAACCATCTGCATCTGCAGTACCTGTGTCTAATGTTAAAGTAGATGCTCTTAAACCTCTACCTGTTTCACCGAATAAGAAGTACTGATTCTTCTGATCTTGATAGATCGCTACCATATCACCGATAGCCATATTGTTCAAAATCTCTTTCTTATTCTGTGTTACATTAGCAAGCTGCAAGTTTAACGTTTGTAAAACGAAACGTGATACTGATCCTGTCTGCAATTCTTGAAGTGCTTGACCTGTTTCAGGTTCAAATTCATATTCATAGAATGTAGCTCCAGAAGCCATTGTGATACCAGTAATAACATTGTTGGAATCTTTATCAATACTGTCGATTTCTTCTTTGTTGGCTAACAGAATATTCTGTAATCCACCAAATCCAAAGTCGCACTGTCTTGTAATTCCACTTGTTAATAAACAACTCATATTTTTATATATTTAGTTTTTTTAGTTATTTTTTAGATTAAAATAAAGGGGATAAACCCCTATATCTTAATTGTATAGTACCACTTCAGCGAAGAATCCAATCTTCACATCTGCTTTTGCTTTCAATACGAAATTGATATAATCTGAACCATCAACTTCTCTTTGATCTAACATTCTTATCTCTGACCAATCTGATAGTAAATCAGTTGCAAAGTAGAAGTTATCACGAGCACCAAATACGATTGCATCGTCAGGCATTCCACCAGTTTCTCTTAACTCAATACCGTAGAAACGTAATACTGGCTCATTGGCAGTATCATTATCTCCTTGAGCAGCTAAGTTCTGTCGGTACAATGCAGCAGTCTTATATGATACGAAGTATACTAATCCTGCAGCACCTTTCTTTCTTACACCTGCTGGTAATGCAGTGTAAACTTTGTTTAACTCAGTAACGATGTTACTGTCAGTCAAAGCTACTCCAGCTACGTCTACTGTATCACCAGAATCTCCTAATTGCTTGATATAACCATCGAACAAGTCTTTGATAGTACCAGTTGAACCAGTAGCATCACCTTGCCAGATAGCTTCTTCAATCTCTTTAGCTGATTGGTTAGTGAATTCACCAAGAACTGCATCTACTAATTCAGCAGGCATTTCTTCGTTGTTCATTCCATCTGCCATGTTCTCAGAGTCCCATAATTGGTAAACATCCTCGAAACAGATTTGCTCATTAATTTTTATTTTTTTAGGTTCAAGCACATTTTCAGTGATTGTAATTGTACCTGCTGGAGTAAAATCACATCCACCTTCTTGTACAACACCTGAAGAAGATAATTTCTTAATTACCTCTTTATACTTAACACCAGTTCTGATTGAGATACCATTAGTTGATAATGTTTCTCCACCAATTAAACTCTTTAAGATGTAGCTTCTGATAGCCTCACCTGAGTATGAACTTGTAAAACTTCTTGTAGTTGGCATAATATTTTTATTTAATTAATTTCTTTATATTATTATAATAATTTAATCTGCAATGTTGGGTTTACACAGTTGGTAAACCGTTCTTCATTGCGATTCTTTCGTAGTTTGATAGTTTAGACATATCAACTTTCTCTACTTTCTTAGTAGATTCGGTCTTACGAGTTACAGGCTTAGTAGCAGGAACTTTTGATAACTTCTCAGCTAACTTAGATTTGTCTTCTTTCAACTTAGCGTTTTCACCTTTAAGCTTTTCGAAATCTACTTTCATCTTATCAAAGTTGGACTGTAATTCATCCATCTTCTCTTTGTTTCTCATTTCCTCATCGTTCATAGCTAATTCCCCTTCTTCTTGAGATGCTTCACCTTCGTCTTCTTGTTCAGCTTCTGGTGATACAATTTCTGTAACAACACCACTTTCAACAACGATTGTTCTTCCATCTTCAAGAATATGTGAACCATCAGGAGCTACTTCACCAGACTCAACTAACATAGGCTGTGAACCTACACCGTCAAACTCTACTTCAGCACCTAACTCTGCTACAACTGCGACTTCGAAATTTTCTCTACTCTTTATGCCATCCTCGTTTTTAAACTCTTCAACAAGTGCACTTAATTTTTCCATGATTTCTTTCATCGATTCTTTAAATTTAAATTTTGATTTATTATGATTTACTTTTGAAAATACTTTATCTAAGTATGCTTCTACAGAGAAACCTCTTAATTCACCATTCATTACTCTCTTGAATACTTCTGGATCATTAATCTTATAGGCAACATACCAGCTACCCATCTTTACCTCTGTAATACCTTTAGCCTTAACATCAGCTAATCTCTCTTCTGAATCTATTATAAATGATTCTACCATAAAGGCATCCACATAAGCATCTTCCAAGTGATCCATGTTGACATTGTTATTCATCAACTCCATGTGGAACTTGTTTCTTAGCTTTTCAATAGTATCAGTTGAAAAATAACCCATATAGGCTTCTCCCTCTGCTGTCATTCTCAATATATTCTTATCAGGTATTAATGCTAATCCAGCTACAATCTGCTTGTACTTCTTAGCATCGTCTTGAAATAAAACATAGGAAGGTTTAGGTTTATCTTTACTGAACTTGATAAAATCTGATTCAATGGCTGGTTCATCCACTAATGATATAGTTTTTATACCAGACATAGGCTCGTTTTCATCTATTAGAAACTCAAGTCTCTTTATTTTATCCTTTTCCATATTATTATAATTAATTGAAATTATTGTTTGGGTTTTAATTACAAACTACTGTTGTTTTCAATGACATCAACCTCACTTGATACATCCCTAAACTCATTAACAGATACTTGAAATCTTGCTTTACCTAATGCATTAATCAATGAGTTAGAATTAAAACCACCACTATCATTAGATACCTGTGGTACTAATCCACCATCGGCAAACCTACGCTTACCTGTTCTCATAGCTTCCAATGTAGCCACCATATCTGGATTGGATGCTACAATGGGCTTAGGTATAACATATTCATTCTCATGTACCACACCAGCTACTCTCTCACCAGTACTATCTCTAAATCCCATACCATCTCCTGTATATCCACCATCGGCAAACTCTGGTATTCGTTGTGAAGCAATGGCAGCTATGTTAGCACCACCAATTGCACCTACCAACACTGACAATGGAATGTTAGGTAATGCTTGCACTACCGATAGTAAAGCTTGTATCGTTGCTTGTGCAATAGCCTGTGCTTTCTCAAGTTTAGCTTGATTAGTCTTAGCTTCGGCAATAGCTTCTTCTTGTGCTATTCTCTGCTTTGCTAATTCTTCTTCTCTGTTCTTCTCCTGTCTTAATTTAGCAAGGATAAGATCAAATCTTCTACCCTGTGCACCTTCTAATTGACTTTCCAATTCAGTCCTACGTTCAGTAGACTCTTCAGCAAGTTCATTGATTCTCTCAAGTTCACCAGTTAGTCTTTCAATGTTTCCTTGAATAAAGGTTATAGGTGCTTGTAGTGCATCAATGGTTTGTTGACCGATGAATGAAATTGCTTCTGATGCTCTAATCTTAAAGTCTTCTACCTGATCACCAGTAGTTTCAAACTGTCTTGGTAGTTTACCAGCTTCTCTATTTAAGTCCTGTTGAACTTTGATTGCTCTTAATATACTTAATCTAAAACGTTCTACCTGTTCTTCTGGTGGTTGATTAGCTTCACTAAATGCATTTAACTCAGCATTAAGTCTTCTTGCTGCTTCTTCGGTTTCATCTATCTCATTAAGTAAATCCCTTACGTCTTGAACTGCTGAATCAAATTTAGCTTTATCTCTTTCTTTATTAGTCTCACGAATAGTATTTAAACCATCGTCAAGTAAGTTATTTAACTTTTGAAGTTCTAATACTCTTGCACGTTCTTCATCGGATAAATTTTTGTTAAGTAAATCTTGCTGGAATATAATATTATTAATATCTTCTTGTACAATTCGCTCTATCTGAGTCAAAGATATTCTATCATCTATAAGTTTATTTATTTGTTCCTGAAATTCTAATTTTTTCTCACTATCTTCTGTTTGTTCTTTAGCTAATTCTAAAGCTTTAATATCTTCTTTTAATAATTCTCTTGTTTCTGGTAATACATCATCTAATAAATCTTTTTGGATATTAAGTAAATCAAGTCTATTTGCTTGGATTTCTAATCTTTCAATTTCAAGTTCTCTTTCAAGTTCTGCTTTTTTAAATTGATTATCAGTTAACTTAATTTCTCTCTCTAATTCTTTGACTCTTCTTTGTGATAATTCAGTAATAGCAGCACTTTTATCTCTTATTCCACTTAAATTATCTACAACTGACTTTACACCAGCACTTACATCTTCAAATCGCTTTTGTAAATCTTCTAATTTTCTACCTTTATCTAATGAATCAAAAAAACTATTACTTGCATTACCACCGATTGTAAATGCAGCACTAATACTATCACCTAATGCAGAAAACAAATTGGATATCGAACCAACTTTATCTATTAAAATACTTATCTTATCAATAAAACTACCAAGGAAAGGTAATGATGTATCAATAGTTTCTTTAACTGTAGAACCAAACTTACTTGCTGCTTCAGTCACTGAATCCCAATTGGCAATTAATGTACCTAACAACACAACTAAAATTCCTATTCCAGTTGCTGATATTGCTGCACGTGTAGTAGTACCAAATAATTTAGCTGCTATTTTTGATGATCTAAATCCAGTTACAATAGATCTAAGACCCTTGACAGTCTCAGCACTAAATGCTTGAGATGCTTTCTCTAATCCATCCAATACAACAACCAATTGAAGTGCTGTCTGTGTTGCCTGTTCTACTGACTCTGCTGTATCTTCACCAAAGACAGATGATGCCACTGTAGCTGCAGCAAATGCACCAGCAAGTCCTTCACCTAATTTCTTAGCTGACTCTGCTTGCTCCTGACCTGTCACACCTTCCAATGAATCAGAAACTGTTCTTAGTTGTGCATCAGCATCACGTGCAACTGCACTCAATTCCTCAAACGCTTGTGAGTTAACATCGACTTGTCTAATCTGATTGTTAACCTTATCTAAGGTCTCTTCTAACTGCTCAATTGTGGATGCTCCTTGAAGTTGTATTTTTAATTGCGAAACTGCTGTTGCCATAGTTTTTTATTATCTACTCTTATAATTAAAGAATTCTATTAAGTTCTATTTTAGCTGTTCTCTTAATTACATCATAGTTCTTAATTGAGATTATTCTGTAGGTCTGCTGATCGTATGTGATAATTCTATTGATCTGCATCTCCTTCCAATCCTGATCATTCATTCTCATATCAGCCTCTATTACCTCATTCTGTGACAACGCCTGATACTTAGGTAAATGGAATACATTATAAAGCGTATTAGTTGTTTTATTCTCACTTGCTGATAATGAGAAACTATCACGTGGATTATCATCACCAACTGTCTTCAAATACTCAGCAATATAATGTGAGTTGAAATAATCAGGTAGATTAATAGAACCCGATACACCTGTATAATCATTAGTTGCCTTAGTCAATGCAGCATCAGTTAAAAACTCCGATGGTAAACCTAAGAATGAAGCAAACCTTATTCTTGTCTTATTAATACTAATACCACCATCATTATAGTTAACATTTGTAATCATGTTCAAATAATAAAAATCCTTTCTCTCTGCATCATCCACACCACCTATAAATTTAGGTGAGTAAGTTGAACTACTTACCTCTGGATTATAGATTAGTATTCTCGGTTGTGCAGCATAGGTATATCTATCTGGATTATTATCAATTTTAGTATCACCACTTGAACTATAAAAATCAGTGTCCTCATCATCATTAACTGTTTGCTTAGTAATTGAAGGTATTAACATTTCAATATAGTCTGCTTGTGTATCGGGTGCTTGTGGAGATATACTTGCACTAAAATTAGTGTTAGTTATGAATGCCATCTTTAACATGTTAGTAGGTGCAAATGGAAATTGTATTTCAGCTTGACCTCTATTCTTGCTATGGTATTCGTTGTTATCTATAGTACCATATTTATCATAGACTGGTGAGGTGGTTTGCAGTGGCAATCTACCGAAACGGTCTACGGAGAGTATCGTCTTATTAAAATCATCATCGTCTCTGTACTTGAGAGATACACTTTCCAATTCACTTCTACGAACATCCACTGTATCAGCAAAGACTTTCTTAGTGATGTCATATGGATTCTGTGTATTTCCAAATAGAGCTGTGTATGGTTCTAATTGAACTGTTTTATTTTTATTATCCACAATTAAATAAGCATTAAACATATTCAATATACCTGAAACAAAATCAGACTGACTCATCTGTGGTAGGAAATAAGATGGTCTTAAAAAGATATCACCTTGTCCTTTACGTGGTTGTAAGATATTAGTAAAGCTGGTTGATGGTTGTACATAAATAACACCTGTGTTATCCAAGTCAGTGACTTGCATATACACTTTCTCACCAGATTGCCAAGTTCTTAAACCAGAATCTACTGTAACTTGTGTTACACCAAAGCTTTCAGTTAATGTAGCAAAGGCAATATTACCATCAACACTTGATGTTAATCTTAACACACCTGCAGAACCAGTTTGTGAATCCTCTGTTCTATAGAAGAAGGTACATAAGAACCTACCGAAACCAGCATTTGGAAATGTATACTCCCATGTAGTAGTTTCTTGAAAATTATCATTAGGATCATACTCTAAGTTAGGAAACTGTACTCTTCTTGATATCTCAATCTTAAACTCTGTTGAATTAGATGTAGCTTTAAATTCATTACCTTTAAAATCCTGTGTGGTTATCAAACCATTACCATAGTCAAATGCAGAATCATCACCAGTAAATGGTGTGATAAGATTCTTAAATGTTCTATCGTCAAATAGTGATGAAGATAGTCCAAATCCAGCATCCTTGAATATCTGTTTAAGTGTATTCTTTACAAAGACAGCAGGTGGTACTTGATGGAAAAACAATCCATTGATTTTAGATGTACCAGTTTGCTGATACATATGGTAGAATGTGGTTAATTTATATAGTGGATCAAGATTTATTAATTCTGCATCAATATTGCTTCCTGTGACACCACTGATTATACTTTTCTCAGCAAACTCTGTATTGTAGAATATAAATGGAAAGCATATATCTGAATTATCAGATGTGATAGTTTCAGTAGAATTTCTATTGTTATAGTTATTAATAGTATTCTCAAAATTCCAATCTACATTATCAAACTGTAAGTCCACTAAATCTCTATCCTTGATTTGATCAGCAAGTTCTTTAAATGCAGAATACAATACACATTTGTAACCAGATTGAAGTACTTCGTTTACTACCAACTCACCTTCTAATAAACTATCGTCATTCAATATTACTTTAGCAGTGAAAGTCTTACCAACAAACTTATTTTGAATATCAAACTCGTTTATATTACCAAATACTCTATTGTTGTTCTTTGTAAATGGTAATGTAAATGAATAAGAAAAGTCACCAAATGCTTTAGATGGTTCTCTAAGGTCATCGGCAATTCTATTTAATCTAATAGATAAGTCTTCTGGATTTCTAAAGTCCATTGAAAACCTGTCATTCAGTATAAGATCTAAATTATTTATATTTGACATATATGATTATTCAGTGATATTATTATTCTCTATGGTCTTTCTTAAATCTAATTCAACATTAAACTGGTTGTTCTGATTGTTTTTGGTATAACCAAAACCGTTTACGGTGTAATACTTAATCACACCATTCTCAACCACGTATACCTTTGGTGATGATAGGATTTCTTTCAACCAATCCATATGATCTTCTTTCACCCATCCACTATTCAATGTTAAATCTTCGGTAGCTTCAATATTATACTGTTTGTTCTTTTCAAATCCCTGTGGATAATCCTTATCTACTACTACCTCAAAATCATTGGAAGTTCTATTGATACTGTCTTCACGGATACCACTGAAGTAGAATGAATCATAACCACCTAATGGGTTTTGCCACATAACAGTAGTTCCTTTTGGTGCTATGTCATATGCTATTCTGTAGGTCTGTGGTTCTACTGTAAATTCAGCAGTGTTAGCCACCAGTTTTACATCATATGATTTAACTCTCTTAGCACTATAGAATCCATTGGCATCTATACCTACATTTTCTGGTGATGCATCAAAGTAATAAACACCGTTAGTGTTTTCAGTAGTAGTAAATTCAAACTTAGCATAATCCACATTAAACTCAAATGTATCTGCATCACTACCAGTGAATGTTTCAACATAAAAACCAATACGTGAATATTGATCTGTATTAACATCACTACCGATCAATGTTAATTCTTGTACTGTATTTACACCAATAATTGCTTGACTTATTTCATCCCAAGTGCCACCATCAAATCCAACCAAGTACACTCTTGCTGCTAATAAACTACCACCGTTTATTATATCGTTTAATACTCTAATCTTTAGAGTAACTTGAGTATATGCTGGTAATGTTGAAACAATGTCTTGATATACTACTTGACTTTGTGTTGCATTAGATGCATTAGCTTTAATATATTCTTTAATACCAAATGGTTCTCCAAATATTGCTCCCGATTGAGCAGTCCAAGCTACATCACCTGCTATTTGTGAATCAACTGACCAATCAGATAATCCATTTACAAATTCATCATCACTAAATAAATCAACAGCATTTACTGTATTTAAACTATTACTATCAACAGTTGAACTACCATCATAAAAATTATAGGTTATATCATTTGCAAATATGACTGAACTCTGATTACCAAAGTTTTTATATACAAAATACAATGGATCGATTTCAATAGATGGATGTGTTAGTTTAGCTGTTGGTTGATTAGTCAATGCTATTATGGTATCAGCAGAACTTGATTGATAATAATCAGATACATCATCACCATAATTTACTGCAGAATTTAGTACTGTCTTATTAGTTATAGTACCTTTCTGTATTTTATTAATTTGCAACCCATCTATGCTATCCACCACTGGTGCATATTCTCCATATGTTACTACATAATTTAAAGCTGGTGGTGTATTACCATTATTACCATTTGCTTTTAATACATCACTACTACCTATTGTTGGTAATCCAGTTGAAACATAGTTCTTTAATATGTTGGATAAGTCAAATTCTACTAAGTTTAATCCATTCTTAATAAATGGTTTCCTTAAACTACCAACATTATCCATATCGAATATTAATTCTCTATCGTCAAAAACCAAGTTCTTATTACTGTTTACATACACATCA
>Ga0306908_1000715_pt1 | contig 11600 bp, 9 predicted proteins | sample AntRauTorcE11899_FD_190430 | JGI IMG/M metagenome (GOLD analysis project Ga0306908, IMG submission 190430) | Saline lake microbial communities from Rauer Islands, Antarctica - Metagenome Torckler E11 #899 (v2) (version 2) | ecosystem: Environmental > Aquatic > Non-marine Saline and Alkaline >... | reverse complement strand
TTATGTCACATTAGGGTGGTTACGGTAATGTTACTGTAACAAAATTGATTTTACACCCAATAGTTACTCTTTTAAGTGTCACATCACACCATCCCCTATGGGTGTACTCTATTGTGACTCTCAATGCCGCTCATTTGAAAAAAAGGTAACATATCTCAAAACATACCTAACTAATGGAGTAGTTCGCTTGGATAGCATTGCTGACCGTTCCGCTGTAGAAGATTTTCTCAAACGCTGGAAAGGCAACACGGGCAGTGAACGCGCGAATTTCCAATCCTTCATGCGCGACCTCTGTACGTTATTAGATCTGCCTCATCCAGACCCAGGTGAAGGCGACACCCGCCAAAACTCCTACGTGTTTGAACGGTTCATCTCAGCGGCTCGTGTCGATGGCAATACCGACAACCGGTACATCGACCTGTATCGTCGGGACTGCTTTGTACTGGAAGGTAAGCAAACCGGTAAGGAGTTGGCATCTAAGAGTCAGCAAAACGCTGTTAATGCCGCCGTGGCTCAGGCTGAACGGTACATCAGGGGGTTGCCTCAAAACGAAGTAGAGCATGGCCGGCCGCCATTCATTGTGATCGTCGATGTTGGCAACGCCATCTATACCTACTCCGAGTTCACTCGTACCGGCGGTAACTACGTTCCCTTTCCTGATCCGAGACACTACGAGATTCGGCTGGAAGATCTGCACAAACCGGAGGTTCAGGAACGTCTTCGCAAGCTGTGGCTAACCCCAAACCAACTTGACCCAAGCAAGCACGCCGCAAAAGTTACCCGAGAAGTCAGCGCCAAACTGGCCGAGCTGGCAAAGTCTCTTGAACACAGTGGTTACGATGTGGAACGGGTAGCCAGTTTCCTAAAGCGCTGCCTATTCACCATGTTTGCCGAAGATGTGGAACTCCTTCCGAAGTCGTCCTTCCATGATCTCCTGGTAGATATTAAGGACCGGAACCCAGAAGCCTTCCCGCAAGCTGTTAAGGGGCTTTGGGAAACTATGAATGCCGGTGGCTACAGCGAGCGTCTGATGCAAACCGTGAAACGCTTTAACGGCGGCCTATTCAAAGGCATCAATCCAATTTCTCTGAATGCTCAACAAATCCAGTTGCTAATTGATGCAGCCAAAGCTGATTGGCGTTTCGTTGAACCGGCCATCTTTGGGACGTTGCTGGAGCGTGCGCTCGATCCTCGGGAACGCCATAAACTGGGTGCCCATTACACCCCCAGGGCCTACGTTGAACGCTTGGTCATGCCAACCCTGATCGATCCGCTTCGTGAGCAGTGGGGCGACATTCGAGGTGCGGCGGAAACCCTGCTACGGCAAGGCAAAACAGACAAAGCTCTTCAGGAAGTCCAAGCCTTCCATTATCAGCTTTGCCAAACCCGAGTACTCGACCCCGCTTGTGGTAGCGCTAACTTCCTTTACGTGGCCCTGGAACACATGAAACGACTGGAGGGGGAAGTTCTGGGCTTTATGTCAGAGCTAACCAAAGGCCAGGGTGTCCTAGAAAGTGAAGGGCTAACTGTCGATCCGCACCAGTTCCTGGGTTTGGAGATAAACCCGCGAGCCGCCCAGATAGCCGAACTCGTTTTGTGGATTGGCTACCTTCAGTGGCACTACCGGCTGAACGACCGGCTGGACCTCCCCGAGCCCATCTTGCGCGACTTCAAAAACATTGAGTGCAGAGATGCTCTGATCGAATATGACAGTCGAGAGCCGGAGCTAGATGAAAATGGGGAGCCGGTGACCATTTGGGATGGTATCAGCATGAAGGTCAGCCCCACGACCGGTGAGCTCATTCCCGATGAAGCAGGAAGGGCAACGGTTTACCGGTATCACAATCCTCGAAGGACTGAATGGCCGGAGGCGGAGTACATCATAGGTAATCCGCCCTTTATCGGTGATAAGGCCATGCGCCGCTCACTTGGTGACGGCTACGTTAACGCCTTACGAGAGGTATTCAGCGGAGTTTTGCCAGAATCGGCCGATTTCGTTATGTATTGGTGGCACCTTGCTGCCGAGACTGTTCGGCTTGATAAAGCAAAGCGCTTTGGCTTTATTACCACCAACAGTCTCCGGCAAACCTTCAATCGTCGCGTCCTTGATCCACACCTAAGCGATAGTAATGAACCACTATCCCTTGTGTTTGTGGTGCCTGACCACCCATGGGTAGACGGCAACGATGGTGCGGCGGTTCGTATTGCTATGACAGTAGGTGCCGCTGGCGACCAGCTAGGGCAACTCCGCCTAGTAGCCAGCGAGATCCCCAGAGAAGACCGTGAAGCACGCGAAGTTCAACTGAATAGTCGATTTGGAAAGATATTTTCTGATCTTACCGTAGGGGCCGATGTTGCTGGCTCCATCTCTCTTAAAAGCAATAGAGGGGCCTCTTCAAATGGCGTTATGCTTGCTGGCTCCGGTTTTATCGTTGAACCGGAAGAAGCCATTGAACTTGGTTTGGGCAAGCTGGAAGGCTTAGATAGTGTAATTCGGGACTATCGGAATGGCCGGGACTTAACCCAAAAGCCTCGTGGTGTGAAAGTAATTGACCTTTTTGGCCTAGAAGCTGAAGAGGTGCGAGAACGCTATCCGACAGTTTACCAGTGGGTGCGAGAGAGAGTTAAGCCGGAGCGTGATCAGAACAAGCGTAAGAACTTCCGGCTGCGGTGGTGGCTGTTTGGTGAAGCCAGGAAGAACTGGCGTTTAATGCTCGCAGGTCTGCCACGGTATATCGCTACGGTAGAGACCACTAAACACCGATTATTTCAGTTTCTAGACAGCTCGATTCTACCCGATCACATGCTGGTTAATATCGCCATCGATCGTCCAGAGGTTATGGGTATTCTCTCGAGCCGGCTTCATGTCGTCTGGGCACTTGTTGCGGGTGGACGCATGGGCATGGGAAATGATCCACGCTACAACAAAACTCGATGCCTCGAAACGTTTCCGTTTCCGGTGCTCAGTGGGGAGCAAGCCTCCAAAATCGGCACACTTGCCGACCGTATCGACGACCACCGCAAGCGCCAGCAAGAGACCCACGCGTCGTTGACATTGACCGGCATGTACAACGTACTGGAAAAGCTACGCGATGGCAGTGAGCTGACCGATAAAGAAAAGGCTATCAACCAGCAGGGACTGATCAGCACTCTGTTTGAAGATCACGACGCGTTAGATCGTGCCGTATTCGCAGCCTATGGCTGGTCAGATCTGGCCGACAAATTAGTAGGACGCCCAGGCGCCACAACACCGTTTCCAGACAAACCGGCTGACCAATCGGAAGCAGAGGAAGAGTTGTTAATGCGGCTGGTCGAACTTAACAAGCAACGTGCAGAGGAAGAATCACGAGGTATTGTTCGCTGGCTGCGTCCTGAGTACCAGGCACCCGATGCTGTTCAGACCGAAGTGGAGATCGCGCCAAAGGCCGTCGCTACAAAATCGGAAGTCGCCACCAGCAAAGGAAAAGCCACGCTTCCGAAAGCAATTCCCGATCAGCTTCGGGTGCTCCGAGAGGCACTATCCGAGCGACCTCACACTACGGAAAGTCTAGCCGAGCAGTTTAAGCGGAAACCCATGAAGTCGGTCGAAGAGGGCTTGCAATCACTAGCGGCTGTGGGTATTGCGGACTATGACTCCAGAGCAGGGGTTTGGAACATACTTTGAGTCCAACTCAGGAGATCTTCATTAAATATGAACATTACGAGCTACTAATTAGGCTCCAAGCCCCTATTAGGACATTACATGGCTGACCATCATGCTTTTTCAAAAAGGCTACAAACCGCCTGTGATAACAATGTAAACGTCCCGCCTTATGGGAAAGGGTTGCAGACTTGGCTTTCCAAACGCTTGGGGGTCAGCCAGGAAGCTGTTCGTAGATGGTTCTACGCTGAGAGCAGGCCTCGGCCTCAGCTGCTCTCTCAATTGTCTGCGGTACTGGAAGTTGATGAAAGTTGGTTGGCACTTGGCACCACCAATGCATCCAAATCTTCAAAGCGCCAAGCCTATAGTGATAAAGCTGATGGCGCAGCCTATGTCTGTTTTGGGCTTCTCAGGGCGGCTGGGTACGCGTGTGCCTTTGCCGATAATAATGATCCTTTCGACTTTCATGCGATCAAGAAAGGGGAGCATTTTTTCCTTTCGGCTGCTGCGGCTAGACCTAAATCTAAAAATATCTACATCACCCATGCTTCAAATTTTGAGAAGGCTTCCCACTTATCCGTTTTATTCCATGAGTCCGGTGCTTTTGAGGTTGTGCAGTTACCTTGGTCTCTGATTCAACGAGCCGGTCGTTTAACATCTGAGAATTGGGAGCTTGAACTGCGGGCGGCCGGGGATGGCAGTTACACACTGGATGAAGTTGTTTTGGACCGGCTAGAAGGCAGCTGCGATATACTTAATGTTAAGCCAGAGGGGGAATCAACATAATGAGAATTCTTATTGCCGGCCTTTTGGCTACCCTTGGAGTCATTCTGGCTGCCGATACTGGAATAGAGGATCCGTACGCGTTGCTGTTTATTGGCCTGTTCATTTTATTGCTGTGGTCAGTTCTTAAATAACTCAACGAAATCAAATTTAAACGCTAACATCTACTGCGCATAATCGCGGTTATGGTGAAATCCACCACAGCTCGTAATCTGCCTGGCGATCTGTCATAAAACATCCACATCACCTCCCAGAAACAACGGGCAGTAGGAAAAGAAGGATTCATTTTGCGTGGCAGCCTACTGTCTACTCGTCATCATGCAGCGCCAAAGCTCTGCCGTTGTGGCCGCGTCACCTGCGGCACTATGCGCCTTTCCTTGGAACTCAACACCAGCAGCGGCAGCCGCGTTTATTAGGCTAATTGTTCCATATTGATTTGTTGCGCCAAACGCATCGGCCGCCCGATACATCGCGCATTCGGTGTCCAAGCCCAAAATCCAGCCCACGGCGGCATCGTAAGCGTCCTGGCCCTGGCCGTCCGTGTGAGCCGTGGCGGTTTGCACCAGTATTCTGGTGTCGAAATCGCTATTGAAGATCACCACGGTTTTGCCTTCCAGCGCCGCCCGCACCCGCTCCGCAATCTCCGGCCATGCCGGTGCCGTTGCCAGCTTCTCCGGCCCGATGCCGTGAACGGCCTGGGCGCCGGGATCAACCGGCACGGTCGGCCTGCAATAGCTCTCAAAAAGCACCGCCCCGGTGTCGTCCACCACGGCAATTTCCACCAGTTCGGCATCGTCGTCTAAGCCGGTCGTTTCGGTATCCAGAAACACAAAATCAGCCATTTTTCTGCTCCTTTTCTGTAGCTTCCAGCGCCGCCAGGCGTTCGGCTAGATTGTCGCGCTCGCTCTGTAATTCAGCGTTGCGCTTGTGCTCCAGAGCCACCGTTTCGCGCCATTTTTCAGCCTCGCCAGCCGTTGCCTGGTGTGCGGCTTTTGCCTCTTTTCGTGACTCGGAAAGCTCGGTTTTCAGATCGGAAACCTGGCTTTTCAGGTCGTCGGCCTTGTCGGCCTGCGCCTGCGTCCTGGATTCCGCCACAGCGGCGGCCTGCTGTGCCTGCTGAGCGGTGTCTCGTACCACCTCTAGCCGTTCGTGGTAGCTGCCAATCTCGGCCTTCAAACTAGCCACCTGCTCGCCCCACTGGCTTTTGATTTCGGCCAACTGGTCGGCCTGGGTTTCGATTTTTACACGGGCGGTCGCTACCTCGGTTCTCGCGGTCTCTGCGGCGTCCTGCTCACGGCGCACCTGATCGGCCAGCCGTTTGATTTCATCGGCCCTGGCGGCGGCCTCAGCCGCTGCTGTGTCGCGCTCGTGCGTCAGCGTCTCCACCTGCTTCGCCAGTTCCTCGATCTGGCTTTCCAGCCCTTCGCCGGTTTCCGCCAGCTCTTTTGCCTCGGTGTGAGCCTCGGCCAGCTCAGCCCGTAGCTCGGCGGTTGCCGCCTCTGCGCCCCGGCGCAACTCCCGGCCAAACGAGTTGGCCAGCTCAGCCGGCAATTCGTAAGCGGCCTGCGCCACCTGGGGGCGGCTCTCACGCCACTGCGAAAGGTGGCGCTGTATGGTGTTCGGGCTGCCCGTTCCCAACCGTTCCCGTACGGCTCGGATGGTCGGGCTCTGGCCCTCGGCTGCAATCGCGTCTGCGGCGGCTTTGATTTGTTCTGCTGTAACACCCTGTCTCATATCATACCACGTATCATATCGCGTATTTCATATCAATACAGATACGATACGCGATATGATACATATGCGCAAGCATATCATTACAGTTTTTTGATACAAAAAAACCGGCGCGGGACCGGTTCTGGTGGGGTCGGTCAGCCCATGCGCGGGCCGCTCGGCTCGTCTGGCTCGTAGTCGTCCCGCTGCAACTGCTCGTTCCAGTCGCCCGCCGTAGGCCGCTGGCGCTCAATACCTGGCACCAGCTCGGCAATCCGTTCGGCCAGAACGTCACCAGCCACATCGGCATCAGTGCCCGCAACCAAGGCCGCGCCCTGCGCCTGTTTGTTTAACAGTGCTGTTTCTAAAACCGCCCATTGCTCGGGGCTCGGCTGCCCACCAATGCTGATATAAGCCGCTTCATGGTCGCCGGTTTCTTGGGCATGGCTCAGGGCATCAATGGCGCTCTCGACAACAACAACCCTCTCGGCATTCCCAATGTTCGCGCTGTGCCAAATTCGTTTCTCGCCGCCTCGACTGAACCCAGTGAAGTCCTCGTTTTTCAGTTCGTAGCCGGAAAGTCCATGGCTATCGTAATGGGGGAACACCGCGTTGCCGCGCTGGTCCGCACGGATCATCCCGACAAACCGGGGATCGGCCAGGGTTTCGCTATTAATGCCCCTGCTCAATAAATACGGGTGCCCGCCCGCTGGCTGCGGCTGCATCTGGGCAAACGCCCCCATAGCGGCCTGCCGGTCTTTGCTACTCGGTTCGGGCTTTTTGATTCGCTCCGGTACCGGCATCGGCTCGACGCCCAACCAGGGCCGCAACTCTTTACGGGTCTGGCCCAGGTTCCACCCTTTCCGGCGCTGAACAAAATCGACGATTGAGCCGTTGTCCTGCTCATCGCGCACAGAAAAATAAACGCCGTGGCCATCGGTATCGGTGGCGATAATTATTTTATCGTTGTCGCTCTCACGCCGCATCACCGCGCTGTTTCGGGACGATTCGCGCCGGTCGATCTGATAGCCCTGGGCTGCGGCATATTCAGCCAGGTTAATGCCGATTTTGAACTGCTCTAGTTCGTCGGTTCGGTTCTCTCTCACTGCCGCAATTCCTCTGCTAAAAGCTCCGCTACTTGGTTGTAGCGTTCGATCAGTTCGTTCTGCTGATCGGCTAACTGCTGCACCTGCTGCGCTGAGGTTTCCACCTGCTGCCGCAAGCTCTCCACGCTCTCCAGCAAACGCTGCTCGCGCTGCTTCGACTCGGCTTCTGACGCCTTCAACAAGGCCACTAATTTCGTCTCTAACTCTGTCATAGCCTGACCTCAGCGTGTTTTTAATTCCGTCGCCCAACCGCCCGATTGCGTCTGAAAAATTTGTGGCTCGTTCTCGTAAATCAGAAAGGATCGACCTGATCCGTCCTGGGCGAATCTCACGCCCTGCGGGAGCTGGTTCACCGTCCGTTGTGCCTGGTCGATCTGCTCCTGCATCGCTATCAAGCGGCTCGATTGCCACTGCATCAGGCCCCAGTTCGCGCCTAAGATGATCGCTAAGACTGCCAGCGCCGGCAGGCTGTATTTCAGCCAGCCCCATTTGAGTGTGTTCATCGCGGCTTGCCGGTTCTCGTTCGACGATTTTCTGATCGCGTTCAGATCGGCTGATAAAGATTTCTTCATCGCGGCGCTGCCCTGCTTCGCGCTGCTCTCCAGGTTCTCGATCAATTCCGTGATTTGGTTCAGTCGGTCGCTGATATCGCTTTTGGTGGTAGCCAGCTCGCCGTTCAATCCATCCCGCAAGCTCCGAGCGTGCCTTTTCAGCTCGCTGAGCGTGTGCTTCTCGATCCGCTCCCGGGCCTGCGCCTGCTTCGTTTCGAGCTTCTGCGATAGCTCGGACATCGAATTCGTGCCCATAAATGCCCCCTTTAAGACGTAATGCTTTATCGAAACCCGCCAGCTTCACGCTGACGTAATCTTTGCCCTCTCGGGTGATCTCGCCCAGCTCGCCCAAGCGGGCGATAACCCCGGCCCGGTCGTTGACCTCGCCAGCTTCAATCCGCCACATGAGCCATTCTGTGATTTTGGTCTTCGCCTCGGCCCGCTCTTCCAAATGCGGCTTCCCGTAGGTTCTATCGTTCGTTTTCGCCTGCGCCCGGTCCGGGTCGTCGGGTCGCGCCCAGCCCTGCTCGTAGTTCCACGCATCGCGCAAATGGTCGTAATATTTTGCATGACCTGGTGGCGCTATATTCAGCGCCTTGCCGGTGGTCAGTTCCTGCCGAGGCACAACCATGTGCAATTCTGTGTTGCCCTCATGGGTGTGGCGCACCCATAAAATGTCGTACTGGTCGCGATCGAGGCCCGCGAATGCCAACGCCTCGAAATCACCAATCACCTGCTGCTGCTGGGCTTCGGTCGGTGCATCCTCGGCGGCGAATGCAATCACGCCGCTGGAATAGCGAAATTTATGGTGGCAGTGGTCAATCAGCGCCCTGGTGGTCGCCGGATTGCCGCGCAAAACCTCCGGCGCTGGGTCGCGGGTTTTGGTTTCACCATCCACCCGCACCTGCTCGCCGGTCAGGTACTCGGTCGGGCCACGGCCACCGCCACGGCCACGGGCAAAAAATTTAATCAGCATCGGTTGGCTCCGGCTTACGGGGGCGGGGCGAATGGTCGGCCCGTATAGCAGCAAACTCACGCTCCAGCGCGATCAACGCGGCCAGCACCTGGGCCGCGTCGGCGTCCGATTTGTAGGTATTCGCCCACCGGCCAACCTGGTTTAGGTTATTCCCGAGGCGGCCCAGCTCCCGGATCAGCTCTGGATCGACGCGCCGGACCGGGCGGCGCTCCGGGGCCTGCCGGTTCGACAGCGCGGCTCCGCCGACTGACTGGCGAACTAAGTCAGCAACGCTGACGTTTTCAGCCAGGGCCAGCCTCTGCCATTCAGCCCGCTCCGACTCCGACACCTTCACATGAATCCATTTGTCGCGCCTCACCACCAACACTCCTTTTCCTACCGCCCGTTTTGAATGCCGCCAAGCGGCCAAAAGTGCGACTTGTCGCGGCGCTATGTCTTTCGGGCCCCGCTTGCGGGGTGGGGGTTGAAGGGGGCGACGCCCCCTCACCAGACCCGGTAGCGTAGCTACCGGGTAGGCTGGCTTGCTTGCTTGTTTGCTTGATCAATAAATATTAGAGCTGTTCCGTAGGAACTGCAACCTTTTACGGCCCTGCGGGCCGTCTTTGGGCAGTAGGAAAAAGAAGACCTTCTGTAGTGTTCTAGGGTAATCATGGTGGTAGTAGCGAGTTGATTGCTAGTTCGGGACTGCTCAGTTGCGGCTTTCACCGGCCCGGCGGCCCGGTTTCATCCGGGCCTGTATAGGGCCAGAGGCACCCGCAGGTGCCACATAGTGGCTTGAATTTCGAGTTATCCACAGGATCTGGCCCAGATCGCTCCTTTTAAGTACCTTTTTTCCTTTTAATACTTTTAGATAGGTTATTTTCATTATATATCAGTGGTTTGAAGATCAATAAAGGGAGAAAAAGGCGGTCATTAAGGGAGAAAAAGGCGGTCATTAAGGGAGAAAAAGGCGGTCATTAAAGGGAGAAAAAGGCGGTATTAAAGGAGTTAGCCTGTTGACTCTCCCTTTTTTTGTTGGTAGATAGAAGGTGTTTGTATCATCCACCTCCTTTTATGGTGCTGTCATGGCTGAAGAGCTGATCGTTAAATCCAATGCGTTGATACAGGCTGCGTACAGCCTCACGCTCTCAGAACAAAAAATTATCCTGTCAGCAATTACCCAGGTTCGACGGGACGAGTCCGTGACCGACGAGAAGCTGTATACCGTTACCGCTAACGCCCTGTCTGACATGTCCGGCTTCAAGGCCAACCACGAATATGAGTCTTTGAAGGAAGCCACCGAAAAGCTCTGGAACAGAACTCTGACGGTACTGGACAAACCTAATGGGGGAGGCACTGCCGCGGGCAACAAGCGGAAAATGCGCTGGGTTCAGGAGGCGGTCTACCTCGATGACCAGGGCGCTGTTCAACTTCGATTTTCTAAACCTATCCTTCCATACCTCACGGCCTTGTCTAGCGAATTCTCAAAATACAAACTGCAGCACGTGGCCAACATGACCAGTCGTTACGGAATCCGGCTGTACGAACTCTTGATTCAGTGGCGCTCCACGGGGGAACGTGAACTAGAACTGGATTGGCTGCGCGCTGCCTGGGAGCTGGAAACCAAGTACAAAGCAATCAAGGATTTCAAAAAGTACGTCATCGAGCCCGCCTTAGCAGACGTCAACGGACACAGCGATCTATGGGTTAAGTGGGGCCAGCGCAAAACTGGCCGCCGCGTCACCCACCTGCAATTTCAGTTCGGCCCAAAAAGGGACAAAAAGGCGGTCAAGATAACCAATGACCAGATCGCCGCCCAGGCTCGCCCCGGCGAGACATGGGACCAGGCCAAAGCGCGACTGCGCGGTTAGTTTTTCAGAACATAGCAATGCACCAAAAACCACCGTTTTGAGGCAGCAGCTCGACCAGGCGAAACATACGAGCAAGTGAAAGATCGGCTTAGTCGAAGCTGCGGAGGCTAAACATTATTGTACAAAAATAGTTTTGTATTAAAGTGTTTTTGTACTAAAATGTTTTTGTACTAAAGTATTTTTATATTTTTATATTGAGGAAGTGGATAGTGATTGTTTTGGTTGGCAGCGAAAAAGGCGGCGTCGGAAAAAGCATGATCGCCGCCCATGCGGCGGTCCGGCTGTCCATGACCGGCAAGCCCACTTTTTTGGCCGACGCTGATCCACAACAAACGTCTCTGCGCTGGGCGATAGCCCGTAAGAAAAATCGGCCCGACTCGCCAACGGTAGAGAGCGCCAGCCTCGTTGGCGACCTACGACCGGAGATCGCCAAGATCGCTAAAGACTACGGCCACATCGTGATTGATTGCGGCGGTTCGGATTCAACGGCACTGCGTAGTGGGATGTTGCTAGCGCATCGAATGATCATTCCGAGCCGAGTCGCCCGCCGGGATATAGAAACCCTCCAACATGTGAGCCAGCTAGTCGCCCAGGCGAACGCCGAGCGAACCAAAAAAGGCATGACCGAGATGATTTCGCGGGTGGTCTTTAACGGGATCAAAGCGCTGCCCTCGTTCTGGAGTCGGATCGAGGCGGCGAAAAAAGCGGTCGAAGGTATGGGGCTAGGTGTCTCGAAATTCAGCATCGTTGATCGAGTCAGCTACGACGACAGCCAGTACCAGGGCGGCACCGTCTTCGATGCCAGAGAAGACCAAAAAGCGATTGACGAAATGGAGCGGGTTTTGAAATCCCTGCTTAGAAAAGAGCAACCGGAGTGACAACAATGGGCAGGCCAAATTACGAAATCGAGAGCACGGATTCGTTTATCGCGGGCGCTGAGGAAAGGGCGAACCGCAACGCGGTGAAGCCCGACAATCTGGTCCA
>Ga0306908_1000680_pt1 | contig 11821 bp, 15 predicted proteins | sample AntRauTorcE11899_FD_190430 | JGI IMG/M metagenome (GOLD analysis project Ga0306908, IMG submission 190430) | Saline lake microbial communities from Rauer Islands, Antarctica - Metagenome Torckler E11 #899 (v2) (version 2) | ecosystem: Environmental > Aquatic > Non-marine Saline and Alkaline >... | reverse complement strand
CGTGTCGCGTTCATTCGCATTCACGCGACTCACTCCAGCTTATTGATTTCGCATGTTCGAGGAACGCAAAACCGGTATCCACTTTTGCGCAACATGCTTTAGAAGAGTTGCCGGCCGCTCCGGGTACCTTACCGGGCGATGCTCAGGGGGCCGCGCTGCCTTGCATCGTGACGGCATTGTCCGACAGGCGGCGCACGCGCAGGCCAAGGCCATCGGCGGTTTCGGACGCTTCGACGCACACCGGCTGGCCGCAGATAAGCGGCGCCGTGCCGCGATAGTCGAAGGTGCTGGGCGCGCGGCCCATGATCAATGCGGCAAGGTTCTGCATCCAGATGGCCTGCATGGGGCCGTGAACAACAAGGTCATCATAGCCCTCGACACCCTGCGCGTAGGGCGCGTCGTAATGGATGCGGTGGCCGTTGAACGTGAGTGCGGAATAGCGAAAGAGCAGCGTCGGATTGGTCGTGATGTCCCAACTCCTGGCGTTCGGCCATGGCTCTGCCTCGGGCAGCTTCGGCTTTGGCGCGCCGGGCTCCTGAGGGGCAGGGTCCTCGCGGTAGACGATATCCTGTCGCTCGTCGATGCGCCTCATGCCGTCCACTTGATAGAGATGCCGCACGGTGACAAAGCCGAGGCGGCCACTACGGCCCGTCTTGAATGTGACATCCTCAATAGTCGAGGTGCGCGTGACCAGATCGCCCTCCGCAAGGGCGGCGTGACGCTCGATCCCGCCCCCGGCCCACATCCGGCGCGGCAAGGGCAGATCTGGCAGGAATACCCCGGTTCGAGGATGCCCGTCGCGGCCCAGAAGATCAGGGGCGCAAATGTCGGGCGCGAGGCAAAACTCGACGCCGGGGGGCACCTCCAGAGGCGCAAGCATGCCATCCAGAGTGGCGCGATACTCGGCCAGAAGCCGCGGTGCCACGGGGTCTGCGCGCTCGGTGCTGCGCCCGATCCAATCTGAATACTCGGTCACGCTTCGGCCTCCATGAGCGAGGCCGGCGCATCCGTATAAATGCGGTCACTGCCCGTTGCATCCCCGCGCAGCGCCATTCCGGCCAGCCACGCATGACTCAACTTTACCTCAAGGCCGGTGCGCGGCACGTTGATATCGCGAACGCTCAGCCATCTGGGGGTGGTGCGCAAATGAACGGCTGCGACCTTGCCCAAGGCCCAGCCGCGCAGCGCCTCGATCATCGCGTGGGTGCGGTTGCAGCAGGCGTGCAGCTTGTATTTCATCGTGTCCAGCAGCCATGGGCCATCCGGCGGGGCCATGCGCGCCGGCGCGCGGCCCCCGCCCGGCAGCGCCGCCTGTGGTGCGCCGCCCGCTGAGCTTGCCAGCCCGCGCAGGATAACCGCCACAGGCTCGGCCACGCCTGCGCGGGCGCACGTCATCCAGTCCATCAGCGATAGATGCGCGATGCTCCGGCTTGCCTCGGGCACGGCGTGATCCGGAAAGGCGGCCGGATCGAGAAGAGGATCGAGGCCACTCATACGCCGTAGGACTTCGGCAGGCCCAACACACGCTCGGCGATGAAGCAGAGGATCAGGTTGGTCGAGATGGGCGCGACCTGGTAGAGGCGCGCCTCGCGGAACTTGCGCTCGACATCGTATTCCTCGGCAAAGCCGAAGCCCCCATGCGTTTGCAGGCATGCCTCGGCGGCCTCCCAACTGGCGTCGGCGGCCAGCATCTTGGCCGTGTTCGCCTCGACGCCGGGATTTTCGCCCGCGTCATACATCGCGGCGGCGCGATAGACGATCGCTTCGGCGGCCATCATGTGCGCGTGGGCGCGCGCCAGCGGAAATTGCACGCCCTGATTGGCGCCGATCGGCTTGCCAAAAACGACGCGCTCGCGCGCATAGTCCGAACCCTTTTCGAGGAACCATTTGGCATCGCCGATGCATTCGGCGGCAATCAGGATCCGCTCGGAATTCATGCCCGACAGGATATAGCGAAACCCCTTACCCTCCTCGCCGACGAGGCTCGAGGCGGGAATGCGGGCGTTTTCAAAGAATATCTCTGTCGTGGCATGGTTGATCATGGTGCGGATCGGACGGATCTCGACGCCGTTGCCGCGCAGCTCGCGCAGGTCGATCAGAAAGACCGAGAGGCCGTCGGTTTTCGATTGGACCTCATCGCGCGGTGTGGTGCGGGCGAGCAAGATCATCAGATCGGAATGCTCGGCCCGCGAAATCCAGATCTTCTGGCCATTGACGATATAATCATCGCCATCGCGTTTGGCGGTGGTCTTGAGCCCCAAGGTATCGGTGCCGCTGGTTGGTTCGGTTACTCCGAAGGCTTGCAGCCGGATCGATCCATCGGCAATGCCGGGCAGATACTGCTGCTTTTGCGCGTCGCTGCCGTGGCGCAGGACGGTGCCCATCGTGTACATCTGCGCGTGGCAGGCTGCGGCATTGCCGCCGCTGCGATGAATTTCCTCCAGTATCACGGACCCCGCCGTCAGGCTGAGGCCAAGGCCGCCGTGTTCTTCGGGAATCATCGCGCCCAGATATCCCTCGCGGATCAGGGCCTGCACGAACTCGCTCGGGTAGGCACGGCGCGCATCCAGATCGCGCCAGTAGCTGCCGGGATATTGGGCGCAGACGGCGGCCACGCCGTCGCGAATGTCCTGATACTCGGCCGTCGGATGGAAGGATGTCATGGGCTCACCTCGCAAAATTCTGTTGACCTTATGTGCAGCAACGGGGCTGGATCGGCCAATAGGGCGGGCGTCTGACGGCTATCGCCGCACCTTATGCCTCCAGCTCTCCCTCCCAGATGCCGCGCTGAACAAGGTCGCGTGCGACTTCCTGCGTGACCTGCGAAATGGCGTGACAGGCGCGGCTGCTCTTTCGGGCGGGATTGGTCGCCAAATAGACGGGGCGCACCATGTCCGGCTCGCAGATCGGCGTCTTGACCAGGTCACCGCGCGCGACGAAATCATGCGCGGCGGCGGGGGCAAAGATGACGTAGCCCGACCCGCGCGCCACCAGTTCCTTGATCTGGGTCATCGCATCCATTTCGATGGTGACGTTCAGTTGAACGCCGCGCGGTCGGGCATAATCCTCGATCGTCTTGCGCAGGCCGTGGGACGGGCCGGGCAGGATCAGTTCCAACGTCTGCAGGTCGCGCAGACGCACGGGCGTGCCGGGGGGCGTGTCCAGCGGCCACGCATCCGGGGCCGAGAAAAAGAACAAACGCTCGTTCAGCACATGGATCGTGCGGAAATGGTCGGCATTGGCGAGGTCATAGATGAATCCGATATCGACCGTGCCATCGTCGATCCATGTCTTGATGTAGCCGCTCATCGCCTCGATGGCTTGCAGGCGCAGATCGGGGAATTCAACGCGCACCGTTTCGGCCAGCGGGACGGCCATGACCATCGACACCGAAGGCGGCATGCCAAAGCCTACCTTGCCGCGCAGCGCGCCGCCCGCATCTCGCATCTCGTCGAGGCAATCCTCAAACGCGGCGCAGACCCTGCGAGCGTGTTTCAGAAACAGCGTGCCGTCATCGGTCAGTATCGTGCCGCGCGGGCTGCGATCGACCAGGCGCACACCCAGCTCGTCCTCCATGCGCACCACGTTCTGCGACAGCGATGGCTGCGCCACGCCCAATGTATTGGCCGCGACCGAGAGGGACGGCGCTTCGGCGATGGCGATGAAGTAGCGAAGCTGACGGATATCCATAGGCAATCCCATTCCGGTAGAGGGGTCAGCTAAAGGGGTCGCCTATAAACTTGTCAAGCTGAGCCGCGTCAGAGACTCAGGTGAAGTCGACGATCTGGCGGATCGCGGTGCCGTCGTTCAGCCGGTCCATCGCAATATTAATCTCATCGAGGCGGACACGGTGGCTCAGCATTTTCTCGACCGGCAGCTTGCCCTGTTCGTAGAGGGCGAACATGCGCGGCAGGTCGCGCTGCGGCACGCAAGAGCCGATGTAGCTGCCTTTGAGGGTGCGTTCCTCCGCCACCAGTTTCAGCGCGGGCAGCGCCATGCGCTGATCGGGGTGGGGCAGGCCCGCCGTCACCGTCAGGCCGCCGCGCCGGGTGATCTCATACGCCGTCTCCAGCGCCTTGACCGAGCCCGCGAGTTCGACCGCGCAATCGACGCCGCCATTGGTCAGATCGCGCACAGCCTGAATTGTGTTCTCGTCCGCCTTGATGCAGTCGGTTGCGCCCATCGTGCGTGCGGCCTCCAGTTTCGTTTCGAAGGGGTCGATGGCGATGACGCGCCCCGCGCCTGCCGCCGCTGCCCCCAGCACCGCCGAAAGGCCGACGCCGCCAAGGCCGATCACCGCCACCGTCTGGCCCGGCAGGATGCGCGCCGTGTTGAAAATCGCACCCGCCCCGGTCAGCATTGCGCAGGAAAACAATGCGGATACGTGCGGGGGCAGGTCATGCTCGACCTTGACGAGCGAGCGGCGGTCCATCACCGCATGGGTGGCGAATGCAGATACGCCGACATGGTGGTTGATCGTCTCGCCGTCCATCGACAGGCGCCGTGCGCCGGTCATCAGTTCGCCCACGCCGTGATGCTTGGCCGCGCGCTCGCACAGGGCCGGGCGCCCCTCGGCGCAGGGTGTGCAGATGCGACAGCCGGGGGCAAAGATGCACACGACATGATCGCCCGGCGCCAGATCATCGACGCCCGCGCCGACCTCTTCGACATATCCCGAGGCTTCGTGACCCAGTGCCATGGGCAAGGGGCGCGTGCGTGTGCCGTTGATGACCGACAAGTCGGAGTGGCACACGCCCGCCGCGCCCATGCGGATCAGCACCTCGCCGCGTTCCGGAGGGGCCAGGTCGACCTCCCGCACCTCCAGCGGGGCCTGCCCGGCGAAATTTTCGGTGATTCCATCGCGCATCAGCACGGCGGCGGTGATTTTCATGTGACCTCTCCCAATGTCGCGCCCGGCGTTCTCGAGGTGCCGGGCGATATGTCTGTGGCCTTAGTCTTGCCTCGCCGCAGGCAATTACAAAAGGGATGATATCTTAATGGGATGGCTGGGTATCGGCCCGCAGATCGACGGTCTGGACCATGCCGTTGTCGATCACATGTACTAAAACGGCCATACCGACGATGAGTTTGCGGATGCTGCCGGTTTGACCAAGTCGGGTCTGGAGAAGCTGCCGGGCCTTGTCGGGCGCGGCGTCCTGCTGGACATGGCCAAGCATTTCGACGTCGATATGGTCGAAGAGGGCACACCTTACACCGAGTAAGACATCAAGGCCGCTGCCGGGGCGCAGGGCGTCACAATCGGCGAGGGCGATGTCGTCTCGTTCAATTCCAACTGGATGAACCTGCTGGATGGCGATGCGCCCGATCCCGCGCGTTTCGGCGCGGCCGAGCCGGGCGTGGGCGTCAGCGGTGCGGAGTATCTCGCCTCGCTGGGCGTGATGGCCGTTGGCGCGGACACCTGGGGCATGGAAGTCGTGCCTGCTGAGCAAGAGGGTCAAGCCTTCCGCGGGCACCAGATCCTGCAACCCGAGCACGGTATCTACATTCTGGAGAACATGGATACGCGTGAATTGGCGCAGGACGGCGTCCATGAATTCCTGTTCGTTCTGGGGCAGGCCCGCATCAAGGGCGCGGTCCAGATGATCATCAATCCGATCGCGATCCGCTGATCGCCTATTGGCCTGCTGTGGTATCCTGCAGCGGCCGACACTTCTAAAAAGGGGAGAAGAACCAATGAAAAAACTACTTATGGCCACCGCGGCCTGCGTCGCCATGCCGCTGGCGGCATTCGCGCAGGACAAACCAGACGCGCTGCAGGTCGGAATTACGGGCTTTTTTACGGGCCCGGCCTCCGTGTTTGGCGTTCCCGCCAAGGACGCGGCGGAAATCCTGGCCGAAGACATCAACGCCGCGGGCGGCATTCAGGGGGTTCCGCTCCAGCTGACCTTCATCGACGAGGGCGCGGGCACCGAGGTACTGACGACCGAATATCGCCGCCTTGTCGAAAATGGTGCCCATGCAATGCTGTCTGCCATCTCGTCGGGTAACTGCAAGACGATCGCCCCGCTGGCAGAAGACCTCGAGGTCATCAACATCATGTGGGACTGTGGCACGCAGACCATCTTTGAAGAGGGCGAATACAACTACGTTTTCCGCAGCCAGGCCCATGCCGGCACCGAGATGCTGGCAACGGTCGCCTACCTGCTCAAGACCAAGCCCGACTTTCAGACCATCGCCGTCGTCAACCAGGACTACGCCTGGGGCCGGGACAGCTGGGACATCTTTAGCGCCGCGCTCAAGGCGTTGCGCCCCGATGTCGAGCTTGTCGGCGAGTTCTTCCCCAAGTTCGGCTCACCCGACTTCTCGACCGAGATTTTGCGCCTTCAAGCCATGCAACCCGACATCATCCTGTCGACCTCCTGGGGCGGCGATCTGGACACCTTCGTGCAGCAGGCGTCGCAGCGCGGCCTGACCAATACCTCGACCTTCGTTCTGCCGCTGGCCGAAAGCTCGCTCGAGCGTCTGGGCAGCAGCCTGCCGTCGGGTCACATCGTCGGCGCACGCGGCGATCACTACTGGGACCATCCCGAGCGCCGCGATCTCGAGGACGTCAAATCGTTCATGGCCAAGTTCGAGGAAAAGACCGGCTCCAAGGCGATCTATCCCGTCTTTCACATGAGCCAGGGCATCGCCGCTCTGGAGGCTGCCTACGACAAGGCTGCTGAGGCGAATGACGGTAAGTGCCCTTCCGAGGACCAGGTGATCGCGGCCTTCGAAGGGCTGGAATTCCAGGGTCTGGGCCGTCCGGTGACGCTCCGCGAGGACCATCAGGGCATCGAGGCACAGCTTCTGGGCACGTCCGTTCAGGGTGGCGAGCTTCCTTTTGCCACGCTCGAGAACATCATGATCTTCGATGGCGCCGAGTTGACCACGCCTGTTGGTGAGCTGTCCGTTCCTTGGGTCGGCACGCTCGATCAGGCATGGCTCGACTGTCTGACTGTCGACACCTACGAGAACTGATCGACCAAGGCACATGCAGCGGGGCCTTCGCCAGTCGAAGGCCCCGTTTGCGCCACCGCCAGCTCGCAGGTCGCGCCCGTCTTGCGGCGACCGGCAGCAACGCCGGCATATCTCGGGCCCGAGCCTGACCCAGTGATTTTCACCGCTCCAGTTCTTGCCGCGTCTTGCCGCCATGAAACAGTGTGGATCCTCATGAACCTTACCTTGTTCCTGCTCGCCTTGTTCGACGGTATCGCCTAAGCGGCGCTCGTCTTTATCGTCGCCGTCGGCCTGACGCTGATCTTTGGGGTGATGCGAATCCTCAATGTCGCGCACGGCTCGCTCTATGCTGTCGGGGCTTATCTCACGGCTTCGCTCACGAGGTAATCTCCCCATTTTTAACGGGGTGCATCCGTAGAACTTATGCGGCCATTTTCAGTTTCATGGCAGGCGTGATGCCGCCGATGCCCATGTTGGGGCGGTCGTTATTGTAAGTCCATAGCCATTGCGTGGCGTGATCCTGTGCCTCCTCGATGCTTTCGATGATGTATTGATCCAGCCACTCATGCCGGACCGTGCGTTTGTAGCGTTCGACATAGGCGTTCTGCTGGGGGTGTCCGGGTTGGATATGCTGGATGGTAACTCCGTGCTCTTCTGCCCATTCTCTCAGCTTTTCGCTGATGTATTCGGGGCCGTTGTCGACCCTGATCACCCGAGGCTTTCCCCGCCACTCGATGATGCGGTTCAAGCTACGGATGACGCGTTCGGCGGGCAGCGAGAAATCAACCTCGATGCCCAGCCCCTCGCGGGTGAAATCGTCCAGAACGTTCAGCAGCCGAAATGCCCGACCATCGCCGAGGCGATCTGCCATGAAGTCCATCGACCAGGTCACATTGGCGGCGTCTGGCACGGCCAGAACGTCGGGTTTGTCCCGTTTCAACCGCTTGCGGGGTTTGATCCGCAGGTTCAGTTCCAGCGCGCAGTAGATGCGGTAGACCCGTTTGTGGTTCCATGGATGCCCCTTCACGTTGCGCAAATGCAGGAAACAAAGGCCGAACCCCCATGTCTTCCGGGCCCCGGTCAGCCCGACCAGCAGATCGGCGATCTCTTCGTTCTCGTCTTTCAGCTTCGGGCTGTAGCGATAGCAGGTCTCACTGACGCCAAACGCCCGGCACGCCAGCGCAATGCTGATCCCGCGTCGTTCAACTGCCGTTTCGGCCATCTCGCGGCGTTGAGATGGCCGGTCTACTTTTTTCCAAGGGCTTCCTTCAGCAAATCGGCTTGCATGCTCAGGTCAGCATACATGCGCTTCAGGCGACGGTTCTCTTCTTCTATCGCCTTCATCTGGCTGACCATGGATGCATCCATGCCGCACTCGACCATTGTTCTTGAACCAATGGCGAACACGGTCTCGTTTCGCCCGCCATTTGTAGAAGGACGCATCGCTCATGCCATGCTCGCGGCACAGCTCGGCCACCGGCACGCCACCTTCGGCCTGACGCAGGATCCCGATGATCTGAGCCTCTGTGTATCTGCTTGTCTTCATTCGAATTCTCCTCGTTCACCATGCCCAGAAAATTCTACTTATACAGCCCCTCACTTTCAGGGGGGATTACCACGACATTTATCGTGTCGGCCGGATTGCCGCCCATCTTTGCGTTTCCCTGCATGTTGGTCTCGACCATCTTGATCGGCGCCCTACCGGGCGGCCCGCTGGAATGTCTGCTCTTGCGCCGCATCTACCACAAGCCCGAAGTTTTACAGCTTCTGGTGACTTTTGCGATCTTCATGATCCTCGAGGACGTGCAGCGTCTGGTCTGGGGCACGCAGCCAATCTTTCAGTCGACAGCCTTGCAACTGATGGGTAACGTGCGCGTTTTCTCGGTCAATTATACCGTCTACCAGCTGATCTTGTTGCCGATTGTCGCGATCAGCCTCCTTGTCGGGCTGCGGTATTTTCTTCGGCGGACGGTTGCGGGCAAGCTGATCACGGCCACCACAGAAGACCGCGAGACGGCGCAGGCCATCGGGGCATTGACGCCGACAAGGTCTTTCTTCTGACCTTCATCGTGGGCGCTGGCCTTGCGGGCCTTGGCGGCGCGCTGGCCTTGCCGACCACCTCCATCCTGCCGGGTATCGGCGCGGATATGATCGTGCTCAGCTTTGCCGTGGTCGCCACCGCTGGTCTTGGCCAGATCGAGGGCGCGGCCTTGACCGCGCTGCTCATCGGTCTGGGGCGGTCCTTCGCGGTCTATGTCTGGCCCGAGACGCAAGTTCTCGTGCCTTACCTGATCATGGTTGCCGTGCTGCTGGTGCGCCCCGAGGGGCCCTTTGGTAGCCCGTCGGCGCGCAAGATTTGAGGGGCGGTCAGATGTCGATCCGTTTCATCATTCCCGCTGTCCTTCTATTGCTGCTGGCATTTGTGCCCTTCGGGGCGCCGGGACTGCAGGTGCTGCTGACGCTTGCGCTGGCCAAGGGTATCGCAGTCATGGGCATCACGGTCCTCTTGCGCAGTGGGCAGGTCTCTTTCGGGCATGCGCTCTACTTTGCCATCGCGGCCTATGGCGGCGCGTTCACCCTGATGCTGATGCCGGGGGCCGACCTGAACGTCGTGTTCCTGCTGGGTCTCAACGTGGCGGTGCTGTCCGGCGTGATCGTCGGCCTCTTCGCGGCGCGCTATCGATTCACCTTCTTTGCGATGCTGAACCTCGCCTTTTCGATGATCTTCTGGTCCATCCTTGAAAAGTTCTACCACTACACGGGCGGCGCCGATGGCATGCGCCTGCCGCGACCAACCGTCTTCTGGATGGAGCTTGAGCGCGGCCCCTACGAGATCTTGATGTTCTACCTCGCGCTGGGGCTGGCGCTGGGACTTGGCTGGTTTTCGATGCGCTGGCTGGAATCGCCGACCGGGCAGCTGTTCCGCACGATCAAGACGAACGAGACGCGTCTGCAGTATCTGGGCATGTCGCCCCAGCGTGTGATGCTGACGGGCTATGTGCTCTCGGCGCTGCTATGCGGTGTCGGCGGCATCATCATGGGCCTCGTCCAGAACGTCGTGACGCCGGAATACGCCTTCTGGGTCCGCTCGGGCGAAATGGTGTTCATCGCCGTTCTTGGTGGCGCGGGATCGGTCCCTGGCGCGCTGGTGGCGGCGGCGATCTACGAGATCGTGCGCACCTACGCTTCAGCCTTTGCGGGGGATATCTGGCAGTTGGTGCTGGGCACCTTCCTGCTCATCATCATCCTTTTCGCGCCTGGCGGTATCGCGGGCATCTATAACAGCGTGATGGACCGCATCGCGGGCAAGAAGGAGGAGGGCGAATGACCCATCTGCTGGAAACCAAGGGGCTCGAGATCCGCTTTGGTGGCGTCGTTGCCGCCGACAAAATCACCCTTCAGATTGATGCTGGCAGAAACCTCGCCATCATCGGGCCTAATGGTGCGGGCAAGACGACTTTCCTCAATATCTGCGCGGGCTGGCTCAAGCCGGCCAAGGGCAAGGTCTATTTTGAGGGCCGTGACGTGACGCCACTTTCTCCGCGCCAGATCACCCGCCGCGGCGTGGCGCGCGCCTTCCAGATCCCGCAGCTCTTTACCGAGCATACGGCGCTGGAGAACCTTCTGATCGCCGCCGCCGCACGTGACCGGCTGCGCAATCCGATCCGCGCGCTCAAGGACCGGCGTCAGCGCGCCGAGATGATGCACCTTCTGGACCTGATCGATTGCACCGACGTCGCCCACCGCCAGGTGGACGAGCTGTCCGAAGGCCAGCGCAAGCTGATCGACATCGCTGTGGCGCTGGCGCTCGAGCCCAAGCTGCTTTTGATGGACGAGCCGACATCGGGCGTCGCCAGTTCGGAAAAGTTCGACGTCATGGAAATCCTGGTCAAGGCATTGGCCGAAGCCGAGGTGACCGCCGTTTTCGTGGTGCATGATATGCGCATCGTGGAGAAATACGCCGACGAGGTCGCCGTCTGGAACATGGGCAAGCTCGAAATGCGCGGATCGCCGCAGGATGTGCTGGAGCATCCCGACGTCATTCGCGACGTGATCGGAGAGGTCGCCTGATGCTGAGCTTTCACAATACCAACGCGTCGATTGGAAATATCCTCATCTTGCGCGATTTGGACTTCACTGTTCCTGCATCGGGGACGGTGGCGCTGATCGGTCGCAACGGCGCGGGCAAGACCACGCTGCTGCGTTCGGTCATGGGGTTCACGAACGCCAGGGGCGAGATCCGCTTCGACGGGCAGGACATCAGCGGACTGACCCCGGCCAAGCGGCCCGCCCTTGGCATTGGCTATGCGCCTGAGGATCGCCGCCTCTTTTCGGCCTTTACCGTCGAAGAGAATATTCTCTTGCCCGCCCAGGTGGCGAAGCTGGACGCCCGGGAAACGCAAAAACGACTCGATCGCGTTTACCACATCCTGCCCGAGCTGCGCGAAATGGCAAAGCGAACTGCCGGGAACGTGTCGGGTGGGCAGGGCAAGATGGTTGCGCTGGGCCGCGCGCTGATGTTGGGCACCAAGCTGATCATGCTGGATGAGCCGTTTCAGGGTCTCGCGCCTGCACTGGCCAAGTGCTATGCCGATGCGCTGCGCGATCTGCGCGACACGGACCGGAACGTCTCGCTGATCATAACGGAATCGAACCCTGCGTTGTTGCGCGGATTTGCCAGCAAGACCTTCGTGATCGAGCGTGCCGCGGTCGCTGAGGGATCACTGGAAGACAACAAGGAGACGGCGTGATGCCGAATGACATGACCCTTCCCAAGTCCTTGAACCTGATCGGCGGCAAATTGGTGCCGACCGCGTCAGGTGACGAGATGGACGTCCGCTCGCCGCTGGATGGCGAGGTT
>Ga0306908_1000646_pt1 | contig 12177 bp, 17 predicted proteins | sample AntRauTorcE11899_FD_190430 | JGI IMG/M metagenome (GOLD analysis project Ga0306908, IMG submission 190430) | Saline lake microbial communities from Rauer Islands, Antarctica - Metagenome Torckler E11 #899 (v2) (version 2) | ecosystem: Environmental > Aquatic > Non-marine Saline and Alkaline >... | reverse complement strand
CGGACTATATCTCGGTGACGCGGGCATACTCGTCGTCGAGGGCCTGCGCGTCCTCGGGGAGGAGCGCGACGACGAGAAACCGGGCGTACTCACGTATATAATCGACGAGCGCGGCGATGCGCTCGGGGTCGATAGCCTCCAGCGAGTCGAGGAGGACGAACGGCACCGTCTCGTGGAGATCGTGAACGAGGTACCCGGCGAGCGCGAACACGAGGCCAGTCACTTCCCGTTCGGACTCCGAAAGGTGGTCGACCGTGTCCTCGTACGTGGCTCCCGACGCAGTCGCCCGAACGACGTGGAGTTCGAACACCGTCCGGTCGACCTTCCGCCGCCCCTCCCGGATCCGGCGTTCGACGCGTTCGATCCAAACGCGTTCGAGGTTCGCGTAGTCGAGGATATCGAGCACCGAATCCATGTGCTCGTTGAATTCCTCGACGGCTTCGGCTTCGATCTGGTCGATGCGCGTCCGCAGGTCGGTGAGTTCCTCAGTCACCGTCTGGCGCTCGTCGCGCAGCCGGTCCACCTCGGCGAGGCGGTCCTCGATGGCCGTGATGCGGTCGGTTACGTCCTCTAGGTCGGATTCCAGGCGACCGAGTTCGAACTCGAGCTGGTTGGCCTCCTTGTGCAGGTCGAGGACCTCGCTGAAGTCCTCGGACTCGAGCGAGTCGACCTCCGCCTCCAGGTCCTCGATGGCCTCGCCCAATTGGTCGCGTTTTTCGCGGAGATCCGCGAGCGTCTCCTGGCGCTGTTCGAGTTCGTCGACCGTGGTCTCGAGTTTGCGTTCGACCGAGTCGCGGCGCTGTTGTTGCTGTTCGCGCTCGCGTTGCTCCGACCGAAGGTCGTCGAGGTCGTCGTCGATGGTCCGAACGGTGTCGAGTTTGTCCGTGCGGACAGAGCGCAACTGGTTGAGCGTGGTCTCGATGCGGTCTTCGTCGACCTCCGAGCCACACGTCCAGCAGGTGACGGCCTCGTCGGCCACGAGCTGGTCGGTGACGGCCCCGTCAGCCGATTCGGCCCGGAGGGCATCGCCGAGGGCGCTGTCGCCCTCGAGCATCCCCTCGTTGAACTGGATAACGTCCTGGAGGTCGCTGACCTCGCGTTCGAGGGTCTGTTTGCGCTCGCGCAGGCGGCTGATCTCGGCGTCGAGATCGTTGACCTCGCCCATCGGCGCGTCGGGAAGCTCCTCGCGCTCGGTCTCGAGTTCTCGTCGTTCGGCGGTCAGCGACTCGATGCTCTCCTGCTGGATGTCGATGTCCGACCGGACGCTGTCAAGCTCCGAGCGCCGGTCGCGGAGGTCGTCCAGTCGGGATTCGAGTTCCTGTTTTTCGTCGCGGGTCTCCTCGACGTCGGCGTCCTGGGCTTCGATCTCGTCCTCTTTGGTTTCGAGTTCGGTGCGTTTGTCCTCGATGTCAGCCTCAAGCGACTGACGACGCTCCTCGAGGCCCGGGAGTTCGTCTTTCAGACCCTCGAGTTCCTCGAGTTCCTCGTCGAGACGGTCCCTCTCCTGCTCCAGTTGTCTAATCTCGGCCTCGATGGCGTCGGTGTCGACCGGCCGCATGATGAGTTCGTGGAGGTCCGCGCCTCGCGCGACGGCGCGGCGGGCCTCGTTGGACTCCAGCAGGAACGCGAACAGGTCGGCGATGCGTGCGTTTTCGAGATACGGCTTACCGGTCGCGGTGACGCTCCCGTTCGTCCGCTCGAGCGTCCGCGTGTACGTCTCGTCGCCGAGGTCGAGTTCGACGTGTCCCTCGTCGGCGTCGCCCTTCAGCGTGACGTCGTCGCTGCCCATCGCCGCCATGATGGCGTGCAGGAACGACGTCCGGTTGGTCGCGTTGCGGCCCGTGAGAACGGTCACGCCGGGCCGGAGTTCGACGGTCGATCCGTCGATTCCCCCGACGTTGCGCATCTCGAAGTGCGCCGCCTTCTCGGTGGCTCTTGAACTTGACATTCATCGGTGGTAGATGCGGGACGAGTAAGTATGTTACTCCACCAACTCCCTCGGTCGCGGCGAACCTCGGTGCTCTCGCGTCTGAGCACCGAGAGCGCGACCAGTAACAGCAGCGCCGAGATTCGATTCGGCGCGAGTAGGATACGATGTCGAAGATGGCGAGCAACATCAGCAGACTATTCGTGGACCGTCAAGAGGAACGCGCCCTCGAAAACGATACTCGAAACGGAGAGACGTGAACACAGGACCTGTAGCGTGTGACCAGCTGTGATTCGACCTATTGACGTCCCCACGGTCGTCGGCCACGTAGATGACGGACATAGGCCTGTAACACGACACCACCCCGACGACGCATGCGCAGTGGCCGCGTCGAGTAGTTCGATGGATCCGCGAGGTTCTCGGTCGAAGCGAGACAGAGCACCGGCCCGAAGATCTCCTCCTGGGCGATGGCCATCTCGCTGGTGACGCCTTCCAATAGGACGGGGCCCATTAATTTCCCCTCTGGGTACTTGGGATGTTCGAAGTCGCGTTCGTCGAGGACGAGGTCGGCGCCCTCCGCGACGGTCTCGTCGACTATCTCGTCGGTACGCTCGCGTGACTCGGAGTGATGACCGGGGCGATATCCGTTTCCTCGTCCGTACCGACGCTGACGGTCAGGGCCTCGGCACCCTCGACGAGTCGCTCGCGCAGGTCGTCGTAGACGTCATCGATGTTGACGACCACCTCGTTTGCGAGACAGCGCTGGCCGGCGTTGCCGTTCTTGCCGAACCGGACCATCTCGGCGCAGGGGACCGCCTCGACAATCAACTCGGCTACTTCGATCTGGATGGGGTGTGGCATCGAGAACGCTATCCCCTCTTCGACCTGTTCATGGACCGCTTCGGTCACTGCTGGATAGTTGTGCCCGAGTCTACTTCTTCAAGAGCTTCAGTAGCTACATCACCGAGTTCACCAGCTTCAATATGGGAGTACCGCTCGCGAACCATCTCTTCGGAGTTATCGAGATATCGGGCCGCAACAGTATACCCGAACGCGCGGACAAGTACCTCACCCATCCCACGGCGACCGCCGTGAGGGGCGAGATAGTCGTGTTTCGGGTGGTCGATGTCGATTTCTGCAGCCTTAGAGAGTCGCTGGAGAATCGACCGTGCGCCGTCCGTTGTGATCGACGGCGGCCGAACGTCCTCATCAAGCGCCAACAAGAGGTCCCGAACGTGCTCCTCACGTCGCTCGGCGATTGCATCCGGGCGTTCTCCTCGGTCGGCTAGCTCCTCTTGGGCGAGCCTTGCGAGCGTCCGCTGGTCGAACGTCGGGAACACCGGCCACCGCTCGGCCGGTGGGTCCATCAGCTTACGGTAACTCCGCAGCGGCGAGATCACCGGGTCGGGAAGACTGGCGGCGTCCCACTGCTGTTTCTTCCGGTAGACGTCCATACTCCCGTCGTCGAGCGAGAGGTCCTCCCAGCGGACGCCACGCCGGCGTGGGTCATTCGGATCCCGGAGCAACTCTCCAACCCGGACAGCTGTGTACGCGAGAACGAACACGAGAGCGCGGTCACGAGCCGCCTTCAACGCTTCGTAGCGCGCTCGCTGCCTGTCGAGTGGGTCAGTATCCTCCGGAATTGTCGTGTACATCTCGATAGCGTCGCGGGCCTGCATGTCGACGTAGCGGGTGAGCGCGTGGCGCTGCTCGGACGTCCAGGCCTGCTGGTCACCAGGCTTTCGACCGTCGTCCTCGGGGAGCGGTGCCATCGCGCTCGCCCGCTGCGCGTAGTGTGCCTCGAGGTAGCCCTCGTTAACGCACCAGCCACACCACGCAGAGATATAGCGGTAATAGGTTTGTACAGTGTTCTGTTTGAGGGCCCGATCGCCGGCGAGATGCCGAGCGTACTCGCGGAAGACGCGTTCGTCAAGGTCCTCAAAGGTGGATTCACGGTCGACGTCGCCCGGGACAATCCCGGTCCAGTCGTCGTCGCCGCGGTCGCCGCCGGCCCACTCCGCAAATCGCTCGAGCTCGCGGCCTGCGTTGCGTCGATAGTTCCCGCCGTCGCCACCGCGGCCTTTCCCCTTGTCCTGAAGGTAGCGCTCGAAGCTGTCGGTGAGTGGGGTCAATTGCGTTCGTCCTGTGGATGTATTTCGGTCCATGGTGATGTCTCGATGAGCCTAACGTCGTCAGTCACACAAACAAACGCCGCCTTCCCGGATCTGACCCACCGAGAACTGGTGGACTGTGACTGCGAGTTCAGTCATCGCCTGCGCTTGTTCTTCGGTTGGACGGCCGCCTCCGTAATAACTCTCAGTCCGATTCTCGCTGTAGAGGTCCTTCATTTCCTCTGCGGTGGCTCGCTCGAACAGTCCGATCTGGTGGGCACGCTCGTAGCTGAACTTGTGGTCCTGGAAATCTTGGAGCGTATCGTTCGTCATTGCGAGGGCATACGCCTCGATAGACCGTTCAATCGCCGCGAAACAAACCTCGATGACGGCAGTGTAGTACCCGTCCTGTGATTGGAGTGTTTCAACGACTTCAAGGAGTCGACAGGCTTTCGTCAGCTGTGTCTTCCAGTCTGCATCGGCGCTAATCCCGTGTTCAAACCCCGTCCGACCTTGGCCGACCATCTCGAAGGCGTCCTGGGCACGTTCGAGTGCTGCGAGGACAGCAGCCGGATCTGAGCCGTTACTCATCGTCGCCCCCCTCCTCCAAGAGAAGGTTTTCGACGGTTTCGAAGTCACTCGTCTTGTAGACCGGGATTCCCGAAACAACGATTTTCCGGATGTCCTCGGTGTAGGATGGAATCGCTTGGACGGCTTCGACATCGATATCGTACGCGTATCGGTCGCCATCGAACTCCGTTTCCTCGAGTTCGCGCGCAATAGCGTTCGCTTCCCGCTGACTTTCGGCCCGTCCGGATCGAGTGAGGACCCAGAGATCAATATCACTCCGTCGGTCAGCATCGCCCCGGGCAACACTCCCATACAGGATGATTCCAACGACGTCGCTAATGTTCTCGCGGAGTTGCGTTACCGCAGCTTTGACGGGCTGATGATACTCCAGTTGAGGGACCCGAAGGATCGGATCCTCTGGAACAGACAGCCGTCGCCGGTTGATTTGAACGAGTCGCTGGTTACTTTTTCGCGATTCAACGACCAGTTCATTCGAACGGAGAACATTCACAGCTCGCCGGACAGACTGGTGTGAATAGCCGATCTGGTTTGCGATCTCTCGAAGTGAAAAGTTATTAAACCGATGATTAGTTAAAAAGAGGAGAACATCGCTTGTCGCTTTGTGTTTGAACAAATCGGGGTCCAGGGAGGGTATCGAGAGTGAGATAGAAGTTCCGGACGAATCTCTATTCTCCGTCTCGCGGTTCATGTGCCGTGATACGGACTACTACTATAAAAATATTATACGTGACTCGGATATCACCTAAGTAGCCGCTATGGAATTCACGTCAACATCCTTGCCGCAGGAGAAAGATATCCGTTAGCAACTGGCATCGGTAGGTTCGGTCGTTGGGGCCAGAAAGTCCCACTCGCGGATGGCAAATCCGACGATTTTGATGCGGCGCTGGAGGTGCTCCCACTCACGAGCGATCTCACGTCGACGGTCTTCTTCGTCGCGTCGAGGGACTCGTCGGCGACGACGATCCAGCCCTCGTTGAATCCATCAGGATACGGAATGTTCCCCGAAGGATACTCGTCCGCTGCGGGATCGCCCCCAAGCTCTTCGTAGACGCGCTGCGGGATACGCAACGAGACATCTGCCTGTCGGAGCGTCCGACGGAGCCGTTGAAATTTCTCCTTGTTCGGCCCACCACATCGTACAAAGACGCCGGTATCGGCGATATAGACCGTCGTCATGCAGCCGCGTCGGCGTACTCGATAGCAACTGGCTCCAGCGCCTGGAGGATGATCTCGGCCTCAAGCGGTGAGAGGTCAAGTTCCCGGGCTGCAATTCGATGGTTGACCGTGCCGTCGACGTACTCGTGGGCGTACTCGAGGGCGACAGCAAGGCCGTCGAGGCCATGGCGGTCGATGTAGACATCGATGTCCTCGTCCTCGTCGCGGCGGGCAACGGCTGCGATAAGTGGCGGCGTGATCGTCTGGGTCTCACCATCCGTCGAGAGCGTGAGTGCAATCGACTCAGCGTCGTATTCGTACGGGCGCTGCTCACGGGTTTTCTCCACTAAGCCATCTGTTTCGAGGTTCTGCACGTAGTCGTAGGCGGTCCCCTGTGGGATATCGAGCTCGTCGACGATTTCGGATACGGTGACCGGACCGCGTTGCAAGATGTGGGCGTACAGCCGAGCAAGTGCCGGCGTTTCGAGGAGGTCGGCGACCGTCTGCAGCTGCTTAATAGGTGGTCGGCCTGACCGAGGTGGTGAGTGCGCCATCTCAGTTACGAATTATGGATAATTCGTGATAAGGATTCCGACGTTGGAGTGGAACCTGCAGTGAACCTGGTAGCTGCCGAAAGGCACCCTCACTCGCCGGCTCTACTTGGGGGAAGCGGCGTCGTGAGGCGGTTGCAGCATTCGTGCTTCACCGACGGCGTCGGGGTACTTCAAAGTGGTCGTGATTACTCTACTAATCACGACCAATAAAAGAGGAAGGCTCATATCCGATATTCCCACGATAGAAGCGTTCTCCTCATCAATCACCGAATCTGAGAATGTAATAAACTGTATGCCGCTATATTAAAGCTGGAGCCGTGGAAGTTGAGACTATACCGGGTTTAGTGGGGCTGTGATGCGTGGTTTCCGACGAACCAGGGAGCGGGAACTGCTTCAAATCCTCACTCATGTGCTTCTTCCTGTCGCACTAACGATCAGACTGTGGTTTTTTGAGACTCTTGACAGCGTTGCCACTCAGAAATCTGAGCTGACCCAGACCGGGGACCCTACTATCCGATCCCTGTCTCCTTCTTCAGCAGCGTCAGTGTGTTATCGGCCGTCACGATTGGCGAGTGTTCATACTCGCCGGTTAACTCGACCTGAACGAGCAAATCAACCGCTCGCCAGATCGAGTACAAGAGACAAGCGAACGCGAAGTAGAAGAATCGCAGGCCGAAGTCCTTCGATGTCGTCGCAGCCATGAACCGCTTGATTGACCTGTACCCACTCTCGATTTCCCAACGGTAGCCGTACTCCGTAAGGTGTCCACTCCCTCGATTCGTGATGAACACCGAATACTGCCGGTGATCGTCGTGCTCGGAGCCCTCTTTCCGACGGTAGATTAGCGTCGTCTTGTGCCACTCGTTCTTTCCGAGGTGGAGCTTCCGGTCGGTCTCATACCGGTTTTGATCACGGCGGAGCAACCGCTTTGCCTGCGCTTTTTCGCTGGTCTGCATCCGCTTCGGTACGACATAGGAGAGGCCGCGCTGGCTGATCATCTCCAAGACGTGCTGACTATCGAACTCCCGGTCCATCAGCACGTTATCGACGTGAACGAGCTCCTCAGCGGAGTCGAGCAGATCTTCGACGATTTCCTTCCGTGACTCGCCCCGTCGGACTGGCCGCGCATCGAGCACGAGTGGGACAGCGTTACCGACCAGCTGGACTGTCGCCCACTGATAGGCGTATTCATACGGTGTTCTCTTTCGTCCCGATGATCTCGTCCTCGTGATCAGTGCGGTCGCCTGTGAAGGGATCGGCTTCGGTGATGTCGATGGCGACGATCCCTGCCCGGAAGAATTCCTCTGTCTCTGCGACCTCGTCGATGAGGTGCCGGATCGCTTGGCGGTACATCTCTCGAATCTGCTCGATAGAGAGATCGCGAATATGGTCACGATGAGCGTGTCCGAATGGTGTTCGATCCCGCGTTGACTCATGAATGAAGCTACGAGCGCCCTCGTTTGCAGCCAAATTCTCATGAAGCCCCAGATAGGTCTGTAAGTCCCAGTAGGCATTCTCGTGTATCTCACAGCCCTCACCCCGATCTAGCGAGAACACGGGAAGGACGACGCGACTGGCAGTCTGTAATCGTCTCAGCCTTGTCGAGGATGGCTTGCTTGTCTGGAGCCGATTCATCCACACCATCGCCACGATGTGAGAGGGTTCGTTCTGGTTCGCGGGGGACGGCGACATCCGCGTTCTGCGCTTTGATGAGAATTGTGCGAGCCGCTGTCTGGACCGTCTCGCGAAGCTCATCAGTGAAGCGCGTGTGCCAACTGCGCCAGAGTGTCGATTGGTCGGGTACTGTCTCCAGCTCAAGACGCTCACAGAGTTCGGGATGGCTTTCGAGGTACTCGAGGAGTGCTGTCTCGTGCTCCCACCCGTGAAGTTCTTTCAGTAAGAACACCCGAAAGAGGGTGGCCATCTCATAGCGTGTCGAACTACCATAGCAGTCATGCGCTTCGAAGCAGAAGTAGGCTATCGGAAGTTCGCAGACGAACTGCTCAACAGAGTTGTGGTTATGGTGCGCGAACCAGATTCCCGAGACCACTCGAACGTCCGATTCTAAGCCAGAGAGTGAGGTGCGATCGTACAGCGGTGTCGAGTTATATGCGGGCCACTCAACGTGCCGCTGATGGGCGATCCGTCGGAAGACGCTGCGTTGAGACTCGTAAGTCGCAACCACTGTCAAAGGGTAGCCCGAACAGGTTCAAGAGTCCGTCTAACGGACCTGTATAGAGGAATTATTTATCATCCATCCAAACATTGCTTGCACTATGAAGTCTTGGCCCTCCGTGTTGGTTGGTATCGGAATCGGTGCCGTACTCGGCTATGCCTTCGGTATAATGCGTGGGGATCTGTGGATTGGGAGTACTATCGCAGTTACGTCGTCAATTGCTGGGTACGGTTTTCTCGCATATCCTCAGTATCGATTCAGATGGTCTGGTCCTCACTCAAAATTCTGGTACACCCTCGTCGGTGTGCTGGCCCCCATAATAATGCTTCTCACGCCAAACAGCACGCTCCTCTCTGACGACCTGTCGATAGTGGTTTTCTTGGGTTGTCTCTGGCTCGGCGGCGTGTATACTGGAGTGGCACTTGCCCACGAGTCTCCAGACAATTCCGATAACGAAGCATCATCTACTCCACGATCGTCTCCTAGCGATTGACGATCAATACGCAGACATACTTCTCCGATGTTTCACAACAGTTAGTATCTGATCAATAGGTACTCAGTGGGACCCGCTATTGGAGTTCTTCAACGAGGGCAGCGACCGCCTCGTCGACGATGTTGCTGTCAAGACGACCCTGCCAGAAGTCGATGTCTTCGTGATCGATCGATTGGACGCCCCACGGGACAATCCTACTCTCGTCCGGTGTCCCGCCACGAAGCCAACTCTCCTCAGGAATGGCGACGAGGCCATCCATCCAAAACTTCGACGTTAGTGTTACTGCAATATACTGCTCGCCGTAGAACGGACGTCCCTCGTGGTTCGAGAGAATGAGCCAGGGCCGAGCATCCTCGTCGCCTTTGAACGGGTCATCGCCGTAGACGACATCGCCCCGTTCGAAGATAGGAGCTGCTTCTTCGTCGGTCACTGTTCGTCCTCGACACCCGGGTGTGGTTTCTGCGGTGCGTGCTCGCGCCACGCCTCCTTGTCCTCGGTACCGAGTCGATCGTTGAACAGTTCGGTCGCCCGCTCATAGCCGCTGTATCCTTCGAGGCGCTCGATGTCGTCGGTCACCGCCCAGTACGTTGCCTTGTGCTCGACCAGGTCGCGATCCTTCAATCGTGAGAGGGCGGTGCTGACTGCACCTTCGTCGACGCCAATTTGAGAGGCGATCTCGCGCGCCTTGAACGCGCGCTCCTCGTTGGCGGCGAGAAACCCGAGGACCTGATCTGGGACCGAAAGATCCGCGAGCTCGTCCTCGCTCGTGTTCTCGAAGGTGTCTCGGTCGATGGACATCGTTGAATGGAGATACGTTGTACACTGTAAAGAGTGTTAGGAGTGAAAGCTACGAAAACGATGAAAGAGAAACCTCACGGTCAACGACAGGCGGTTCGAGAATCGTATGCATTGAGAAGGCTAGTCTCAACTTCTATGGAGCCGCCGGTCTTGCTCAGTCCGGCATACGACTGGGCGATCCTGTAAATCTCGGTGTCCTGGCGGTGGTATCTGTGAATAGTATTCTATTTTAGAATAGCTATCTATTCTCCTGATTCGAAAGAAGCGGATTCGCGGGCTTGTTCGAACCGTTCGGCGACCTCGTCCACGAGGTCTTCCTCCACGACAGTCCGCAAGAGGGCATCCGTCATCTCTCGAACCACAATGTTCTGGTAGCCCTGCTGGTTGAGTTCACGCTCCAGTTCGTATTTCAGCCAAGAGTCAAAGTCCTCGATCGTTGTCTCACGGGCGTAGAAGGGGCGCTGTTTGGCCTCTTCGTAGCTGAACGCATTATCTGTCATCGGATCCCATCGTTCGACCGGCTCCTGTGTGGAGGATTCCTCTGTTGTCGACGCTTCGGATTCATCATCTGTGGCCGCGTCTTCATCATCTGGGTCGTCCTCGAGCGTCTCACCGAGATCGGCGAAGGGATCGTCGTCAGCCATGGCGGACCACCTCGCCAGCCTCAACGATATGCGCCAACTCGTCGAAACACTTCAGCTGGTCACAGTCGGGAGCATAGTCCAACAGCGGCTTTCGTTCGCCGTATGCCTTCGTGATACTCGTCCGGTCCCGGATACCCGGTGACGGTTTTAGGTCGCCGGCGTCGACAGCTCCCCAATCCGTGATGCGCGCGAAATTCGGGATGCGGTCCTGGAGGTTGTCGTGCGAGTTGAGCCGTTCGAGCAACTGTCTATCCTGTGTCTGCTGGTCGATACGGCCGCTCAGCATATTCGGGACCAACGCCAAGACGTCGACGTCCATGTGCTGGCGGAGTGGAGAGATTTGTCGCTCGATGGTCCGTTCTAAGCCCGTCATCGCCTCGTTCCCCGGAGCAAGCGGAAGGACCAGATTCGCCGTCGCAACCAGCGCATTGTCCGTAAGCCGAGAGCGGTACGCCGGCGAGTCCGTCACGATATAATCGTACGTGTCCCCGAGGAGGGGGTCAACGACTTCTCGTTTGAGAAGCGCAGAAGGTTGGAAGACATCGCCGACAACGATCTCCCGCTCAACTTGCTCCAGATCCTCGCTGGACGGGAGGATATCGAACTCGTAGCCGGTATCATAGACGACAGAGGTCGGGTCAGCGTTGTCGAAAAAGACGTCTCCGATTGTCTCGTCCGTGTTGTGATACTGGTCGTCGAAGCCTAAGCCAACGGATGCGTGGCCGTTCGGGTCCAGATCGATGAGGAGAACATCGTGATCTTGAGCGGCCAGCTGTCGGGCGAGGTTGACTGCTATCGTCGATTTACCAACGCCCCCCTTCAGCATACAAACCGAAACAGCACGGGAATTGCCGTCGGTCTGTACCGAGCCATATGGGCTATTTGGGCTATTCGTACTATCTATGCTATTCTGTCTATCCGAGCCACTCATACTATTCAGCAGTATCAACTTCTCTCGACTTAACTCTGTGGGGAATAGTTTGAATAGTATACGATTCTACTCGCTTATACTATTTTAAAATAGTTTTCTATTCCAAAATAGATTAGATAGGAGGGGCGAACGTAGGATCAGGAAACGAGTTCTAACATCGACGGCCTGGTGAATCGCTGGACAGCGTCGGCGAGACTGACAGCTTGGGAGTGGCTTACCGAGAGCGGCCAAAATGAATTAGAGAAGGCTGAGAACTCCGAGGTGATGGTGAGATCTTCCTGTGTCCAGACGTTCTGATTGGGGTGGGACTTCCGATGGGTACGGACCGTCTCGCGGTCGTAGATGACGAAGTTGCGGTCGAATTTCTCGCGCATTTCCTCCTGCCACTGGACGGTCAGCGGCGCCGGCGCGACGATGAGGACTCTTTCGGCGCCGTCACGGGCGATGATCGCGACGCCGTGCTGTACCGTGTTCAACTGGAGGATGGAACGAAAACTGATGTCCGGTGGCGCGATCTCCGGCCATTCTGAGGTGTCGTTCTAACGTGATCCCGGAAGTTCCCGGAAAACTGGGTTTTCCACAAAATGAATCGCGTTGCAGCGCTGGAGTGACCACAGACAGAACGGGACTAATTGAATCGTTTCCGGAAACGCCCCGGTCACGTTTTTAGTACTAGTGGGCCTTCAATCGTGATTTACTGGATATAGCTGGCGGAGTTTGATGCGAGCATCGTCGGTGGTGAACTGCCAGTCGATTGGTGATTTGTCCTCGTTTCGTGAGCGTTCCCACGCAGCGAC
>Ga0306908_1000643_pt1 | contig 12218 bp, 17 predicted proteins | sample AntRauTorcE11899_FD_190430 | JGI IMG/M metagenome (GOLD analysis project Ga0306908, IMG submission 190430) | Saline lake microbial communities from Rauer Islands, Antarctica - Metagenome Torckler E11 #899 (v2) (version 2) | ecosystem: Environmental > Aquatic > Non-marine Saline and Alkaline >... | reverse complement strand
TGCTGGTTCAACGACCACTTGGTCATCACCCATTTGAAGGAATTGCTCCCTTAAAACAGGCAACAATTGATGCTTGGAAAACAATTCTTCAAGGCCAGTTTGTGTGTCCCTGTTAGGATTTTTCATTGGATTGTCTTTCTGATTTCCATGAGCAGTTTGCCCAATATGTTTTCACCTTGACCGTTGCAAACACCCCAGAATTTATCATTCCAATTGTTGCCTTCGATCAGCTCTCTCTCACCAGTTGCAAGTAACTGTTCTTTCAATGAAGGGTTGCCACCAAACTTTGCCCAAAGACACAGTTCCATACACTCCACTTTGGTGATTTCATCCCAACCATCTCGCATTTTTACACGCCGTCCAAGTTTCTTGGCAGCCGATGGATCAAGTGTTGAAAACTGTGTTCTCACCTCTAAATCCAATGTCTTGCAGGCATTGTATGCAGCTTCAGAATTTAGGTAGGGAATCCCTATTACAGTCAACGGTGCATGATAAAAGTTGCTCAAGAATCGGTGTTTCCCGTTAAAACGGGATATTGGTGTATTTTCCATAGTTTCTACTCCAGTTAGGTTCACGTCCATTAACAGTGAAAAGTGTGTGAAAGTTGAACTTTCAGTTTCCAGGTGTGGTTGATGCAGAGTTGCCCTGTAAAACAGCGCAAAGACACCGGAGGTGTAGCCAGTCTGTGGAAGCTATCTGGGGTAAATAATGTTCAACTTGAGATCCCATTGGAATCTATCAAGTTGAAAAGGTCGAGCGACCCCGATTAGGGGTCGCTCGTGGTAGTTTAGCCGAACAGTTCTTTGTCGATGTCTGCCTTGGTCGCCTTCGGTGTCGGTGCAACATCTGCCTCTTCTTGGCGACGGTATAGAACCATCGGAATGTTGATGACGACGTGCTCGCCCTCTTCCAGTTGCAACGCACGCTTACGGATAGCTTCAACGCGGTCGTTCAGCAACTGCTGCTCGGCTGCGAAGTCAGGGTCCATGGACTCATAGAGCTTCCGTGTCTTCAGGTCGCTGATGGCGATGCCACGGTTGAACCGGACGAACTTGGAGTTCTCTTCGTCACCGACGAAGATACCTGGATTCATCCACAGTCCTTCGAACTCGTTTGCTTCGGCAGCAGCGTTCTTGGCACGGACATTCTTGGAGGTTGCTGTAACTACGGTCATGATTGTGATCCTTTCAAAGATTCACGGTCTGTCGAGCGGAAGTGCTCGGTTGGCCACAATGGCCAGAGCAGCCGGCGGCTGATCCCTTTTGGAACAACACACCCAATGAGGTGTGTTGTTCCAGAAGAAGTGACTCAGTCGAGTCGGTTGATGGTGCGATTGGCTTGATATGCAAGCCGTTGAATTTCTTGAGTATCATCAACGTCGTTGACTGGAATGGGTTCGCAGAACGGCTCATAGGTCTGCATACAGACCATGTGCAACATTTTCTCGGTTTCATCGACGATGCCTATCATTCCATAGTTGTGGACATCTTGATCTGGTTTCCAACCATTGTATTTCTTGATGTTTTCGGAACCAGAATCCTCATCAGTGTGGTAGATGAGGATGTCATTTGAACGTGTGAGTTTAAGTACCATTGGTTAGGATTCTCCTGATTCTTTTTCACGGTTCCAACCTGATGCGTAGCCACCACAGAGAACCATGATGAGCAACAGCAGTGGTGGGAAGATGAGGATGAGAACGATCGTTGTAATGAGCAAAGCCCATATGACTATGGTTCTCATACTGGTTCACCTTGGTTGATACCAACTGGCATACACCACAGGTATCTTGGAAGGTTCTGAGCGTGCTCATTGATCCGCATTACTGCGTCTGAACATTCTTCAGCCTCTTTGTAGATGCCAAGAGGTATGGCATAGTTCACGACATGGTCATCTGTTGCAGATGGTGCAGCCATGAGAGCAAAGAATAGTACGAAGGTTTCCATTGGTTTAGCTCCTGTCTGAGGAAGGCCAGTCGATCTCCGCTGTCATAGCAGCGTCAACACGATGGACCTTGTTTACTGGTTGTTCCTTCAGCAACTGCTCAAGGAAACCGGTGATTATATCCCTTGAAATAGGGGTATTTTTGTTGACCAGAGTGATGATGTCCTCGGCCTGTTTGTTGGTCATGGTGATCATTTCATTGATCCTCTTCTGATGGTCCATTCAATGACGAATGGTCCGAGTTGAAGTTGATGGTGACTCCACCAGAACCCATGAAGGGTTGTTTTGAAGGAGTAATAGTCGAGTGACCATGGTCCCCAACGATAGCAGTTGTTGAGAGTCACACGCTCTTTCCACCAGCTCTCCTCAAGGTCGATTTGACGTTGAGAGATGAGCTTTGGGAAACGCATTTCTTGGTTGAATTTAAGCATCTTTATTCGCTCCCTTGGTCAGCGATTATAGAAGCAATGACTGCTTCATTTGGTTCATTTCCAAGACGTTTGCAGTCATGGAGATAGGCTTCGATAGCCTCTTCGATGTAGTCAGGCATTTTTACGTCCTTCCATATGGTTGATTATTTCGTTGATGAGCATTTCATCGTTTGGTTTCTTCGAGCAGATATGCCCGAACTTGACGGTGAACTCACCTTGGTCACGAACGTCCTCCATTGAGGTGTAAACGACCATCTGGATGAGTGGGATGAAGCTCACATGGTATGGGATTCCGAGGATGGATACACGGACGCTGTACGTGTCACACAGGTCAACTGTGGTTGATCCTGCAAGCTGGGTAGCTGAGGTCATGAGATGTGCTCCTACGAGGCTAGAATTGGGTTGATAGCTATCTATCATAGACGAAGTCTCCGACGCCTCCACGAGAGAGACGCCGGATTAGTTTACCAGTCGGCTACGACTGCGTCGTACTGAGCCTTCAGTTTCTCGGATGCTTCCAGTTCGTCTGCGACGTCTTGGTTGAATCTCGCTACGCTGAGTTGTGCAGCAGTGGTGGTGGTTTTGGTGATGCGTTTGTGGTTCTCCTCCACATAATGGTTGGCAATATCGAGACCTTTTCCAACGGTTGATACTGAGTCAGTAGCTGTGTTGAAGGTGGTCTGGACTAGTTTGGAGAGTGAGCTGAACATGGACATGGGTGATACCTCCTACGGTATGGTTGATGGCAAAATGCCACTGGACCCGGCGGGTCAGCGACAGTGGATGTAGAGAGTGTAGGATAATAGGGGGGGCATAGCTGTACTGGAGAATGAAGACCGGGGGGGTCTGATCTGGGAGTGTACCCCCAGTGTACAAAACACCTGCCTCTGTCGATACATGTAATAATTTGAGAATATAAATTTTGAAAAATACCCTACACCCCTGTCGATACATACTAAGTTTTTCAAATATAAATTTATGATTTGGAGCGCATAAGTGAGTTTTATGATTTGGGTATCATATGCTCGGATACTTATTAATTCTCGACATTTTCATAACTCCGTGCTGCGCACTCCGTTATGAAATTCTCTCGAATTAATAAGTATCCTCAATCATCCAGGGAATGGGACATTCAAAGAATGGGAATTTATGGGTTGTCGAGGAGTCTTTTCGCGAAAGGCGACGAGACTGCGAAGGTTCCGCTACCTGAGCCTCTTGTTCATTTATGAACATAGCTGTGCCAAGCTCTGTCCCCCTGGGGCCGGGCCGACCCACCTCCGTGGTATGGATTTTGAGGGTGAGCCTGTCAAGTTTTTGAAACAGAACAAATGACCTGTTTGGAGGCAGATATGTAGGACAATGTTCTGCTTTCCTTGGTTCAGAGAGAACAGGTGTTCTGCCTCAGATACTAAATGCAGAACGATTGACTTATTTTCATGGTTCTCTATATGAGGGGGTGCGAGCTGGTGTAGTGGTAACACGGAGGGTTCGATTCCTCGCACCGATTCCAACTTTCGTGCATCTAAGATACGAATAAGTTGGAAGATGATCCGGACAGGGAGTCCGGCCCGGTTGCTAACCAGTTGGCCCCTTGAATGGGGTGGGGATCAAGACCTCCATCTTCCGCCATGCTCCCCTAGCCCAATTGGTAGGAGGCGGCTGGTTCAAAACCAGTACAGTCCCGGTTCGAATCCGGGGGGGAGTACCAATAACGGATGGTCCTGCTGTGTGGACGGCAAGCGGTGTTGAATACCGTGTGGCTCCGAAAGGATGAGGGTTCGACTCCTTGGCCATCCGCCAAATTGATCGTGTGGCTCGAATGTAAGGCGATTCCCTGCAAAGGAAGAGGATGCAGGTGCGAGTCCTGTCACGATCTCCATAATCTTGGCTGGGGCGGTAGGATTCGAACCTACGAATGACGGGATCAAAGCCCGATGCCTTACCGCTTGGCGACGCCCCAACAACCTTGGTACTAGGCAAAGGATTTGAACCTTCCTGACAACGGTTCACAACCGTGTCCCCTAACCCGTAGGAACCTAGCAAACATCTATTCAGAGGGTTGGATTTGCACCAACATCTCCACCTCCAATGGTGGTGTCCTATCAAGCGGCTTACGAGTGGTCCCGCAGTTCCTATCTTAGACGACCTCTAAACTTGGTGTGAATAGATGGATTCGAACCACCGACACCCTGGGCTTCAACCAGGTGCTCTACCCCTGAGCTACATTCACAATCTTGATACGTCAGGTCGAGCCGACTTGTCCCAATTCTTGGAGGCAGTTCCTACTCCTCATGGGTGAGCTGATAGCCCGACGTATTTCTTGGTGTACCGGCAGGGATTCGAACCCTGGACGCGCGGGTTAAAAGCCCACCGCTCTGACCACTGAGCTACCGGTGCATTCTTTAGTTGAAGATACTGGGATCGAACCAATGACATCACGATTATCGGTCGCGTGCTCTACCTACTGAGCTAATCCTCAACAAAAGAATGTTGGCTCTCCACCTTGGATTCGAACCAAGAGCTTTACGGTTAACAGCCGTACCCCCCTGCCAATAGGGGCCGTGGAGAACAATTAAATATGGCCTTCCCCCAAAGAATCGAACTCTGCATTACGGGTTCGTAGCCCAAAAGCCGGAAACACCACCGGGGGGAAGATTGGTCAGTGTAGAAGGATTTGAACCTACGACTTCTCCCTTCCAAGGGGAGCACTCTACCATACTGAGCTATACACTGATATTGGTGCCGCCACGAAGAGTCGAACTCCGGACATCCTCTTTACAAGAGAGGTGCTCTACCAACTGAGCTATGACGGCGAAATGGGGGGGAGGGAATTTTCCTTATTCATCTACTCACCCCGGTTATGGGAGGGTGAGTACAAGCGTCTCACCCGATCATGTCGGTTGATTTGGTCGCTTGGTAAACTGATGAATAATGTTTTCCATGAGGGGTACTTACTTCCTTGGTTCAGACCCGTCAACAGAAAAGGGAGGCCGAAGCCCCCCTGATCCGAGATATATGATCACCTCCATGTAAGAGGACAGCCAACCTCTATGTTATGCCACGGAAACAAAACCAGTTTCAATAAGAGAAAGGTCAGATCCTTCCCACGGAAGAGAAGTCGCAGGATTGATTTTGAAGTCGGTGATGTTGTACTGAAGCGGTAACCCAACTGGGATCGTCGCACTGTCATAGTCCACACCGGAGAGACGCACAGTGTGCTTCAGTCCTGTGGGTGAGTTCTGACCACGAGTCGTTTGGCTGACCATCACAAAGTTCGAGATGTTGGTCGCACCTGTGTAAGCACTCAGGTTCACCGTCTGACGTTGATCAGGAGCGATAGTTGTCATACCTGTGGTCGGATCATCATCGGCCAGAGCTGCAAGGCTGCCCTGCCATTGTTCGTATGCACCAGCACTGATGGGACGCAGAAGATCCAGACGAGCATTCCGAGTGTCACCGTCGGCGACGATGATTTCAGAGATATGCTGAATACCACTCAGGGTTTTCGTAAACGCACAACCCAAAGAGAAAGTGACAGGAGCCACGTAGTTGTTTGGGTTTGCGTTGAACAAGATTGTGCTGCCCAACGAGCCGTTGATGTAGACCTTCAGCTCGATCTTCAGAGTGGTAACTGTGTACTTGATGTCAACAAAACTGACTTTGCTGTCGGTCAGCGGGACCGTGCAGTCATCACTCTGAGAAGAACCACTACCATCATACAGGAAAGCTGTAAGAAAATACTTATAGGTTAACGCTACTTTGCGGATATGAACCAGGGTATTACCTTGGATGTCATAGCATTTGAATAGAGTTTGAACACCGCTGTAGTCTGCACTACCTTCGTTGTAGATCCGGAAGTGGAACCACGTTTCATCTCCAGTCGAAGGCTTGAACTGAGGAGAGTTCAAAGTTTCATAATTACTCATGGCAATCGAGTATGGAACGCGGGCAGAATCGAACGTACCCGAAACCGATCCCGCAACAGCAGTCGGCCAATGGGCAATGTTGTTTGAAGCGAAGAGGATATTGGGCATGATATGTTCCTTTGGTTCAGGTATCAGAATAGAGACGAACACTAATGTCGTCAATAAAGGAGTATCCAACGGTAGTCCCAAGATTGTTGAAGAAGATAATTACCTTGATTTTCTCAGTCCCACTTGGGACATATTCAAGTTCGCTGAATTGGTGACTCCAGCTTTGGTTCTGAGTATTTATCAGAAGACCTTCAGTTGTAGTCCCCAAAACTGCATCAGCAGAACTAAGATACTGAACGGTGACTTGAACCCCATCCTGTCCAAGACGATTTTCCATCATAAATATATGGTTGCACATCAAAGTTCCATCGACCGCTTCAGCAATGTCACTTGCATTCAAAGCAACTGTTTGGAACATGGAGGATGATGAAGGTTGAATAGGTTCCTGATCCCCAAAGAAATGAGTTCCACTATAAGCAGTAACATCCCCAGAAGAAGAAATCGTCAGAGCTGCGATCGAACCCTCGGTAACAGTCCAACCTGTGAGATCCCCAAGGTCTGCACTTGGGTTGATCAATGGTAGATCAGCAAGACGAGTTGGCTGCCACATCACATAGGCTTCGTTGTGATAGAGTTGTCCACCTTCATCTCCACCAAGACCAGTGATGACAGCACCTGTTCCACTCATGACATCATCACGAAACTCAACCCACATACCTGTGGGAATCAAAATGATTTGTTGTTGAACATCTGTTCGTAGATACATCGAGATACCTGTGGTGATCAGAGTCTTGTGGTCAAACATGTTCTGTTTCAAATCTTGGCTCAGACCAGAAACAGCATACGTGAGATACTCTTCGTTGATGATGGGTTCGACCAGACCTGGAGTGATACCATTTGTAAGACCAACATCAACACCAAGGAAGTTCACGGCTGTGACTTCGCAGGTGATCTCAACATCATCGAATGAAAGATTGGTTGTGAATGTCTTGCTGGTCTCACCGATCAACATGACTCCGTCAGCATACCATTGGTAAAAGATGTTTGCTTTGGGACTGGCGTCAATGACACCAGGATTAACCATCAACACTGATGGGATCTTGGAATCACCAGTCAGATATGGAGGGAAAAGAAAGGTCGGGGCATACCGAACAATAGGAACAGCAGAACCCTGACCCAGCATTGAGGTATGCCCGCGTTCACCTTCCATGATGGACGGGTTGATGTGGCGAACGTCGATACGACGACGTTTCCACTCGTCCTGGGTATTGGTATAAATTACGGGCATATCTTATCCTTTGCGGAGATCACCAGCCACAGAGAAGGTTGCATCGCCAGTGGCGAGGATCCGGATGTCTGGCATGTTGGCCCGTGGGAGACGGACACAGTTCGAAGCCAGTACCGTGTAAGATGCTTCTGTTGGAGTGAACCAAACATCGTTCTGGTCTTTGACCTGAAACTGGATGTCCCCAGTATTCACAATACAAGTCACGTTGAGATCTACCGCACTCGGCCCAGCCGCGTAGGAGATGACATCCTCACCACCGCCTTCGGTCGAATCGACTGAAGTGTACCAAACGGGGGTGCAGGTGTAATTGGTTGTGCATGTTGCCATTTTGTTGCTTTCCAGTCTAAGTTCAGGTTATAGGCGGACCATTGAAATCGCTTAACACACTATGAGGTAATCAGGCAATGCTGACACTGGGCGCAGTTCAGGAATCCCTTCCTGCACAACACCGACACAATATCACTCAAGATATGGTAAACCAACTGAACGCTCTCTCACGAGATCCGGAAGAGGCTCGCAATATCCGAGATAACTTTGTGACATTCTCCGGAGTCTTGCAAGAAGGTCGATACAAGGTCGGTGATTACGTCCAAGCTGTGATGTACGTCTCCCACAAGATCATGGGCAAGACGAACATCGACTCGTATAAAGCTACGTTCCCCGATCGCTACCAAGCGATGAAGGACGCAGGCCGACAACCAAAAGACATTGCCTCCATGGTGACTGCTTACAACAAAGGCCAGCTCGTCACGAAAATCATGGAGCGTGCCATGGTTCCAACCTGGATCCTGAACCAGGATGTTTTCCAGGAAGCAATCAACACCCAGTATGAGCTGATGATGGACACTGATGTTTCTCCCAAAGTCCGGAGCGACGCAGCGAACAGTTTGCTGACTCACCTGAAGAAACCAGAGATCCACAAATCAGAGTTGAAAGTGGACATTGCCATGAACGATGGTATGGCAGCTCTCGAACAGCAACTGGTTGAAATGTCACGGAAACAACTCAATCTCATTGAGCATGATCCCAACACGTCGGCGAATGACATCGCTGCGTTGCCAATGAAAACGGTGAATCCATGATCCAGCAGCCAGACTTCGTCCCAGAGAAGACCGTCGATGACTACCTCAACGAGGTAGACTTCATGATGCTCAACAGCCACGCTGGATACATCCCCAGCGAGTTCTCACTGAAATTCATGAACTTCATCAAGCTGGTGAACGGAGATGTTGGCGAAGACAACAAAACTCCAGTCATGCACTTGGCAATGCTGGATAAATTGACCGGACGCGAGAAGAAGATTGCGAACCTCTGTGCTCGTGGTACGGCGAAGACGACGCTCTTCATGGAATATCTGGTTCTGTATCTGGCCATGTTTGGGACACTCCCCAATTTCGGGGTTGTCTCAGGAATGCTGTATATTTCGGACAGCATGGATAACGGTGTGAAGTCAGCACGGAACTCGATTGAGTTCCGATACAACAATTCGGAATTTCTTCAAAGCTGGATTCCATATGCCAAGTTCACAGAGAACTATCTTGAATTTGAGAACAAGCGTGGACACCGTCTGGGTGTAAAGATGTTCGGTGCCAAATCAGGTATCCGTGGTACGAAGATCTTCGGTAAACGACCAGTGCTGGCCGTCATGGATGACTTGGTTTCAGATGCTGACTCAAAATCAAACACAGCAATGGAAGCCATCAAGGACACGGTATATTCCGGCGTCCAATATGCGTTGGATCCAACACGAAACAAGATGATCATGAATGGGACACCGTTCAACAAGAATGACATCGTCTATGAAGCGATCGAGTCCGGGGCATGGCACGTCAACGTGTGGCCGATCTGTGAGAAGTTCCCATGCAGCAAAAAAGAGTTCCGTGGAGCCTGGGAAGACCGGTTCACATATGAGTACGTGAAAGAGCAGTATGAGTCGGCCAAGAAAGAAGGCAAACTCAAATCATTCCGCCAGGAGATGATGCTGCGGATTACATCGGATGAGTCTCGCTTGGTTCAAGAAGCAGAGATCCTCTGGCGGCCACGAGCACCGGTTCTCCAAAAGAAGCAGAACTACAACTTCTACATCACGACGGACTTTGCAACTTCTTCAAAACAAACAGCCGATTACAGCGTTCAGTCTGTGTGGGCATATAGCGCTGCGTCAGAATGGCACTGGGTGGACGGAGTCGTCGTTCGCCAAACCATGGACAAAGCGATCGACCAGTTGTTCGGGTTCGTGGATGAGTATGATCCACAAGGTGTGGGCATCGAGATCTCTGGCCAGCAGCAGGGCTTTATCCAATGGCTCATGAATGAGATGAATTATCGGAACAAGTTCTTCAACCTGACACGCCAAAAAGGTAAATCAGGAATCCGGCCAACAACAGATAAACTGGCTCGATTCAACATGGTAGTGCCTCTGTTCAAGTCAGGAAAGATCTTCTTTCCGACAGAGTTGAAAAACTCACAGGAATTGAGTATCTTCATTGAACAAATCGCCCTTGCAACCAAGGACGGAATCAAAGGCAAAGATGACTGCATCGACACAGTTTCGATGTTGCAGTACATGAATCCTTGGAAACCCAACAGCGAGACACAAGACGATGGGGACGATTCCACCGTTCGGTCTCACCAAATTTGGGGTAGCAATCTCTTGACATCAGATGATACAGATGAATCTGAATACGGATCATACGTGGTCTGATCTAACCATAAAGGTAAGCCAATGATCACGTTTCAGAATTTCAGTCAACGTCTCGCAACTGGGCAACTCAAAAACACCGCTGCGGTGGATGATGAGAACATGGGCGTCATTTGTCCTGAGTATTACCAGACGATCCTCAGCCTTACCAACCAGGGGTTGGTTGATCTCTCAACACGGTTCCCGCTTTTCAAAGGACAGGTCGATCTGACATTCGTCGATGGGCAGAACATCTACCCGTTCACAGAAGCCAATGTTGGTGGGACTTTGACAGACTCTGCCGAAGAACCGTTCACTGATGACACGTTCATCAAGTTTCTGGATCTCTTTGATTCTGAAGGAAAACGTCACACGCTGAACAGCAATGGTCATATCCTGACACCGTCGTTCAACACGATTCGTTTCACAGATGCAAAGATCGAAGAGTTCACAAAGACTGCATCTCCTGATGTTGGTCGAGTTCGGATCCGCTACCAAAAGAAGCATCCCACTATCCTGAGTGCGGGTGAGATCAATCTGCCACCAAATTTGGAGACGGGCTTGCAACTATTCGTTGCAGCGTTGTATATCTCCCACATGAATGGTCCTGAGCATTCAGCCAAAGGCGATAGCTACTACGCAGCCTACCTCCGGCATATCGGCGAAGATGAGATAAAAGATCTCTCTTCAACCTCGGAAACTCATGAAAGTGATAAATTCACAGATCGAGGTTTTGTATAATGTCGGAAAAAGACCCTAACCTTATTCTTGAGGTATTCAACGAACGAGCAGGTATCTTGACATTCATGGGAATGTTGGGTGGTTCTGTACGTGCAGTAGTTTTGAAGACCACATGGCGTGAAGGAATCCGGGTCGTGTTCGTTGGTGGAGCAGTTGCATTTGGTATTGGCGTAGTAGCACCGGTCATCATGGAACCATGGATCGGTGAACTACCAGAAAATATGGCTGGAGCTTTGGGGACTCTTACAGCCGCCTCCTTCCTTATCGGATTGGTGGCAGTGACGCTCGTTGAGCGGTTCATTTCCGGACCCAAAGAAGGGGAAGAAAATGACTGATGAACATTCGAAAGTATTTCGTGCTGAACGCACAACCCGAAATCGTGATGATTTTAAGGTTCTTATCATAGGACTGATGATTGGCATTGTAATGCTGCTGGTTTTCCCAATGGTGGGTTCAGTGAGTGACAAGTATTTCAAAGAGCGTCCATTTATCCAAGCGACTGTGGAAGTGATCCAGACAGACAACTATGAGCGTCCGATGCTTCTATATGATGCTGATGCAGTTCTTCTGGTTGAAGCAACATGGATCGCAATCATTCGAGATGCTGACGACAACCGTCTGGCAACTCGTCGTGGTACAGGCAATTATTCAACAGATGAAGACAACCCACGTCTGTGGACATGGGCTGCTTTCTTCGACCAATCAGATGGGACAGAGCCACCTCCGGCACCAGTTCAACCATTTAAGGTCTGCGTTCGTTATATCTCTGTGACTATCGACACACGGGTTTCTGATGAAACACCAGAAACTTGTAGTCTTATTTTCAATCCCGAAGAGGGAACAACAGAAATTACAGGAGAATAACAATGTATGCAGCTCGTGAGTACCAAGGGCGTGTGAACGCCATCTTGCAAGCACCACGTCTTACTGTGGATGGGATGATAGGTCCCAACACACGAGCTGGTATCGCTGAAGCCATGAAAGTTCGTAAGGTCCGGAAAAAAGAGGATCTTTTCGATCGTGGTGTACGAGGCGTCGTTTGGCACTGGACTGCTGGAGCTAATGGTCTGATTGAGCTGGAGAAGGAGGCTTACAACTTCCTGACTGACACCAAAGGCAACATCTACGACGGGAACAGCACCATCGCCGAACAGGTGATGTAT
>Ga0306908_1000636_pt1 | contig 12373 bp, 10 predicted proteins | sample AntRauTorcE11899_FD_190430 | JGI IMG/M metagenome (GOLD analysis project Ga0306908, IMG submission 190430) | Saline lake microbial communities from Rauer Islands, Antarctica - Metagenome Torckler E11 #899 (v2) (version 2) | ecosystem: Environmental > Aquatic > Non-marine Saline and Alkaline >... | reverse complement strand
TGCTTCCCGTCCAGAGCCTGGCGGTCGAGAACGGCCTCTTCGACGGCGACGACCAGTTGGTCGTCTCCGCGACGGCGACGGGGAAAACCCTCGTCGGCGAGCTCGCGGGCGTCGACCGCGCGCTAAAGGGCGAGGGGAAGATGCTCTTTCTCGTCCCGCTGGTCGCGCTGGCCAACCAGAAACACGAGGACTTCAAAGCGCGCTACGGCGACGAACTCGACGTGACGCTCCGCGTCGGCGGCTCTCGCGTCACCGGTTCGGGTGCGAAGTTCGATCCCAACGCCGACATCATCGTCGGCACCTACGAGGGGATCGACCACGGGCTCCGAACGAGGAAGGATATGGGCGACATCGGAACCGTCGTCATCGACGAGATTCACAGCCTGAAGGAAGGCGAGCGGGGCCACCGCCTCGACGGGATGATCTCCCGGCTCAAACACTTCTGCGAGCAGCGGGAGAAATCCCGGAGCGGCTACGGTGGCGCCCAGTACATCTACCTCTCGGCGACGGTGGGCAACCCCAAGTGGCTCTCCAAGCGCCTGCGGGCCACCCTCATTGAGTTCGAAGAGCGACCCGTCCCCATCGAACGCCACGTCACCTTCGCTGACGGGCGGGAGAAACTGCGTATCGAGAACCGACTCGTCAAGCGGGAGTTCGACACCAAATCCTCGAAAGGCTACCGTGGGCAGACCATCATCTTCACCAACTCACGGCGGCGCTGTCACGAGATTTCACGCAAACTTGAGTACGACTCCGCACCCTACCACGCCGGCCTCGACTACGGCAAGCGCAAGCAGGTCGAGCGTCGGTTCGGCAACCAGGACCTCTCGGCGGTCGTCACCACCGCAGCCCTCGCGGCAGGGGTGGATTTCCCCGCCTCACAGGTCATCTTCGACACCCTGGCCATGGGAATCGAGTGGCTCTCTGTCCAGGAGTTCTCCCAGATGCTTGGCCGGGCTGGCCGGCCCGACTACCACGACAAGGGGACGGTGTATCTCCTCATTGAGCCGGACTGCTCCTACCACGGCTCGATGGAGGCCACCGAGGACGAAATCGCGTTCAAGCTCCTCAAAGGCGAGATGGAGGACGTCTCCACCATCTACGACGAGGCCGCAGCCGCCGAGGAGACGCTGGCGAACGTCGTCGTCGCGGGGAAACTCGCCAAGCGACTGAACGACCGGATGCTCGGCGACATACCCACCAAACACGCGATTGGCAAACTGCTCGAGTGGGGGTTCATCGACGGCTTCGAGCCGACGCCGCTGGGCCGGGCGGTGACAAGCCACTTCCTCTCACCCGACGACGCCTTCCGCATCCTCGAGGGGATTCGGAACGACAGCACGCCCTACGAGCTCCTCGCAGAGCTCGAACTCGCGGACCAGGAGCTGTAACGCCCCGACGGCGTTCGGCCGGGATACCGTACCCTTTTGCCCAACCGTACTGATTCCTGCCGTGTGGTAACGCTAACGCCGGGCATCGCCTTAGTCGCGCTCATCGTGGTCGCGGCGCTGGTGCTGTTCGCCACCGAACCCGTCCCGGTGGACATCACGGCACTCGGCATCATGGTGACCCTGATGCTCGTGGAGCCAACGAGCGCCCTGCTCGCTGACGCGGGCCTCATCGCAGATCAGATCACCATGATTCGTCCTGAGCAGGGGCTCTCTGGCTTCGCCAGCCCAGCGACCATCACCGTCCTCGCGATGTTCATCCTGAGCGAGGGGGTACGCCGAACCGGTATTGTCCAGACGCTGGGCTCGTTCATCGCCACGGCGACCGGTGACAGCGAGAGCAAGCAGCTGGGTGCCATCATCGGCGTCGTCTCACCGATCTCCGGCTTCATCAACAACACCGCCGCCGTCGCCATCCTGCTGCCGATGGTCGTCGACGTGGCCGACCGTGGCAACACGTCGCCGTCGAAGCTGCTGCTGCCGCTCTCTTATGCCTCGATGTTCGGCGGGACGCTAACGCTCATCGGCACCTCGACGAACATTCTCGCGAGCGACGTGGCCGCGCGGCTGGCGCTCCAGTATCCGGACACTGACCTCCACGCGATGACGATGTTCGAGTTCACCGGGCTGGGCATCATTGTCTCTATCGTCGGCGTCGTCTACCTGATGACGCTCGGGCGCTGGCTCACGCCGGCACGCATCGAGCCTCGGGGCGACCTCACCGAGGAGTTCGGCGTGGCCGACTACCTCGCCGAGGTGACCGTGCGGGAGGACTCCCCCATGATCGGCCGGAAGGTGGGGAACGCGCTCGTCGACTCGGAGCTCGACGTGGACATCCTCCAGCTCATCCGCGACGACGAGGTGTTCCTCGAGCCGCTCAACTCCAAGCAGATCCAGGCGGGGGATATCTTCGCGGTGCGCACCGACCGGGACACGCTGCTCTCCCTGCTCGACATGGAGGGGCTGGATCTCCTGCCGGACGTGACCGTTGACGAGGCGGAGCTGGAGCAGGCTGAGGGCGGCCACAACCTGGTCGAGGTCGTCATCGCACCGGGCTCCTCGCTTGTGGGCGAATCACTGGTCTCGACAGGGTTCCGCCAGCGTTACGACGCGACGGTGCTCGCACTCCGGCGAGGTCGAGAACTGGTGCGACGCCGCATGGACCAGATACCCCTCAAGGTGGGTGACACGCTGCTGGTGCAAGCGACAACTGACTCTATCGAGCGGCTGGAAGCCAACCGCAACTTCATCGTCGCCAGCGAGGTCGAGCGCCACGACTGGCGCGAGAGCAAGACGTGGCTCGCCATCGGCATCGTCGCCGCTGCCGTCGGGCTTGCGGGCGCGGGCATCCTCCCCATCGTCGTCTCGGCGCTGGCTGGCTCGTTCGCGATGGTCGTCACCGGCTGCCTGAAGCCCGGCGAACTGTACGACGCGGTGCAGTGGGACGTGATCATCCTGCTTGCAGGGGTTATCCCGCTGGGCATCGCACTGGAGCAGACCGGGGCTGCCTCGCTGCTGGCCCAGGCAGTCGTCGCCTCCGCGGATTTCCTCCCGACAGTGGGCGTGCTTGCACTGTTCTACCTCGTCACCGCGCTGCTGACCAACGTCATCAGCAACAACGCGAGTGTCGTACTGATGATTCCCGTCGCCGTCGAGGCGGCCCAGTCAATCGGCGCCAGTGCCTTCGCGTTCCTGCTGGCGGTGATGTTCGCGGCGAGTACGGCGTTCATGACGCCGGTGGGCTATCAGACCAACCTCTTTGTCTACGGGCCCGGTGGCTATCGGTTCACGGACTATCTCCGGGTGGGTGGCCCGCTCCAGCTCCTGCTGATGGGTGTGACCACGGTGGGTATCACCGTGCTGTTCGGTCTCACGCCCTGAGCCGGCTTGCGAAACGCTTTACCCCACGAGTCGCGGATGAAGGAGTACGGGATCGTGGGTTAGCCTGGTATACTTCGGGCCTTGGGTGCCCGTGACCCCGGTTCGAATCCGGGCGATCCCATACCGGCCATACGTGCTGCGGAAGTTCTTGCCGCTATCGGGCTTCGACTCGAGCTACGCGACGACGGCCAGCGACCGATCGGTTGTGACGTCGACAGCCTTCCAATCTGTGACTTCTGCGACTGTTTCATCGAGATAAATCGAGCAGCCGTGCGCGGCGCTGTACGACCGGTGTGTGCGCTGTGGGACGGAGACCGACGCCCCGGCACGGGGGGTTGCGTGACCCGCTTTCGAGAACGATGTCGTTCGAGAAGAGACGGAGAGTCGAACCCAGTACGTGAGATGATCGTAAGCAATACAGTACGAGACCAACCCGTTTGAAAGCGTGTTGTCGGAGCTTACGATTGCTCTCGTACTATTTCTCGACACGATTCGATGAATTCGATGAGGTTTTGACCGGCTTCTCGCGAAACGCTGAGAAGAATCGTTTCTGATTCTGAATACGGAAGCTGAATCACACACGCATTCTCGTGATAGTGGATAAGGGCGCGTCGTTCGCCTACCGGTTTGCCTGCAAGTCCAGGCGATAGAAACGGATCTTTGAGGCGGAAGGTGTCCACAACCTCCGTGTAGGCTTCTTTTGTGTATCCCTGTTGGAGATCGTCATTGAGATATTTAATTTCGTGATTGTCTCCCTTGATGATGACTACTGTCCGAAGACCGTCGCCGACGCGGTCATACACGTACTCTGTGAGTTGCTCTGCTGCCTCTTCGACCATACTCCGCGGTTTGGTTCGCAGAGCCATAAATTGTTTCTACGCTACTCTCGATTCATCTCCGATTCGGCTTTGTTGAAAGCCGCAGAAACAGACAGGAACACCGCGCTGCATATATCGAGATGTATGCAGCACGGCGTTCGGGATGCGAAGGACCAGTCAGGGCCTGCTCACGTCACAAGTGGGAGGGGACCGAGCCGTTGCATGTCGAACTTCGGGCTGGCTGAAGCCATTCGTTCGAGGTCGGCCTCTGTTGGACCGTGGTATTCGGGAATCGTCCGCGTCGCTGCGGGAGCGAAGATTGCCAGAACGTGGAGTGGGTCATCGCCGACGACGCGAAACCCGTGCGGGTGAGTTGCCGGGACGAATCCCGTCTGCCCTCAGTCAGCCGGTGCGGTTGCCGGTCCACGTACAGCGTCATCTCCCCGTTGAGGACGGAGAACAGTTCGTTCGGTGGGTGCGTGTGAAGGGTATGTTCGTCGCTCGGCGGAGCGTCTATCTCGGTGACGGTGAGGGCACCGCCCGTCGAAGTACCGTCCGCCACGATACTGACGACTGCCTCGAGAAACAGGAAATGTTCACTCGATTCTTCGTCGAAGCTGTATCGTTCAGTTTCCTCATCGGACATATATCTGACCGGTAGAGACTACTGCGTGTCGGTAGTTAACATCTCGCAGTCGTGTACTCGATGAGAAATTCGCGCCCTCGGTGATGAACGACCGTCACACTGCGCGATACCCATGCTGGCCCCACAGATTCTCACAACTTGACTACACGTTTGAGTTCTGGGTCGGCATCAAGGATGGCAGACAGGTATGGGACTCTCTGGGCGAAATCGTCTACCGGTTCGACGAGGTGCTGCTCCGGGTCGTACTGGATGACTCCGGTGGATTCCAACTTCGGGAGGTGCACGTGGTGCAGTGAGATTTGGACCGGTGTACGCAGTTCCTCGGAAATCTCTGTCACCGGTATCTCGTGGGTATAGTTGACAATCGTCTCCGCGAGATCGTTCACCGTCAACGGCCCCTGGGCTTCTGCGAGTACCGCGAGGATGACCCGGCGATGTTGGTTCTGACACAGATCAAGGACGGTATCGAACGACAGAGCCTCGGTCATTACATGGTCTTGAGAACCCGACCCCTTCACCTTCGCTTTTGTCTATCCAAATCGTTTATATGCTGTTACCGGGGTGGGGGTGTGAGGGCGGACAGCGTGTTCCCGAGGATATGGTTAATCCCGCGCCGAAGGCGAGAGGCGACGGCCTGCTGTGTAATGCCGAGTTCCTGGCCGAGTTCCTCCATCGTGACCTCGCGCGGAGATTCAAAGTAACCACGATCGTAAGCCAGTACGAGTGCCTCCTGTTGGGTCTCCGTGAGCGCCGCCTCGGTGGCTGTTTCGATCGTTGTGAGTGCGTGCAACTCCGTGAGGGTGATCGGAATGCCCAACTCTCGACAACGGGTTTGGAACTCCGAGATGCTGCTTCGATTTTCCCCACGGATCTTGAACGTCCACTGCTGGTTCGTCCCAACAGCTTCGGTGAGTACGATGTTCGTCTCCGTCAACGTCGTTAGCACGTCGTCATAATCAGTTACCCACTCGACACGCAACAAGTACTCATCCGCGACGGAATCGACGAGCTTGATATTCTTCACGCCCGGATGGGCCTCAAACGCACTCTCAATGTCTTCAACTGCTGTGCCCCGGACCCAGAAGTACGGAATTATCACACCACCGGAGTGAACAACCCGCTCCAGTTCGATTTTCACTCCTGGCAGTTGGTTGAACACCGTTCCCAAGGGGAATTGGTCGGATGGAACCGTGAACGTCGCCTCAGTAGCCATTGGTTCAGTTACGGCGCCCCTCTCGTATATACTACCGTGTGGAAAGGCAACCGGGACCGGAACGATCCGACGGCCCATATTCGACCGCACCTGGGTTGCTGCATATTGCACACGCTATTCAGCACGACTACTGGAACGTACTCGGAAGCTGTCAGAAATGACATGTCACATACAGATGGAACATTCAATAGATGATTTTCGCTCATTGCAGGTCGTAAGACACGAAACACCGTTTGGTTGGTGGGCGAATCGATAGAAGCTGTAACCAGTCAGTAGGTCACGACTTCGAGGCCTTCGACATCCCGGAACGCAGAATCGTTCGAGAGTATCAGCTCGTTGAGTTTTTCGCCACGTCGGAGTTCATCTGTTCCCCGTTCAGTTCATCAGCCCGCCGAGTTACTTCTGGCGAGAGGTCGACAGTCGAGCGGCTGGCAATCAGTCGTTCGTAGCGCGCAGCTTCTCTCCTTTCGCCTTCAACGGCGCGTTCCCGATGCCGGTGTGCATCTCCTAGACGACTGCCGTCGGAACGCGAGCCGGAAAAGTCGGTCAGGGAGTAGCCGCCGACGAGCAGATCCAGCGTCTCGGCTAGCGTTTACCCCTCCCGATTCTCGGATTTCACCCGGGCGTACAGGTCGTCACTTACCCGGCTGTGTCGTCCCCACACCCGCTCATTTACGTCGTTGACCGAAGAATCCGGCGCTGGTGTACCCGAACTCGGCGTCCCACCCCGCCCGCACGGCCTCTGGCGGCCTCGGCGCCGGCGGCGGACCTCACAACGCTCCTGAATCAGGCGGTCGTTATCGTCTGATCAGCATTCGCACGACGAGCTGGAGCACGTGCACGAACACACCGGCCACAGCGACGTAGAGGCCAACAGCCTGCATCGACGCCGTCCGGCCGCGGTTCTCACGAATCTCCCACATCTCGTAACCGAGCCGGAACAGAAAGCCGAGGAAGATGCAGACGAAGCCGAGCAGCAGCACCACCTGCACGAAACTCCCGACCAGGATGGCGACGAGGCCGGCGAGGAAGGCGTACGTCGACCACGTCCCGTAGTGGTCGAACTGCGTGCCCGAGCGCGCGTAGATGTACGTCCCGATAGCGGCGGTCATGAGCACCGTAATCCCGCCGGTGATGGCGAGGGCAGTACCACGAGCTCCGACTTGGAGGTAGGCGAGGATGCCGCCGCCGAACAGCCCGAAGGCGAGTTCGAGGACGACGACCCCAGCCATCGCCAGCCCTATCGAGTTCTGCTTGAACCCCTTTTCGGCGACGATTTCTCCGGCGGCGATGAACAGGCCGTACACCAGCGCCCCGACGATGGGGATGGAGAACAGCAGTTGGTTCAGCCCCGCAAGCGGCGAGGCGGCGACGGCGTACATCACCAACACGTTCAGCAGCATCAGCCCGGCAGCGCCACCGATAGCCTGCCACTCGCGGGTCGCGAGAAGGAATCCACGGTCGGTCGAGGTCTCGTAGCTCATACGTACTGATGTCTACAAACGCGGAAAAGCGTTATCGCCGAGCAGGACGGTTCGGGCAGCGGGCGCCCGCGAACCTGATAGGAAGCAGGAAGAATCATTAGTCGCGGCCTGCCAGCGTTCCACATGACCACGTCCGTCACTGCACGCACGTTCGACGACGCACTCCGGGGCTGTATCGACGAGGAGTTCCCCGGGATGGCGCCGATTCAGGCGTTCCCGCTGGATACGGAGGCTGCCGCGACCTCTCAAGGGCCGCCAGAGTGTGAGTACCGCGTCCCTATCGGCCCGCCGGGGGCGACCGAGGGCGAGGAGGAACGTATCGCCATTGTCGAAGCCGAACACCTCGAGGCGGACGACGAGGTGGCGTGGACGTTCACCTACAAGCGTGTCGAAGAATCCGGGGACTGAGCGTTTTCCCCACCCGTGGTCGACCGACCCTGACCTCTTGTAGCAGGGGGGAACAACACTCGGTATGCGCCTGCTGACGAGACCGAGAAAAACGCAGGAGGGAATCGGCTTGGGTCCCCAACAACAACGCTTAAGCGTCGGCTGGACTTTCCTTCGCCAACAATGAGTGCCATCGAGGACGTCCACGAGGAGCTCGATGCGGACGTCACCTCCGAGGAGTTCGCGGAGATGGTGGCGGAGAAAGTCGAGGAGATGGGCGGGCTGGCTGACGACGAGACGGCGGCGATGCTGGTCGCCCACGAACTCGAGGACGAGGGCGGGGAAGTCGAAGGCATCGCTGACATCGAACCAGGGATGGACGAGGTGAAGTTCGTCGCCAAAATCATCTCCATTGGCGAACGCCGCACGTTCGAGCGCGACGGCGACCAAGAGGACGGCCAGGTCGTCAACGCCGAAGTCGCCGACGAAACGGGCCGTATCCGACTCTCGCTCTGGGACGAGATGGCCGAGGGAGCGATCGAGACCCTCGAGGAGGGCGAGGTGCTTCGCATTGCGGGCCGCCCGAAAGAGGGCTACAACGGCGTGGAGGTCTCGGCGGACAAGGCTGAGGTCGAACCTGGAATGGAAATCGAGGTATCGCTCTCGGACAGCTACACCGTCGAAGCGCTCTCGATGGGGCTCTCGGACGTCACCCTCGTTGGCGAACTGCTCGATGTGGACGACGACTACCGGACGTTCGACCGTGATGACGGCTCAGAAGGCCGTGTCGCCAACGTCGCGATCGGCGATGAGACCGGCCGAATCCGGGTCACGCTCTGGGACGAGGGGACCGACCTGCTCGAGGTACTCGATGCCGGCGAGGTCGTCGAAGTCGTCGACGGCTACGTGCGCGAACGCGAGGGTGACCTCGAACTCCACGTCGGCTCCCGTGGGACCATCGAGGAAGTCGACGAGGACGTCCAGTTCGTCCCCGACACGAGCGACATCGCGGACGTGGAGATGGGCGACACTGTCGATATCGCGGGGGGCATCATCGAGACCGACGAGAAGCGCACCTTCGACCGCGACGACGGTTCGCAGGGGCAGGTCCGCAACGTCAGGGTGCGGGACGAAACCGGCGACATCCGGGTCGCGCTCTGGGGCGGGAAAGCCGACCGCGATATCGAACTCGCCGACCGCGTCGCGTTCACCGACGTGGAGATTCAGGACGGTTGGCAGGACGAACTCGAGGCGTCCGCTGGCTGGCAGTCGACCGTGAGCCTGCTGGAAGGGACAGCCGACGTCTCGGGTGGCGACAGCGGGAGTGAGGGCGGTCAGCAGGAGAAAACACCGGCTGGACAGGGAGGCCTCTCCTCATTCGGTGGCGACGGCGACGACGACACCCCGACGAGCACACCAGCGACGGGCGGGGAAACCGTCGATGGAGACGAAGCCGAGTTCACTGGAACGGTGGTGCAGTCCGGCAGCCCCGTCGTGCTCGACAACGGCGAGGAGACCCGGAGCGTCGAGACCAGTGAGAGCCTCACGCTGGGCCAGGAGGTGACGGTGCGGGGCGTCGAACACGACGGCCGCATCGACGCCGACGAGGTCTTCTGAGCGCGAATGAACGGCTCGCCGCTGTGGGGCGAACGCGAGGGGAAGCACTTACTTTTCGGCGGTGGCTGTTCGTGACCGATGGATAGCTCTGCAGTCGCGTCGGCACTCGACCGGACCGACCGCACGGTCCGGGCGGTTGCCGGCATCGTCTTCCTCGGCCTCTTCGCCCGACTCGTCTTCCTCGGGCAGCGGGTCGCCCACTACGACGAGGGCCGCGTCGCCTACTGGGCGCTCGACTATCTGGAGACCGGATCGATCCGCTACCGCTACATCGTCCACGGGCCGTTCGCCCAGTACGTCAACGCGCGAATCTTCGACCTCTTCGGCGCGACCGACTTCACGATGCGGCTGTTCGTTGCGCTGGTCGGCGCATCGCTGCCGCTGCTCGCGTTGCTGTTCCGTGACCGGCTGCGGGACAGTGAGGTCCTCGCCATGGCGGCGCTGCTGGCGTTCAACCCCGTTTTGCTCTACTACTCGCGGTTTTACCGCAGTACGCTGCTGGTCGCGGCGTTCATGACCGCCGGGTTCGGCTTCGCGCTCCGTGCATACGACCGGAACAAGCCCGTACTACTCTACCCGGCGTTCGGCCTGGCGGCGCTGGGCGTTGCCTCGAAGGAGAACGCCGTGGTCTATCTGCTCTGCTGGCTGGGCGCCGGCGCGCTGTTGCTGGATTTCTCGTTGATGCATCCGAAAAACGCCCGTACGGGAGTGGCGGCCGTCGGCAGGCGGCTCCGTCCGCTCGTGGTGGCAGTCCAGGGGCCGAACCCGTCGAAGGACGTGCTGGCGTGGGGCGGCATCTCGCTTCTCTCGCTGTTGGTGTTCGCCTACGCGGCGGTATCGGGCTGGCTGCTCATCGCGACGTTTGCCCTCCTCATCGGGTTCATCGCGGGCGTCTTCCTGGCTGAGGAACTGTTCCCCCGTCGACTCGTGTTCCCCTGGGGCGAGGCGCTGCTGGGCGGTGTCGCGCTCTTCTTCGTCGTTTCGCTCTACTTCTACGCGCCACGGTCGCCAGGTCCTGCGGTCGGCCTCTGGGACGCGGTGTTCGACCCGACGCAGTTCCCGACGTTGCTCGACCGGACGTGGGCCGACATCGACGCCGGCCTCCGCTACTGGTTCGGCGGGAGCACCGACCCCGGCTGCGGGAAGGACAACCTCATCGAGGGCTACCTCTGCTACCTCGAGCACTCGCTGGGTGTGCTCGCGGACTTCGCCGCGGTGACGGTGGTCTTCTCGGTGTCCGGCTTCGCCGTCGCGCGCTACGCTGGCACGCGGCCGCGCCCGCTAGTGATGTTCGCGGGCTACTGGGGCTTCGTCAGCATCTTCGGCTACCCCCTTGGAACCGACATCCGCGCCGGCTGGATTATGGTGAACGCGCTGGTCCCGCTCACCATCCCTGCTGGCGTCGGCCTCGCGCTCGTGGGCTCGTGGGGGCGAGAGACGCTGTTGAACGAAGACCACGTCGGCACCGCGCTGACGGCGGTCATCTTCCTGCTCGTGGCGGGGTTGATCGTCGGGCCGGCGGTGTCGGGGGTCTACCTGAACCCGACCAGCGACGACAACTCGATGGTCCAGTACGCCCAGCCCCAACAGGACCTCCGGGGGACACTCGACGATATCGCCGCCATCGCCGCCGACCACGACGGCACTGACGTGCTGTTCTACGGCGACACGCTGGTCGCCGAACCGGGGACTGGCGGCGAGCCGAGACCGGAGTGTTTGCGACTGTTACAGGGGCTGCCGTTGCACTGGTACACCGCGGCCGACGACTGGGAGGCTCAATGTGCCTACAACGAGACGGCGCTCGACCAGCAGTTGAGCGAGGACCGGCCGGCGGTCATCATCGCCCACAGCCAGCGCGAGGCGCAACTCGACAACCGCCTCGAGGGGTACGACAAGCGATTCCACTATCTCCGCACCATCGGCCGAGAACTGGTGATCTATGTGGATGAGGATGCGCTCGTGGGGGCAGCGCGATGACGGACGCCGCGGACCGCCTCCTCGCCGGCGCGGCAGCCTACAACGTCGCCGAGTTTCGGGTCGCAGAGACGGTCTGGGTGGCTGGGCCGGGACCGCTCTTTTCGGGACTCGCCGCGCTGGCCGACGCCGTCGCCAGCGGCCGTGCAGGCGAGTGGACGGCCGCGACCGCCGCGGCCGAGCGCGCCCGAGAGCTGCTTGCTGCGGCCGACCCCGCGGGAATCAGCCGGCCGCCGTTGGGGCGGTGGCTCGACACCTTCCTTGCCGACCCGGAGTCAGTCGAACGTGGCCGCCCGCCGGCGGTGCTCGTCGACGGCGAGCGACGCGTGCCGGGGACGCTCCCGCTGAGCGCTGCGGGACTGGCTGCGGAAGCGCTCGCAACCGCCAGCGAGTACGACGATGCTGTGATTACGGACGCCGTCATGTTTGCGGGGCGGGAGTCACAGCCCGAGCAGTCGACCTACGCGACGTTCCTGCGGGATTTCGTGGGCAACCCAGACCGTCGACCGGTGGTGTACGAACGGCTTTCGGGACTGGTCGAGCGGGATCAGCGGAAAGAACGGGACGTGTCGGGGCTGTTCGACGGCGAGGGGTGAGTACACAGCAACGGCGTAGTCTCCTCGGCCGCGTGACGGAGCACGCGGCGGGTCGTTCGCCGTCGCTGGCTTACTCTTTTGGTTCGGCTTCAAAGGTGAACTCTGCAGAGTTGTCCACCGGTTCGTAGCCGAGCACTTCTTTCGCGCGCGTGATGGAGTAGTACTTCCGGTCGTTGTCGGAGATCCCGTAGACGATTTCGTAGCCGTAGTCGGCCACAAGACAGCGGTCGAACAGGTGGGCACAGTCACGGTGAGAGAGCCACATCGCCTGCCCGCGCTCGTACTCCTTCGGCGGATGGCTCTCGGTGA